>Ga0207693_10005087_pt1 | contig 11024 bp, 12 predicted proteins | sample LARL81metaG_FD_184347 | JGI IMG/M metagenome (GOLD analysis project Ga0207693, IMG submission 184347) | Corn, switchgrass and miscanthus rhizosphere microbial communities from Kellogg Biological Station, Michigan, USA - LAR L8-1 metaG... | ecosystem: Host-associated > Plants > Roots >... | reverse complement strand
GCCGAGCGCCGCAAGCGATGCCGCCGCCCGCGTCGACGCGGGCCAGCGTCACGCCTTCTCCACGAACCGGTTGAGCACACGCTTCTCCCCGGCCTTGTCGAACGTCACGTCCAGCCTGTCGTCTTCCGCCGACGTGACCGTGCCGTAGCCGAACTTCTCATGAAACACCCGAGCGCCAATCGGGATCAGATCGGTCCGTGCCGGACGTGCCGGCTGCTCCCACGCCTCGATGGTATGCGTTCGCCGTGCCATGAGCGGGAATTGGGCGAAGGTCGTGGCCGCCAGCCCCCGCGTATCGCGCGCCATGGCGGCCGAACCGGTCCGCTCGACATTTGCGTCCGGCAATTCGTCGATGAAGCGGCTGGGAATGCTGCTCTGCCAATTGGCATAAATCCGCCGGTTCGAGGCATGGCTGACAATGGCACGGCAACGTGCACGGGTCAGGCCGACGTACGCCAGCCGCCGCTCTTCCTCCAGCGATTTCAGGCCGCCTTCATCCAACGCCCGCTGATTGGGAAACACACCCTCCTCCCACCCAGGCAGAAACACCGTGTCGAATTCCAGGCCCTTGGCGGCATGCAGCGTCATGAGGCTGACGCGGTCTCCGTCTGCCGCTTCGTCATTCTCCATCACCAGCGACACATGGTCGAGGAATCCGCTCAGCGTCTCGAATTCGGCCAGCGCGCGCAGCAGTTCCTTGAGATTCTCTAATCGTCCGGGCGCCTCGGGCGACTTATCCCGCTGCCACATATCTGTGTAGCCGCTTTCATCGAGCAGCGTGGCAACCGTTACCACGTGACCGTCCGTCTCCAGCAGTTCGCGCCAGCGGACAAAGCCACGCAGCAAGGTGTCGAGCTGCTCCTTGACTCGCCCCTTCAGCCCGCCGCCCGCGATCAGCCGCGCAGCCGCTTCCATGAGCGGCACACCGTCCGCCCTGGCTGCTTCATGCATGGTCCGCAGTGCAACTTCGCCCACGCCCCGGCGTGGCACGTTGACGATGCGCTCGAACGCCAGGTCGTCCGCCGGTTGCGCGACCAGCCGCATATAAGCGATGGCGTCGCGGATCTCCTGACGCTCGTAGAACCGCACGCCGCCGATCACGCGATAGGGGACGCCCAGGGTAATCAACCGCTCCTCGAAAGCGCGGGTCTGGAAGCCGGCGCGCACCAGGACTGCCATCTCGGCCAAGGCCTCGCCGTCGCGTCGCAGCGCCTCGATGCGCTCCCCGACCATGCGGGCCTCCTCATCGGAGTCCCACAAGCTGACGACCGTTACGCGCTCACCCGAAGCCTCCTGCCGGCCTGGGCGCAATGTCTTGCCCAGCCGTCCCTCATTGTGCGCGATCAAGCCAGAAGCAGCGGCGAGAATCGGCGCCGTCGATCGATAGTTCGCTTCCAGGCGAATGATCTTGGCCCCGGGGAAGTCGTGCTCGAAGCGCAGGATGTTCTCCACCTCGGCGCCGCGCCATGAATAGATCGACTGATCATCGTCGCCGACACAGCAGATGTTCTTGTGCGCCTGCGCGAGCAGTCGTAGCCACAGATATTGCACCAAGTTGGTATCTTGGTACTCGTCGACCAGTATGTAGCGAAACTGGCGATGGTACTGCGCCAGGATGTCGGACTTCTCACGCAACAGATCGGTCATGTGCAGCAGCAGGTCACCGAAATCCGCGGCGTTGAGCGATCGCAGCCGGGATTGATACATCGCGTAGAGGTCACGGGCTCGGCCGGTAGCAAAGTCCGTGTCCTCGGCCGCGGTCACACGAGTCGATGCGAGCCCACGGTCCTTCCAGCGTTGGATCATAGCCATCAACGCTGGCGGCGCCCACCGCTTGGTGTCAACGCGCTCCGCCTCCATCACCTGCTTCAGCACGCGAAGCTGGTCATCGGCATCGAGGATGGTGAAATTCGATTTCAGCCCGACCAGTTCGGCGTGCCGCCGCAGCATGCGCGTGCAGAGCGCATGGAACGTGCCCAGCCATAGCCCTTCGGCTGGCCGGCCGAGGATGGTGCCGACCCGTTCGCGCATCTCGCGCGCCGCCTTGTTGGTGAAGGTGACTGCGAGCACCTGGCTCGGATAGGCCCGTCCGGTCAGCAGGATATGGGCGAAGCGGGTGGTCAGCACGCGCGTCTTGCCGGTGCCGGCGCCGGCCAGCACGAGCAACGGGCCATCCACCGTCTCAACGGCTTCGCGCTGCTCAGAGTTCAGCCGTGCAAGGTAGTCGGTCATGGAGTCAGGATATAATCCGCCTCTCTGCGCGACCAAAATGGTTCACAGGAATCGCGATCCTGTCAGACCGCCGTCACGTCGGGGCTGTAACCTGCGGGCCCATATGCTGCCGGTGATGCTCGATGGCGAACACGTTGCTGTACAGCTGCGCCACCCACTGGCGGCCCTCCATAGTCAACTCGAGATACCGTATCGCATCGCCAATGTAGGGCTCCACCTTGCCCCAGAAGAACCGTGGATACCGCTCGGCCAGGTCGGCGGGAGTGGCGTAGCCGAGCTTTTCGTTGATCCCTGTTTCGGCGAACTCGTGGAACAGCGCATTGAGCTTGCGAGGATACAGCGGATCCGCCAGTTGTCCGATGAGATCGGCAGCGCGCAACAGACCCGCCTCCGTGTCGGTCTCGGCGTAATCCTCGTCGTGCGGGATCGGAAAGCGGGTCAGTTCGATCGCACGCGCGATCCGCTCGCCGTCGATCATGGAATCACCTTCCAAGCGTCTGCGCACCACTTCCTTCGAACGGAAAACATGGTACGGAGCCAGGTAGGCGTCGGACGCGCCGCGTGGCAGCGACACCGTGTTTCCCGCGGCGTCGATGACCTGGCGTTCACCGTTATCCCCGGCACAGATGTCGCGCAGATATCCGACATCGTGCGTCAGAGCCGCAACGATAAAATGCAGCCAGTCGTCAGTGGTTATGTTCCGCCTCAATCGGAGCCCGCGCAGGATGTCCTGCGCGACCAGGGTCACCAGCGCGGTGTGCTCCGCGTTGTGATACAGCGCGTCGCTGGTGGCGAGTCGCTCGATGAGTAGCCGAGCGGCCTCATCGAGCCTGGCAGCGATCGGCTGGTCGCTGCCGCCGAAGGTACGCCGAAAGACGCGGGATAGCTGGTGGCCCAGTTCATCCGCCAGGAGCGTCGTCGTGTTCAGCATGTATGGCTCCTCTGGTCGGGCCGCGGCGCAGTCGCCAAAGTCTGCGGCGTCGCTTGCCCGTCCGCAATCCGGGGGACTAGCCTTGGCCAACCATTAGCAGCCAAGGAGCGTCCCATGCCGGAAAAACTGATTTCCGCCGACAACCACATCGACCTCACCTACTGTCCGCCCGATCTCTGGTCCGAGCAGGCGCCGCGCCAATGGCGCGATACCGCACCCCGCACCGAGGAGCGCGACGATGGCCTGCACTGGATCGTCGATGGCCAGGACAAGGGAATGTGGAACGGTGTCGGGCCAGGCTTCCTGAAATACCAGAAGGGAACGTTCCACCACGTCGACGAAATGAAGGACGCCGGCTTCGAATGGGACTATCACCGCGGCGCGAAACCGCGCCCCACCACGCCGGAAACCCGCATCGTCGACCTCGACAAGGACGGCGTCGCTGCCGAGATCGTTTACGGCTGTCTCATGATCAACGAGATGATCGGCGACACCGGGATGCGCGACTGGGCTGACATGGTGTACAACGACTGGGTCGCCGACTTCGCCAGGAAGGCTGACCCCAACCGCGTGTTCCCGCTCGCTATCGTGCCGAACAGCGATCCCAAGTCGGCCGCGGCCGAGGTGAGGCGCTGCGCGAAGTTGGGCCTGCGCGGCGGCGATCTTGCGTTCAAGCGCATGGGCATCCCGCTGTGGCACCACGACTGGTACGCGCTGTGGGAGGCGTGCGCCGAATGCCATTTCCCGATCTCGTTCCACTCCACAGGCTTCAAGGCGGCGCGCGCACCCGACACACCGGAGATGGAGAAGGAATACGCCATCCAGTACCGCTTGGTGCGGTCGGCGCTGTTCCAGACCGACACCATGGAGGTGCTGGTGTCGCTGCTCGCATCCGGTGCCTGCGAGAAATATCCAGACTTCAACTTCGTACTCGGCGAGTCAGGCGTCACCTGGCTGCCGTACATCTTCGATCGTCTCGACACCGAGTACCATGATCGGGCCCGCGGCCTCGGCTTCAAGCTGAAGCCGTCCGACTACTTCCGCCGCCAGGGCTATGTCACCTACCAGCAGGACAATTTCCTGGAGCCGATCGTGCCGCTGATCGGCGAGGACAACATCATGTGGGGCTCGGACTATCCGCATCCGGACTCGCTGTGGCCGGACTCGCATCGCGTGCTTGGGGAGAACCTCGCCGCGTTCACCCCGACCGTGCGCCGCAAGATCGTCTGCGACAACGTCGCGCGGCTGTACCGCCTGAACTAGTCTACTGTCATTGCGAGGAGCGAAGCGACGCGGCAATCTCCACCGAGTTGTGACGAGATTGCTTCGCTCCGCTCGCAATGACCGTGCGGTCCTCCACCCCCTGGTCATGCCTCCCCGGCGGCGCGGCGAGCGGCCATGAACTCCTCCCAGTGCCGTCCATCGAACAGGGTCGGGTGAAGGCCCGCGATATCCACGCCTTCCAGGCAGCGCACGTTCACGCTGATGCCATCCGGCTTCGACCGCGGCGTATAGAACGAGTGGATGCCGCAATGCCGGCAGAACGTGTGCTTCGCGACACCAGTGCCGAACTCGTACGTGGAAATCGCGTCCTCGCCGCGCAGCAGTTCGAACTGCTCGCGCGGCACGACCATGTGCACGATGCCCTTCATCGTGCAGACTGAGCAGTTGCACACCGATACGTCGTCCAGGTCGCCCTGAACACGAAACCTCACCTGGCCGCAGTGGCAGCCGCCTTCATAGGTTGCAAGCATGTCACGGCTCCGATTGCATCGGGCCGCACGCTATCACGCGCGCCATCCGCTCGCCAGAATGGGCGCGCGAGTTCGCGGTAGACATCTCCGCGAGTCAGTCCGACGTCCCACAGATCGCGATCGGTAAACTGTGCCGCCAGCCGACGCTCCTGCACGCGTTTGCGCCATCGGCGGAACAGCGTGCCGCGATGTGCGATTGCCATGATCATACTCCTCCATCCTCGCGTCAGGCTGCCCGGCGCGCCTGCTGTTCCTTGTAGAGTGCGAACTCCTCGGCCAGAGCCCGCGCGACACTCGGTCGTTCGGACAACCGGCTGAAATACCCATCAACTGCCGGGAATTGCGCGAGGTCCAAACCGGAGAAGCGCGCCCAGTTGAGCACCGTGACCAGATACGCATCGGCCACGGTGAACCGGTCCAGCAGGTACTCTCGACCTTCGAGCTGCGCATTCAAATAGGCGAACCGCTCCGTCGCCTTGTCGCGCGCGAAGCTCCTGGCGCCGTCACTGCTGCTCGGATCGAGCAGCGGAATGAACACCACCTTGTGCAGCTCCGACGTGATGAAGTTTAGCCACTGCTGCAGGCGATAGCGCGCCATGCCGCTGGCCGGGGCCAGCCCGGATTCAGGATATTGGTCGGCAACGTACTGCAGCACCGCCGGGTTCTCAGTCAGCAGCTCGCCGTCATCAGTGCGCAGTACCGGCACCTGGCCCATGGCATTGATCGACCGGAAATCGGAACCGTCGGCAAGCCGTTTGGTTCGCGTATCCGTCTGGATGAAGCCTGCCGACGCACCGGCCTCGTACAGCGCTATCCGGGTAGCCATCGAGCAGGCGAGGGGAGCGAAATACAGTTCCACGGCGACCTCCTTGTTGTTGCTTTTTGTACCATATCGGATGAAAGTGGCCGGGTCAAAGATTTTATGCGGTATGGTACAAAAAGAAGCTCCCAGGCGCGGGCGTCCGCGCGCCTACGACCCCGACACCGCGCTGGCGCGCGCGATGGCGGTGTTCTGGGCCGCGGGCTATGCCGGCACGTCGCTCGACGACATCACAGCCGGCACCGGCATGAACCGTCCGAGCCTCTATGGCGCATTCGGCGACAAGCGGGCGCTGTATCTGCATACGCTCGAGCGCTATCGCTCACTCGGGCGCGCCGGGCTGAGCGAAGCGCTCGCGCATGACCGGCCGCTGCGCGAGGCGTTGCGTCGCGTCTATGACGCTGCGCTGTCGCTCTACTATTCAGGCGAGAGCGGTGCGCGCGGCTGCTTCCTGATCGGAACGGCACTCACGGAAGCCGTCGGCGATCCCGAAGTCCGCAGGACGCTGCGCGACGCGCTGCACGAGATCGACGCCGCATTCGAGGCCAGGATCCGCTTCGCGCGCGACCACGGCGAACTGTCGCGCGATGCGGATCCCCCCATGCTGGCCAGGCTCGCCTCCGCCGTGCTGCACACGCTGGCGATCCGCTCACGCGCCGGCGAGCCGCGCAAGTCACTGGAGGCGATGCTTGATCCGGCGCTAGACCTGATCTGCGGAAAACCCAAGCGGCGGCGTTAGACCTTCAGCACTTCGGCGCCCTCGGCGGGTTCCAGCTCGCAGGCGTTCACCGTCATGCACAACATGGCGTAGTAACCGATCGCACCTGTGAGCTGGATGAATTCATCATCCCCGAACCGCGCACGCATCGCGCTCGCTGTCGCATCATCGATCCGATGCCTACGCAGCAGCTGGCGGGTGAACTCGACGATCTGCGCATCCTCGGCCGGAATCCCGCGCGAATGGTTCTCCCGAATGGCTGTGATGGTGGATTCCGGCACGCCCAGGCGCCGCGCACCACCGCTCTGCGCACCCCAGACATACATCGCCTCATATTCGCGTGCGACTGTCATCGCCGCGAGCACCCGCACGCGCATGTCCAGCGATCCTTCGAAGCGCACATAGGCGCCAAGATGCGCGACGCGGCCCGCTATTTCGGGTGAATGCAGGAACATGGTGAATGGCCCCTGCACCGCACCACGGCTGGCGACGATCGAGTCGAAGACGGCGTGGTCCTTTGCCGGGACCTGATCCTTGCTGGTGATATAGGAAAGTCTGGCCATCGTTTCCCTCCTTTTATGCGTGCCCGCCAACAGTCGCGAAATACAGCTTTGGATCCGCAGCGCGCACATGCGCCTCGGGCAATCCCAACTCGCGGCGCACGATGTTGGTGCCCTCGACCATCGAGACGCACTTGTAGTGCGCGATCCGCCGGCTCAGGCCCTCGCGACCGAAGCCGCAGTCGGTAGTGATCACCAGCCGCTCAGGCGGAATGAATTCCAGCGCACGGCGGATCAGCCCTGCGACATACTCGGGAGGCTCCACCACCGTGTTGCAATGGTTCACCACGCCGATGCCGATCTTCTTGTCTGTCTTGTACTTGCCGAACAGGTGCAGATCGCGCCCGTCGCTGCTGGCGCATTCGAAGGTGATCACATCGCCGTTCAACTGCAGCAGATGCGGCATCGCGCGTTCGTAGCTGGGAACTTCCCAGTAAACGCGCTGCTGGTTCGGATTGCCCCAGCACGTGTGCACCCAGATCTCCGCGTTCACGCCGGCAAGCTGACGGTTGAACGCCTCTGTCAGGAACTCCAGCTCCGCTTCGGTGCAGTCGGGCCGCAGCGAGCGCCCGTGATGCGGCGGCTCCTCCACCTGGATCAACGGACAGCCGGCATCCGCCATCTCGCGGAACTCCGCGTTCATGATGTCGCAGAGGTCCAGCACAAGCTGCTTGTCGTCCTGATAGAACTCGTTCCACAACATGCTCGCCAGCGCCGGCGCGCAGATCGCACCGAACTTGACCGGACGGTCGGACATGCGTTGCGCCACCTGCCAGATCGCAGTGTATTCGAGCGGCCCCCGTTCCAGCCTGTGCTTCACCACGCCCGGCTGATAAGCCTCCTGCACTTCCCAAAGTATCTTGCCCGGACGCAAACCGTGGCGGCTCATCCAGCCGCGCGACGTGTCGCGATGGCCCTCGACGCCGAGAATGCGTTCGATCGGATAGAAGAACCACGACTTTCCCCCGACCGCGAGATCGAACCGGCTGTCTCCATCGGTGACGATGTCCAGACCTGCGGCTTCCTGCGCATTGATGATCGCTGCCACCGCATCGAGGTATTGCTCGCGGAAAACGGACTCACCCAAAGCCGACTTGAAGGACTTCCCATTGAGGCTGAGATCGAACCACAGCGGCCGCGGATAGGATCCGGTGATCGCCGTGGGGAGCATCAGGTTCTGTGTGACTGTCAGCATGACAACCTCTCAATCGAACATCAGCACGGTTCGTGCGACCTCACCGGCCTTCATGGCGCGGAACGCCTCGTTGATGTCGTCCAGATGACCACGCCGGCTGATCATCGAGTCCAGATCCAGCCGGCCCTGCCGGTAGAATTCCAGGTAGTTTGGAATATCGATGCGGAACTGGTTGGATCCCATGCGCGACGTCTGCACCTTGCACTCCGGCCTGATCGCCATCCAGGGAAACTCGATAGTCGCATCCGGCGGCAGCACGCCGACGATCGTCGCTGTGCCGCGTACCGCCAGGCACTCGATCGCCTGGCGACAAAGCTGAGCTACGCCCACCGCCTCGAAGGCATGATCGACGCCGAGCCCGTTCGTCAGTGCGCGCACCGCCTTCACCGGATCGTCCTGGGTACTGTTCACCGTGTGCGTTGCGCCGACTCCCTTCGCCATCTCCAACTTGGAATCGAACATGTCCACGGCAATGATCTGACGCGCGCCACCGATGCGCGCGCCCTGCACGATCGACAGGCCCACACCGCCGCAGCCGAACACCGCGACGGTCTGTCCCGCCTGCAGCCCCGCACTGCGCAGCGCCGCACCAACGCCGGTGAGCACGCCGCATCCCACCAGCGCGGCACGATCCAGCGGTATTTCGTGATCGATACGCACCAGTGAATTCTCGTGCAGCAGCATGTGGTCGGCGTAGCTGCCGATCGCCGCAAATGTCCGGAACGGCTGGCCATTCTGTGAAACGCGCGGCGTTGCCGATTCTGCACGCGCGACGATGCCGCCGGTGCAGACATTCGGATGACCGCTCAGACATTGCGGGCAGGTCCCGCAGAAGCCGGACAGGCACGCCACCACGTGATCGCCCACCCTCATCGAAGTGACATCGGCGCCCACCGCCTCGACGACGCCCGCTCCCTCATGGCCCAACACGAACGGCCGATCCAGCGGGAACCGTCCGTTGCCATCGACAACGTGCAGGTCGCTATGACAAACGCCGGTCGCGATGGTGCGGACCAGCACTTCGCGGCCCCACGGCTTGTCGATCTCCACCTGCTCGATGGTCAGCGGTTCGTGAACCTTGCGGAAGACGGCAGCGGACATTTCCATGGCGGATGCCTTGTGACAATTCGTCGCACATTAGCGGCGCCCGCCGCATCCGCAACTGCATGGTCGGCCTGCGCGCCGAGCCGTTCGCGGACGACGCGTTGGACCTCGTGGAGCTGGAGCTTTACCTTGGTGCGCGGGCGAACGGGTTGCATGTGGAGACGCCGGCCGTCCGGCCCTGACGCAACATAGGAAACACCATGACCGCCGCGCGCCCCCTCCTGTTCACACCCATAACTCTGCGCGGCATCACCGTGCGCAACCGTGTCGTGGTGTCGCCGATGTGTCAGTACGTCTCGGTCGAGGGCGGCCCGACCGACTGGCAGTTCGTGCACTTCGGCCGCTACGCGATGGGCGGCGCCGGCATCGTGTTCGGCGAGGAGACCGCGGTCGAGGCGCGGGGCCGCAAGACCTATCACTGTGCCGGGATCTGGAACGATCATCAGGTTCGCGCCTATCGCCGTATCACCGACTTCATCAAGGAGATGGGCGCGGTCCCGGCGATCCAGCTCGGCCATTGCGGCCGCAACGCAGGGTCGCACGGCGCGATGGAGGATTGGCGCGCGCTTGACGAACGCGACGCGCGTGCCGGCATGCCGCCATGGCGTGGCCTCGCGCCGAGCCCGCTGCCAGCGCGTCGTGGATTTCCCGTGCCGATCGAGATGGATCGCGATGACATCCGCACAGTCCTTGGAGCGTTTCGGGATGCGGCGCGGCGCGCCACGGATGCCGGCTACGACATCTGCGAAATCCACGGCGCGCATGGCTACCTGATCCACCAGTTTCTCTCACCCGTGTCGAATCGTCGCACCGACGCCTATGGCGGCTCGCGCGAGAACCGCATGCGCTTCGCGCTAGAAGTCGCGGAGACGGTGCGTGCTGCCTGGCCGCAGGATAGACCGCTGTTCTTCCGCGTCTCCGCGGTTGACGGGAAGGGTGGATTGTGGGGCCTCGACGACACGGTCGCCCTGGCGCACGAACTGCGCGCACGCGACATCGATCTGGTCGATTGCTCATCGGGCGGCATCAGCGGCGAATCCGATATGCCTCTGGTGCCGCGTGTACCCGGCTATCAGGTGCCATACGCCTCCTGTGTGCGCCGCGAGACCGGCATCATGACCATGGCTGTCGGACTGATCACCGAACCGCATCAGGCGGAAGTCGTGCTGCAGGAAGGCCACGCCGACCTCGTGGCCATGGCGCGCGAACTGATGATCCACGCCGACTGGCCGCTGCGCGCCGCGAGGGAATTGCGCGCTGCCCACTACGATCTGATGACACCATCCATCGCCCACCGGCTGCGCCGTCGCGACGAACAGGCGGAGGCCTACACGCCGGGCAGCGCCGTACAGATCCCTGTGACAGCCGACCGCTCCGAGCCGTATCGCTGGCAATAGCGCACGGCTGCTTGATCGCTCCTGCCCGATCGATCAGTATCGCTTGCTCGTACCGGCGCCGCTTCGCGCTGACCGTGTAGCAAGCGACCACGGCAACGACCGGCGGCGCGGAGGAAACCCCATGCCGTCCCGGACGGACGAATAGAGCGAGATGGCTGTCGTCGCCGCCGTCACGTTGCTGGAGCGTGCACAGCATCGCGGCATGATCACTGCATGCATCATCTGCGCAACGCTGCTGCAGTCGCTCGACCAGACCATAGCCAACGTCGCGCTGCCTTACATGCAGGGCAGCTTCTCGGCGAGCTACGACGAG
>Ga0207693_10005085_pt1 | contig 11025 bp, 9 predicted proteins | sample LARL81metaG_FD_184347 | JGI IMG/M metagenome (GOLD analysis project Ga0207693, IMG submission 184347) | Corn, switchgrass and miscanthus rhizosphere microbial communities from Kellogg Biological Station, Michigan, USA - LAR L8-1 metaG... | ecosystem: Host-associated > Plants > Roots >... | reverse complement strand
GCCGGTAGCCCGCTTGATTATCGTGAAACCAGTGATCGTCTGCGGTTTACCATCGTCATAAACCTGAAAATCGTCCTTCGTTAGATTGCCGACAGCGTGCCCCTGGGCGTCGAGGACCACGACAGGCACAAGCACTTCGTTTACGAACGACCGGACCACTGGAGGTGATTGTTGTAACTGCTGCCCCATCAGACAAAGGGCTATGAGTAAAGTAAAAGAGGAACAAAAAATAGCTGCAAGGAGTCCTGGGCTCAAACGCATAAGTTTGCCAAGCTACCTTTGGGATAAGGGCGACAGTAGTCTGACGTATAACCGAGCTGAGACGGTACAGAGATGTGAATGGCCACCACAAGGATCTTGTGTTTCAACTGGTCCTCTACCACTTGGTGCATCCAGGTGAGACCCTCGCTATTAGTCCGATTCTGATTTCCCTTCTTCGATGTGCCTGTTAAGTCGCGACACCGGAAAAGTTCCTGCTTGTACTCATTTGGGCGCAGTTAACGATGCCGTAGGTCCGATAGCCCCGAGAGTATGAACCCAGCTCCCACCACAGCAAAAATAGTCCTTTCCAGCCACTTGGGCATGGGCTTCTCGTCTGGCCGGGGCCGACGCATGAAGGCAGGGTAAAATGTGCCCCCAGCGAACCCGAATACGATGGCGACAACTCCCGCAAATATCTGAAAAATCGCTCCTGCCAAGAGTTGCTTCCTCCTTTTCCTCCATCTCAAATCAATCCGTGCTGTTTCGGGGACGATTTGGCGAACTGGGTTATCGGCAACTGCGCAAACAGAGCGTAAAGACTGATGAAAAACCAGGTCAAGAAGATTTCGGCTGGTATCTGAATTTTGAAGTAGCAGGTAGCGGTTACTGTTTTGTGATAGGGCATCGCCCAACCGGTAAAAGTGAGGCAGGGACGTGGATTGGATGGCTTGAGCGGAGCCGTGGTTTCATTGGTTCGGTATCGGGCGGACGCAAACGCGAAATTCAGCCGCTGGCAGCCGAAGTAATTCACAAAGTCTTGTCGAGTTCGCCTTTGATTCGAGACGTGCGCTGGCACTTCCAACGTGAGTTCAACAGCGGGCATGACGAACGTGGGGCATCATCGCCGCAAACTCCTTTGTAAATGAAGAGTCGGAGTCGGACTCTCCTCAACTCCCGTGAAACAGCGTAATCGTCCACTTTCGAAGTTCTAGAACTTGACTAATCGAGCTCTACTTCCGGGTTGCCTGTCAAATATCGCCAATGGCTAGGTGCTTTCGATGCGGCGTAGGATAACGTGTTCAGAACGATGCCCCGCAGGCCCTTGCGAAGGTGAGACTTTAACCGTGCTCCTTCCGTAATGAAATAAGTCTGAAAAGGAGAACGGGTGCATGAAACTAAAACGGTTTACATCTTGGCGTCTGCTTGCGACCCTTGCCGTCGTACTTGTTTTGGTGGGTGGAGCTTTCCTAATAGGGCGATTAGTCGGCCATCACCCTGAAAACCAAAAACCGGGGAAGTTCCCGGAGCAAATCGTTTACGTCCGCTCTAAAGACGACGTCGTCGACGCTGGTGCGTTATTTGCTCCGCCAAGAGATATTGCCAAGCCCGTCGCGGTGGTCTGGATTCACGGATGGGGAGTAAATTTCTATTATCCGAGTTATGTTGGCATTGCCCGAGCCCTGGCGAACCGAGGCTATACCACCATCACAGGCAACACGCGGATGCACGACCTTGGAAACGTAGAAAAATACAGTTTCTTCGGGAAGCGAGTCCGCGGCGGTGATTATTGGGGTGTAACAAGCCAGGACGCGCTGGATATCGCTGCGTGGGTCGATTACGCCGAGCGCATCGGTTTCAGCAAAGTAGTCCTGGTTGGGCATAGCGCTGGCTGGGCAAGCGTGGGGCGGTATCAGGCCGAAGCAGCAGACCGCCGGGTTATCGGCCTGGTTTTGGCTTCGCCCGGGGTCGGTCCACCACAGCAGAACGACCCAGAACTGGTCGCGCAAGCAAAGAAGCTTGTTGCCGCAGGAGGCGGTGAGGACCTCATACCGTTACCGAACCGCTCGTTCCCGTCCTTCATCAGCGCTGCGACCTACCTCGACATGGAGAACACACCTCCCGAGTACAAAGACTTTTTCGGGATTGGACACACGCCGGCACCTGCCATCCTGCGGGTGAAATGTCCGATACTGGCTTTCTTCGGAACAAGCCATGACATAGGAGGAGAGAAGGAATTGAGTCTTCTGAAGTCCACCGTTCAGGAGCTTGCGGGTAATTCGCCAAAGATAACCACGGCAATGATTGTCAGCGGCGACCACGAGTACAACGGAGAAGAGGCGCAAGCGGCGGAAAGGATTGCTAACTGGGCTGAGGCTGAATACTGAGTGAGTAACGCTAGGTTCTGAAGCGGGTCGTCGACAATCTGGAATTCGACGGAGTCCGGTTTCGAGGAAGCGTGAGGATGCCGTTTTCTTGGTGCACTCTGGCCCATCGTGTGCCTGGCGAATTGTAATTTCGCCAGGCGCAGGGCATGCCACAATGTTACATTCTCTCGCTGTATATGTTGTTCATTTCAAGAAACCCAGATCGGCTTCACGCGCCGTAGCACCGCAAACACCGGCTTCGAAGCAAATGTTGCTTCAGATGATCGAGGAACAACATGGCTTCGCTCTGCACGCTCGCAAGCGCCTGCAGACCCTCCGCCTCCATGCGCTCAAGGTCCTCTTTCAGTTTGTCCATCCGTTCCATAGCACAATTCCCTCAGCGCGGATCCACCGAATTCGCCGCGATCATTCGCAGTGCGGTTATGCTCGGTACAAAGAAATAATCTCCGCCGCGCAACTCGACAAAATTGGGAAGAGCTCCGCACAGAAAGGGCGGATTGTTTGGGTCCGTCGTTCCTTGAATCATGACTTTCCCGGATCCTCCGTGATTTCCAATCAGGATGTCCTTGTCATTTCCTTGTCTCGCATCGTTACCGTACTCGATCCACTGCTGCTGCACGAACTCGAACTGGCGGAAGAGACTTGCGTTCAACGCCATGAAGATCATGCCGTGCTCCTCGTCGTCCGTTCCCGGCTGGTCCTCCGGCGTATACGGGCCGTACGGCATGCCACGGCGCGAAATACGGCGGCGGTTGATCAGTTTTCCGTTGAAGCCGAAGGCGTCCCGCGGATTTGTGCGCCGGACGTGCGCTCCGACCGGACAGCGCGCTCCGTCCAAGTCATTCCCAAACGTGAAATTTACGTTGCGACTCTTGTCGCCTACGATCGCGGGGCTCGGCTCGCTCGGAGATAATTCCACGGGAGTGCCATCGCGCCACCTGCCGATGAATTTCGATGCCAGCTTCTCCGTACCGCCCGGATAGAGCGCGCCCTTTTCCATGAGATATTTCCGGAACGTGGCTACATTTTGGTGCAGTTTGCGATACACCATAAATGTGCCGTTGCTCGCCAGCAGATGCGGTAGCGGCGCCACCGGCAGTTCACCCGCCTCGTCGGCGTATTCCAGAAGAAGCTCACCGGTCGCGAGCGGCGTCCATTTGCCATCGGCGGTCAGTTTGCCTTGGCCCGGTTGGGAGTCCTTCTCCACACCCATGAACTCGGGATTGCCGAACCCGTCGGTGTAACCGAAATGTTCCTTGGTAGTGATCTGTCCATTGATCTGGAGCGCTCCGGCATCTTGAGAGTCGATCTTCGTCGCGCCTCCGCTTTCCTGCAAAAGCGTGAGCAGCTCCGAACATTGGTATTCCAGATCCGGTTGAGATTGCGCAAACACGCCCAACCATGCGTGCACTTCATGTTCCCAGACGGCATCCCAGTGATGGGGCGAGTTTTTACCGGTGTCGGACAAGATGGCACCACGAGCCTTCATGCCTTGCACGAACTCCACGGGAAACGACAACAGTGATGGCTCGGGAAGTCCCAAGGCCACGAGCCCCTTGTAGGTGAAGGCGATATTCACAGTGGTTTTTGGTTTACCCTGATCCCATCGTTCGCCGGTGGTGATGTACTTGACGAGGCGACCGATACACTCCCGCCCCTTTTGCTTGTCTGAGATCTTCAGAAAGAGAAAGCGCGCAAAGGGGAAATTGTATCCGCGCAGCGCGAAACCCTGAATGTCGGTAATGTCTAGTTTGCTCACAGCAACTCGTCCGTCAATTCTTTTCCCTTGGTGCTACCTGGTTTCGGCCGGGGCGCTTTGTTCAGGCGGCTCATAAATTCGATGAACGCCGGCTGCAGTTCTTCGGACGGCTTGCCCTGATTTTTCTCAATGAACGAGGCTACTGCGCTCTGCGTTTGCAGCGCCTGCAGGGTCTGCTGTACCGTTTTGTTGTTGACGTCGGCAAAGTAAAACGTCGTTTCAACCTGGCATCGCTTCATGTAGGCAATAAAAGCATCGACGTTCTGCACGCCGGGATAGCCAATGCAATGCTGCCAAATGTTATGAACTTCATCACTGGCTTCGGCCGCCAACTGCTTCAGGTAAGGTTCGAGTTCGCCATCGAAATTTGATTCGAAGATCAGGTACTTCGACTTCAGATGTTCTTCACAGGACGGCATACCGAAATACACGACGTCGTCCAACACCACGAGTCGCGCCATGTGCGTGCTCGAAACTCTGCCAAACGGCCCACGCCCATCCACCGGCAAGGTTTGCAGGTACATGCGGACCGCGAGGCTAGGCGAGATCTCGGCATGGGGATCGTCCTTGACGGGCGAGAGAATCGTCAGGCCGTAAATACTTCCGCTCTTGTTCGCCATCGGTACACCCTAAGTCCCAACTGGGGCCTCGCCGGTTTCGCCAAGGTCACCCTGCACCTTCACCAGAAACTGCAGATACGCGTCTGCGAATTTCGCCGGTGGCATCCCCTCCATCTGCCTCGCGAAATCGCCGAGGGCAGCTTGAACGCGATGCGCGGCCTTTACGTCGTTGGTGGTCGCGTGAGGATACGCGGTGTAGTAGTAGTCCGTCTCAACTTGTCCGCGCACGATGAAACTTTTGAAGGGCGTCACGGGCACCGAGCCGGGGAATTTCTCGCTCCATCGCCAGATGTTATTCAACCCGAAGAACAGCACCGCCGAAAATGCATCGATATACTGGTTCCATGTGCCATTGAAGTTGCTGAAGAAAAACAGGTAGTCGTATTGGAGGTCGTCCTTCGGCTGTTGCTCGCTAAGCCTCGGGAAGGCACAGCGCGGCACGATGACCCAGCGTGCAAAATGGATGAACGACAACTGCACCAGGCCATCCCCCAGCGGCTTGTAGTGCCTCCAAATAAAGAAGAACAGGCGCAGGATGTAGGTTTTCCATGGCTTCATCGGCGAAACGGTGTTCATCGCGTAGGCCTTGCCGTGGATGTTGGACATGGGGACCGTCCTTGCGCTAACAGAATTCGTGGATTATTACTCAGCTAGTTATAAATAACAATCGTCGACGATCCTTGCCCCTGGACGGCTAGACGGAAGAAGTGTTTCCAAGGGCATGAAGAGCGGAGGGATTGCGCAAGCCCAACGATCAGCCGAAATCCAAACCGGCCAATAGCGAAGAGCAGCTCAGTCTGTGTTGCAGCTTTGTGTCCCTAAAACAGTATGTCATCCTCTGCGATCGTTTCCAGACTATCGAGCCGAAGGTCAAGCAGGATGCGCTCGGATTGATCGAGGAATTCATCGCGATCCATGGAAATGATGTGTCACCGCTGTTCGGCGTCGAGCTGTTCCACAAGCCACGTTCTCGCGGCTTTTGTAATCTCGCCTGCGGAGAAGGAAAACATGATCTTGTTGATCCCTCGCGACCAGAATCACCCCGACGTCGAAGGCTGCGACCATGACCGTCTGGATGCCAGCACAGCTTTGATGTTGGTCCGGCCCAGACCACTCGCCTGCCTTCATCTTTAGGTAATGAGACCATGCCGTCCCAGGCTCAAATGACGACTGGGTTTCGTTCCATGATGTTGAGTCGCATCCGTAGGTTCAGAGTTCCTCAAACGCGGGAACTACATGAAACGACGACTCGGGCACCCCGAAGAAATTCAGCGACACGGAGTGGCTTGGCCGACCCGCATTTAGCTTCGCACCGTTTGAGCTCGGCGCTTCTAGCCAGCGGCGCGCCCGAGCTGCCGATCCCAACGTTAGAGCAAAACTTAGGCCAGCGCCGGACACTCGGCAACGAGCGTGTCGGCCTTCACTCCGATCGCAGCGCCTCCGTAACGTCGACGCGCGCGGCACGCGCCGCGGGCAGCACTGACGCGACGACCGCGGCGGCAAGCAATATGAACACGGAGCCGACTACCGGCAAGGCGCTCGGCGTCTGCATATCCTCGAAAGCGCTTCGCGCCAGACGCACCAGCACGTACCCAAATGCCGCGCCAGCGGCGACACCTGCCGTCGCCATCACCGCGCCCTCCGCAATGACACTCGTCAGGAGTTGCCGTGGCTGCGCTCCAATGGCCAGCCGGACGCCGAACTCGCGTGTCCGCGCGCTAACGGAGAATGCCAGCACGCCGGCGACGCCGACCAAAGCAATGGCTAGAGCGACGGCCGCAAAGATGCCGAACACAACAGTGTTGAGACGATCCGGAGTGAGAACTTCGGCGCGAACATCTTCGAGAGTAGCGGCGCGCTCAACGGGTTGCTCGACCGACATGCCGCGAATGATCTGCGTGACCGGTGTGACCAGCGAATAAGGATTCGCGCTGGCATGGATGAAGAGGCGACCGCCAAACATGGGACCCTCTTCAAAGGTGTTATAGACAGTGAGACTCGGCCCGGGAACGACGTGTTCGTCGTCAATATCGGCAGTGACGCCAATGATGCGGTGCGGCGCAGTGCTAATCGGGACGAATTTCATCACGGGATCCGTCCAATAGATATGTCGATTGACGGCATCCTGATTGGGGAACATTCGTTGAGCGAGAGTCTGACTGACCATAACGACCGGTTCTTTGCTGCGGCCATCCGGTTCCTTACCCTGGCCATCTAGCTGATTGAAATCGCGGCCAGCGATGATAGGAACGCCGAGCGCGGCAAAAAAACCGGGCGAGATGGTGCGGAACTGGGCGCGAGGATCTTCTTCGCCGGGCCCGCGGACAAAGCCGTCCGCAGAGAACTGAAAGCCGGGACCAAAGCTGTTCGCGTCGCGCCAGGGAACGACAATGCCAAAAGCAGTCTTGTTTACACCGGGAAGCGCTTCAATGCGGCGCATCGATTCCTTGTAGAAATCGACCACCTGCTGAGGCGTTTTTCCGTAGGACATAGCGGGAACGTTGATGGCGAGGACGTGGCGCGTGTCCAGGCCGGTCTGTGCCGCCTGTATCGAAAGAAGCGTTTTGAGCAGCATGCTGGCGCCAGCCAGGAGTATGAAGGAGGCGGCGATTTGCGTAACGGCGAAGATGCGGAGGCGGCGATTCGTGCTGCCGGTGATGCGCACACTGCCGCTTGACAAACCTAAACCATGGGAGGCGTCGGCCGACGGCAGGCGCGGGACAAACGCCAAGAGCACGGCCGCGACCACGGCCATCGCCGCCCCCACCCACAACATGCTGGCATCAACCGTCAAATCCAACGCGCGGACGGAGAAGCGAGAGGCGTAACGAGCAAGCACGGCGAGGAGCGGTCGTGCACTGATTACGCCGAGAGTTGCGCCAACTACGCAAAGAATTAGACTCTCGGCCAGCAAAATGCGGCGCAGGGCGCCAGCACCAGCGCCCAGAGCCGCGCGGATGGCGAGTTCGCCCTCACGGCGGACGGTGCGCGCGAGAATAAGATTGGCGACGTTGGAACAAGCGATGATAAACACCAGACCGGAGGCGGCAAGAAGAACCAGGAGAACGGTTCGAGCGCCGGAAGTGATTTGATCACGGAGGAGTTTGGCGTCGATTTGAAAATGTGCTTGGGGCGAATAGGCGTCGGGATGATCCTTGAGCATCGGAGCATACACGGTGCGAAGTTCGGCGCGGGCTTGATCAAGAGTGACACCGGGAGCGAGGCGGCCGAAGAGTTCCGTCATGCGATGGACGCGCCCGTTCTGCATGGTCGCGGAGAGATGATGGGGGCTGGTAACAATGTTGGCAATGATTTCAGTATCCGCGGGATAGGGGATAGAGGGTTCGAGGACGCCGATGATCGTGGCAGACCTATCGCCGAAGCCGCTGCCAAGGCGAACGGTCTTACCGAGGACGGAAGGATCGCTCTTGAAAGTGGTCGACCAGAAACGATATGTCAGGACGACGACGCCAGCGGCTTTGGGACCGTCGTCCTGCGGGCCGATGAGACGGCCGAGGACGGGATGGAGGCCCACCACGTCAAAATAGGAGCCGTCCACGACGCCGGCGCGAACTTCCCCGGGCTCGCCGAGGCCAATCATTGTAAAACCGACGGTCGAGAACTCGCCGAAGGAGCTGAGTGTTTTGACGCCCGCGCGCAGATCCTGAATTTCTGGCACCGAGAATGGGACTTCCCCGGGGGCGATGCCAGGCGCGCTTTGCTGGATGTAGATGAGGCGCTCCTCGTCGCTATTGACGAGCGGCCGAAGGAGCACGCCGCGCACCAGGCTGAAAATGGCGGCATTGGCGCCAATACCGAGCGCCAGCGTGAGCACCACGGTGGCTGCCAGTCCTTTGCTGCGCGCCAGGGATCGTACAGCAAACCTGAGGTCTTTCACGAAGGTTAGGACGGCTTCACGAGATCGCGAATCTTTCGTTTGACTCTCGCTCATGATGGTTACTCCTTGGCTTGTTTGAATATCATTCACTGAGAAACCGCCGAACGCTTTGTTCTTTTCCAACGCGGCTCTACTCCTTGGCTTAATTGCGTGATCTTACAGTGCTTGGCAACTGCTTCGAAGGCATCACAAACTCCTCAGGTCACAGCGCATTGCCCCATTTGCGTTGATGAATGGTTTATTGGCTCGCTCCCACAGTGTTCCAGGGCTGTAGGTCAAAGGCCGGCCGCAAGCTGCCATCCATGTAAAAGGGTGGCCCAACCTTTCTCATCGTCATAAATGAGCAATATATATCTCATGTGATCCTCTGTAAGTGAGTCGAACGGGGGCCGCGCAAATCGACAGCCCAGCCCAAATATCTTTATCAGGGGGCATGCCCCAGGATGTCGCCTCTGCCTTGGACGCGGTCCATTTTCCGACTAGGGCTGGATTGCTGCTGCCCTGATGCCTCGACATAAGTGCCTTAGGAACAACGCTTTCCTTAGCTCCTCTACCTGTATATCGAACGAGGGGCACCCGAGATCTACAGGTTCGGTATCTTTTTGGAGATACTAGCTCCGATTCGGCGATGTTTGGTTTTGAAAACCACTCGGTCTTCGATGGTTGTTTTCAGTAGCTTAGCGCAGTTTTCAAATTCGCCGGGTGCGCTTTTGGTGCACTATAACCGTGAAAGCATGTGCTCCTCGAGAATTTTGGCGGCGCAAGTCCTGCGAAATCAATTCCGGTTGCCCTTGGCCTTCGCACCAACGGTTGGGAAAACCGCCTCTCTGAAAAAACATGCGCGACAAATCGATCCCCTTGGTCGGACCTCCTCCGGTCACGAGTTTAGAACGATCCACGCATGAACGGATCCTATTTCCGGCCTTGGAGCATTGTCGATTTCAGGATAAATGACGCAACAGCGATCACCAAAATGATCAAGATACCAGCAGCCAGGATGGAGCCCAGGAACACGGCAAGTATGAGAATTCCGATAGCTACAGCGGCCAACAGCAGCCCGCCAAATAAGTGCTTCGCCCGATGGAGCCAGCCGGGGCGCACCGTTCCCTGCGCGTCTTGCGCTGATGGGTTCTTCGCGAGGACGATTTGTACTCGGCGGGTCATGGAGTCAAATTAGATTATAGCCGACCGGGCAAGGCGCAGGCGCACTCGTCAACACTTCCGCCAAGTCATACGCGTAGAAAACTCGACGGTGGGAAACGAGGACTAGCAGTTCAGTTGTTGTGACTGCTAAAGGTTCGAGGATCGCAAAGGCAATTTCTCAGAATTTCGAGGATTTCAGAGCGGCCGATGACACGAATCTTATGGCAACGCCTCTCTGACTATTCCCGAGTTCCTCCACCCGTATGACTTTTCCGTGGTACTCATAATTCTGCGTGCCAGTCGCCGAGTAAGGCACCGTTACAGACAAGCGCATGCCCTCGTAGTAGACCTCACGTTGCGTGACAAAATACACGCCGCCCTGAGAAACATTTTTCGTCGTTCCCAGTTCCTCAAACGACCCGTCCTTCGGGTTCAATGGACGGACCCGCAGCGCCTGCTTCATCCCTACGCGTCGGCTCCTACGGTGCTCAATCTGCCTAGCTTCATCCATGACTCATCTGATCATAAATCTTCAGGCTTGGTACAGGCCCTGTGTTGAATCCGACATTGCAAATCCGAGTCGTGTTCGCCGGCTCGTTGGGTTGAGCCGATCGGGCAGTAACGCCCTGCACAATTCTAGGCGCGACTCCGACGTTATCTGAGATCGAAAGGCGCGACGCCAAAAGCAGTTGGGCCCAGATCCTCGCCGAGACCGGGAGAGACTTGAAGGGTGGCACCCAATGTGCACGCGCACAAATGGGCGAGCAAAATGCTGCGGACATCCTATCGACGGTCTGTAGTCGCTTTGAGGCGAAAACTCGCTGTGGCTTAAAGTTGCTACTATTTGTCATAGACGAGCTTGTTTAAGAGCGGAGAAGCACCCTGTTCTGTTTGCAAAATATAACGTTGGCGCCATCATGAAGTTGTGACGCGTCAGGATTTGAAGGCATGAGGTCGTCCGTTTGCAGGATCGTGTAGTGATCTCGGAGTGATCCACGTATTGCATCCCGGTTCCAATTGGCCTTCGCACCAGCGGTTGGGAAAACCGCCCCATTTCCTGTCGCGTTAAGCAATACGAAGGTTCCGGACCGGAAACTGATGAATATCGAACGCCGATAGCGCCATGAATTTCCCTTCATGATTTCAATGAGTTGGAAGGTCGTAGAATATGGGGATTCTTGAACATCGTGGGGTAAGAGGCCATTTCCCAGAACCCGTTTTGGGACCAACTTCCGAGTC
>Ga0207693_10005082_pt1 | contig 11031 bp, 11 predicted proteins | sample LARL81metaG_FD_184347 | JGI IMG/M metagenome (GOLD analysis project Ga0207693, IMG submission 184347) | Corn, switchgrass and miscanthus rhizosphere microbial communities from Kellogg Biological Station, Michigan, USA - LAR L8-1 metaG... | ecosystem: Host-associated > Plants > Roots >... | reverse complement strand
AGGCGGCTGATGATCACCACGCTGCCAGGCCGGCTGCTGCTGCGGGTCCCGCCTCAGCCCTCGGGCTAGCGCGGGCCGCCGGGGGGCGCTGGCGGCACTAGCTGGGCGAGCGACGCCACCGCGCCCCGCCGCCGCGGCGCATCAGCAGCACGATCCTGCGCTCGGTGAGTTCCTCGGTGTGCAGGCTGAGCCAGATGCACACCGCGGCCAGCGGCAGTTCCACCACGGCCGCGAGCACGATGGACTGCACGATCTGGCCCGATGGCGTCGTCATCAGGTCGAACCAGGCGTCCACCACAAGCAGTACCGCGGTGGCCGTCGCCGCCATGGACAGATAGCGGGACCGGCGCAGCGCGAAGTAGGCCGTGGCGGCGAGCGCGGCGAGCAGCATGATGTCGAACCCGGCCCAGGACGCGTCGTAGTGCGGGGAAAGCTGCCGCCGCGGCAGCGACTCACCGACGTACACCGTCCACGGCACCATGACCAGCGCGAACAGGGCGAACAGCGGGCCGGCCCACCGCACGGCGCGAGTGTCGTCGGCGAGCACCGCGTTCTCCGGCTCCGCTGCGGGCGGGACCAGCGCGTCGAGCCGGTCCACCAAGTCTTCTGGCGCCCCGGCACCACTCGCCCGCCCCGGCGGACCCGCGCTTCCCCGCCGGGGCCAGGCACGGCTCACGTGGCCGCCCCGAGCAACTTTTCGATCCGGCCGAGCCGCGCGTTGACCTCCGCGATGTCCGCTTTGGTCGCGCCCTGCTCCGAGTGTTTGAGTGACAGCACCAGCTGACCGCCTGGTTCCAGGCTGCCCCGCTGCACCTCGGCGACGTCGTCCCCGTTCTGCAGCCGCACCGCATGGTCGAGTTCGCTGCGGCGGATCCCCAGATGACGCAGTGCCCGGCCGATCACGTGCCCGTCGCTGATCACCGTGGTCGGGCGCCCGTCCAACAGCCGGGCGGCTCTGGCGTTGCTGGCGACCGCCCGGGTGACGACCGCGTTGACCGCCACCAGCGTCACGGCACCGACGGCAGCGCCGGTCAGCGAGGTGTCATTGCCGATGACCGCGTTCTGCACCACGTTGGACAGCAGGAAGATCACCACGAAGTCGAACGTGTTGAGGTTGGCCAGCCCGCGCTTGCCTGCCACCCGGAACAGCAGTGCGATCAGCGCGTACACCAGCACGGTGCGGAGGATCTTCTCTGCCAGTGGAATCTGCTCGACGAACATGGCACGCCACATGCCGGCCTCCAGGTGCGGGAAAGGACCAGCCTGTCACCGGTGCTGCCGCCCGGCACGCTCCGCCCGTGTGCTGTGCCCGCCGTGCTCCTCACTGTCCTCGCCGTGCCCGCCCGGCGTGCTTTGCCCGCTGGGTTCACCGCGCTCGCGGCGGCGACGGCGCAGCAGCATGACGATCGCGAAGATCACCAGCAGGCCGCACAGGGCGGCAACCGCGTAGCTGGGGCCGTGCAGCGCGCCCACCACGCTGCCCCAGTTCTTGCCGACCAGGTACCCGGTACAGGCCAGGGCCGCGGTCCAGGGAATGCAGCCGAGAACTGTGTAGATGCCGAACCGCCCGGCCGGCATCCGGGCCAGCCCGGCGGGCAGCGAGATGAACGTGCGCACCACGGGCAGCAGCCGGCCGAAGAACACCGCCTTGGTGCCGTGCCGGCCGAACCACCGCTCGGCGCGGTCGATGTCGTCGTCGCGGAGCAGGATGTAGCGTCCCCAGCGGTGCCAGGCCGCCCGGCCCCCGTAGATCCCAATGCCCCAGGCCAGATAGCTGCCCGCCACGTTGCCGGCCACGCCCGCGGTGATCGCGAGCACGAGGTTGAGGTGCGCCCCGGCCACCGCGCCCGCGGACAGGGCACCGGCGAACAGCATCGTCAGCTCCGACGGCACCGGGATGCACGCCGACTCGGCGAGCATCAGGATGAATATCGCCAGGTACCCGTAGTTGCTGATGAATTGCTGCACCGGTTGGCCGGCTCCCTTCGGGGTAACGGAAGACCGCCAGCTACCCGCCTCAAGCCGGGGCAAACGGCCGTGGGCGGCTCAGCCCCCGCGGCCGCCAGTGTCACTTCGAAGCCAAACGGAACCGGCGGGTGATCACAGCCGCCCGCGCGCACTGGTCCCATAGTAGGTCGGCGCGCTGGCGTCCCCGTGCGTCCGCGGCAGCAGGTGCTCGGGCCGGCGCCGCTAGTCCGGTACGATCAGGCGGCCGCGCCGCGGTTGTCGAGCGTGCCCAGGAACTCGGCGATGGCGGCGGCGATCCGCGGCGCCGCGCGGCGGGGCAGGTGATGACCGGGCCCGTCCAGCATCTGGACCTGGGCAACGGGCAGCGCGGTGGCAAGCCGCCGGGTGGACCGGACCGGGACGATCATGTCGTGCGGGTCGGCCACCAGCAGGACCGGCTGCGCCACCGTGGGCAGGGCGGCGGTGAGGCCGCCCAGTTCGCGGACCAGCGCGCGCTGCTCGGCGAGGAAACTGCGCCACACCGGGCCGTGTTCGTGGCGTGCGCTGGCCCAGACCTGCCAGTTCACGGCCTGGTCCGGGCCCAGCGGACGGCGGCGCACCAGGCGCGCGGCAGCCAGCACCGCCCGGGCGAACCAGGGGGTCAGCCGCCACGCCACGAGCGCGAAGAACTCGCCGCTGACCGGTGCGGCGAGCATCCAGTCCGCCCAGGTCAGGCAGCCGGGCCCGACGCTGGCCAGCAGGACGAGGGCCTCGACCCGCTCGGGTGCCAGCCGGGCCGTGGCGAGCGCGACGCCGCCGCCGTAGGAGTGGGCCACCAGCACCGCACGGTCGATGCCGCGCGCGTCCATCTCGGCCACGACCGCGCGAGCGCCGGCCGTGAAGCCCCCGGCCGGCTGCGGGCTCGTCCCGTATCCCGGCCGGTCCGGCGCCAGGACGTCCAGGCCGTCCGGGAGCCGGTCGGCAACCTGCTGCCAGTCCGCCCCGGAACCCGGTTGACCATGAAGTAGCACAACCCAGCGCCCGCTCACACTCATGAGCCTAAATCGCCATCTGTGGCCAAAGAATAGGCCGCGGGCAGGTGAAGCGAATCCCCGAACTTCGCATAAACGGACATTATCGGACCAAGCCGGGCCGCCGCGACGCGCCACGCCGTGGCCCGGAGACGTCATTCCGGGCTCTCGCGGTAACGCCGGGTTACCTTAGGAAATGTGTCCGGATGCGAAGTTTTGCCACCTAGCCCCCGGCGATCGAAGGCTGCATGACGTCTGTGGACGACGCCGCCAAACGCAAGGCGGCCCCGGCCGATCACGCCGGCAGTGTGCTGTGCCGACTGCTGATCGCCCACCCCGAGGTCGTCGACATCGAAATACTCGGCCAGCTCGACCTGCCCGAGGGGATCATCTACTCGCTCGGCGTCATGCTGCCCGACGGCAGGGAACTGCTGATCGACGTCGGGGACGTCTGACAGCGACAAGTGACGACCCAGGCGGCGGATGGCCGCCGGGGCGAGGCGGGTGACGCAGAGCGAGCGGCCGTGGCCGGGCCGCGGAGCGGTCTCCGCGGCCCGGCCGTGGCTCACCTCAGCAGGTTCTCGGGTTCGGCAGCACCGCACTCGCGAGGTCGAGCTGGCCCTTGAAGAACCCGTGCTCGACCAGGTGCGCGTACTGCTGGTCACGACCGAACGTGTTGCCGTTGGACATGTGGCCGAACTCCCACACGCACTGCCCGCCGACCTTCGCGAGCGTGTAGTACGGGTAGAAGTGCCCGGGACCGTTCGGCGGCGGGACCGCGCAGCCCTGCGGGTTCTGCGGCACGCAGGTGTTGATCTCGCTGGCCGGTGCGTCGGTCTCGAACTGGATGCCCGAGTACCTGGCTCCGGCCGTGGTGGGTTGCCCTTGCAGGAAAGGTGACGGGAACGGGCCCGCCGTCAGCTTGTTGGGGAAGTCGGGGTAGTAGTCCGTGCCGTCGAAGTCCAAGTCGCCGTTCTGGGTGAAGTCATCCAGGCAGCCGGTGACCAGGTTAGGCGGCGTGTTGAAACCGTCGTGCGTGTCCCCCTTCTTGTAGCAGAGCGCGTCCGTGGGCTCCTGGCCTTCCTGAGTGGGATCCGGCGGCCCGGCGTTCTCGTACGCGCCATGGCATTCCAGCCAGCTCGTGTCGGTGAGCCCCGGTCCGAACTGGAGGGAGATCTTGCCGGTGACCTTGCTGCACGGCTCGAAGTGGCCGATCTCGAACTGGTTGAGGATGCCACTGATCAGCACCGACCACCCGATCGAGTTCTGTGGCCTGGCGGTGTTGAATAGCGGCTGGAAGTTGAACGGCGTGCCGTCGCAGTTGAAGAAGTTGGTGTTCATGAAGCCGTTCGCGGCCGAGGCGACCATGAACCCGCTCTGCCCGGTGGTCAGGTCCGTGATCTGCACCCTGAACGCGCGCTTCCCGCCGCCGATGCTCGCGTCCCACATGTGGGTGCGCACCACGTCGCCGGGGTTCATCATCAGCGTCTGACTGTTCGGCGTGACCGTCGACAGGTCGGAAAGCTGCGGGCTCGGCGGGCCAGCGGGCACACCATTCCGCTGGATGAAGGCGAAGTTCACCGGCTCGATGCAATTGTTGTTCATGTGCCCGGCGTTGTTTGCCTCGAGTGAGTCAATGGTGAGCGCCGCGCACCATTGGGTGTTGTTACAGCTCACCGAGTCGGCGAACGGTGCGAAGCCGGGCGGGTAGAACTGCATCTCCATGAACGCCCCGCCGCCGCCGGGGAACGCGCCCTGGGGGGCGTTGCTGTCGCTGTTTGGTGTGCACTTGGTCTGCGGGTAGGAGTTCGGGTCGCACATGCTCATCCCGAACCACGGCGCGACGCTCAGCTCGAACCAGTGGGTGACGTCATGGCCGGGGTGGCTGGTCGTCGGCATGGCCGTCGGGTCCATCGGCAGGCGTTCGGTGAACGTCACGTTGTTGCCCGAGCCTGGCCTGTGGGAGATGAACCGGGTGGACGGTTCGTCGTGGCCGATGTAGTGGCCGTTGTCGTAGAAGCGGGGGCTGTAGCGGGTGATACCGCGGATGTCTGTGCAGGCTAGTTTGCGCGTGAGCGCCTTCTGGATCTTGCTGTAGCCGTTGCAGTCGAGCAGGCCGGTGGCGTTCGGGCGGACGCTCTTCACCGCCGCTGGTGCCGCGCTGGCCGTCACCCCGAACAGGGACTGACTTGCGACCAGTACCACCGTCGCGCCGGCACCCACCATTCCGATCGACCATGCCCGCCAGTGGCCCTTGATGCTTCCGGCCATGGCATCGCTCCCTTCGCTGGGACCCTGCAACTCCGCAGGGCCGTCCAGTCCCGGGCACCGGCATGGCCTAGGTACCGGTCCAGCCGGTGCCACAAGCTAATACCTACGTGTCACCCGTCATTGCCCACCGCGGGTGACTTTCTGATTGGCCGCCGCCGGTGCAAGTCTCCCCCGCCTCCCGGCATAAGTCCAGCTTTACCTTTGTAAGGTATTTACTACCTAAAGGTCGGGAATGCCAAGGTCGAGGTTCGGGCGCTCAATTCCGCCATCCACCTCGAGAATCTTTCCGGTGATGTAACCGGAGGCCGGCGAGGCGAGGAAGACCACCGCGGCCGCGACCTCCTGTGGGTCACCGATACGGCGCAGCGGGGTCGCCTGCTCCATCTGCCCGCGCAGGCCGTCGTCGGTGAGCACGATGTCCAGCGCCGACGTCGCGGCGGCGCCGACCGCTATCGCGTTGACGCGGACCCGGGGGGCCAGGTCGGCGGCGGCCAGCCGGGTGTAATGCGTCAGGGCCGCCTTGGCCGTACCGTAGGCCAGGTAACCGCGGCCCGCGGTCCGGCCCACGGCCGAGGAGATGTTGATCACCGCGCTGGCCGGTGCCCGCTCCGCACCCGCGCGCTCCCCCTCCCCCGTCGGTACCCCCTCTCCTGCCGCCGCGAGCAGGTACGGGACGGCCGCCTGGGTCAGCGCATGCGCGACCGCCACATTGAAGTGAAACGCGGCCTCCAGATGCCGCGGCTTGGTCGCCGGGAACGGCCGGGGCATCGCACCGCCGACGTTGTTGACCACGATGTCCAGCCGCCCGAAGGCATCGGCCGCGGCGGACGCCAGCCCCGCGGCCGCGTCCAGGTCACTCAGGTCGGCAGGGATCACGAGCACGCGGCGGCCGGCCGCCTCCACCTCGGCCGCGACCTTGGCCAACTGGTCCGCGCTGCGCGCGCTGATCACCACGTCCGCCCCGGCCTGGGCCAGGGCCACCGCGGCGGCCGCGCCCAGCCCCCGGCCCGCGCCGGTCACCACGGCCACCCGCCCGGTGACGCGGAACAAATCCAGGATCATGGCACCCCTCAGCAGATCTGTCCGGGCGAAATGCGGCGATCTGGGGCAAGTAGAACAGGTTTCAGTTCAATTCCACAAGACAGCCCGGCCAAACCGAGCAAGCGTTAGGGAGGCAGGCCCCGGTCCTGCGATAATGACGTCGTGGCAACCACCAGGAAGGGCCAGGTGCAGCTCAACGGCGCAGGCTCGGCGGGCGTCAGCGGGGTGCTGCGGTCGCGGCGCCGGGCCGACATGGTCGCGATCGCAGCGGACCTTTTCGCGCAAAAGGGGTATCGCGCGACGACCGTGCGCGAGATCGCCGACGCCGCCGGGATCCTGTCCGGCAGCCTGTACCACCACTTCGACTCCAAGGAGTCGATCGGCGACGAGATCCTGTCGGGCTTCATCAACGAGGTGCTGGCGAACTACCGCGCCGCCATCGCCGAGGGCACGGACCCGCGGGCGGCCCTGGAGCGGATCGTGCGCACCACCAGCCTGACCCTCGCCCAGCACCGCGCGGCCCTGACCATGCTGCAGAACGACTGGAACTACTTCGCTTCCCAGCCACGGTTTGCCTACCTGAGCAAGGCGCTGCGCGAGATCGAGCGGATCTGGATCGGGCAACTCGAAGCCGGCAAACAGGCAGGGCTGTTCCGGGCGGACCTGGATCCCAAGCTCACCTACCGGCTGCTCCAGGACGTGCTGTGGATTCCCGCGCAGTGGCGCCGGACCCGCGGTTACAGCGCCGACCAGGTCATCGACGGCTTCCTGCGCATCCTGTTCGAGGGGATCGCCACCGGCGCGCCCGGCGCCACGGCCTCCTGATCCACTTCTGCCCCCGGCCAAAGCCAGGCTGTTACCCTCGCACCAAGCAAGCGTTTGGTTGACCGACGGGCGACCAGGAGGCACCATGGGCCGGCTCGACGGCAAGGTGGCGCTGATCACCGGGGGTGCCCGGGGAATGGGCAAGTCGCACGTGCGCCACTTCGTGGCGCAGGGCGCCCGGGTGGTATTCGGCGACGTGCTCGATGAGAAGGGTGCCGCGCTCGCCGCCGAGTTTGACGAGAAGTCCTGCCGGTACATCCACCACGACGTGACCAGCGAAGCGGGCTGGGCGGCGGCGGTCGCGCTGGCGGCGGATGCCTTCGGCACGCTGGACGTACTTGTGAACAACGCCGGTGTGCTGACATTTGCCCGGATCGCGGATATGCCGCTGGCCGAGTTCCGCCGGGTCCTCGAGGTGAACGCTGTCGGCTGCTGGCTGGGCATGAAGGCGGTTATCGGGCCGATGAAGGCGGCCGGTGGTGGCTCGATCATCAACATCTCCTCGGTCGAGGGGTTCACCGGCGCCGCTGGCCTGTCGGCCTACAGCGCAAGCAAGTTCGCGATCCGCGGCATGACCAAGTCCGCCGCCCAGGAACTCGGCGAGTTCGGCATCAGGGTCAACTCCGTCCATCCCGGCGGGGTCCTCACCAGCATGACGCTCGGCCAGGCGGCTGCCGCGGACCCGGCGGACGGCGAGGCCTTCCTCAAGGCGATGCCGCTGGCCCGGTTCGCCCGCCCGGCCGAGATCTCCTGCCTGGTCGCCTACCTCGCCTCCGACGAGTCGTCCTATTCGACCGGCAGCGAGTTCGTCGCCGACGGCGGCCTGCTGTCCGGGCCCGGCTACTGAGCGAAGGAGCGTTCCGCGATGGACGATGCGCTGAGCCTCGACGGCAGGGCCGCGATTGTCACCGGCGCCGGCAACGGGCTGGGGCGGGCGGAGGCGCTCGCACTCGCAGCGGCCGGCGCCCGTCTTGTACTGAACGATATGGCCGCCGATGACGTTCTCGCGGTGGCGGACGAGATCGTGGCGGGTGGCGGGCAGGCGGTCACCGTCCCGGCGGACATCGGCGAGTGGGCCACCGGCCAGCAACTGGTCGCGGCCGCCCTGGACCACTACGGTCAGCTGGACATCCTGGTGAACAACGCGGGGGTGCTGCGGGACCGGATGGTGTTCACGATGTCCGCGGATGAGTGGGACCTGGTCCTCCGGGTGCACCTGCGCGGCCACTTCGTGACCACCCGGTTCGCCACCGCGCACTGGCGCGAGCAGAGCAAGGCGGCCGGTGGGCCCGTGTACGGCCGGATCGTGAACACCTCCTCGGAGGCGTTCCTGCTCGGCTCGGCCGGCCAGCCCAACTACGCCGCGGCCAAGGCCGGCATCGCCGCGCTGACCGTGACCACCGCGCGCAGTTGCGGCAGGTACGGGGTGCGTGCCAACGCCATCTGCCCGCGGGCCCGCACCGCCATGACCGCCGGCCTGATGGGGGCGGCACCCGAGGGCGCGGTCGATCCGCTCGCCCCGGAGCACGTCGCGCCGCTGGTGGTGTACCTGGCCAGCCCGGCCGCGGATGGCGTGAACGGCGAGGTGTTCGTGGTGCACGGTGGCGTGGCCGCGGTCATGGAGCCGCCGAGGGTCAGGGCCACGTTCGCGGCCGCCGATAACGGCTCGGCCGACGGCATGTGGACGCTGGACTCGGTGCGCCGGGCGCTGGATCCGGTGTTCCCTGCCGCGACGGCACCCGGCGGGCCCCCCGCCGGGTTCGCCTGCGAGGACACGCTGGCCCTGGCGACCGAGACGATCGGGTTCGCCCAGTGAAGCAGCGTGACAAGGTCGCCATGACCGCGGCCGAGGTCGCGGAGTTCCTGGCCGCGTCGCGCAAGCTCCAGCTCGCCACGATCAACAAGGACGGGACGCCGCATCTGGTGGCGATGTACTACGTGATGCTCGGCGGCAGGATCGCGTTCTGGACCTACGGCGCCTCCCAGAAGGCCCTCAACCTGGCCCGGGATCCCCGGCTCACCTGCCTGGTGGAGAGCGGCCAGGAGTACTTCGACCTGCGCGGCGTCCAGGTGGCGGGCCTGGCCCGGCTTGTCGGCGACCCGGCGGGTGTGCTGGAGATCGGCCGCGGCGTCGCCGGTGGGCTGGCCGGGATGCCCGGCGGCGCGGTCGAGGATTACGTGGCGCACGCCGCCCGCAAGCGCGTCGGCTACACCGTGGAGCCGACGCGGATCACCTCCTGGGATCACAGCAAGCTCATCCCGCCCGCCAGCGCTTAACCGCGGCCCTCCCTCAACCCTGATCGCGGGTTGTGCAACGGCGGGCAGCGTTGCAGCCGGACCGTGATCATTTGTATTAGCCACCCCCTCGTATGCCTCCACGTAGTTAAGGGGTTTCCACAAAGGGGGATTTTTCATGACCTCATCACAAGGCGACCGAGGAGACGCGGCCCGGCAGGCGCTCGCGGAACTGCTCGGAACCACCGAAATCGACATCGTCAACGAAACGGAGGGGCGGCTGCCCTCCGGCGAGGAGGTACGGCAGGTCAGCGCGACCGTACGGGGCGAGCCGAACCGGGCCGCGTCGGTGGTCGTCGACGCCAGCGGGGAAGCGCAGCCACTCCGGCGGCTCGAGGCGCTGTACGGCCGGGGCTTCCTGGCGCCGGCCGCAGTTCGCGAGCGGCCCACACTGACGCCTACGCCGACGCCACCGGTCACGATCGACCCGCCGACCAACGCATGGACGCTGCCGGAATGCGTGACCGAGGACGAGACCGTCACGGTCTTCGTGCCAAAGTCGACCGTACCGCCGAAGGCCGACGTCTACCTGCTTGCCGACACGACGCTAAGCATGGCGCCCATCCTGAGCGCGGTCCAGGCGGGCATCGACACGGTCGTTAACAGCCTCGGGGGATTCGACGTTGCCTGGGGCGTGGGAAACTACAAGGACTTCCCGATTCCCACGCCCAACCCGTACGCCTTCCAGCACCAGCTCTCGCCCACGACGAACCTCATCGACGTGGGCACCGCCGTGGGCAGCTGGTCCCCGGCCGACGGCAGCGACATTCCCGAGGGCCAACTGTACGCACTGACGCAGGTCGCCACCGACTCGGCGATCGGCTGGCGGCCCGACAGCAAGCGGATCCTGGTGTGGTTCGGCGACGCTCCGGGTCACGACCCGATCTGTACGGCCATCTCCGGATTTGGCACGGATATCACGGAGGCGACCGCCACGCTCGCGCTACAGGGCCCCCCCACCATCACCGTCGTTGCCATCAGCACCGTCACCGGGGTCCCCGCAGCGCTCGACGCGGATCCGACGGTCGGCTCCTCCGACTACGGAGTCTGCACGGTCGGTGGCAGCCCGGGCCAGGCAACCAATATCGCGGCCGCCACCGGCGGCTCGCACACCACGGGGGTGGATCCGACCACGATCATCAACACCCTGATCTCGCTCATCTCCGCTGCCGTGCAGAGCATCAACCACCTGGTGCTGCAGCCGAGCGGAGCGATAGCGCCCTTCGTCACCTCGATCACGCCGCCCAGCTACGACTCCCTCGCGGGGGACGTGGACCACACGCTGCCGTTCGATGTCACCTGGACCGGCGTTGTGGACTGTGCGGACGACGACCAGGTCTTCACCGGCAGCCTCGACGTGGTCGCTGACGGCAACGTCGTGGCGAGCAAACCGGTCACGATCACGGTGCCCGCCTGCCGCTGGCACCACTCCACGGAGATGATCTGCGGTCTGCAGCGCGGCCGTAACGATGACGACAAACACGACGATGACGACAAGCGCGACGAATGCCAGACGGTCGTCGACGGCCGCTACGCCACGGCTGTCACGATCTACAACCCCAGTACCTGCAACGTGACACTGGTCAAGTACTTCGCACCGCTGATACTGGACGGCAAGCCG
>Ga0207693_10005081_pt1 | contig 11034 bp, 8 predicted proteins | sample LARL81metaG_FD_184347 | JGI IMG/M metagenome (GOLD analysis project Ga0207693, IMG submission 184347) | Corn, switchgrass and miscanthus rhizosphere microbial communities from Kellogg Biological Station, Michigan, USA - LAR L8-1 metaG... | ecosystem: Host-associated > Plants > Roots >... | reverse complement strand
TCGTAGAAGTCGAGCGACTCGAGCAGGCGCACCTCCTCGAGCGCGGCCTCGACGAGCGCCTCGGCCTGATCCTGCTGGGCCAGCTCGGACAGGTGCTTCGGCAGCGAGCCGGAGTTGGCGCCGATCCGCATCGGGATCGCGGCCCCCTGTGCGGCACGCACGACCTCGGCGACCTTGTCGGCCCCGCCGATGTTGCCCGGGTTGATCCGGACCGCCGCGACGCCCGCCTCGATCGCCTTCAGCGCGAGGCTCGCGTTGAAGTGGATGTCCGCGATCACGGGAATCGGCGAGAGGCGCACGATCTTCCGCAGCGCCTCGGCGTCCTCGGTCTTCGGGACGGCACAGCGCACGACCTCGCAGCCGGCGGACGCGAGCGCGGCGATCTGGGCGGTCGTCGCCTCGACGTCGTGCGTCTTCGTCAGGGTCATCGACTGCACGACGACCGGCGCCCCGCCGCCGATGGTGACCCCGCCGACCGAGATCTGCCGCTCGGAAGCCATCTCGCTCGAGTCTAGCCTCGTGGGGGAACCCGTGGTTCCCCCGCGTCCACTAGCCGCCGATGCGGGAGAGATCGTTCGACAGGCCGATGAACATCAGGACCAGGAAGAGCGCGATGCCGAGCGCCGACACGCGCTCGTAGATCTCACGGCCGACCGCACGGCCGCGGATGCCCTCGATGATCGAGAAGAGGATGTGTCCGCCGTCGAGCGGCAGCAGCGGTAACAGGTTCAGGAGCGCGAGCGACAGGCTGATCAGCCCGAGGATCTCCAGGAAGAGCGCGAAGTTGAGCCCGATCGCCTGGCGGGAGACGTCGGTGATCCCGACCACGCCGGACACATTCTTCCGCCCCTCGCCCGTGAACAGGCGCGGTAAGAAGGTGATCGTCGCCTTCCCGGCACGCCAGTTGTCGCCGGCGCTCTTCCCGAGCGCGGCCCAGGGTGTGAGCTGGTCGGTGTGCCAGGCGGGCTCGAAGCCGAGGATGTAGCGGCCGTTCTCCTTGACGGGACGCGCCGGGCCGAGGACGAGGGGCATCCCCTTCCGGACGACGGTCACGGTGATCGGGCGCCCGCCGCTTCCCTTGATCGACCGCGAGAGCGACGTGTAATCCGGCGTCTTGACGCCGTTGATGCCGATGATCTCGTCGCCGGGGCGCAGCCCGATGCGCGCGGCCGGGTGGTCGGCGTCGACGCGCTTCACGACACGGATCGTCTTGCCAGGCGCGCCGATCATGAAGGCGATCATCGGGAGCAGCAGGGCGACGAGCAGGTTCGCTCCCGGGCCCGCGAAGATCACGGAGATCCGCTTCCACGTGCGCTGGCGCCAGTACGCGTCGGGGGCGAGCGAGTCGCCGAGCTCCGTGAGCGCGCGCGTGGCAAGCCGGCGTGCCGAGGCGCTGAGCTGCGCCTCCTCGACGGCCTCCTCGAGCTCCGGCAGCGCGGCCCGCGCACCGTCGAGGTCGAACGCGTCCAGCGCACGCTTCACGCGGGCCACCGGGCCGACGAGCCGCGGCTGCTCCCTGAGCACCGGCCCGAACTGCACGTCCAGGTCGGACGAGGCCGGCCGGTGCATCCCGGGGATCTTCACGTAGCCGCCGAGCGGGATCGCGCCGATCCCGTACTCGATCCCCTTGCGGCGCACGCGCACGATCGCGGGCGGAAACCCGAGATAGAAGCGGCGCGGGCTCATCCCGACCGCACGCGCCACGTAGAAGTGGCCCGCCTCGTGCAGGAGGATCAGGAAGGCGATCCCGAGGATGGCCCAGGTCAGGTTCACGCGACCGCCATGCCGCGCTCGGCCAGGCGCCTCGCCTCGGCGTCGGCCTCGACCAAGTCCTCGAGGTCGCGCGCCGGCCCGCCATCCACAGCGGAGAGCGCCTCGGCCACGACGTCCGCGATCGCCGGGAAAGGCAGGCGTCCGTCGAGGAACGCCGCGACGGCGACCTCGTTGGCGGCGTTGAACGCGCAGGGATACGTCCCGCCGCGCTCACCGGCATCGCGCGCAAGGGAGAGCATGGGGAACGTATCGAGGTCCGGCGCGTGGAACTCAAGGGTCACGCCGGACGCGAGGTCGAGCGGCGGGATCGGCGTGGCCGCCCGCTCGGGGTACGTCAGCGCGTAGGAGATCGGGACCCGCATGTCCGGGTAGCCGAGGTGCGCGATCGCCGCGCCGTCGCGGAAGCGCACGAGCGCGTGCACGGTCGAGCTCGGGTGCACGACCACCTCGATCCGGTCGTACGGCAGCGCGAAGAGGAAGTGCGCCTCGATCAGCTCGAGGCCCTTGTTCGCGAGCGTGGCCGAGTCCACGGTGATCTTCGGGCCCATGTTCCACGTGGGATGGGCGAGCGCCTCCGCCGGCGTGACGTCCTCGAGCTCGTCGCGCGTGCGACCGCGAAACGGCCCGCCGGAGGCCGTGATGACGAGGCTGTCGACGGAGTCGGGCGGATGGCCCTCGAGGCACTGGAAGGCCGCCGAGTGCTCGCTGTCGACGGGCAGCAGCCTGCCTCCCCCACGCTCCTGCGCCGCGAGCGCGAGGCCGCCTGCAGCCACGAGGCTCTCCTTGTTCGCGAGCGCGAGGTCGACGCCGCGCTCCAGCGCCCACAGGGTCGCCGGTAGGCCGGCGAAGCCCACGACGGCGTTGAGGACGAGGTCGGGCTGCGCGCGGTCGAGCAGCTCTGTGAGGTCGCCGCCGACCTGCGTGAACGGGGCCAGGCCGTCGACCGGCTGCGAGCCGGACGCCGCGGCGGCGAGCTCCAGCTCGGGATGCGCGTCGATCACGTCCAGCGCCTGACGACCGATCGAGCCGGTGGCGCCCAGCAGGGCGATTTTCCTCATGCCACCAGTGTAGGTTCAGCCCTCAGCTCGGAGACGTCTCCCGACCCCTCGGTCGAGGCATGTCCGACCATCGCCGCGCGTCGATAGGTGGGGGAAGCAGTCACCGATGCGTCGGCCCGCATCAGCAGTTGAACTCGAGGAGCGCGGGCCGCGACGCACTTCTCGGTCTTTTCCTAGCACGCGGCCGGAAGTGAGGTAGGGATGACTGGAAGGAAGCGGCCGGCGCTGGCTCTGGGTGTAGCCGCCCTCGCTCTCACGGCGAGCGGGTACGCCGCCACCAACGGCGCGAACGGCAACCGGTCGAGCAATCGGCCATCGAGCCCAGGCGACCCACCGGGTCATGGACACGGCCACTGTGGGCACAAGGGCGGCAAGCCGCCTTGCGGCAAGGGCCACCGCCGTCACTCCGACGACGACTGAGGTCGAGACCATCATGTCCGCCGCCGAAGTCATCCGGATCACCGGTCGCTCGCCCCTGCGCGCAGCCGACCACCACGACGAGCCGACTGTCGCAAAGGTCGCCGTGGTCATTCCTGCACTGAACGAGGCCCCGACGATCCGCGCGGTCGTCGAGGGTGTGCCGCGCACGATCCCCGGCGTTGCCGAGGTCGAGGTGATCCTGGTCGACGACGGGTCGACGGACGGGACGCAGGCGGAGGCGATCGCAGCCGGGGTCGACGCGATCGCGCATCACCCGAGGCGACGAGGGCTCGTCTCCACCTTCAAGGACGGCGTGACCGAAGCGCTTCGTCGAGGCGCGAGCATCGTCGTCAATCTCGACGGCGACGGCCAGCACGATCCGGCGCAGATCCCGGCGCTGATCGCGCCGATCCTCGCCAATCGCGCCGACATCGTCCTCGGGGTCCGCGACCTGAGCACCGCCGAGATGACCCCGATCCGGCGCCACGGCAACATGGCGGGCACCTGGGTGACGCGGCGCGCGCTCGGGCTCGACGTCAGCGACGTCACGACGGGGTTCCGTGCGTTCTCACGCGATGCGCTGCTCCGCCTCAACGTGACGTCCGAGTTCACCTACACGCTCGAGACGCTGGTCGAGGCGGCGCGGAAACGGCTGACCGTCGCGGAAGTGCCCGTTCCCGTGCGACCGCGCATCGCGGGCACGTCGCGCATGACGCACAACGTGCTCGCCTACATCACGCGCACCGGGTTCCAGGCCATGAACGCCCTGGTACGCGATCGGCTCGTGCGGCTCTTCGGGATCGGCGCGCTGGTGTGTGTGCTCGCCGGCGCGGCGTTCGCCGCCGTCTTCCTGGTGGGCTACCGGGCGGACGGCGCAGGCCGGCATCTGCCCGCGCTCCTCGCCGCGCTGATGTTCGTGATCGTCGGCGTCGGCCTGTTCGTGTCGCGGCTGATCGCGGACGGCATCGAGACGAGTCGGCGCCTGCTCGAGGAGACGCTGTACATGGTCCGGCGTCACGAGGTCGGGGACACCGGCCGCGGCGGATGGTAGAGGCGGCGCCGCGCATCGCGGTCCTCGGCGCCACGCATCCCCTGACGGGCGGGGCCGCGCAGTTCAACGGCGCCATGGTCGCCGCGATGCGGCGGCTGGGCGAGGTCGACTTCGTCTCCTGGAAGCGGCTCTACCCGCCGCTCCTCTACCGAGGCGTCACCTCGGATCGCGATTCGCAACCGCCGCGCACGGTCGAGGCCGACTTCGTGCTCGACTGGCTCGACCCGCGCAGCTGGCGGGCGGCGCTGCGACGGATCGACGACTTCGGCGCCGACGCGGTCGTGCTGCCGTGGCTCCACCCCGTGATGGCACCGCCGTACCGCTGGCTGCTCAAACACGCTTCACCGGGCGTCGCCCGCGTGCTCATCTGCCACAACGTCCTCCCCCACGAGCCGCATCCAGCGGCTCGCCTGCTGACGAGGGCGACGCTTCGGCATGCCGACCTCCTCGTCACGCACGCACCTCACCAGCGCGAGGAGCTCGCTGGCCTCGGGCTCGGGCAGACGCCGGTGCTCGAGGCGTTCCATCCCCGCTTCGTCGCCGCTGACCTGGCAAGCGCGCCCTCGGCGGAGGAGATCGCAGCCGAGCGACGGCGACTCGGAGATCCCGACCTGCTCCTCCTCACCTACGGCGCGATCCGACCGTACAAGGGAGTCGACCTCGCTCTCGAAGCGCTGGCCCGCGTCGGCCGCGGCATCCGCCTCGTCGTCGCCGGCAAGTTCTGGTCGGGCAAGGACGAGCTGATCCGGCAGGCCGCCCGGCTCGGCGACCGCGTCGAGCTCCTGGATCGTTACGTGTCGAACGAGGAGACCGCGCTGCTCTTCGGCGCCTGCGATGCCGCGCTGCTGACGTACCGGTCGGCGAGCCAGTCCGGCGTCGTGGCACTCGCGTTCGCCCACGAGCGGCCCGTCCTGGTGACGGACGTCGGCGGCCTCGCGTCGGCTGTCGGCGACGGCCGTGACGGCATCGTCGTTCGGTCGCTCCGACCCGCCGCGATCGCCGCCGCGATCGACCGCCTCGCACAGGACCACCTCAGCCTCCGCGCAGGCGTTCGCGCCGGCATGGAGCGCTGGTCGTTCGACCGCTACGCGTCCCTCATCGGCACCGCCCTCCAAGGGCTGCGATGAGCTCCCTCGCCGCCCGCCCTGCGGGCCTCGCCACCAACGCGCGGCTCGCACTCGCCGGCGACCTCGCCTCGAAGGCCGCGCAGGTCGGCACGCTCGTGGTCGCCGCCCGGCTCCTCTCCACTCGTGAGCTGGCCGCGCTCGGGATCTGCCTGACGGTCGTCACGATCCTGACCGCGACGCTCGACGCGGGCGTCTCGACCGTGCTCGTCCGCGACTGCGCGGGCGAGCCCCGGAGAGGCTGGGCTTCGGCCGGGGCCGCGACTCGTGCGCGCGTCCCGCTTGCCGCTGCCGCCCTCGTCGCCTGCCTCGCCGGCGGGCTCGCGCTTCGGCGGCCGCTCGAGAGCGCCGCCGTGGCATTGCTGGCGATCGCCGGTGCGGCGGCGCTGACGCTCTACGCAGTCTTTCGTGCCGCGCAGACGCTGCAGACGGAAGCGGCCCAGAAGCTCTTGGCGGCGACGGTCACCTTCGCTGCCACGTTCGTCCTGGCCTTGCATCGACCGACGGCCGCGGCGATTCTGCTCGGCCTCCTGCTCGGTCCGGCGGTCACGCTCCCGCGGCTCGTCCTACGGGCCCGTTCGTTCAAGGGCTTCGCCTCGGCCGACCGCATCGTCCGCAATGCCGCGCCGTTCGGCGCCCTGGCGCTCGCGACGCTCCTGTACTACCGATCGCCCACGCTCATTCTCGGCGCCACGCGGCCGACCGCCGACACCGCCGCTTACACGCTCGCCTCGACGGTCGCCTTCGGCCTCTTGATGGTTCCGAACGCGATCACGACCGCGTTGTTGCCGCGGCTCTCGGCGCGCGACGACGTCGAGATGGCGCGGACGGCGCTCGCGCGGACGCTGCAGCTGTGGGCCGCTTTGACCGTGGTCGTCGCCGCCGGCGCGGGGTTCCTCGTCCCCGCCGTCTTCGGCGAACGCTACGCAGGCGCCGTCGCACCGCTCGTAATCCTCCTGCTCGCCGGCTTCGCGATCGGGATCAGCGGTGTCCTCGGCACCGTCATCGTCGCCAGGCGTGGGTGCGCGGCCCTCGCGCTGCAGGTCGGCGCATGCCTCGCGTTGAACCTCGCCCTCGGGGCACTCCTCATCCCGCACTTCGGCGCCGCGGGCGCCGCCGTGGACACGGTGGTGACCGAACTTCTGGCCGTGATCCTGCTCGCCCGACAAGTGCCCGGCCTGGTCATGCCGTCACTCACGAAGGCCCTCGGCCGATGACGAGCATTACCGGAGCCGCGTATCGCGCACGACCGACGATCGGAGAGCGCCTGGCGCGGAGCGGCGCCCGCGCCGTCGGCCTCTCGGCGGTCGCGACCATGCTCACGCTCGAGCTGTGGGCGTTCCGAACGCGCTACGGCATGCGGGTGATCGCGGACACGCCGACGTACATGTCGCTCCTCCGCGAGCTCGCCCTGCACCCGTTCCATAGCCCGCCGTCCCCGTACCTCTCGCACTCCGTGAACCTGGCGCACGCGACCCCGGACGTGCAGCTCCTGGCGCTGATCTGGAAGGGCCTCGCCGCCGCCGGCCTGGTTCACGCCGACCTTGTCGACGCGCACGCCGCGTACACCTTGCTCGCGGTCAAGGGCCTGATCGTGACCTTCCTCCTCTTCCACGCGCTCTTCGTGTGGGCGAGGCACCAGACTGGATCGTCCGGAATGGCGTGGTTGGCCGTGGCCGCGCTGCCGTTCGTGTGGGGCCCGGCACTGATCGTGTGCCCCGGCGACTTCAGCTTCCACGGTTTCATGACCACCGCCGACCACTCGGAGCCGCTCGCGATCGCCCTCCTGCTCTACGCGCTGGTGGTGCTGGACGCGAAGCTGAAGCCTCGGCGGCTCCTGGCGGCCGCGACGATCGTCGGAGCGGTCACCGTGACGCACCCGTTCACCGGTGTCCGCCTGATGGCGCTCGCGAGCGCGGTCGCCTGCTACCACGCGGTCCGGCGGGAGCCGGAAAGGACTTGGCAACTCACGCCGCCGGCAGTCGCGCTCGGATACCTCCTCGCTGCGGCCTGGCCCGCATATCACCTGTCCGAGGCGATGCAGGTCGGATCCTTCGACGGCGTCCAGATCGCCGCCGTCCTCGCGGGCCTGCCCTACGTCGCATTTGGGGTCGGTGTGGTCTCGCGCCGCCTGCCGCGGCTGCGAGCGATCCGGCTACCGGCACTCGACGCTCCGGACGCAGCCCTGCGGCTCGCAGTGACCGGAGTCGTAATCGTCGGGGCGGTGGCGGCGCGGGAGCTGTGGCTGTTCCAGCACCCCGACCCCTGGCTGCGGACGAATCGGCTCGCCATCTACTGGAACGGCCCGAACATCCGCTACTGGCCGCTGCTCCTGGCGCCGGCCCTGGTGGGGCTCGTCGGCCTCGTCAGACTCGCCCGCGAGGAGATGCCGCTCCCGCTGTTGTGGGCGAGTGGGTGCCTGGGCATCGGCGTCCTCGGCGCCACAGGCTTCCCCATCCCCCTCTGGCACCGCTTTCTCCTCTTCGCGCAGATCCCGCTCGCGCTCGGGATGGCGGTCGTCATCGCGAAGGCGGAGTGGCGCGCCGCCGGATCGATCGCGGTGTGCACCATGGCGTGCTCGGCGGGATTCGCGTTCGGGACGTTGCTCCTCATGCCGAAGAACGTGACCTACTTCCGCAACAAGCTCCAGGCCGGCTGGCGGCTCGAGCAGCTTCTGCCGAAGGCGTCGCCGACCCTGATCGCGAGCGACCCCGCATCGTCGTACTTCTTCATCCCGCTGGGCGACCGGACGCTGACGCTCACGACCTGGCACGTGGGCGGGCCGAGCGAGCTGCCACCGATCCGCCGCGGATACGTGCTGATCCACAGGGTGTACGTCGGTGACCGCTGGCGGGCGGCCGCCCGTCAGATGTGGAAGCTCGGTGTCCGCTACGTAGTAGTCAACCGCGGCTTCCGGATCCAGGCGCCGACCGTCGACGCGTTCTCCTCGTTCGACACTCCGTACATCGTTCGCGACTGGGCGCAGCTGGCGGAGGTCGACGCGTACATGCACCGGCTCTCGCTGATCGCGCGACCGGTGGGAAGGCGCGTGGAGTACTTCGTCTACCGGCTCGACCGACGAAGGCTCTTCCGTTGAGGGTGACCGGGATCCACGCGCGCAGGTCGCTCGGCGTGAGCCGCTACTGCATGCGCCTGGCGGACGCACTGCGCGCGGTCGGGGTCGACTACGTGCTGGCCGACCGGGCCGGCGCCGCGCCTCACTGGCATCTCGCGAACTCGTCGCGCGGCGTCCTGGCCCACGCGCCTTTCACGCACCGGCCGTTCGTGGTCACTGGCCACGACCTCCGTCCGCGGACGGGCGCGCTCGACCCCCTCTATCGGCTCGTCGCCGACCCGCTCGTGCTGCGCCGCGCGGGCGCGGTCATCGTTCACAGCTCCTACGCTGCGTCGCTCCTGCGCGACCGTCGTCGCGCGCACGTGATCCCGCACCCGGCGACGGCGTTCCCGCCGCTGGACCGGGCGGCGGCCCGACAGGCACTCGGCTGGGACGAGGCGACGCGGATCGCGCTTCTGCCGGGCGTCCCGAAGGCGGCCAAGCTCGTGGCGGAGGCGCAGGCGGCGGTGCGCATGCCGTGGCGGCTCGTAGTCCTCGGCAGCGTCGACGACGCCACCTACTCGCGCGCATTCGCCGGCGCGGATGCGATCCTCGTCCTCAGGCGGGACTCCGTCGGGGAGTCGAACGGCCCGCTCCTCGACGCCCTCGGGGCCGGCCGAGCGGTGCTCGCCACGCCGACCGGCTCGATCCCCGAGGTCGCGGGCGACGCCGCCGTGTTCTGCACCCCGGACACGATCGGGGCAGGGCTGGACGAACTGTGGCTCGCCCGGCCGGAGCTGGAGCGAAAGGCGCGGGCGCGTGCAGGTGAGCTCAGCTGGGAGGCGTCCGCTCGGGCGCATGCCTCTGTCTTCGCCGAGGTGTTCCGATGAGACTCTCGGCCGTCGTCTGCACACACGACCGCCCCGACGATCTGCGGCGGTGCCTCGCCGCGTTCGCCGCGCTCGAGGACGCGGTCGAGGTCATCGTCGTCGACTCGGCCTCGCGTACGGCGGTCGAGCCCGTGGCAGGCGTTCGACTCGTTCGCCTGGACGAGTCCGGGCTGTCACGCGCACGCAATGCGGGCCTTGCGGTCGCGACAGGCGACCTCGTCGCCTTCGTCGACGACGACGCGGCGGTCGCTCCCGATTGGGCACGGCGGATCGCCGAGCCCTTCACCGAAGCCACCGTCGGCTGCGTCGGCGGCACGTGCCGGCCGGTGTTCGTCTCGCGGCGGCCGGCCTGGCTTTCCGAGCGGTTGTTGCAGTACGCGGGGATCACACGCTTCCGCGAGCGGCGTGACGCCGTCGCGCGCCGCGACTATCCGTTCGGCGCGAACATCTGCTTTCGGCGATCTGCGCTCGGCGAGGGCTTCCCCGAGCACCTCGGGCGAACCGGCTCGGCACTCCTGTCCGGGGAGGAGGTCGTGGCGATCGACCGAGTGCGGGAGCGCGGGTTTCGTGTCGTGCTCGAGCCGCGCGCCGTGGTCGATCACCTCGTCGGGCCGGAACGCTGCGAGGGTTCCTATTTCTGGCGGCGCTTGTGGTGGCAAGGAGTCACCCGCGCCCGCGGTGAGGCGTCGGTCGCCGTGACGCTGAGACTGCTCGCAGCACTGCCGGTTCGCATCGCCCTGTACGCCGGCACCCGCGACCGCATGCACATGTACCGCCTCGCCGAGACGGCCGGCTACCTCCGCGAGCTCGTAGCGCGATGAGACGCTGGTGGTGGCTCGGCCTGCTCGTCCCGGCTGCGTTCGTCACGCGGGCGCTCGAGGCAGGCGGGGCGCTCCTGTACCCCGACGGCTACCAGTACCTCCTGATGGCCAAGGGGATCGCCGCGCACGGCCGGCCGATCGTAACGCTCGGCCACGGCGGTGACGTCTGGCTGCCTAGCGCGGATGCATCGGTGAAGCCCCTCTTTCCGACGCTCGTCGCGCTGCTCCACCTCCTCGGCCTGTCGCTACGGACTGCGGCCGAGATCGTCACCATCGTCGCGAGCGGCGCAGTCTGCGTGCTCGTTGGTCTCGTCGCGAAGCGGCTCACCGGTTCCGGCGTCGCTGCGCTTGCCGCGGGAGCGCTGTGTGTGGCGAGCCCCGCCCTCGGGCACTGGGTCTCGTTTTCGGGACCGGACCCGCTCGCGCAAGCCCTGGCGCTCGGCGCGGCGCTGGCTCTGCTCCACCGCCGCCCGGTCGTCGCCGGCCTCCTCGCGGGACTCTGCCTCACCGCCTCCATCACGTCGGGCCCAAGCACCCAGGTGTCGCCGAGCGCGACCATCACCTTCGGCTTGTCGGAGCCCTCCATGCCCTTGTTGAAGCTCTGCACGACGATGGCGGGGGTAGAAGCGGGCTCGGGTTTCTTATGCTGGGCGCGCAGCGAGTCTCTCCGAGAGCGCGAGCGACGCTTGCCGACGCAGTCGTACGGGCGAGCTCGGCCAGTTGATCGGCTGCCTCGGAGAGAGATGTGGCGGCCGCGTCGGGCCTGTCGATCGCCTCCAGCGATGCGAGCACGGCGGACACGGATGCAAGGACCTCGTCGCCGTTGCCGGCGCGTAGGGCCA
>Ga0207693_10005080_pt1 | contig 11035 bp, 9 predicted proteins | sample LARL81metaG_FD_184347 | JGI IMG/M metagenome (GOLD analysis project Ga0207693, IMG submission 184347) | Corn, switchgrass and miscanthus rhizosphere microbial communities from Kellogg Biological Station, Michigan, USA - LAR L8-1 metaG... | ecosystem: Host-associated > Plants > Roots >... | reverse complement strand
CGGCCTCACGCTGATTTGGGGTTGAGATGAGCGACTTTCGGGATGACTTCCCGGGCGAGAAGCTGCATGGATTGGTGCCAAGCCTCGGCATTCCCGCTGTAGTCGAAACAGAACAGAAGCAGCGCCCCGAACCCGCCGACCTCGTCGTACATCTGCTCGATCTTCTCGACGACGGTCGCCGGCGAGCCGATCAGCCAGTTGTGCCGGCCACAATATTCCGGTGTGACGTCGCTGTCGGGGACCTCGGGATCGTGTTTGAGGAACTGGATGACGCCGACATCGGTCAACAGCGGTAGAAAGTACTCGCGCATCATCCGCCCCATCATTCCCCCGACCGACAATCGCCAAGCTTCGGCGTCGCTGTCGGCGACGAAGATTTCGCGCACGAGGCGCCAATCGGCGCGGCTTGGCCGGCGCCCGGTGCGGCGGGCGCCCTCTTCGACCGACTCCCAGTGGCTCGCGACATAGCCCGGATTGAGGTTAAGGCTCATCGGCAAGAAACCGTGCTCGCCGGCGAGCTTGAGGGTGTCCGAACCCTTGCTGACCCCGGCGACGCCGATCGGCGGATAGGGTTTTTGAAACGGTCGGAGATGCGGTCGCAACGTACGCAACATCAAGTCGGTCTTGGTCACCTTCCAGTATTTGCCGGCGTAATCGAAGGGCGCTTCCTCGGTCCACAATTTGAGGATGATGTCGAGCGCCTCGCGTGTCATTTCGCGGTGCTGCCCGGCGTTGCCGTCGACGTTGAACATCGCCCAATCGCTCGGCAGACCGCTGGCGGCGACACCAAAGTTGAGCCGGCCTTGGGCTATGTGATCGAGCATCGCGACCCGGTTGGCGAGTTCCGCCGGATGGTGATAGGGCAACAGGAACCCGCCGGGTGCGAGCCGGATATGGCGCGTCTCCATCAGTGCTTGCGCGATCAAGAGATCGGGCGCGGGATGCGGTTCCCAAGGTGCGGTGTGATGCTCACCGATCCAGCCTTCGCTAAAGCCGAGCTCGTCCGCCCAGCGTAAGGTCTGCAGGTCCCATCGATGACCGTCGAAGAGGCCACACTCCGGCGGATGAGAAGGCATGGTAAACAGGCCGTACTGCATCGGGACCCTCCAGCTGTTGGTGCAGCGAAAATAAATTATCCGGGGTCGGCGGCCAACCGCGGTCTGGGCACAGGGTCAGATCCCTGCGATCGCTGCAGTTTAGGTTAATTTATGTCAGTTTGCTGCCATCTGTATCAGATTATGACTGAAACTAACCCCATTCTGCCTTTTTTTTGCCGCAGGTGGGTTGGATTGTCGCACCCACTTCGACCCCGGCCACCATCCCCCTTGGCAGGCTGGGCTCACACGCAGAGCTTACAGATCGGGAGGGTCAGAGATGACCAAAGCCACCTCGTCTCGACGCCGCACGAGAAGGCGGCACGTACGGGAAAAGGCGACCATCGATCACTTGGTCCGAGCCGTGTATTCGAAAGGTGATGAACGGGGAACCACCCACCCCCCGGTGACTGCATCTGGCCTTTCGGTTGAAGAGCAGGTCCGTAAGCAATGGCATCCGGGCCTGGGAGGGCTCGCACTCTTCTAGAAGACCACGGCAACATTCAGCTTAGTTCTAATCTCGATGAGCCGGTGAATCCCACCGGCTCTTTTTTTGCCCGCTCTACGGGTCGGAAACGGGAGGAGCAAATGAAAGCAAATCTTGTGGACCGCCGTGCGGTTCTGAAGACTATGTCAGCGGCAGCCGCAGCTGCGTTCGCGGCGCGACCGCAGCGGACGGCGGCGCAGCAGGTCAAATGGTCGGCCGGGACGGAGGCACCCAAACTGCGGGCGCCGGCAGACGCCGCGGACTGCCACCATCACATCTACGACGCCAAATATCCTGTCGACCCGCGCTCGACGTTGCGGCCCGGCGACGCGTCGGTCGAGGATTACCGAGCCTTGCAGCGTCGCATCGGCGCGAGCCGTAACATCATCGTGCAGCCTTCCACCTATGGCACCGACAATAGCTGTACCCTCGACGCGCTGGTCTCGTTCGGACCGACGGCGCGCGCCGTCGCCGTGGTCGATACCTCGATCTCCGACGCCGAGCTGAAGCGCATGAACGGTCTCGGCGTGCGCGGCATCCGCTTCAATCTTGCGCAAGCGGGAGCGACGACGCCGGAGATGATCGAGCCCCTAGCGAAGAGGGTCAACGACCTCGGCTGGCATATCCAGGTGAACGCGTCGGCCGACAAGATCATGGAGATAAAGGACATATTGAATCGGGTACCGTCGCCGATCGTGTTCGATCATCTGGCGCACATCCCCGAACCGGATGGCACCGCCCATCCGCTGTTCGGTGTGGTCCTGGCGCTGATCGACAAGGGCAACACCTGGGTCAAATTGTCCGGCGCTTATGCCGATACCAAGGTGGGGCCACCCAGCTATTCGGATTCCAGCGCCGTCGCGCGCGCCTATGTGCAGAAGGCGCCCGAGCGCCTGGTGTGGGGCAGCGACTGGCCGCATCCCGGGGAACGCGACAACAAGCCGGACGACGCGATCCTGTTCGACCTTCTGCTCGACTGGGCTCCCGACGAGCGCGTCCGAAACCGCATCCTGGTGCAAAACCCGGAAGCGCTCTACGGTTTCCCGAAGAGCGCGTAGTCGAGGGCTCCAAGACGAATGGCCGCCGCGTCCTCCACCATCTCGCGCCATTTTGCGGGATGAGCGCTCACATGCCGCTTCTTGATGTCAGTTAGCGGTGACGGGTTGGATTTCGTGATTTCTTGAGGTTTCGGTGTTTGCCGTTGGCTCGCTCCGTGGATCGACCTCGTCAGTCGGGCTCGTGAGTTGTGATGGGTGATCACCGACAGACTTTCGCTCGCCGGGCGCCCGGCAGTCTTGCGGCCCGGATGCGATCGCCTTTGCTCCGGTAAAAACGCCTCCGAGCCCCGCAGAACCTCCGAGACGCACTGCGGCCGATGAGTCCAAGCACGCCGTCAGCATCGAATCCGTCAGGTACTCACCCAACCTGCGATAGCTTTCGAAATCGCTTTCGGTAAAGAATTGGTCGGCCGTGCTCTCATGCGGAAAGCTCTCCTTGAGCGCCTTGAAGGCTTTCAGCTCTGTCGGAGCTTCATCTGGCAGCCAAGGCTTGATGTAGAGGAGCTCACCTGGTGTCTCGCCGTCGGCATAGGTGATCGCGGCGTAGGCTCCATGCTGTGGCAGTCTTGGGTCGCCCACCCGCACAGGTTGCACGAATTTGACCTGAACGCGCAAATCTATCAGCGCGTGCTGCAACGTCCGGCCCAGATCGGCGTATGCGTATTTCTCGTCACGGCCCGCGTCGATGATTACTATGCGCTCGCATCGCCGTCGCAGCATCTCGTGCAGTCCGAGATTGTCGAAATGGCCGCCGTCGGACAAATAGATGAAGTTGCCGTCGTCGTCGGACCGGCCGGTTAATTCCTGCAGCATCATCGGAAGAGCGCTTGGCGGGCCGCTGCGTCTGATAATTTCTGGATCCGGTATCCGCATCCCCGGGTTCGGCAACCACGCACCGAGACGGACGTTGAACAGCGTCATGACGAAGGCGATCAGCGGGGAGGAGTGGTAGCCCATGTTGGGACTCACGGCGGCGCCAGAAATCGTCATAGCGGTGCCGAGCGAGATGCCGCGTTCCTCGTCGCGTGGACCGGTCTCCTTGTCGGCCCCGGCGTAAAGCTCCGTGCGAACATAGGCGCCAACGCCTCCGCCAAGCAGAGCCGAGCCGCAATGCAACGGAGTGAACGTGAATGGCTCGGCCTGACGCTCCGCGTGGGCGGTGTCCGTTCCCGAGGTTCGATTCAAAGCGACGTTGATGACCGGGAAAAGCGCCTTAGGGCGACGGTTCTCGAACGTGTCGAACAGCCGGACATCGTCGTTCGGGTCGAACCCCGTGTAGCGGTCGGGCCGCCGGTGATTGCCCGGCCGAGCGGAGCCGAAAAAGCCGCGAACCAACCGGTTGCGATAAGTTGCATGCATCGAGAAGCGGTTGACATCCACCTTTCGACCCAGCGAATTGGCGGCCCACCAACATACGACAGAAGCGGTCAAAGCGGTGATGAGGGCTGCGCCAAACTGCGCGGGCCCGGACGGGATGAATCGCGACGGCGCGGACGCGATCAGCGCCGAAAGATTTCCGGCCCACATGAAGAGCGCGATGGCGAAGAGCGCGACCGCGGCTTTGAGGATCAAGTCGGACCGCACCCAGGCTGCCCGCCCGCTCTCATTAGCCGAGGGCGAACGCGGGGTCCTCGCGCTTCTCCCGATCATCGCGGCGACGGGACCGCCGAGGATTCCGGTCGTAGTCATCCAAGCCCAGGCCATCGGAAAGTAATCGCGAAGAACCATCGGTAGAAAGATTGCGCTGGCTCCGGCGATCCCAAACGCAAAGATAAAGCGAAGCTTGTCGGCGTTGAGCCGGGCCAGCCACTCGCGGTCCAGGTCACTGCGAATACCTTCCTTCCGCACCGCTACGTAAGCTGCGGAACGAAGTATCTCAGAGATTATCACCCAGATCGGGCCGGCCAGCGCGATCCACAGCACATTTTGTCTTATTGCAAGCCAAGCTCCTATCCATAGCACGATTGCCGACAGGGCCGAGCTGCAGGCCCAAGCCATAAAGTTGTCGCGGAAAGCAGCTTTGTGCGCGTTTTCGTTTTGCGGCTGGTCGTAGACATACCCAAATACGATGCGGCGCCAAGCCAGCAGGTAAGCGCAAAGGCTCGCGATCCAGCTGAAGAAGGGCAGCACTGCGATCCCCCACCAGATCTCAGGGTATGGGATCGCAGCAGCCGGGACTTCCAGACCCGCGAATGCTTCCCCGGCGGGACGCAAAAGCCCCGCGAGCGAGATGGGCGCGAGAAAAGCCCAACCAACCACCCAGACGACAATCTGTCGGAGGATGTCCTTTCCCGTCGGTCCGAATTCGTCCGCTCTGGTCCGAGTCCAAGAGCGATCCGGATGCATATGACTCGGCAAATTGACGCAACTACGGAAGATGGCGAGAGTGAGACAACAGAGGCCCGCTGCCCCCGCAATTACCGAACCGCCCACCGACCAAAATCCCGGGAATGTGATGAGCATCCCTATTAGCGACAAATAGATGATTGGTATGGAGGCCGCCAACAACAACAGCGGCACAAATAGAGCCCAATTGATTAATGTATTTCGTAGCCATAATACAACTGCGGCCCACGTGTCACTCGACGCAAGTCCCGGATGAGGCAGCAAATAATTGGTATAGTGGCGCAAAGCATCGAGTTCAGGCGCCCAATTATCTTTCAAAATGTTGGTTTCGGCAAATTCGAGGTTGCCTTTTCTCGGCTTCACCCGGCGAGTTCCGGACTGCGGATCGCCATTTTCCTCCAGCACCGTATTCTGCTCGGCGATGCAGCGCGTCAGCCACCCGCCGATATAGCCCCCGCCAGAAACCGTGGAGAGATAGTGAAACTGATGGAGCAGTCCCCTGCGGGCCAACACTTGCAGCGCTCCAAGGCAGAACGCGGCGCTGCGGATACCGCCTCCAGAGAGGCAGAGGGCGACCGGCCTTTGGCCCGGTTCCGAAAGACCAAGAGCTTCCTGTTCCTGTTTGAGGATCTGTTCGGTGCTGAGGACTTCGATGATGCCCACTTCATCCTCCCCCGCGATGCCGACGCGATTAGAGCCGGCGAAAGCGATCGGCCGATGGACGATCCATCAGCCCTGTTCGGATAGCATGCTGCGGGGAGTGGTAAAGGCGATGTGAGCTAATTCACATTTTTGGAAATATCTTTCTGGGATCGAGCGGGCGCATCGTCGCGTTCGAGGATCTTCAGGTACTTCCAATCGCTGTCGCTGGCCGCTTGCTGGTCGCGGCGTCCGGGCGCGGCCATGCCACCCCATCGTTGACCGCCCCGGCGGCGATCGTTGATTGAAGCTCATTTGCGAACCTCCAACGTTGCAGCGCCAAGCGCGGTGGCATCAGCATCTTATTAGCCGATCGCGTTCCGATACTCGTCAAGAGCGACGGTCGACGTTCCGCCGTCGTGATTATCTCGCGCGAATTACCCGGCATCTCATGCTCATTATTTCTTCTCCAGCCCGCCGTCGTTCGACGTGTCCAGCCGCTTGGGGCCGCGGGGCGGGTAAGCGATCTTCCCGCATATGCGGGCCTGTTCGCTTCTCTTCCGATGTCAGTGAGATCGGGCTTCGTCTTCTCGATTCCGCCGCGTCGGCCGGCTCGGCGCCGGCGACCCGAATGCCGGCATGCCAAAACATTGACCCGCGCATTCGGAGTCGCGACAGTCCGAGTTACGGCCTAAAAACCGCGAGGTACGCATGCTCAAGGCGATAAGGAAATTCGTCTTAGAACGAGGCAGAGAAATTCATCGGCCACGGGAGCGAGTTGTCGAGGAGGAGAGCTCCAGCCAGGCGCCGAGCAATTCCGACAACCCGATAGAAATTGGCGAACCAACCTTGGAGCCGTCGCCCAGTGAGCCTGTTTGGGGTAAGGTGAAATGGTTCGACTCCCACAAACGGTATGGGTTCGTCACACTTTCAGACGGAAGCGGGGATGTGTTCGTCCATGCGACTGCGCTCGCAGGCACCGGCATCGGTACCTTGCAGCCGGGAGAGACGCTTGAGTTCCACGTGGGTCCTGGGCAGCGGGGTCCGCAGGTGACCGAAATCATAAGCGTGGATAGCAGCACCGCAGCTCCGCTGAGGCCGCCGCGAGCGAGGTTCAGATCGCCATCAGACCGACAGCCCTTGGAGGCGAGCATTCAACAGATGGGGACAGTGAAGTGGTACAACCCCATCAAGGGGTTCGGCTTCATCGTTCGCGACGGCGGCGGGAAGGACATCTTCGTGCATGCCTCGGCGCTCGAGCGGGCGGGCATCACGGGTTTGAACGAGGGCCAACGCGTCTTTGTCGGCGTAGCCGAGGGTCGGAAAGGGCCGGAAGCTGCCTCGATCCAAATAGCTAGTGCTTAGGTGCATTCGGATTATGCAGCGCGACGCCCCCCTCCTCGTCTTCCCGGCGAAGGCCGGGATCCAGTCCCCCCATGGGCACCGGCCTTCGGCGGTGTGACAGGATTTTTGATGTGAGCATTGGTCCGCCGTGGCCAAGTGAACCTTCTGAATGGGGCTGAACACTAGTTGAATCCACGCCGGCGTTCAGCCGGGTGTGAGCCGGTTGTTAGCGCGTTAGCTTCACCACCAAAGACGCTGCGGCTGCGGCAACGCGGGTCACAGCCTCGATATCGACGGCGTGCGGCCAGCGGTCCTGCGGCAGATGGAACAGCGGATTGGTGCCCACCAAGGTAACGTAACGCCCCCCGGCCCCATGGATGTCACGGGTTTCGCCGCTGGGCACAAGAGTTTTCGGAGCGACCACGTCCGGTGCTCGACCGGCGCGGACGAGTTCAGCCGCCGTCAGCTGACGCAAGTCGTCGCTCGCCGATTGCAACGAGAGCTCGCCGTCGGCGGCACCAATGTTGGCGCCGAAATGTATCCAGGTGGCGCCCCCTTCGGAAATCGGGCGTTCCCATCCCGGTCGGCGCGCGATGAAATCGTCGAGACCGAGATGGCCGAGTTCATGACCGCTGTTGGCGGTGAAGATCACGTCGCACGTCGGCGGTGCCGCGATCAGCGCGCGCAGTGATTCAAGCCAACAGACGAGGCCACCACCCCGTTCGGCGGTCGACTGCCACCACGAGCTGCGCGGCGTCATGACCAAGACTGGTGGAGAGGAGCGCTTGGAGCCAGAGATCGCGACGACCACGTTGCAGGCAGTCGCTGGAACGTATCGGCTTTCCGCGACCACTCGACTAGGCGCAGCGCGTGAGGCGCCGGCAAGTACTACCTCACTGGCCTCGCTCGACACATGGATCGTTGGCGCGCCGTGAGGATGTCGGAACCGTTCGGCATTCAGCAGCGCCATACCGGGACGCGCGCCGCTGCAAACGACCACCAAAGCGCGATGCGCGGTATCACGACGCAGCCTTTCGTATTCCCCACTGTAGACCGATTGGGGCGGCAGAGTGGCGACGAGAATGGCCTCGTCGTGGCCGCCGAGGCTAAGCCTGCCGGTCAGCCCGTCGCCGCCGGTAGGGGAGGCGTCGAATGCCGGCACCGCCGGGATGCGCTCGCCATCCAGCTCCAGGTAGCAGGCGACCGGGTCCAATCGATCCAATTCAAACAGCTCGGTGGTTACTTCGACGCCGAGGCCAGCCGCCTCATGCGCGAGCCAAAGAGCGCCCGCCTCGTCGCCAGTTGTCCCGGTACGGTGGGCGCCTTGCGAATCCCACGCGCTCAGCCACGCAACCGCGCGTGCTTTGGCGTCGTTAAAAGCGTGGGGCGATAGTCGCATACATCCGTTCCAAAACAGAAACTACATCGTTCGCTGGTGAACAGTTATCATATCAGTAGAAACCGGAGGTAGGGCGCATGCGCAAATTCTTCGGGTCGACGGGTTCCGTCAGCCGTCTCACTATCGAGAGCCAAGCTCTCAAGAATAATATGCTGGGTGATCCGTCAGTGCGCGTCGTCGATGTGTATGTCCCGGCTGGGCATGACGGACAAGGCTTGCCCCTGCTTGTGGATCTTGTCGGCTTCACCGGCAGCGGCCTATCCCATACGAACTGGGTCGGCTTCCGCGAGAACCTGCCGGAACGGCTCGACCGGCTGATCGGCGAACAGCGCATGTCCCCTGTCGTCGTCGCCTTTCCCGATTGCTTCACCCGGCTTGGCGGTAACCAATACATCAACTCAGCATCATTGGGTACTTGGGAAGACTTCCTGCTGCGTGAGATGCTGCCGGCAGTCGAGCAGCGCTTGGGGTGTGGCGGCACCGGGCGCCGCGGCGTGTTCGGCAAGAGCTCCGGCGGGTATGGCGCGATCACGCATGCGCTGCGCCACTCCGACATCTGGGCGGCCGCGGCCTGTCATTCCGGCGATATGGGCTTCGAGTTGTGCTATCTGCCGGACATGCCGGCGGTGCTGCGCTCTCTCGCCGGCACCGAGAACTCGATCGAGCGCTGGTGGAAGCAGCTTGAGGCGGCGCGGAAGCATTCGGAGGGTTCAGGCAAGGTGATCAACGCGCTGGCAATGGCGGCCAGCTACGATCCCGATCCCACGCAGTTCCTGGGAATCCGGCTGCCGGTCACCTTCGACACCTGCGAGGTTATCGAGGAACGCTGGGCGAATTGGTTGCGGCAGGACCCTGTCGTCGCGATCGAAACCCAGGCGGACAATCTCCGCCGGCTGAAGGCGCTCTACATCGACTGTGGCGAGAAGGATCAGTTCAATCTCCTCTACGGTGCTCGCAGGTTCGTGCGCCGGCTGAACGAGCTCGGCATCGCGCATCGCTACGAGGAGTTCCCCGACAACCATACCAGCGTCGATTACCGGATGGACGAGAGCTTGCCTTTTCTAGCTCAGGCGCTGTCCGGCTGATGCGTACGGTCCTAAGGCAGTTTCCTTACGGGCTCCGCGGCTACGATCAGCCGTGTCACCATGACCCGACGCGGCAAAGTACCTACGCACAGCTCGCCAGTTATCCTCAGCCGCATACACAGCTCTTTCCGGTCCACGGGGGGTGCGCGCTCGGCTACCGCCGCGGCGCCAAGGGCGGCACGTGGGTTGGTCGCTTCCGAGACGAGACCGGGAAGCAGCACTACGGAGCTCTCGGCGCGGCCGATGATGCCCGCGATGCGGACGGGCTTTCGGTATTCAGCTTTTCACAAGCGCAAGCCAGAGCGCGCGATTGGTTCCGGATCAAGGCGGTAGAACAAGCCGGCGACTTTGCGCCGCTCGATCGAGCGTATACGGTCACGGATGCGGTCACCGATTACCTCGCCGACTACAAACGCCGGAGCGGGAAGGCCAGCGATCGCGTCGAGGCGACGGTGCGCGCTTGGATCAACCCCGAACTCGGTGGCTTGGCGCTCGTCAAGCTGACAAAGGCTCGTATCCAAACGTGGCATCAGAAGATCGCCGATACGCCACCTCGGCTGCGGACGAAGATCGGCGCGGCGCAAAAGCATCGAGAAGCTGACAAGAGCGCCGCGGGCGTTCGTCGGCGCCGCTCGGCCGCAAACCGAGTGCTGACGGTGTTGAAGGCTGCGCTCAATCATGCCTACCGGGAAGGACGGTGCACGAGCGATGACGCCTGGCGCCAGGTTCGCGCTTTCCGGGAAGCCGATGCCGCCCGATTTCGGTACCTGTCGGACGACGAGGCCAAGCGGCTGACAAATGCCTGCCCGGCCGATTTCCGCGCGCTGGTGACGGCGGCCCTCCTCTCCGGCTGTAGGTATGGCGAGCTGACAGCGCGCGTCGTCGACGACTTCAACCCCGATGTCGGGACAATCCGGATCCCGGTCAGCAAGAGCGGCAAGCCGCGCCATGTAGTGCTGCCACAGGAAGGGCGGGACTTCTTTGCTACGCTCACTGCCAATCGGTCGGGTAGCGCCCGGATGTTTGTGCGCAACAACGGTCGGCCTTGGGGAAAATCAGAGCAACAGCGCCCACTGTCAGCGGCTTGCGACGCGGCGAGCATTGATCCGCCCGTCAATTTCCACGGCCTGCGCCACACTTATGCGAGCCGGCTCGCGATGCGCAATGTGCCGCTCACGGTGATCGCTGCGCAACTAGGCCACGCCGACACGCGGATGGTCGAGAAGCACTACGGCCACTTGTCGGCAGGGTATGTCGCCCAATCGGTTCGCGCCGCGTTCGGTACCCTCGGGATCGTCGAGCCGTCAAATATGGGATCGACCACTCCGACGCCATCCCAACCCGATGCCGCGAGAGCAGCGTCGCGGAAACGGATCTTGTCCGATCGCTTGATCGCTAGCGTGGGCGTGCCCGCGTGGCGGGGACGCCCTGGGCCTCCAGAGCCCAAAATCGGGCTAAAGGGTGGTTCAGCATGCGCCACGCTATGTCCCCAGGCTTCCACTTCCTTGTCTAGTCGGATTCGAAACCGTTGCATGGGCGAGAGGTCGATGTTGAGAACGGAAAATTTCCGCGAGCGTCTCGAC
>Ga0207693_10005079_pt1 | contig 11038 bp, 10 predicted proteins | sample LARL81metaG_FD_184347 | JGI IMG/M metagenome (GOLD analysis project Ga0207693, IMG submission 184347) | Corn, switchgrass and miscanthus rhizosphere microbial communities from Kellogg Biological Station, Michigan, USA - LAR L8-1 metaG... | ecosystem: Host-associated > Plants > Roots >... | reverse complement strand
CTATGGCGTGCAGAGGCTGCTCTCGGTCGCGCTTGCCTACGGTACGGGGCCCAAGGTGCTGCTGCTGGACGAGCCGGCGGCCGGACTCGGCGGTGGCGACATGAAGAAGCTCGCGGAGGTGCTGATCGATCTGCGCAGACGAAAGGTCGCCCTCGTCGTCATCGAACATCACATGGATCTCATCATGTCGATCGCCGACCGCATCGTGATGATCGACCAAGGGCGGATGCTCGCGATGGGTACACCTACTGAGATCCAGCGCGACGCGCGCGTGCGCGAGGCCTATCTGGGGCGCGACGAATGACCGTGCTCGTGTGCGAAGGCCTCAGCGTCCGCTACGCCGCCAATGTCGCGTTGTCGGACGTCAACATCACGGTGCCCGCGGGCAAGATGGTCGGGCTGGTCGGCGCCAATGGCGCCGGCAAGTCGACGCTGGTCAATGCGCTCGCCGGCTGGTCGCGCGGACAGGCGGTCGTGACCGGCCGTGTCAGCCTGGAAGGGCAGGGCATCGAGAAGCTTGCCGCGCATCAGCGGGTCAAGCGCGGCCTGACGCTCGTACCCGAAGGCAAGAACATTTTCATCGAGCTTACGGTCGACGACAATCTCGCGCTGGTGCGTCCGCCCGCGGACACCGCGCATCGGCACGTTTTCACGATTCCCGAGGTCTTCGAGTTCTTTCCGCGGCTTGCGGAGCGGCGGCATCACAGAGGGGCCGCGTTATCGGGCGGCGAGCGCCAGATGCTGGCGGTCGGCCGCGCATTGCTCGCAGGTCCCCGCGTACTTATGCTGGACGAGCCCTCCGCCGGACTCGCACCGCGGCTGATCTCTGATCTCCTGTCGCGCATCCGCCTCTTGGTCGATCGCGGGCTGCCCGTGCTCTTGGTCGAGCAGAACGTCAAGGCCGCGCTGAAGGTGGTCGACCACCTTTATCTGCTGGAGCGCGGCAGGATCGTGGGCGAGGGCCCGGCGCAAACCATGGCCGCGGACCATCGCATCGTCGAGGCCTATCTCGGCACCATCGCCAATGGGGCCTCCGCATGAACATCGCGCAGCAGATCGTCAACGGTCTCGTGCTCGGCTCCGGCTACGCCTGCGTTGCACTCGGCTGGACCATACTGCTTGGCGTCGCGCGGCTGGTGAACTTCGCGCATGGCCAGCTCTATATGCTCGGCGCCTTCGTTACCTGGTATGCGATCGCCAAGGCCGGCCTGCCATATCCGTTCGCGATCCTCGCCGCGATCCTCGTGCTCGCGATCATCGGTGTCGTGATGCAGTCAGCGATGATGCGGCTCGTCATGACGCAGAACCTGACCAGCCTGATGATCGTCACGCTCGGCTTCGGCTATATGCTGCAGGGCGGCAGCGCGCTGATCTTCGGCGGTAATCCGCAGACGCTGCCGGGCACGCTGTCGCGCGCCAAGGTCGATCTCGGCGCGCTCTGGTTCACCTGGCAGGACGTGCTGGTGTTCGTGATCACGCTCGCGCTCTATGCCGCGGTCTGGCTGTTCACCCGGAAGACCCGGTTCGGCTCGGTGATCCGCGCGGTCGCGGAAGATCCCAAGCTCGCCGAGCTGTTCGGCATCAATGCCCGCATCGTCTATCTCCTGGTTTTCGTGTTCGAATGCGCGGCGGTGGCACTCGGCGCTGCATTGGTCGCGCCGCGCTCCCCGATCCTAACCAGCATGGGCTTCAACGAGGTCATCATGACCTTCGTCGTGGTCGTGCTCGGCGGGATCGGTTCGATCGGCGGGGCGCTGATCGCCGGGCTCGGGCTCGGCCTGTTCATCGCGTTCTTCGGCGCCTTCGTGGCGCAGGCCTACACGACGGCGGCGGCATTCGCGCTGCTGCTGGTGCTGCTCGTGATCCGGCCGGAAGGACTGGCGACCAAATGACCGCGATCGACAGGCATCGTGTGAATGGGCCGGCGCCATGGCGCGCTGTGGGAATAGTTGCGCTCACGGTCGCCGCGTTCTTCCTGCCGCGCCTGTTCGGCGGGACATCCGTCGCCTATTCGACGCTGACCACGATCGCGATCTTCGCGGTGATGTGTTACGGCATCGATATCGTGCTGTCCTATCTCGGCGAGGTCAGCCTCGGGCACACATTGTTCTGGGCCATGGGCGGCTATGCGGCCGCCAACCTCTCGGTGAAATATGGCCTCAATGGCTGGACCACGGCGCTGGCGACGATCGTGCTCTGTCTGGTTGCGGCGGCCTTCCTCGGCGCGGTCACCCTGCGCACGCGCGAGTTCGTGTTTTCGCTCGTGACTTATGCCGCGGCGATCGTCGCCTATGAGGTTGCCTTCAACTGGGATGCGATCGGCGGCTCCGACGGCATCGTCGGTATCTCCGCGCTGAAACTGCCGTTCGGTTTTGCGACCTTCAGCGGTGCGACACAGGAAGAACTGTGGCCCATCGCGCTGGCGTTGCTGCTCTTGACGCTGCTCTTCATCGCCCGCTTTCGCCGCTCGCGGCTGGGCACTGCCGCGCTGATGGTGCAGATGAACCCGGCGCTCGCCGCCAGTCTCGGCATCGATCCGCGCAAGGTGCGGCTGGCGGTGTTCGTGATCTCGGCGCCGATCACGGGCCTCGCCGGATGGCTCTATGCTTATCAGCGCGCCTATGTCGGCCCCGATATGTTCGAGACCTATTTCCTTGTCATGATGCTGACCGCTGTCGTTCTGATCGGCCGCCGCATCCTGCTTGGTCCCCTGATCGGCACTGCGGTTCTGATCGTGCAGCAGAACCTGCTGTCGCTCGGCGGCGACTGGAACAAGATCGTGCTCGGCGCGGTGCTGGCGCTGGTCCTGATCCTGTTTCCGGCGGGGCTGGTCGGGCTTTTCCGCCGGCTTGGCATGCGCAGATTTCCAACAAAGGAATTGAAGGGAGAAACATCATGAGCAAGACGATCAGGCTGGCCATAGCCCTGTTTTTTGGCCTCGCGGTCTCTGCGGCGGCGCAGGACATCAAGGTCGGTACCATTTTTCCGTTGAGCGGCGGCGCAGGCCCGGACGGACAGTCCGTCACCAACGCCGTCAAGCTGATGGTCGAGGAGATCAACAGCAAGGGTGGGCTGCTCGGCCGCAAGCTCGTGCTCGTCTCGAAGGATGATGAGAGCACGCCCGCGGTCGGCGTCAGCCGCGCCAACGAGATGATCGCGGAGAAGGCCGACGTCGTGGTCGAAGGCTGGAACTCGCCGGTGACGCTGGCGATGCAGCCGATCCTGGCGCGGGCCGGCATCCTCGACATCACGGCGGTATCGAAATCTGACCTGATCCTGAGCGGCGAGAGCAATCCGCTGGCGATCCGCATCAACAGCTCGAACGGCTTCGACGCCGCCGTGATCGCCAAATATGTCGCCGATACGCTGAAGGCCAAGAAGGTAGCGTTCCTCACCCAGAACGACGTCTATGGCAACGGCTTCCAGACCGCGGTCGAGGCCGAGTTCAAGAAGTTGAATTTTGCGGGTCAAATCGTGACGACGGAGAAGTTTGCGTTCAAGGATACAGATTTCCGAGTTCAGCTCACCAATCTCAAGACGCTCAATCCCGATGCCATCATCGTGACCAACTCATCCAATTCCTCAGGCCTGCCGGCTCTGGTGGATCAGTATCGCCAGGCCGACCTGAAGTCGGCTTTCGTCGGCGCGGTCGGCATCATGCTGCCGACCGTGTTCAAGGTCGCGGGCGACGCCAACAACGGCATCGTTTCCGCAGACATTTATTTTGCCGATCTGCCGCCGTTCAACGGGATCGCGGAGAGCAACGCCTTCGTCGCGGCCTTCAAGAAGGCCTATGGCGTCGCGCCCGACAAGAGTGCGGCGCTGGGCGCGGCCGCGCTACAAGTCTGGGCGCATGCGGTGGAAACGACCAAGTCGCTCGATCGCAAGGCCGTTGCCGAGGCGATCCGCGGCAAGACCATCAAGGGTACCCTATTCGGCGATGCGACGTTCCTGCCGAACGGCCAGTTGCAGCCGCGCTATGTCGTCTTCAAGGTGGTCGACGGCAAGACCGCGAAGCTGGAAGCGCTGCCGTAGAACTGGGTCGAAAGGCGGGGAAGTGGCATATGGAAGAGAACCTGCTTGGGCAGCTTCCGCGCGGCCCATCCTTCGAGACGCCCGTCTGCGACGGGCTCCTCAGGATGAGGTCCTCACAAGCGGCGCGCAATCAAACCCTCATGGTGAGGAGCGCGTAGCGCGTCTCGAACCATGAGGCCGGCACGATTGCGGCCAAGGAAGATTTCATACGCGATAACCCGAGACGAAGGGCCCGGAGGGAATGATGCAGTTCGGCATTTTCGATCAGAACGACCAGGGGCCATACCCGCTGGCCGAGCAGTATGAGCACCGTCTCAAGCTGATCGAATTCTACGACCGCGCGGGCTTCCGCACCTATCACATGAGCGAGCATCACGCGACGCCGCTCAACATGACGCCGTCGCCGAGCGTCTTCCTGGCCGCGGTCGCGCAGCGCACCAAGCGCCTGCGCTTCGGCGCGCTGGTCTATGTGCTGCCCGCGCATCATCCGCTGCGGCTGGCGGAAGAGATCTGCATGCTCGATCATCTGAGCGGCGGGCGCGTCGAACTCGGCGTCGGCCGCGGCGCCTCGCCGCATGAGCTTGCCTATTTCGGCATCGATCCGGACCAGGCGCGGGCGATGTATGTCGAGGCCTACGACGTCATCATGCAGGCGCTGACGCGGGATGCGGTCGATTTCAGCGGCCGGCATTATCGCTTCGCCAATGTGCCGATCGACATGAAGCCGCTGCAGCGCGCGCATCCGCCGATCTGGTATGCGGTCCCGGTGCCCGATGGCGCGGCGTGGCCTGCGCAACATGCGATCAACGTCGTCTGCGGCGGGCCGCTGCCGCGCGTGCGCGAGATCGCCGACCGCTATCGCTCGGAATGGGCAGCGGCAGGACGTGCGCCGGAGAGCTTGCCCTTGCTCGGCATCAACCGCTTCGTGCTGGCGGCCGATAGCGAGGCCGAGGCGATGGCGCTCGGCCGCCGCGCTTGGCCGGTGTTCTACAGGAGCTTCATGAAGCTCTGGAAGCTGCACGGTACCCAGCCGCGCTATGCGAGAATCCCCGAGGATTTCGACAGCCTCGTGCAAGGTGGCGGCGCGATCGTCGGCTCGTCTACCAGCTTGCGCGATAGGGTCCGGTGCGCGATGGAGGAGGCTGGCGTGAACTACTTCATCGCCCAGTTTTCTTTCGGCGACCTCCGGCAGGAGGAGGTGCTGCACTCCGCCGGTATTTTCGCGCAGGAGGTGCTGCCGATGGCGCGCCGCCCGTCGCCTTGATCTGTGCAGGATCGGGTGTGCAGCTCAGTTTCGAAAAGCTTTCGAAGCTCGAGCCGGCCGCGTTGTCGGAGGGCAAGCCAATCTTTGATTGTGCGGGCGCGATTGCGGATGACTGCCTGGACAACCGGCGCCTTGGGCGCTGATCGTGTCAACGACCCTGAGGCGATTGACTCGACCCTGGCGCGATGTACTCTCTCAAGTCACAACAGAAATTCTATCCGCAAAAAGGATAGGGCATAGGGGAGGACGGAATGCGCGGTCTGCGGCTGCTTTGCTATTCGTTTGCGTTCCTTGGACTGCTGTTGTCGCCCCGGCCGGGATTGGCGGAAGACACCATCAAGCTTGCCTATACCGATCCGTTCTCCGGCCCGTTTGCCTCGGGCGGTGACGAATTTCTGAAGAATTTTCAATACATCATCGCGCGCAAGAACGCGGCCGGCGGCCCGCTGGGACGGAAGTACGAGCTCGTTCCGTTCGACGACAAGCTGCAGCCCGCCGAAGCGCTGATCGCGCTCAAGAGCATGACCGACCAGAACATTCCGTTCGTGATGCACTGCACCGGATCGAATGTCGGCTCGGCCTTGATCGACGCGGTCTCCAAGCACAATGCGCGCAATCCCGACAACCGCATCCTCTATCTGAACTGCGGCGCGCTCGCGACCGAGCTGACCAACGAGCAATGCGACTTCTGGCATTTCCGTTTCGCAGGCTCCGTCGACATGCGCGCGGCGGCGCGCATCAAGGCGCTGCCGCCGGATCTGAAGAAGGTCTATCTGTTGAACCAGGACTATCTGTTCGGCCAGTCGATCCAGAAAGACAGCAAGAAATGGCTCGCGAAGCTGCGGCCGGACATCGAGATCGTCGGCGACGAGCTGATGCCCTTCGGCAAGGTGCAGGACTTCTCGCCCTATGTCGCCAAGATCAAGGCGTCGGGCGCGCAGAGCGTCGTCACCGGCAACTATAACCGCGACCTCAACCTGCTGATCAAGACGGCGGTCGATGCCGGCCTCGACGTGCGCTTCGACACCTTCCTGTCGCATCTGATCGGTGGTGCGACCGCGATCGGTTCGGCCGGCGAGAACCGGTTGACCTCGATCATGGAATTCAACGGCAACGTCCCCGTCGATCTCAAGGTGGCGGAGGCGGAAAAATTCGCCAATGACTGGCGGACCAGCGGCCACGACACTGATTTCTCGGCGCTCAATTTCGTCACCATGATCGACATGCTGACGGATGCGATCAACAAGGCCGGCTCGACCGATCCATTGAAGGTAGCGCTCGCGCTGGAGGGCATGCATGAGAAGGACCTGGTCGGCCAGGAGACCATCATGCGCAAGGAAGACCACCAGCTCCTGATGCCCTATTACGCGGGCGTGTTCAGCAAGGACGTCAAATATGACGCGGAGCACACAGGTTTCGGCTGGAAGAACTTCATGACGGCTTCGGCGACGGACCTGACGCTGCCGACCATCTGCAAGATGAAGCGGCCGGCGGAGTGATCTGACGCAAGGCAATATGGCAGGGAGCGGGGACCGGCAAACATGGAAATCGTCCTCGTGTCCCTGCTCAACGGCCTCGTCTACGGCATGCTGCTGTTCATGCTGGCGAGTGGGCTGACGCTGATCTTCAGCATGATGGGCGTGCTCAACTTCGCTCATGCCAGCGTCTATATGATCGGCGCCTATCTCGCCTTCACCTTCAGCCAGTTCTTGGGCTTCTTTCCGGCGCTGATCATCGCGCCGATTCTCTGCGGCCTGCTTGGCGCGGCGATCGAGGTCTGGGGGCTCCGGCGCGCGCACGGCAACGGCCATATCGCCGAGCTTCTGTTCACCTTCGGCCTCGTCTTCATCATCCAGCGCGTCGTGCAGATGATCTGGGGCATGCTGCCGATGCCCTATCGCGTGCCGCCGTTGCTCGATTTCCCGCTGTTCACCTTCTATGGCGCGCATTTCCCGGCCTATCGCGGCTTCATGCTGCTGATCTCGGCAGGCATGCTGGTCGCGACCTGGCTGCTTCTGAAGAAGACCCGCGTCGGCCTGATCATCCAGGCCGCGCTCACCCAGCCGCAGATGGTGAGCGCGCTCGGCCATAACGTGCCACGGGTGTTCACCATCGTCTTTGCCGGCGGCTGCGCGCTGGCGGGCCTCGCCGGCGTGATCGGCGGCAATTACCAGACCACGGAGCCCGGCATGGCGGATGCGATGGGGCCGATCGTCTTCGTCGTGGTGGTGTTCGGCGGGCTGGGCTCGCTGATGGGCTGCTTCATCGCCTCGATCCTGATGGGCATGATCCAGACCTTCGCGGTGGTGATTAACTCGTCGCTGCTCGATCTGATCAAGCCGCTCGGCGTCACGCTCACGGGCGACAATCTGTTCACGGAGTTCATGACCGTGCCGGTCGCCCGCATCGGTGCGCTGCTGCCATTCGCGCTGATGATCCTGATACTGTTGTTCCGGCCACGCGGGCTGATGGGAACGCGCGACACATGAAGACCGAGAAATTCCCGCTCGCCATATCCGCGCAGGCCATCACGCGCCCCGGCATTCCCCGGGCCAATTCCACGCAAGCCTGGGTCTGGACGGTGGCGCTGGTCGCGGCGATCGCGATGCCCTGGCTGTTCTACAACTACACCACGCACCGTCATTCCGGGTTCGTCGTGTCGATGCTGAGCCAGATGGGCATGATGAGCGTCCTGGCGCTGTCCTACAACATGCTGCTCGGGCAGGCCGGACTGTTCTCTCTCTGCCACGCGACCTTCTTCGGCATCGGCGGCTATGCGACGATCCATTTTCTCAATCTCGCCGGCGACGGCAGCTTTCCGCTGCCGCTTGAGTTGATCCCGATCCTCTCGGGGCTTGCGGGTCTCGGCCTTGCCATCGTGTTCGGCTACATGGCCACCAAGCAGCGCGCTACGGCCTTTGCGATGATAACGCTCGGCATCGGCGAACTGATGACGACGGCGGCGCTGATGTTCCATCATTTCTTCGGCGGCGAGGGCGGCGTCAATTCCAACCGCATGATTGGCCACAGTCTGTTCGGCTTCAAATATGGTCCGGCGATCCAGGTCTATTATTTGATTGTGGCCTGGACCGTGATCTCGGCGCTGGCGATGCTGTTCCTCACCAGGACGCCGCTCGGCCGCATGGCGAACGCCTCGCGGGATAATTTCGAGCGCGTGCAGTTCATGGGTTACGACCCGCGCATCGTCCGCTTCCTGCAATTCGCGCTATCAGGGTTCTTCGCCGGGATCGGCGGCGGGCTGTACGCGATCACCTATGAGATCGTCACCTTCGATGCGCTTGCCGCACCCTTGTCGGCGAACGCGCTGCTGATGGCCTATATCGGCGGCACCGCCGCATTCGGCGGCCCGATCCTCGGCGCGGTGCTGATCACGCTGTTGCAGAGCGGGGTCAGCCTGATGTCGAATTCCTGGCTGGTCTATGTCGGGGTGCTCTTCATCAGCATGGTGATCTTCGCGCCGAACGGCATCATGGGCCTTGTCCAGGCGCATGGCCCGATCGTTCGCGCCGGCCGTTTCGGCCGGCTGCTCGTGCCTTATGTGAGGGTCATCGTGCCTGGCCTTGTCATGATGGCGGGCTTTGTCGGCATGGTGGAGCTTGCGTCCTTCCTCACCATTGGCGCGGCGCAGGGCAAGACGCTGGTGCTGTTCGGCAGCAAGATCGACGTGCATGCGGTGTTGCCCTGGCTCGCCGCGCTGATCTGCCTTGCCGGCGGCACGCTCTGGTTCGGTGTCGAAGCGCGATCGTTCCGGCGCGTCTGGGACGGGCTGATGGGCGACTTGAAATCACAGCGGAGCGCCGCATGACCGAGACAGCGCTTAGCCTCCGCAACGTCGGCAAGTCCTTCGGACAGATGAGGATCATCCGCGACGTTTCGCTCGACATCAAGAAAGGCGAGCGCCATGCCATCATCGGGCCGAACGGTGCCGGCAAGACGACGCTGTTCAACCTGATCAGTGGACGCTTCCGCTTGTCGTCCGGCGAGATACTGCTCAATGACACGCGCGTCGATGGAATGCCGCCGCACAAGATCAACCGCATGGGCCTGTCGCGCAGCTTCCAGATCACCTCGATCTTCCAACGCATGTCGGTGTTCGAGAACCTGCGCTGCGCGCTGCTCTGGAGTATGGGCTACCGCTATTCGTTCTGGACGCCGCTCTGGATGCAGCGCCCGCTGAACGATCGCACGCATGCGATGCTCGCCGAACTGAATCTCACCTCGCGCGCCGACACGCCGGCGGGCCTTCTCTCCTATGCCGATCAGCGTGCGCTCGAAATCGGAATGACGATCGCGGGCGGCGCGTCCGTGATCCTGCTGGATGAGCCGACCGCAGGGATGAGCAACACCGAGACCGACAATGCGGTCGAGCTGATCCGCCGCGTTTCCACCGGCAAGACGCTCGTGATGGTCGAGCATGACATGAAGGTGGTGTTCGGCCTTGCCGATGTCATCACGGTGCTGGTCTATGGACAGGTCATCGCTTCAGGGCCGCCGCAGGCGGTGCGCGCCAATCCGGCGGTGCAGGAAGCTTATCTGGGTGCGCTGGCGGCATGATCCTCGAGGTCCGCAATCTCCATGCCTATTATGGCCAGAGCCATATCCTGCATGGCGTTGATCTCGATGTCGGCGACGGCGAGATCGTGAGCCTGCTTGGGCGCAACGGCGTCGGCCGCTCGACCGCCTGCAAGGCGATCATGGGGCTGGTGCCGGCGCAGGGCACGATCCGCTTTCGCGGCAAGGACGTCGCGGGACTGCGGCCCGATCAGGTCGCTCATCGCGGCATCGGCTATGTGCCGGAGGACCGGCTGATCTTTCCGATCCTGACCGTTCGGCAGAATCTCGAGCTTGGCCTGAAACGCGCCGGAACACTCGGCCGCTGGACCTTCGAGGACGTGTTCCGGCTGTTTCCAAACCTGAAGGAGCGGCAGGACGTCGCCGCCGGCGTGCTGTCCGGCGGCGAGCAGCAGATGCTGACCATGTGCCGCACCTTGATGGGCGATCCCGATCTGATCCTGATCGATGAGCCGACCGAAGGGCTTGCGCCGAAACTGGTCGAGCAGGTCGGCGAATTGTTGTCCGAAATCTCCCGCCGTGGTGTTGCGATCCTTCTGGTCGAGCAGAAGCTTGCGATCGCGCTGAAAATCTCGAGCCGCGTCTATGTGATGGGCCACGGCCGGATCGTGTTTCAGGGCGGACCGGACGATTTCGGCGTCAATTCCGCAGTGCGCAAGGAATGGCTGGAAGTCTGATTTGCATGGTGCGGGCGTCAGCTACCCGCTTGCGCTGGCAGTCATGCGGCGGCACACTTCGATGTGCGGCGCAAGATCGCCAATAAGCAGATGCCCGAGGAACCGTCCATGTCCGCCATGCGGATCGATTGCGACATCCATCCCGCTGTCGGCGGCACGCGAACGACGCTGTTGCCCTATCTTGACGATCATTGGAAAGAGCAGGTGGTGAGCCGCGCGATCGACGGGCTCGACCTCACGAGCTATCCGCCGTCGATGCCGCTGTCGGGCCGGCCGGACTGGCGGCCGAAGCAGGGCAAGCCGGGCAGTGATCTTGCGATGGTTCAGCGCGGTGCGTTCGATCAGCTCGGCGCCAGTCATGCGATCTGCAACGTGCTCTATGGCGCGCAGGCCGTCTACGATCCCTACATGGCGTCCGCCTTCTGCAAGGCAATCAACGACTGGATCGCGGCCGAATGGCTGTCGAAGG
>Ga0207693_10005078_pt1 | contig 11039 bp, 5 predicted proteins | sample LARL81metaG_FD_184347 | JGI IMG/M metagenome (GOLD analysis project Ga0207693, IMG submission 184347) | Corn, switchgrass and miscanthus rhizosphere microbial communities from Kellogg Biological Station, Michigan, USA - LAR L8-1 metaG... | ecosystem: Host-associated > Plants > Roots >... | reverse complement strand
AGGAAGCAAGGTGGAACTCTTCTCCAACAAAACGACTGCGGTCATTCCCGCGAACACGCAAAGCGTGGGTTTGGATAGCCCGTATCCTTTGTGCCAGCCGGATACCCTATCGGGAGTTCAAGCGTCTCCTAAGCCAGATCCGTGACACCGAGTGACGCCAAAGTGTCATTGACGAGCGTTCTATGCTGTCGTAAGTTACGGCCTTCGAGACAAGTTTGCTAGCCGTGTTGTAGATTCCTGTGACACTTTGGCGAAAATATAACGGCGTCGGATCTATTGCTGGGAAATTCATTGACGAAAACGAAACCTCTTCAATTGCTGCTCCTTCTCGTAGCGGCGGTTCCTATCTGGTGGGGTCCCATTGTTTCCACGGTGCGGCTTGCGCTCAATAGGGATGCATACACCTATATTTTGTTGATCCCGCTGCTCAGCTTGGCTTTGATAATCTTCGAAATAAGAGACGCCTCGCCTGAACGAGGAACCAGAACTTGGTTCGGTCTCGTCCTGTTAACAGTAGCTCTGATTGTTCGTATTTTCACCGGCCTCCATTCCTGGCACAAATTTTCGATAGAGAGTCTATCTATTGGCATCTTCGCGCTCGTGATCTGGTGCCTCGGAAGTATTGTTCTGTGCCTGGCTCTTGACGGATTCCGCCACCTTGTATTCCCACTATGCTTGCTCTTTTTGATGATTCCGATTCCCGAGCAAGGCGTTGTCTGGATGACCGACGCGCTGCAACAGCAATCGGCATCGGTGTCTAGTTTGCTTTTCCGTCTTATCGGAGTACCGGTCGTGCGCGACGGTGTCGTTCTCTCAATCCCCGGGTTGACCATTGAAGTGGCGCAGGAGTGTAGCAGCATCCGCTCGAGCACGATGCTTGTTCTGATAACCCTGATACTAGCCCACCTTTTCCTTCGATCATGGTGGCGAAAGGCTGTGCTGGTCCTCGCCGCCCTCCCGATTTCGATTTTGAAGAATGGAATCCGCATCGTGACCATCGCTGAGCTAGGAACACGTGTGAACCCCAGCTTCCTGCACGGCAATTTGCATCATTACGGAGGAGTGATATTTCTGAGCTTGGCCGTGCTCCTTATTCTTGTTTTGATATGGGTTTTGCGGATGACTGAAGTCTCGGATGAGTCCGTTCACGATTAACGGAGATCCGATTCCTCGAACGGAGATGCATGGACTAGCGGCGGATGATTTCCTCAAGGCCGCCGAATCATGATTGTTGCATGATGGGGTCTGGGTACGGGAAGTTCCGGCACTGAGTCGAGACGGAAGGAACGAGAAAGATTGTTCGATTGGGTTCGGAAACAAAGATTCTCGAAGAAAGGCTTTCGGGCGGGAGTGGCGGCGAGAGGGACTAGCGCGGGACAATTCGGGGCTGCGGCACTGTTATCGGGGGGATGGCAACACGGCTGGTTGCGGAGATGTCTTGGATTTCTGCTGACATTCACGGAACAGAATGGTCTGTGCTCTCAGGTGAGCCGTAACGACGCAGAACTAAGACGAGTATTGGGTCGCCATCCACTGTCGGTAACTTCCGCTGGTTACTTCACGCACCCAATCTTCATGCTCCAGATACCAGCGAACGGTTTCGCGGATTCCAGATTCAAAGCTCTGTTTCGGCTTCCAGTTCAGCTCCTGCTCTATCTTATGCGCATCAATTGCATAACGCCTGTCGTGGCCGGGGCGATCTTTTACAAATGTGATCCGTTGCCGGGACCATCCAGCAGGACGCAGTAAGGCCTCGTCTACCAAGTCGCAGATGGTGTGGACCACATCGAGATTCGTCTTTTCGTTCCATCCACCAATGTTGTAGGTTTCTCCGGGGCGTCCACATTGCAACACAGTCGCGACTGCCGAACAGTGGTCCTCGACGTATAGCCAATCCCGAACGTTCATACCATCACCGTACACCGGTAGTGGTTTGCCGTCTCGCGCATTGAGAATGATCAGAGGAATCAGTTTCTCGGGAAATTGGAAACGTCCATAGTTGTTGGAGCAGTTCGTGGTCAACGTAGGTAGCCCATACGTGTGGTGATATGCGCGAACCAGATGATCGGATGCTGCCTTTGAAGCAGCATACGGGCTATTCGGTGCATAGGGAGTGTTCTCAGAAAACGGCGGATCGCCAACTCCTAACGATCCGTACACTTCATCTGTTGATACGTGCAGAAACCTAAAGAGCTTGCGTTGATCGTCGTCCAGAGCAGACCAATAGCCGCGTGTTTCCTCGAGCAGCGCAAACGTCCCGTTGATGTTGGTGCGTATGAAATCATCCGGTCCACGGATCGATCGATCTACATGGCTTTCAGCGGCGAAGTGGACGATGGCGATTGGCTCATGCGTCCTAAGCAATTCGCGCACAAGGTTGCGATCCCCGATGTCTCCGCAGACGAACTGATATCGAGGATCACCGGAAATGCTCTCCAGGTTGCGCAGATTGCCGGCGTAGGTCAGATGATCCAGATTAAGGATCGATGAGGTCCCTTCCTGAATGCACTGCAATACAAAGTTTGACCCTATGAATCCAGCTCCGCCGGTAACAAGAATCGTTTTCTGCATATTGGGGTTTCTGATCGAGACCGCTGTTGGCCCGCTTCAACGCCCTAGAGTGAGATGGGACGTCATAACTTCCGAGCTTGCATGCTTATGGAGTTTGTGGACGCTTCGAGTAACGGACGTACAACCATCTCGAGCTTCCGACATGGAGTTCCTGACAATGACCGGATTCTTACGCTGCCACGCTCGGTCTTTCGGGCAGAGGCTTTGCGGAATCACGCTCAAATAGGCGACGGAGCAAGCGCAAATCATTGAGAATACGACGGCTAGAATCAACGTGATGACTCAGCCGCTGGAGTTTGTAGCAAACCAGGTGGAGCGCATCGAGCCGACGACTTTGGGCGGAGCTCGCCGCCTCGGTACGATCGTCTTCGATCTCCCTCAGGACCAATGCAACCTCTTCTGATAAAAGCCGGAGATACTCCTGTGCGTTTTCTATGCTTTCGAATGGAGTCTGCAACTGATGGCTCATATAACCACCCCTTCTGCGAGCAGCATTTGGAAGACAGATCGCATTTTGTTACCTAGAAGAGCGTGTTTCAAGCAACTATCCGATTGCAACAATTCTGATGGTCAGCGAAAGACTACCATGGGTGGGTGAGTGCAAGCGATCATATCTTCCGAAGCCAGATTTCTCTCCAGTACAGCAGATCACTGCGGTAGCACCCTCCGAATGCGAAGCACGCACTATCGCAGAGTACGTCCTCCAGCATCACCGTATTCTGAAAATGCTTCATCTCTCCTGTGCCCTCCGCGATGAAATTGTCAGCCCGATTTCTCACACGGAATTGTTGACCGCAAAAAGGACGCTGATCGGCACTGAAATGCAATCCGCGGTTACGACCACGACTATTCAAAGTAGCTTTGATCTCAGGAAGGGACTTGATCTGAACCAGATCGCCTGGCTTCAAGTCGAGAACACCGGTCGGTGTCTTCTCAAGAGAGCCTCGAACAGATTCGCCAATTAGCTTGTAATAGGTCCTCCACCAGGCCCAAGCAAATAACCTCTTCATCATCCCCCAGACGCTGATGTTTCTTGCGGCAATCGCGCTGAAGCATTTCTTGATCCGCTTGCCCATCGGTAAATGAAGCGTGGCCTTCAAGAATTCGCTGGACTGGCAGAAATACTTTCCCGGCTGAGTCGTCGTTTTCAGATGGAGATTTCTGGGAAGCGAGTTTGACGAACCGTTCGATTCAGAGACTTCGGCGATGTCATCGGCCTTTCGAAGCCACGCTTCCTTCCAGAAGATCGCGCAGGCACGCTGGCAATTATCATGTTGTGCCCCCGAGCAGCGGACGGTCTGCAAAGTAACGACGTCATTGTTCCGGAACTCGCGAACATATGATTCCGTGTGGCTGCCGGCAAGAAATGCCCCGTCAATCGTCGATTGCACCACCCGATTCAAAACTCTGAATTGCTTTCCGCAGTATTCGAGCATCTCTGGCATAAACGGAAGGCTATCAAGCGTTCCGTTTTCGTCGAGGGTCTCGGCTATCTCACGGGCACTCCGCACGACGACGACGTCACCGGCTTTTAGGTTCAAAACCACGTTTTCCCGTTTCCTAGCGCGCGGAATTTCTTGGATATCGATCTCGGGTGCACTCACCGTTTGGGCGCTCATACAGTCATCTTCTCCCTCAGTTGGGATTCCAGTGGCAGCATGCGACTTTTCATTGTTCCGCGATCGATGCGTTCTTTCAGCTGAGCGGCAAGTACCTTTACATATGGCTCCAGCAGCATGGAGTGTGGGTTCTCAGCTACCTCGACGATGTCGAGCGACGCCGCCAGATCACCCCATCCCATGTTTGGATCCGGATAAAACTTGTAATTGATGCGTGGCTTGAAGAGGGTCACGCACCCAGGGTATGGCCGAGGATTGTAGTGCTCGGCAGCGTAATCGTTGATGGACTGCACCGCCGCTTCTGCGCCAGATTCAGCTCGGCAAACTCCATCGGCCTGGCTTGATCCGGGCATTGAAGTTTTTAAGTTGGCCAACTCGCCACCGAAACCCAGCCGAACTTTTTCCCGCAGATACTCAAACATGTCTTTCGGCCGCAGCTTTCCCATGTTCGCGAGATGGAACTTCGCCTTTTGGAACAGGAAGGAACGGAAGCTGACCTTCAGCGCCAAACTGTAGTTGTAGGTGTCAAGCATCGCGACGAGAGGAACTTCCTCACCTTCCCGGGTGAGAATTTGCGCCATTTCGTAAGCGATCGTGCCACCTAAACAATAGCCACCTAAATAATACGGTCCCTTCGGTTGCACGGACCTGAGTTCACGCACATAGCAATCGGCCATCTCCTCGATCGTATGCAGCGGTTCGCTACCATCGAGTCCTTTGGATTGCAGGCCGTAAAGTGGATGGTTCGGCGAAAGGTGTTCGGCTAGGCTGCGGTACAGAAGTATGTTTCCTCCGGCTCCGTGTACGAGGAAGAGCGGTGGTTTCGATCCTTTCGGACTGATTGCTACCAAAGGTGACCATGAAGAGTTGCCTTGTCCCTCGAGTACATTCGCTAGAGCCTGAATTGTCGGCGCATTGAACAGAGTTGCCAGAGGCAACTTCTTGCCGAAACTTTCTTCTATTTTCGCGAACAGCGATACTGCCTGGAGCGATTGTCCGCCAAGCTCAAAGAAGTTCGCGGTGGTGCTTATCCGATCGATGTTAAGCGTCGACGTCCAGATTTGAGCGAGCTTTCGCTCAACCTCACCAGATGGCGCGACATATTCTGCCTGGGCAGACGGGTCGTCGCTCGATGACTTGGTCGAAATGCGTGCTTTAGGGCGCTTGGTGATCTTCGGCCGGTCGGCATCGTTCAGCATCGGAATCTGACTTATCGTTTGGTTCGGGTTTTCTGTAATGCTTTCGAGCAGTGTTTTGAAACCAGCTATCCAGTAACGGATGGTCCCGTCATCGAAAAGCGTGGTGTTGTAGTCGCACTCGACCAACAACGTTTCGCCCTCATCCACCAGGTTAAAACCAAGGTCATAGTGGAAGTAGAAACGCGGTCCCGAGGTGATATGCATTTTGCATCCTGAAAAATGCACGCCGCTCAGGGCCGGGTCCAGGTTGAAAATTACAGGCGCAAGAGGAATTCTGCTCGGATCGCTGGGAACATTCAGCTTCTGAATGAGCGCTCCAAGGTTGGATCTCCAGTGTTCCTGGCCATCCAGGATCATTTTCTGCGTGCGGCTCAACTCCTCGGCAAATGGACTCTCCGGATTGACATTGAATCGGAAGGGCAATGTATGTACGCACTGCCCGACGATCTGATCGAATCCGAGCTCGCTTTGACCCGCGAACGGAACGCCCACAGCAAAGTCTTGCGTGCCGCTGAGGCGGCTTAGCCAGGTGGAAAACGAAGTAAGCAACAGAGAAAAAGGAGTGTTGCCGAGTTCCCGTGCGGCGCGCTTTACTCCCTGATAAAGCTGCGGGGACAGGCGCAGGCTATAACGAGCCGCTTCGTACGTACGAATTCGAGGCCTCGCATTCTCAGGCTGAAGATCGAACGCTGGAGGCAGCTTCTTGAAGTGGGACAACCAGAATCTCTCGGTCTCCCTCGACTCAGCAGACTCCCGGTCGTCGGCCTGCCACGAAGCGTACCGCTCCATCTGAATTGCAGGTTCCAGAACCGCTCGGGTTCCTTCAACGGAAGCTGAGTAGAACTTTCCAATCTCTTCGAGAGCCACCTTGAAACCCCAGCCATCGCAGATGATCATCTGAGCAGTGAACACCAACAGGTGTTTGTTCGGCTCCAGAGTGATCAGCTGAAACGAAGCGAGCGGTCCCTGAGTAAGATCAAAGATTTGGCGAGCGTCGTCCTCGAGGATCTCCGCCAATTTGAAAGCGGCATCGGCAGAAGCCAATTCGGTCAAATCGTGGCAGCGTAGAGGAATCTCCATGTGCGAATGAACGATCACCTTGGTGCCGTCTTCGGTAAAGGTGGATCGCAATGCACCGTGGCGTTTGATGACATCAGTGATTGCTGTCTCGAGTGCAGCGACCTTGATCTCACCGGACAATTCGACAATGTTTGTGCCGTTGCTTGCGGCCGACGCCTCGGACTTCATGCGAGCGGCGATCCACATCTCACGCTGTAAATCTGTCGGCAGATATTCGGTGGGTCTTGGCGCCGTGACGGTAGAAGCAGGCAGTTCCGGCATGCTGGTACAAACTGCGGGCGCAGAATACCAGCGCAAATCCGCTTGCTTGCCTGTCGGCAGCTTCGACGGATTGCCGAACACGCCGTCTTCGACCATCGCCTCCACACTGTCCGTGAAGGCACGTACGAGATGCTCAACGTCTTCATCGCTGTGAGCGTCCGTCATGTAGCACGGGAATCCTTCAAGGATGTGGACGCCGCGGTAGCGCAAGTGCGTGCCTAGCAGCGGAGCCAAAGCTCTGTGCTCCTCGTTACGCAAGTACATCTGCGAAGTAAAGCGCGGCAATTCGATCTTCAGCTCATACTTCTTGAAGAGTGCGTTGACGCGATCGGCAAATCTTCCGGCGCGGTCAGAGACCCGCTTTTGTAGCTCAGGCCCTTCCTGGATCAGGTACTTGAGAGTTGCATGAGCCGCGGCAATTGCCAGCGGGTGGCGAATGAAGGTGCCGGCGAAGAACGTGACGCCTGCTTCCGGGAATGAGGCATCGCCGTATTTCCAGAAGCCGCCATCGAAGATATCCATCAGAGAGGTACGGCCGGCGACAACACCGATCGGCATACCTCCGCCAATCACCTTTCCGTAGGTAGCCAGATCGGCTTCGATTCCAAAGTGCGCTTGTGCGCCGCCGGGACCGCAGCGGAACCCAGTCACGACTTCGTCGAAAACCAGCACGATGCCTGCTTCGCGCGTGAAGCGGCGCAGTTCGTGAAGAAATTCTCTTGGCTGAAAGTCCGGCCGGCGACTCTGGACTGGTTCAACGATCACGGCCGCGATATCTGCGGCGTACTTTTTGATTATTTCCAGTGATTCTTCGGTTCCGTATTCCAAAACATAAGTGTCGTCGACACTCTGGAATGGAATGCCTGGTGCGGAAGGCGCGGTATGGAGTTGGCCTTCGCGATTTGCAGGCCGCACAAGAACCTGATCGAAGTTGCCGTGATAGTCACGAGAGAAGACAACCACTTTGTCACGTCCCGTGTAGGTGCGGGAGAGGCGCATCGCGGCTTGCACAGCTTCTGATCCCGAGCAAGTGAAGCTGGCACGATCCATGCCGGTGAGTTGGCAGATCATCTCCGCAACCTCACCGACTAGCGGAGTCTGTGGACCAACTTCAAATCCACGGCTCAACTGCTCTTGAATCGCTTCAGCGACGAAATCAGGCGCGTGTCCCAGGAAGATTGGTCCGAACCCGTTTAGCAGGTCGATGTATTCATTTCCATCTACGTCCCAGAGCTTCGAACCTGACGATCTTTGGACCCAAATCGGATAAACCAGTTCCTTCCACAACGGGCTGAATCCGGCCGCTGTGCGCGGATCCGCGAGACGACTACGGTACCGCTGGGTGCGCTCTTTCGAACCGGCGGTCCTCTGTGTGTAGTGCTGGATAAGCCTTTCCAGATGTTTCTGTTGCTTGGGCGGCAAGGGCTGGGACCCGGCGCTTGTAATCCCGCTAGGACCGAAGCCCGACGGCATTTGCTCTTTAGGTTTTTGATCTGCCGATGTGGTCGCAGTCGGCGTTTCGGCCGGTGCAGGAGCCTCAGGTACACTGCTAGTCGTTTCCAGGATTGCGGCTACAGGTGCGGGAACGATCGAGTCGACGGACGGAATCGCTGGTGCTTGGGGGATCGTCACCGCCGTAGCGGCCTCGGCCGGAAGGCCGCGCAAGAACCGCAATTGCGCCGTCATGAGGTCGAGCTGCTGAAGGAGTACGCCTTCGAGTCCGGGAATGGATGCAGTCGGCTGCTCGAAAGCAACGGGCTGGGCCACCGCCGCAATTGGAGCCACTGGAACAGGCCTAGGAACAGGCATCGGAGCGTACACAGGCGCCGGCGAAACTGGAGCCTGTGAAACCGCGACGGGTGCTGCAACCGGTGCAGGGGCAGAAGTGGGCGCTACTGGTTTTTGCGCCGCTGCAGGGGCCAAGGCGTAATCGGACGGCAGTTTCTCGTCCATGTACGCTCCCAACGCGGATACTGATTTCAGATCACTAAACAGCTGGCGAAACGTGATTCGGACGCCAAACGCCTTCTGGCAGGCGCTGCTGAGCTGCGTCAGGAAGAGTGAATCAAAACCGAGTTCCAGAAAACTCGCATCTGCGGTAATGGTGTCAAGCGAGACGCCAGACAGGTCTCGCGCCATCTCGCGAATCTTTTGTACTAATTGTTCGCGCCGATCATTGGATGCCATTGGATCTCCCACCTTCAGCTCGCTTGCGGAGCATTTCAAGTTGTTCAGTCATGAGTTGAACCTGCCTTTCGATCAGCCGGCAGGTTGTGTCGCGTGTTTCTGAAGTAAGGGCCGAGTTGGGGAGGAGGGGGTATGCAGGGGAAATTTCGACGGCTTTGCCGTTTCCCGAGGAAACTTCTTTCGAGACCTCTGATGTCTTGGGTGCCTCGATGGCTTTGCTCGGGGGAGCAATCCAGTAGCTCTTTCGTTCAAACGGATAGGTTGGGAGAGCGAGCCGTAGACGTTCTTCCCTCGAGTAGAATTCTGTCCAGTCTGGCTCGATTCCATTCGTCCATAGCCCGCCGAGGGAAGCAAGCATGGCCTTGAGATCTGCTGGATTTCCGTCGTTTGGTCCGAGGGAAGTCACGGCCACAAGATTCTTGGGCTTTGTGGTTTGCTGACGGATGAGCTGCGTCAGTGCCTGGCCGGGTCCTACTTCCAGAAACATCGTTGCTCCGGCTTGTAGCGCAGTTTCGATGGCCTGCCCAAACCGAACCGTTCGGCGTAGCTGACCAGACCAATAAGCACCGTCGGGACCATTTTCCTTATCAATCCACGTCCCTGTGTAGGTTGAAATCCAGGGCAATGTCGGTTTTTGATGCGGAACGCCACCCGCTATCTTGGTGAAGGGTTCCACGATTGGATCCATCATCGAGGAGTGGAAGGCATGGGAAGTTGGTAACAGACGGCAGAAAACACCTTCAGCCTCGAATTTCTCCTGGAGTTTTTGCAGTTCTGGGGTCGGCCCCGACAGCGTTGTCAGAACTGGACTGTTGATTGCCGCGATGGCGACGCCTTCCGGCAGAGTTCCTTCAAGCTCTGAAGCTCCGCGCCGAACTGCCAACATGGAACCACCGGGCAGATTCTGCATGAGCCTTGCTCTACTGGCCAGAATTCCAAGGGCATCCTCGAGACTGAAAACTTCCGCAAGAACAGCCGCCACGTACTCGCCCACACTATGACCAATAAGGAGCGAAGGTTTGATTCCCCAGGACATCCACAAGCAAGCGAGAGCGTATTCCAAAGTAAAGATCGCGGGCTGCGTCACACTCGTCTCATTGATCTGCTGTTCCGCTCTTGCGACCGATTCCGCTCCGTTGGGATAAACGACCGAGCGAATGTCGAGTCCAAGATGCCCCTGCAAACATTCCGCGCAACGATCGACGGCATCGCGAAAAACGTCTTCGCTCTCGTAGAGTTCGCGCCCCATGTTCACGTATTGCGAACCTTGGCCGGGGAAAACGAATACAACCGATGGAACCTCTGTCGGAGCCTGGACAGTAGAAGTCGTTTCGCGCTCGATCGCTTTCAGTTTCTCTATCGCTTCCGTCGCAGTCGACGCGCTGAGTGCGTTGCGATAACGGAAGCGCTGACGACCTTTCTGCAGAGTGAATGCTACGTCGGCGAGCGAAGTCCCGGGATTTTTCTCGAGATACTCCGCCAGGCGAGCGGACATCGCGCTCACAGCCGTCGGCGTTTTGGCCGACCAAAGCAATAACTGTGCGTTCCTGGACGAACCTGATGAGGTGGCAGGCGCCTCTTCAACCACGACGTGGGCATTCGTTCCACCGATACCCAGGGCTGTTACACCCGCGCGTCTGGGTGTATCGGTGCGTTTCCATTCCATCTGTTTTGCAACGGGGAAGAACGGGCTGTTCTGAAAATCGATTTTAGGATTCGGCGTTTTGAAGTGCAGAAGTGGTGGAATGACCTCGTGCTGTAGCTGCAAAACAGTCTTGATGAGCCCCGTTGCTCCCGCAGCGACATCCAGATGTCCTATGTGAGTTTTTCCGGTACCGACCGCACAAAATTGCTTCCGCTCCGCTCCACCACGACGGAATGCTTCCGTCAGCGCCGCCATTTCAACAGGATCGCCTAACGGAGTAGCGGTGCCGTGAGCTTCGATATAGGAAATACTCTCCGGATGAACGCCGGCCGCAGCCTGGGCCATCGCAACGACATCGGCTTGTGCGTTGATGCTTGGCGCCGCGTATCCGATCTTGTCGGACCCGTCATTGTTCAGCGCAAATCCCTTGATGACCGCCAGAATCGGATCTCGGTCGGCGAGGGCGTCTTCCAGCCG
>Ga0207693_10005077_pt1 | contig 11041 bp, 6 predicted proteins | sample LARL81metaG_FD_184347 | JGI IMG/M metagenome (GOLD analysis project Ga0207693, IMG submission 184347) | Corn, switchgrass and miscanthus rhizosphere microbial communities from Kellogg Biological Station, Michigan, USA - LAR L8-1 metaG... | ecosystem: Host-associated > Plants > Roots >... | reverse complement strand
GAGGACCACGTCCGCTCGTTTAGCAGCGGCAACCGCTTCTGCAAAACCAGTGTCGTCTGTCGTCAACATTTTCGTACCGGCAGCGTAGAGTACCTGCCCGTGCGCCCGTCTCATTCTCGAGGTCAACGCCGCTCGCAACGTCACGACATCCGCCGCATCACCCTGCGCTCGCCAACAGCCCAACATATCGGGGGCGCTATCGGCAAGCGGGCCGATCAACGCGATGGTGCGAGTTTTCGGATCTAGCGGAAGCGTGGTTCGGCCGCCCGAGTTGGAATTTTTCAAAAGCACGAACGAACGTTCGGCAGCTGTGCGAGCGAATTCCACGTCAACTGCATCGACTTGAGGCCTTGCCCTATTTGTCGGTTCAGGAGTGTATGGGTGATCAAACAGTCCGAGAGCAAGTTTTATCCGGAGAACCCGGCGAACTGCTTGATCGATGGTTTCTTGCGGCACTTCTCCGGACCGCACCAGTTCCGATAGGTGCCGGGAAAACAAGTTGCTTTCTAGGTCTATATCGACCCCAGCGGAAAGGGCTTTCCGCGCAGCTGTTCTCCCATCTAATGCAATACCGTGGGCGATAGTTTCTCTTATTGCTCCATAATCACTAATCACTACTCCTTTGAAGTCCCACTCCTGTCGCAGTACATGGGTTAGGGTAAAGGAGTTTGATGTGGCAGGTATGCCATTGATGGAATTAAAGGCACTCATGACCGAGCCGGCACCCGCTTCGAGTGCAGCGTGGAAGGGCGGCAGATAAACTTGACGCAATGTGCGCTCGGATAATTCGACGGAGTTGTAATCTTTCCCCCCTTCGGCAGCCCCATAGCCAACGAAATGCTTAGCGCAAGCCAGCATGGATTGAGGATCGTCCAGACGGGTACTTTGATATCCCCGCACATAAGCGGCAGCCATTGCAGATCCCAGATACGGGTCTTCACCCGCCCCCTCCACAATGCGTCCCCAGCGCGCGTCTCGCGCGATATCAACCATGGGTGAATAGGTCCAGCGGATACCGTCTCTGGTGGCCTCCTTGGCAGCGATACGCGAAGCGCGTTCGACTATCAGTGGGTCCCAAGTTGATGCCATTGCCAAGGGTACCGGGAAGATTGTGCGATATCCGTGGACTACGTCCAATGCGAAGAGGAGGGGAATATGCAGGCGCGATTTCTCTATGGCAAGCTTCTGCAACGCATTCGTCTCCGCCGCACCGGTGATGTTCTCGAGCGAGCCAACCCTGCCCTGAGCAACCTGCTCCCGATAATCTGGATGGGGCGCACCCGGTCCGGTGGTACTGTCAGCAAAATGCACCAGCTGCCCAATTTTTTCTTCCAACGTCATCTCGCCGAGCAATTTGGTAATGCGTTGCTCGGTCTCAGGAACATCCAGCGGTGGTGCAGCTGCGGGGACCTGCGCTAGAAGTAAACCCAGAGGACACGCGAAGGCATTGACAAAAAGCAAACGACGAGCAAAAGATATAGTTAGCGCCATATAGCTGAAGTATTCTCCTGGCCGTGGTGAGTCGGTCGCGCAAGCGTCGCGAGCCGTGCTTGAATCTCGCCATGTCAGTCTAGCTCTACGAAAAGCCGCTGTGTCACCGCCCGTCAATATGTATACGGTTTCATATGTGCCTCTGTTGTTAAGGCTGCCTCTTTGCGGGCTCTGCCATGACTTTTAGTGGTGCGTAGATAGATGATTCCGAGGAGCAGGCCGCTGAGCCCTTCATCGAGAATCCCGGTGATTCCCTGATAGCGGAAGTCACTCTTGGGATACCAACAAATACGCACTAGCAAACGCAGGCAGTGCGAAATTGGGAACCGAACTACCGAACGTTCCGGCTGCGTCACTGCGATGGATCGACACGCGCTCGCCATCCTTCCATCGAAATCCCACCATCTGATCTGCCGCTGTTGGATTGTAGACATGAACCAGCCAACTGTTCGCTGGTGTCACTGCCTTAATCGAAAGGAGAAGGACCTTCATCGAAGACGAAAGAAGATTCGACGGCGAGGGCGCATCTGACAGGCTAACGATTAGCGGTTGTCTTCTCTCGGTGCCGAATTTCGCGGCTTCCGCTGCATCGAACGCTGCATGCGGCCGAATCGAATAGGCAAACGTCACAGGTCCCTCCTGATCGGCTTTGTAATTTGTATGCCAGTAATTGTTCATGACATAGGAGTAGATCGAGGATGATGTTTTGATCGACTTCATCCAGGGTTGCTCGGCCGTGATCTCGCCAATTTCCACCAGCGGTGCGTTCGGTGTTGCCCACGTTACACCGTACTCCCTGCTCGAGATATCCACCCAACTCTCCACCGAGAAAAAGTTCTTGCAAGCCCCGGCTAACTGATCAGTCTCCGGCCGAACCACTCCGTCGGCCACGCTGTAGCGCAACTGCCCTTCGGGCACGGAAAACGGAAAGGCAATGTGCACTCCCTCTTTTTGGCGTACGGCGAGCTTGTCAATCTTCACGATGACGTCCACGCGATCGATTCCTTCGACGAGCCGGATCTCGCTGGAATAGTGCTTCGCGCCGGGGGCATCGCCCTCCACGAGAAGAGAGACAACCAGATCTCCCTGTTCTTTTGCTTTTACATGTACGTTCGAGATCCCCTTTGCTTTTCGAGAATCGGTGCCAGGCACGTAGAGATACTCATCCAGCCCGCCGCGCGCTGCATCCACCAATTCAACTTCATTCTTCTTCCATTTAAGACTGGCGATCACCCCCGTTTGCGGATTGATCGACAGTGAGAGGAAATCATTGTCTAGCGCATTCCCTGTGACCTTTGCGGGATCATGCCTGTCGGCGCTCCCATGGGTTACTACAAGTTCCTCCGATGCGAACGGCGGAATGTGCTCGACCAACACTGCCAATTCTCCCGTGGAGAGGCGCTGCGACCGCAGCGACTTGCCAGTGGGTCCGATCACTCGATCTCCTGCCGAGCTCTGCTCCGGCGAGAGAAAAACTACGTCAGTCCGCGCCCAGGAGTTTGTGTTGTAGACCTGGATTGCTTTATGCGACAGCGTCTTTTTCGATGGCGCATCCAACACTTTTTCCAATTCATCGCGCGATTGGCGGTCTGCATTCAGCGCAAACTCACGCTTCGTCTTCCACTGTTGTTTCACAAAAGGCAAGTCCGGCTCTTCCGTGCTGTTGTGTGCGCCCCAGGTGTGCTCGTCGAAGAAGGTGACGTTGCGCCATGCGGCCTCGTATTCCGACGCCGGATACGCGGTTGGCGCCAGCATCGCCCACAAAGTCTCTCCCTGAATCAGGCGATCGACCGTCGCACGGTTCAGCGCAGCCTCGTACGCAGAAGAGACCGCCCCATCTTCCCAATAAGGAGTGAAGTCACCTTGCACGATGGGGAGAGTCGCACCGTAACGCTTCTCGAATTCCCGGAACATCTGCTCGTGCGTCGCAATGATCAGCCGCGGCGTCACGTATCGCTCATTCCAATGCCGAACAAAATCAGCCAGGGTTGGATCCGGGCCGCCGTTGTCGCCGAGCGTGTAAGGAAGCTGCACCATATCGTACGGATACGATGATTCATCCAGCTTTCGGACGAGGTTCATGATCTTTTCGTCCCCGAGTTGACTGAGAGAACCTTCATGAAAACTGGAATAGCTTGCACCCGCCATCCAGGTCAGTACCCTTTCCTTGCCTGATTGCGACTCCCAATAGAACGGTTTGTCGCCCCACGCCTGCAAGGCATACCCGATGCGATCGCCCGAATTCGGCGCGGTGGCGAAATACTTCACGCCGCTCTGTGCCATGGCAGAAACGAGCCCCCAACTGAAACCGGGAACATCCGAAGTCACGGCCGTCGTCATCGGGATCTGGTGCTCGCTTCGCAAGTGTCGCGCGAAGTCGAAAAAATGCGACATCTCCTCCGCATTGGCGAGGCCGGTGAGCATGTTGGCGTAGAGCGCACTGACCCCGATGGTTCCTTCTCGTATATCGGCGAACACTTCTTCCCGTTGTGCGGGAGAAGCCTGCTTGAGATAACTCTCCAGCGCCCAGATCGTTTCCATATTCCACTTGTACCTGGCATCCTCCGGGTAATCCGCTGTCTGGCGGATGAGTTGCATCGCCTGTTCCAGATTCTTCCACTGTTTCCGTTCGACCTCGGCCTGCAGATCTGTATATCCGATGTCGTTGTGCGAATAGCACAGGAGATAGATATCCTTTGTCTTGACGGGCACGACCTGAACGTTGTCAGTTCGCACCAGCTGCCCGTTCAACTTGAATCGGATCGTGACAGTTTCCGGAGAATTTGCCTTGGGAACGGCGATCTGCCAGACATTCGCTCCAATCTTTAGCGGCGCATCGTTAACTGCTCGCGTAGGCGTGCGAAAGCTGAGAGTTCGGCCTGCAATCAGATTGTCCAGGCTCAGCCGCAGCGATTGCATCTCGCGACCGCTGTCTCTGATCAGAGCGGGCTCGGCTCGTACCTTCGGTAAGAAGTTGAAGGCATGTTGAAATGTCATGTACCAATCAGGACTTCCCGAATTGTCTCCTCTCACTTCGAGCAGGAGTGACTTCCCCGGCAGGAAGTCTTTCGCAGGAACTTTGAGGACCATGTATCCGAACAAATCGCCCGCCTTGTCCGTCATCAGGGCGTTAAACGTCAGTACAGAGCCGTCCTTACCTGTAATCTTCCAGTTCTTCGCTGCGTCACCTCTCGTATTCCTGAAGGTAAACCACCGGTGGCCGTTGATCAGGAAGTCGAAATTGTGGATCGCCACTTCCCCGGGGAAACCACCACACTCAATCCCTGCCATCCAGATGAACTGGGTAAAGTCGCTACGCACCTCCGGCATGGGATCGGTTTCCCACGAGATTGAGGGGGCGATGTCCTGCCCTCTTACCAGCAACGCCGAGTCCACATCCGGGTCCGGTGAATGGTAGTGAATCGTTTCTCCGTTGACAGATGATTGGTATCCGCTGACGTAACGGTCAGCCGCAGCGGAAGGCTGCGACGCACCGTCTTTCACTTCAATGACAACCTCTTTCTGAGTGGGCTGGCCAAACGCGCGGAAGGCGACGAGGACGACACTGGCCAACACAGCGGCTAATGAGAGCTTCATTGGAATCCCTTCTCACAGTGATTTATTGCGAAGCAACGTCACCGAGTTCGTGCCGCGTTGCTTACGTTGTCCATCGTCAGTCCATCTTTCGCTGAGGTTGCAATCGGATTAACTCTAATTTCGGACGAAGCGCCATCCGTCAACGAGCGCTTTACCCTGAAGGCAACAATTGAGACTCTGAGTTACGCAGCGATCAGACAAAGCTCGCCGACCTCGCACGGGTGGTCCCTGATTTCTACCTGTTCGGAAAACAGATTTCGGACATATTTTTCAGAACCAGGACTGCTAGAGTTTCAGAAACTCCTGCATCAGTTGTAACGCCTCGTCCAGCGCCGGTTGAAATGCTCTGCCGCGTGGCCGCGGGTCGACGAAGCCCAGCTCATGGTGCAGCCGGCCATCGACAACTTTCAGATTGGCCCAGCCCAGCATCTGCTCGCCCCATAGCATGGGCATCGCATAGTGTCCCATTCGGCGCTTGGGGGCCGGCACATAGGCCTCCAGCTTGTATTCCCACCCCCAGAGTAACTGGAAGCGCCGACGGTCCCAGATGAGGGGGTCGAAGGGCGTGAGGAAGCGCAGCTTACCGTCGACCGAGTGCCGAGCGGCCACCGGGTTCTCGTCGTGTGGCCAGAACCACGGTCGGCCGTCGACCTTAGCATGCGCATAGCGTGATTTGACCTGCTCCTGGAGTTGTCGCACCTCGGCCGCCAGGTGCGACACTCCATAACGCAGCAGTGTGTGCAGATAGCCTAGGCTTGCAGCTGGCAGGGGCGCGTACAGCTGCACCAATATATCGAGCAAATGGCCGGCATGCACGAGTCGGGCTTCGGGACTGTGGTCTTGCAGCGGGTACTCAACCGTCTGGTAAACCCGAGTACCAGCCGCGCGGCGCACCACGCGCAGCAGCCCGCGATAGTGCAGGCCCTCGAGCAGATGGTTGCTTAGGTTTAGCCCAGCGCCCCAACGCTTGATACGTCCATGGTCGAAATTCGCCCGCACGTCACTGGGGCGGGTGTGACCATGCCGGCGGACAAAGTCCAGAACCTCGTCGGCGCGTGCGTGAGTCGTGACGTCCCAAGTGTCCCAAGCGCGCGGAGCTCCGCGCGGATGCAACAACGTGACAGTTTTCCGAGGCAGGAACCCGTAGTTGATGAAAAATGCCTCTTCGATCGCGAGGCGCGGATAGCGGCGCTCGAGTTCGCCGGCACGATAATCCTTGACGCGGTGCGCAAGGATCAGGTCCTGGGCGCGAGCGGGTGCACGCATCGGGTCGGCTTGGACAAACCCCAGACGGGCAATGGCCCGCATGAGGCTAGTGGGCTTGAAAAGGCTACGCCCGATCGCGTAGCGGCGAAGCTGCCCGAGACTAGGGGCATTGAGATGGCTCACACTTGGCGTCCGGTCATGACTCTCTTCGGCTAGATAGTACAGCAGGTCGAAGCTGAACTCACTGATCGGTCAAGCAGTGTAATGACCCCAGGATTTGATCCAACAAGACGATTCTGAAAGTTGATGGCGACAAGCGCGTTTATGAGGACTCAACTCATATCCTGTCGATTGCCAAAACCGACAGCGCTCTATTGCGATCATCGCTCTTTCACAACCTGTGCCGTTTCGTCTCTTCCTCGACAGTTGATTAGCGTCGGCGGGGGCCTTTTCCCGAGGCCTCGGATCCAGGTGGTTCACGGAACGGTTCCACAGCAATGCGCTGGTAACAAACGTCCAGCACGGTCAGAGATTCTGTGCCGCCCGGCGCTTGGAGAACTACGGTGTCGCCCGCTGCCGACTTCATCAGCGCTCGCCCCAGAGGTGACACCCAACTGATGTGGTTGCGGCTGAGATCGACCTCGTCGGTGCCCACAATGCTTACCACTCGCTCGGCTCCCGCGGCATTGGCATAGCGCACGGTCGCTCCGAAGAATGTCCTCGTCTTCGCCTGCCCCGCTCTCGGAGCTTCCGGGTCCACCGCTTCCGCGGCCTCGATTCGCTTCGTAAGAAAGCGAATCCTCCCATCGATCTGCCGTAGCCGCCGCTTGCCGTACCGATAGTCGGCGTTATCACTGCGATCGCCGTTGCTGGCAGCCCACGCGACCACCTCCGCCACGGCCGGGCGTTCCCTGGTGAGCAGAAACCGGTGCTCATCTTTGAGGCGCTGCAGCCCGCTCCGCGTTATGTAGTTCTTGCCTCGAGTCGCGGGCTCGTCCCCTTGTGGTTTTCCTGTAAATCCTTTCCGCATCTCGTAGTCCTTCCACCGCGACCAGTGGGTGCCCCAAAATGTGCCACGGATGAACGCCGATAGCAAACACCTTAGGTCATCCGCGTTCAGGGAGTTCATCTGCGACCCTAACTGATTTTTTCACTTCTTCCGGTCTTTTAGCGATCCTATCCATCATCTCGGACAAGTGCGGCGAAGGTAAACCGGGGAGATCAATACTGAAGCCGGCTTGTGTGAATCGATTCCAGAAACTTCTGGATCACGGTCTACACGGAAGTTGGGTGTGCTCCTCGGATTCGTACGTGCGATCGGCCAGAGCTGAGTTTGCCGTGGGATGCGCACAAGCAATTTGTAACCACAGGGGAGAATCATCGACTGTTTCTAGCGAAAATTAAGGCCGGATCAGGGAGCGTGAGCGGCAATGGCAGCGATGTCTGCAATGTTGTCGTTTTTCTTGAGGGATGGTACCGCGTTGATGTGCAAGATGACGCCCGAGACGGGAGCTCGGGCTTCGAAAATGACCTTGCCGAAGTAGTCGGTGACAAAGCCCAGCTCCATGCCTTCTTGAACATAGGTACCGCGCTTCACCAGCGGGTACCAAATGCCAGGCCCGTCGGACAAGACATCCACGATTCTGTCGAGCCAGACCGGATTCGAGATGGGCCGCGGGTCTCCTGAAAGCATTTTGAGAGCGCGCATGGCGTTTAGTGTTCCGTCGACGAGGAGGGCAACGTCATCTGATTCGACAACGCCCGCATAGCCAGCTTCGACGACGATGGAAGGTTTGCCGCGAACAGTTGAAGTGTTATCGAGGTAGCGAGTGGCGGCCAAGTCGGTGGGACGGTCGCGCCATATGATGATGTGGTCGATGCCAAAGGCGAGGACCATCTCTTTGGATATACGGTCTTGCGTCTCCTTGCCGGTCGGTGCCCAATAAGCGTATGGGCGGAGGCTCTCGTCCAGGTCGCCCCCGTGGTAGTCAATTAGATAATCACATCGATCGACGACTTGTTTGGTGATCAGAAAAGACGCACGTTCCGTTTGCGTCCCATCAGCTTTCCCAGGGTAGAAGCGGTTCATGCTCTTGTTATCGATGGGGTTCACATGAGGGACTTTTTGTTCGAAGGATTGAATATTGACGAGGGGAACGAGGATCACGGTGCCGGCGATTTGAGAGGGATCCAGTAGGTTGATGAGTTTTTCCAACGCGATGATGGAGGTGTATTCAGTACCGTGGGCGCCGGAGACAAGCGCTAGGACAGGACCGCGCTTTTGGCCGTTGATGACGATGACAGGAATATTGGAAGCCGCGTCGACACCAGCGGGCACCTGCAAGTACCCCGTTGATTTTTGGCCCGGAGCGGCAGTGGCCGTGCCGACAGAAAAAGGAAGGGCCTGCGCCTGGACGAACAGTGGGAATAACAGAGAGATCCCAAACGAAGTAAAGGCGCGAGCAAGAGACCTAAGCATAGATCCTCCACCGGGTGGACGAGGATACCGTGCCGAGAATGACTTGAGCAATGCACAGTGACTGGCAGAGACCCGCATGACTTGCTGAATAGTCAAAACGACCTTGCTCGAGCTATCCATATTCGCCGCTGTGCTCGTGATGAACGATGCGGGCCGTCCACGCTGGCAGGAAACCATTCTCACGCGCCAGTTGAAGCCCGGCTGCTCTTCGGGCCGGCATCGGCAAGATCGGCTGGCACACATTGCCGTTTGGTGTTCTGTGATTTGAAACCGCATGAAGTCATGGATTGAAGCCACCGCAATCGGATCACCTGTATCCGTACTCTGCCCGCCTGAGGGCATCTCTTCATACGCGTAGTGGATGGCCGACTTCATCAGTTTCATCGTCGTTACACCGGGCGGCACGCCATCGTGTGTGAACATCGGAGCGGAGGAGTCGCCGGTGCCAAACATGACCGCGATGTGAACGCAGGTGTGACCGAATCGGTTGCGGGTTGGTCAAATCCTTGGGGTCGTTCGCCACGACCTCTACTGGTGAATCAGGCACTCTCCAACCTGGAGTTGTGTACATGCACCGCTCAATCCGCTTGGTAGCAACGACTTGGCGGTAGTGGACAAATAGATGAGCAATATACACCCGGTTCATTGAGGTACCTGCCTCCGTAATCCACATTGGCGTCACCGCGATAGCGGACGGGGTGAACACCAATGAATCGCTTAGTGCTTTGTAGTTGCCTGCTGCTCGCCGCCACGACGTCGCTTGTCGACATTGGCTGGGCACGAACACCCAGTCCTTCTAACCATGGTGCGAAGCTAGATGCCGAACGTGCTTCACACATTTCGGTGAACTGCCCGTCCGCCTATACGGCAGCTACCTGGTCATTGTCGAAGGAGCAACGAAGGTGCGAATTCCTGAACGCTATCTATGGAAAGAAACGGTGGGCACGCAAACGGCATTTCTGGTCGATGACCGAAAAGGTCAAGGGGACGATTTTGACGGCGTCTTGGGAATCACGGCTTTTCAGTGCTGGAAAGTTGCATTTGACTTCAAAACAAAGCAGGTTTTCCTGGGAACTCGCTCCTGTCGCTTCGACGCACGGTTAGCCGTTTATAAGTTGGCATTCTATGAGCATGTCTAACTTCTCTCAAAGTATCCGCTGACTCTCACAAACCAACAGGTTCACCAAAATCTTAAGGAGATCACAATGACTACTGCCCGAATATCGAGGATTCTGAAGACCACAGTTCCAATAACCATTGCGTGCGCTCTGTTTGCATCGATCGGCTCTGCGATGGCCCAATCTGGGACGAGCGAGTCGCAAGAGCGACGCTGCTCGAATCGAACGCTGTTTGGCGATTACGGATCCGCCGGCGAAGGCGTGCTTCTTAATATCCCCGGGCTTCCGCCCGAAGCGCAGTTCCGCGGATTAACCGTAACTCATTTTGATGGCAAAGGTGGCCTTACCTGGGTGGAGCACACCGTTATTAACGGTACGCCGCTACAGTCAGGCTGGACGCCAGCGAGCGGAATCTATACCGTCAACTCGGATTGCACAGGAACAGCTCTGGTCGATACCCCCAATAGTCCTGTTCCACTGCACCTGGCCCTTGTCGTGGTCAGACGGGGCAAGGAAATTCACACCGTACTCGACTCAGATGCAATCTCCAGCGTTTTTGTGAAGATCGAATAATCAGTGGGACAAGCTAGCAGGTGACTTGAAGGCGGGGCTCCCTGAGACCAAGTGGCCCCGCCGGGGACGGATATCGCACGATCGAATTTTCTCAACTCGGCGTTGCTGCTAAGCGGATTTCTGCGCCTTTCGCCACTGCGCCCAGCGTGCTTTCTGAGCAGCGCGAATTCGAGCAATTGCGGCGGCGGAGATCTTGCGTCGCTTCCTGGAAACAATCGAGGCCACCTTCTGGCTTTTAGTTTTGGCCCAGCGAGCACGTTGAGCCGCAGCGATCCGCGCACGACCAGCGGCAGAGATTTTCCCTCTGCGAGTGACGCTTGCTCCTGCGAGGGCAGAGACAGCCTTGTTGAGTTGTTCGAGTCGAAACGAGAGACGAGCGCGCTCCTGCCTCGAGAATTGTGCTAACAGCAATTACCCGAAGGTGCTACTGAGGGTGGCACTGATCAGCTACACCACGCAATCGGTCTGAATGAAGGAATCGTCACCTCATGAGATCGGGGTCAATGAGTTCTATCAAAAGGGATGTCAAGAAAAAAGTTCTGCCTCGACCGGAGGCGAGATGTTTTCTCGAGATCCA
>Ga0207693_10005074_pt1 | contig 11046 bp, 10 predicted proteins | sample LARL81metaG_FD_184347 | JGI IMG/M metagenome (GOLD analysis project Ga0207693, IMG submission 184347) | Corn, switchgrass and miscanthus rhizosphere microbial communities from Kellogg Biological Station, Michigan, USA - LAR L8-1 metaG... | ecosystem: Host-associated > Plants > Roots >... | reverse complement strand
CCGAACAGTCGCGACTAGCGGCCGGGTATATCGACCGCATTCTCAAGGGTACCAAGCCGGCCGACCTCCCGGTGCAAGCGCCGACCAAATTCGAGCTTGTGATCAATCTGAAAGCAGCCAAGGCGCTCGGCCTACAGGCTCCCGAGAAGCTGCTCGCACTCGCCGACGAGGTGATCGAATAATGCGCCGGCGCGAGTTCCTCACGCTGCTCGGCGGCGCGGCGGCATCGTGGCCACTCGCGGCGCGGGCACAGCAGCGGCGCTATCGGATTGGTCACCTCGCCATCGCCGCTCCAACCGATACTCCGCCGCCGCCGCCAGCCAACTGGAACGCATTCGTGCAAGGGCTCCGCGAGGCCGGTTACACGGAGGGACAGAACATCGAATTCGAACACCGTTCCGCTCACGACCAACCCGAGCTTTTTCCCAAGCTCGCATCTGAACTCGCAGAACTTAAAGTCGATGTGATTTTTGCGCGCGGCACCTGGGCTTTGGCAGCCGCCAAAAACGCGACACGCACGATCCCGATCGCAGGGATAGACCTCGAAATCGATCCTGTTGAGGCGGGACTGGTAGCGAGCATCGCGCGGCCGGGAGGCAATATCACTGGAATGTTTCTCGATCTTTCCGAGTTGAGCGGAAAGCACCTGCAACTGCTCAAGGAGATCATATCTCGAACGTCTCGCGTCGCCGTACTCGGAGAGCCCGACATCAATGCACCACAACTTCGTGAGCTGGCGCGGGTCGCTCGCTCGCTCGCGCTTGAGACTCACGCTTTGGAATTGAAGAACGCCGACAACCTAGACGGCGCTTTCGACGCGGCGAAGACCTGGGGGGCCGACGCGCTCATCGTTTTGTCTAATCCGCTCAATCTCGCTTACAGAACACGGATCGGAGAACTCGCGGTGAAAGCTGGCCTGCCGACGATCTACCTTTACCGGGCGCATGCGGACGCCGGCGGCCTGATTTCCTATGGGCCGGACCTTCCCGATATGTTTCGTCGTTGTGGCGGTTACGTCGCTCGGATTTTGGGCGGCACCAGACCTGCCGACCTGCCGATTGAGCGCCCGGCGAGGTTCGAGATGGTCGTGAACCTCAAGGCCGCGAAGGCCCTTGGGATCACCATTCCCGAAACAATCCTCGTACGCGCCGACGAGGTGATCGAGTGAGACGCCGCGACTTCATCACGCTGCTCGGCGGCGCGGCGGTGGCGTGGCCGATCGCGGCGGAGGCGCAGCAGCAGCCGACGATGCCGGTGATCGGACTGCTCAGTACCCGTTCGCCTGCCGTTGATACGCCTCTCATTGCGCTAATCCGCCAGGGCCTAGGTGAATCAGGCCTTGTCGAGGGTCAAAACATCGCATTCGACTATCGTTGCGCAGAGGGCCAATACGATCGATTGGCGGGGCTGGCCACCGATCTCGTGCGTCGGCAAGTGGCCGCCATTATCACAATGGGTGGCGAGCTATCAGCATTGGCGGCTAAGGCGGCAACCCCGACCATACCGATTGTCTTCGCGGTGGGCACCGATCCGATCAGGAGCGGCCTCGCCGCTAGCCTGCGTCGTCCCGATGGCAACCTCACAGGTGTCAGCACGTTTATTGCCGAGATGGACTCGAAGCGGTTGGGGCTGCTGCGTGAACTCCGACCCCATGCCACGACGACCGCTTTCCTCGTCAACCCGAAATATTTTCAAGCCGAAATCCAGGTAAGTGACATTCAGACCGCCGCCCAAAGCGTTGGGCAGGACATCAATGTCCTAAATGCTGCCACCATTCGCGACATCGATGCGGCTTTTGCAACACTCGCCCAAATGCGCGCCGATGCTCTCTTAGTGGCAGCTGATGCATTCTTCTTCACGCGCGTTACGCAGTTTGTGGTGTTGTCCGCTCGCCATGCGATTCCGACCCTCTATTCTCGACGTGAGTTCCCCGCCGCTGGCGGGCTCATGAGCTATGGCCCAAATCAAGACGATAGCTATCGCCTTCTTGGCGTCTACGCCGCCCGCATACTCAGGGGCGAAAAGCCCGGCGATTTGCCGATCCAACTGCCGACAAAGTTCGAGTTGGTGATAAATCTCAGCACCGCGAACGCACTCGGCCTCGACATCCCTCCGACACTGCTCGCCCGCGCCGACGAGGTGATCGAGTGAGACGGCGAGAGTTCATCACGATGCTCGGCGGCACGATGGCCGTGTGGCCGCTCGCGGCGCGTGCGCAGCAGCCGACCGGGATACGGCGTCTCGGCGTCCTCCTAAATCTCTCTGAGAACGATGTAGAAGCCCAGCGCCTGGTCAAAGCTTTCCGCGAGGCGCTTGCGCAATCGGGATGGATGGATGGCCGCAACCTTCGAATCGATTACCGCTGGGCAGGCGGTGACGTCGGCCGAATCAGAACTTTCGCAAAGGAGCTGGTCGAGCTGTCACCCGACATCCTGGTCGGCTATGCAACTCCTTCGGTGGCGGCTCTCCGACAGGAGACCCGCTCTATCCCCATCGTGTTCCTATCGGTCACCGACCCGGTTGGCCAAGGCCTTGTCGCGAGCTTGGCACATCCGGGCGGTAATATAACGGGCTTTGCCGTATTCGAGTTATCGTTGGGCACCAAGTGGATGGGCGCTCTCAAACACATAGCGCCCAGCCTCAAGAGGGTCACCACGATCTTCAATCCAAAGACGGCCCCGTATTACTCACTGTACTTGGACGCGATTGAAAAAGCCGCTTCGTCGTTTGCTGTCGAGCCGTTTGTGGTCGAGGTTCACAACGAGGCCGATATAGAGCGCGCTATCAGCACTCTGTCGCGTGAGCCAGACAGTGGGCTAATTACGATGCCAGACAGCTTTAACATGGTTCATCGCCGAACAATCATCGCGCTTGTGGATCGATACCGTCTGCCTGCGATGTACTATTTTCCGTTTTTTGCGAGGGACGGCGGATTGATTTCTTATGGCCCTGACGAGGCTGACATGTTCCGGCAAGCTGCTGGCTATGTCGATCGTATCCTCAAAGGTGCCAAAGCCAGTGACCTTCCGGTCCAGCAGCCGACGAAATACGAACTCGTCATCAATCTGAAGACTGCGAAGGCACTTGGCCTCACCATCCCGGAGCCATTCCTGCAAACGGCCGACGAGGTGATCGAGTGATCAGGCGCCGCGAGTTCATCACGCTACTCGGCGGCGTGACGGTTGCGTGGCCGCTCGCGGCGCGCGGGCAGCAGCCGACCGTAGCGTTAGTCGGCTTGTTGACTGGCTCCATGCAAGATGATCGGTGGCTCGGTGCCCTCCGGCAGGGGCTCAAGGAAGCAGGCTATATCGAAGGTCGCAACGTCGCGATAAAACACCGTTCGGCCGATGGTCACTTCGACCGAGTGCCGGCATTGGCAGCCGCGCTGGCGGCTGACAACGTGGCCCTGATCATTGCGATTGCGCCGTCGGCTGCGTTGGCGGCCAAAGCTGCCACCGTAACTATTCCGATCGTTTTCGTGACTGGCGCTGACCCTGTCGAGCTTGGTCTGGTTTCCAGTCTCAGTCGACCCGACGGCAATGTCACCGGTGTAAATTTTATGGTCAAAACACTTGCCGCGAAACGGCTGGAACTGCTGCGCGAGTTGGTGCCGGGTGCCGCCCTAATCGGTTTTCTTTTCAATCCGACGAACCCGGCTTCCGAACCCGAGATAAGAGACGTGCAGGCCGCGTCGCGCGCACTTGGGCTCCAGCTTCAAATTCTGCACGCGAGCAGCGACCGCGATATCGAAACGGCGTTCGCGAGCTTCGCTCAACAGCGTATCAATGCCATCTTGGTTGCGGGCGATTCGTTTTTCCTGAGCCGAAGCGATCAACTGATTGCGGCGGCAGCTCGCCATGCAGTTCCGACGAGCTACCAACTTCGTGAATTCGTCGCCGCAGGTGGGTTGATCAGTTACGGAACCGATCTCATCGATGCATATCGTCTTGCCGGCGTCTACGCGGGCCGGATTCTCAAGGGCGAAAGGCCAACCGACTTGCCAGTCCAGCAGTCGGTGAAATTCGAGCTAGTCATCAATCTCAAAACCGCGAAGGCGCTCAGCCTCCAAATTCCTGACCGGCTGCTCGCGATTGCCGACGAGGTGATCGAATGATCGCGACGTTGAGGCGCCGCGACTTCATCACGCTACTCGGCGGCGTGACGGTTGCGTGGCCGCTCGCGGCGCGCGCGCAGCAGGGGAAGCGACCAATTGTCGGGTTCTTGGGCGACAGCACACCTTTGGCGGAAAGTGAGCGGGCGGCCGCATTCGCGCGGCGACTCCACGACCTCGGTTGGATCGAGGGCCGCACGATCGCGATCGAATATCGCTGGGCAGATGGGCGCAGCGATCGCTTGGCCGAGATCGCGGCCGAGTTTGCCCGGCTCAAAGTCGACATCATCGTCACGGGGGGAACCCCAGCCGTAATGGCGGCAAAGCAGGCGGCGCCGGTCGTCCCGATCGTGTTCGCAGCGGTGGGAGACCCGGTCGGTGTGGGCTTCGTCACGAGTCTGGCGCGACCGGGCGGCAACGTCACCGGCCTATCAGCACTGACGGCCGATCTTGCCGGAAAGCGGCTCGACCTGTTGCGCGAGCTGGTTCCCGATCTCGGCCGTTTGGCGATCATGGGCAATGTCGGCAATCCGCTCACCGCGCTAGAGTTGGGCGAGCTGCAGGCGGCGGCCCGTCCGCTCGGACTCCAGCTCGACACGCTTGAAATCCGACGACCGCAGGATATTGCGTCCGCCTTGGAGGCGGTTAAAGGCCGCGCGGACACACTCTATGTCTGTCAAGACTTGCTTACGCGGGCCAACCGGCTGCGCATCAACACCTTGACGCTGGCCGCGCGCCTGCCGGTGATGCACGCTTCTCGGGAGTTCATCGAAGCGGCGGGCTTAATATCCTACGGACCGAACTTCCCGGATTTGTACCGGCGCACCGCCGACTATGTCGACAAGATTCTACGCGGAGCGAAGCCCGCCGACCTTCCGGTCGAGCAGCCGACCAAGTTCGAGCTGGTTGTCAATCTGACCACCGCGAAGGCGCTCGGCCTCGAAGTCCCACCAACCCTGCTCGCCCGCGCCGACGAGGTGATCGAATGAGGCGGCGCGAATTCATCACGCTGCTAGGCGGCGCGGCGGCGGCATGGCCGCTAGGGGCGCGCGCGCAGCAGCCGGCGATGCCGGTGATCGGATTTCTTGCTGGCCCCACCGCCAAGGGTAGAGCGTCATTAATAGCGGCGTTCCAGAAAGGCCTGGCTGAGGTAGGCTATAGCGAAGGGCGGAACATTATAATCGAATCCCGCTGGGCCGAGGGTCAATTCGATCGGCTGCCAGCCATGGCGAATGAACTCGTACAGCGAAAGGTAGCCGTCATTGTTGCTTTCACCACGCCTGCGGGACTTGCGGCGAAGGCGGCGACGTCCACTATTCCCATTGTTCTCCTCACAGGCGACCCGGTCGGAACGGGTCTTGTTGCAAGCCTGTCTCGACCGGGGGGCAATATTACTGGGCTCTCCTACATGATTCCGGAGACGCATGGGAAGTGTGTCGAACTGCTTCGAGACATGCTGCCGTCTGTGCAGCGCGTGGCCGTGCTTGGTAACGCTGGCGACCCATCCAATAAGCAAATCATCGAACAAATTCAGTTAGCGGGCCGTACCACGGCAATCAAAATCGACCCTATCGTGATGGTCAGCGGCGTTGATCAGTTCGATGCTGCTTTTGCCAAAATGGCGCAAGAAGGGTTGGACGCTGTAGTCGTGCACGCAAGTCTACCTCCGAAGAATGTCGCAGACCTGGCACTCAAGTACCGTCTCCCGGCGGCAACCTCGATACGCCAATTCGTCGAGGCGGGTGGCCTGGTCTCTTACGGTGCTTTGGAGTCTGACCTGTGGCGCCGCAGTGCGATTTTTGTTCATAAAATACTGCAAGGTAGCAGGCCGGCTGACCTTCCCGTAGAGCAGGCGGTGAAGTTCGAGTTAGTCGTCAACCTAACCACGGCAAAAGCCCTTGGCCTTGCTATGCCTCAAACGCTCTTGCTGCGCGCAGACGAGGTGATCGAATGATGTGAAGGGAGGTCCAAATGAAACTTCCCCGCCGAAATTTTCTGCATTTGGCAACCGGCGCCGCCGCGCTACCGGCCGTCGCGCAGATCGCAAGGGCGCACCCCAACGGCGAGGCAGCCCAAGCGCCGTGCGGAAGACGCTCGGGCTCGTCCCCCCTCTAGCGGCTGCGCTAACAAAGCAGAATGACGGTCCGCAGCATCGGACCAAAACGGGGAGACGACCAAAATGATGGAAGCGCTGCTTGCGGCATTGCTGGGCGCCAGCTGGATGCTGGCGGGGATCGACCTCGCCCACGCTCAGCCCTATCCCAACCGGCCGATCAGGATGGTGGTGCCGTTCCCGGCCGGCGGACCGACCGATGGCATGGCGCGTATCATCTCCGACCGGCTGAGCGTCGTGCTCGGCCAGAGCGTCGTGGTGGAGAATCGCGGCGGCGGCGCCGGCGGCAGCATCGGCGCCAAGGCGGTCGCGACCGCCGATCCCGACGGCTACACGATCCTGATCACCCCGGGCGGATCGCTGACCACGGGCCCGGCCGTGCATGCCAACATCGGCTACGATCCGGTCAAGGCGTTCGTACCGGTCTGCGAGCTCACCGAAACGCCACAAATTGTGGCCGTTCACCATGACCTGCCGGCGAAAACGGTCGCCGACCTAGTGAAATATGCAAGAGACAGTCCCGGCAAGATCAGCTGGGGCTCGCAGGGATTCGGTACGGCACCGCACCTGCTCGCCGAATTGTTCAAGCTCGAAACCGGCGTCAAAATCGTGCACGTGCCCTATCGCGGGACTGCGCCCATGCTCGCCGCCGCGGTGGCGGGCGAAGTCCAGGTCGTCATCGACCCGATGACCAGCATCCTGCCGCACATCCAGTCCGGGGCGTTGCGCGCGCTGGCAATCGCGGGTGCGGAGCGCAGCCCGAAATTGCCCGACGTGCCGACCGCGCTTGAAACGGGCTTCCCCGCGCTGCTGTCCCCATTCTGGCTCGGCGTGGTGGCGCCGGCCGGCACGGCACCCGGCATCATCGATAAGCTCAACGCCGCCTTCCGCGAAAGCCTGGCCGACGCAGAAACGCGCGCGCTGCTCGACAAGCTTGGCGCCGAGATCAAAATCGGCACGCCGGCCGAATTCGAAAAGATGCTCGCCGATGAGCGAGTAAAGTGGACCGCCGTCGTCAAGGCAGCCAATATCAAGGTGGACTGACGTCTGCAGGGATTGCATTGATGTTCCGTCGTGACACGCCGGCCGAATCCCGTTTCCGAATCGAAGTGCGAACTTGGCTGGAAGCCAATCTTCCCCTTGCACTGCGCGGGCGCACGGCGCGTCCGCCGCCTGCGGAGCTGATGCCCTGGTATAAGGCCCTCTCGCGCAAAGGTTGGATCGCACCGCATTGGCCCAAGCACTACGGCGGAATGGGGGCCACGCTGAACGAGCAGATCATCATGACGGAGGAGCTAGCACGCATTGGCGCACCGCAGCTGCCGGCGCAAGGTCTCAATCACATCGGCCCCATCCTCATGGAGTTCGGGACCGAGGCGCAGAAGGTGCAGCATCTGCCACCCATCATTGCGGGCACCGTGATCTGGGCACAGGGCTACTCCGAGCCTGGCGCGGGCTCCGACCTCGCCAGTCTTTCCACCCGCGCTACGCTCGAAGGCGATCATTTCATCGTGCGGGGGCAGAAGATCTGGACCACCTGGGGACATCATTCGAACTGGATGTTTGCGCTGGTCCGCACCGACCCGCAGGCGCAGCCGCGGCAAGCCGGCATCAGCTTCCTGCTGATCGATCTGCGCAGCCCGGGTATCAGGATCAGGCCGATCAAGACCATTGCCGGCGATGACGAGTTCAGCGAAGTGTTCTTCGATGATGTCATCGTGCCGGCTGAAAATCTGGTCGGTAAGCTCAATGATGGATGGCGCATCGCAAATGCATTGCTGGGGCACGAGCGGCTGGCGAGTTCGAACCCGCAATTCCCTCTGATGGCGCTCGAGCGCGTCAAGACCATGGCGCGCGCGTCTGGAGTTATCGCCGATCCGGCGTTCCAGGATCGTCTCGCCGCGGCCAGCATCAACGTCACAGCCCTGTCGGCGCTGTTCAGCCATGCCGTCGAGCTCACCAATAACAATCAGAGTCCAGGGCCGGAATCGTCAGTGATTAAGATTTTTGCATCCGAACTCCTGCAAACGCTCAACGAGCTCTTGGTCCAGGCAGCAGGCGGCCATGCGCCCACGCAAAATCCGATCACGACGAATTTCGGTGTGGTGGATATTGCTGCCCCGTTCCTGCAATCGCGGCGCGTGACCATTTATGGCGGCTCATCGGAAATTCAGCGCAACATTCTAGCTCGTCGTGTACTGAACCTTCCGAGTTGACGCGCACTCGCACTTCATGGACTTGCATCTGACATCGGAGCAGACCCTCCTGCGAGACAGCGCCGTCAAGTTCATCGAGGCGGCAGGTCCGAAGGTGGCACGAGCATTTCGCGAGCAGGATCCGAGCTTCGCGCTGGAGCGACTGCGTCGGGCCGGCGAGGTCGGGTGGCTCGGCATGCTGGTGCCGACCTCGGCTGACGGACTTGGCCTCGGCTTGACGGAGCTGGCGTTGCTGCTCGAGCAGGCCGGACGGGGGCTCGTCTGCGAGCCGATCGGCTTTGCAGCAATCTCTGCTGCCGCCTTGGGCCAAGGCGGCACGCCGCATCCGATGCTGGAACGGGTGATGACGGGGCGAGCTTTGGTCGTTCCTGCGCTGGAGGAGAGCGGATATGGCGATGATCCGCTTTCCCCGCGCACGCAAATGGTCGGGGAAGCCGAAGCCCTGCGCTTGACCGGGCAGAAGACGTTCGTGTGCGCCGATGGCGCCGACGGCTTCCTCGTCAGCGCCAGCGGACGTGATGGACCCGCGCTCTGTTATGTGGAGCGCAATGCGCGCGGCTTAACCTTGACGACGACGCAGACCGTGGAGGGCCGCAAGCTTGCGACGCTCGGCCTCGCGGAGGCGCCGGCCGATCTCATTCCGCCGCCTCCGCCTTCGCGCAAGGCAGTGGAGGCACTCTACAATCTTGCGCTGATGGCGTTGTCCTGCGAATTGCTCGGAGTCATGGAGCGGGCGCAGGAGATCACGCTCGATTACCTGCGGATCCGCAAGCAATTCGGAAAACCGATCGGCAGCTTCCAGGCGCTGCAGCACCAGGCGGTCAATATCTATGTCCGCATCGAAGCGGTCCGGTCGCTCGTGTTTCAGATCGCCGCCCACAACGAGGTTTTCGGCATCGATCCTGCCATGGCGATCGCGGCGAAAGCCAAGGCATCCGCCGACGCGCTTTTCGTCACCGAGGCCTGCATCCAGCTTCACGGCGCGATCGGATTCACCGACGAGCACGATATCGGGCTTTATCTCAAGCGGGCGATGCTGCTTTCATCGCTGTTCGGGAACGCAGCGGCGCAGCGGCGGCGCTATGTGCCAGTCGCCAACCTAACCGGATGAGCCAGGAGTCATTCATGAGCGAAGAGCAGACCGTCACCTACGAGCTGGAGAGCGAGATCGCGCTTGTCGGGCTCAACCGCCCAGACAAGCGCAATTGCTTCAACCCGACCGTGATGAAGCAGTTGCGCGCAGCCATCGACCGCGCCGGCGAAGAGGCAAAATGCGGCATCATCTTCGGTCATGGCGACAATTTCTGCGCCGGGCTCGACCTGCGCTGGGCGGCGGAGAGCTGGAAGACAGGACGCTCGCAACGGCTGCCGTTCCAGTTCAATCGCAATAGCTATTTCGAGGTGATGGCGCGCGGGAACATCCCGTTCATCGCGGCGCTGCATGGCGCGACGCTGGGGGGCGGACTCGAGACTGCGGCGGCCGCGCATATCCGCGTTGCCGACGAGACCGCATATTTCGCCTTGCCCGAGGGAACGCGCGGCATCTTCATCGGCGGCGGCGGCTCGGTGCGCGTGGCGCGGCTGATTGGCTTTGCCCGTATGCAGGACATGATGCTCACTGGCCGCGTGCTCAAGGCCGACGAAGCCGAGCGCTACGGCATCGTGCAGTATATCGCGCCAAAGGGACAGGCGATGGCCAAAGCGAAAGAGCTGGCGCTCAAGATCTGCAAAAACGCGCCGCTGTCGAATTTCGCGATCACCAATGGTCTGCCGCGGCTACAAGACATGTCCTACGACGACGGCCTGTTCTTCGAGCGCATGGTGTCGGAATACACCCGCAGCCCCGAGTCGATCACGCGACTGCACCAGTTCCTCGACAAGACTGCACCGCGCGTGCGCCCCGAATAGACATTCTCGCAGGAAGATAGCCGAGCGGCATGGGGAATGAGCAATGGCTTTGCGTGACAACGCGATCGTGTCCTACGCCGAAACCAAAGTGATGGAGAAGAGTGACCGGGACGTCTTCGTTCTGGCCGCGGAGATGCTGGAAGCCCTGCTCGACAAGACTGGCATCGACAAGAACGAGATCGACGGCCTCGTCATGGCGGGTCTGACCGGCACCGGCGCCGCCAACCCCTTCTGGGCGCAGACCACCGCCGACGTGCTGGGGCTCGAGATCGGCTTCTGCGAGCAGGTGCACACCGGCGGCTGCTCGGCGGCGGGCTGCGTCGCGCGCGCGGCGGCGGCGATCGATTATGGCATGTGCGAGGTCGCGTTCCTCCTCTTCGCCGACACGCACGTGTTGGAGGACCGCACCGACCACAGCCACTCCTATCGGCGCGAATGGACCGACCCTTACGGCTTGATGGGGCCGCCCGGCGCCTTCGGTCTGCTCAGCCGCGCCTACGAGGCAAAATACGGGCTCGACTACCGCATGCTCGGCAAGCTCGCGGTAACGCAGCGCAACCACGCACTCATGAACGAGAACGCCTGCGAGAAGCTGCGCATCCCGATCACCATCGACGACTACATGAACTCGCGGATGATCGCCGATCCGATCCGGCTGCTCGACTGCGTGATGCGCGCCGACGGCGCCGCTGGCCTGA
>Ga0207693_10005073_pt1 | contig 11046 bp, 10 predicted proteins | sample LARL81metaG_FD_184347 | JGI IMG/M metagenome (GOLD analysis project Ga0207693, IMG submission 184347) | Corn, switchgrass and miscanthus rhizosphere microbial communities from Kellogg Biological Station, Michigan, USA - LAR L8-1 metaG... | ecosystem: Host-associated > Plants > Roots >... | reverse complement strand
TAGAGTGCGGCTTGGTCAGGGAACGGCAGCTTGGCGTCCGACCATTCCACCTTGAGCTTCTGTGCCGCCTTGATCGCGTCCCATTCCTTGTCGGCGACCACGCCGAGGAAGCCCTTCTCCCAGACCACCTTGGCGCCGGGAATGTCCTTGATCGAGGCTTCATCGACTTTTACCGGCACGGAGCCGGCAACGGCCGGACGGATCATCCGTCCATGCACCATGCCGGGCACCTTCACGTCGGTGCAGAAATCTTCCTGGGCGAAGACCTTTGGCGCGACGTCTTCGCGCTTGATCGGCTGGCCGACGATCTTGTGCTCGCTCGGATTTTTCGGCTGCGCTTTGCCGGGCGCGTAGAGCGCGTTGCCCTGCTGCTTGTTCCAGTCGAGTTGGACATTGAAATATTTGCCACCGATCAGCTGGGCGTAGGAAATGCGTTTCGACTTGTCGTCGCTTGCGCTCACAACGCCATCAGCGACGACAAGCTTGTCGGCCGGCACGGACAGTTGGCTGGCCGCCATCTCGACCAGCACGCGGCGTGCTTCCGCCGCCGCCATGCGCATTTGCTTGCCGCCCATCTGGATGCCGGTCGAACCGGAGGCACCGCCCTGGTTCACCGAATTGGCGGTGTCGCCCATGTAGACCTTGACGCTCTTGAAAGGAACGTCGAGCTCCTCGGCGACGATCTGCCCAATCGCCACGAAGAGGCCGTGGCCCATGTCCATCTTGCCGAAGAAGGCAGAGACGGTGCCGTCGGCATTGACGGCGATGTACGACGACAATTGGTCCGGCGTCAGCGGCGGCTTGGCGCCTTGCGCGGAGGCCTGCTGCATCGACAATAAGGTGTCGAGCGACACGGCTGCACCGATCGACACGACCAGCGCGCCACTGCCCAGCAGCATCGAGCGGCGGGTGAATGCGGAGGTTTGTTCCAGTTTTGTCATGGCACTCTCCCTCAACCCATCATCGTCGCGGCGCGCTTGACCGCTTTGAGAATACTGATGTGCGTGCCGCAGCGGCACTTCAAACCCGAGAGCGCGTCCTTGATTTCGGCCTCGCTCGGGTTCTTTTTGTCGCGCAGGAATGCTGCCGCTGTCATCAGCCAGCCGTTGATGCAATAGCCGCATTGCGGCACCTGCTCCTCGACATAGGCGGTCTGCAATGGATGTGGTTTTTCAGGAGTGCCAAGACCCGCAAGCGTGGTGATCTTGGCGTCACCGACCGTTGAGATTGCGGTGATGCAGGAGCGTATCGGCTGGCCATCGAGATGCACGGTGCAGGCACCGCACTGCGCCAGCCCGCAACCGAAATGAGGATTATTGAGCCCGAGGTCGTCGCGCAGCGCATAGAGCAACGGCATATCGGGATCGGCGTTGATCGTGTGGGATTTGCCGTTGACAGCAATAGTAAAGCTTTGGGTCATAGCGTTCAGCTCCCTGAACCAGATTATGGGGGCCAGAGGCTTACGGCCGACCGCCCCGCCGCGGATGCGCCTTGCGCCGACGCTTGCGGGCCAAAGGCTAGTCCCGCAAACTGGTCTTGGGAACGCCCGTGGCGATAAAATTGATGTTATGATCCCGGGAATAAGGGTCCGATCAGAGACCTAAGGAACTGCAGGGAGGAACTTCGCCATGCGCAACGTCATATCCGGAAAGGTCGCTGTCGGCATGATTGCAGGCGCCTTGACCTGTGCGGCCCTCTCCGCTCCCGCGATCGCTCAGGAAAAAGTCTGGAAGCACGGCTTGATCAACGCCAAAAGCGATGCCGGCATCTTTCTGATGGTATCGACGCGCGACTTTGCCAAGAAGCAGGGCCTCAAGATCGAAATTTCCCAGTTCAAGGATGATCAACTGGCGCTGAAGGCACTGATCGCCGGTGAACTCGACAGTTTCGAGGGGGGGCCACAGGGCGTATTTGCCGCCGATTCCAAGGGCGGCGACGTCAAGCTGCTCGGCTGTCATTGGGTGGTCGTCCCGCATGGCATCTATGCGAATGAGAAGATCGCCAAAGTCGAAGACCTCAAAGGCAAGCAGATTGCCGTATCAGCGCCGAACTCCATGCCCGACATGCTGGCGCGTTCGGCGCTGGCGAAATTCGGGGTCGCCGATACCGAAGTGAAGCTCGCCGCGGTGGGCGGCGATAACGACCGCTACCAGGCACTGATCGGCGGCGTTGTCGACGCAGCAGTCGTGTCGAATGAGTATCAGCCGGTTGCACCGAAGAACATTCATCTCCTGGTGGCCGGCCGCGATGCGGTGCCGAATTTTCTGCGCGTGTGCATGGTATCCACCGGGAAAAAACTGGCGGAGCGGGGCGACGATGCCGTGAAGTTTCTCGCCGCCGAGATGAGCGCGCTGCGTTATGCGCTCTCGCACCGGGATGAGACGATCGCGCTGACACGCGAGCTCACGCATGCGAAAGCGGACGATCCGCGTCCCGCGTTTGTCTATGACGACGCCATTCAGTACCATGCCGTTGATCCGACGCTGCCGCTGCCGGCGGAGAAGATCCAATGGATTCAAGAGCAGATGGTGAAGGCGGGCAGGTTGAAGGCGCCGCTCGATCTGAAGACCGTCACCGCGCCTGAGTATCGCGAAAAGGCACTTCAGGTCCTGGGTCACTGATTGAACTACAATTCGGAGAATTGAATGGGTGAGGTAAATTTCCTCGACGTGTCCAAACGCTTTTCGCTGCGCGTGGACGGCGAGGTCCATTACGTTCAGGCACTCGACCGTGTGAGCTTTAGCGTCAGGGACGGCGAGATTGTCGCGCTGATCGGGCCATCGGGTTGCGGCAAGACCACGGCACTCCGCGTCGCCATGGGTCTGGATGCCTCGAGCGCCGGCCGGGTCACCGTGGATGGGCGCGAAGTCCATGGTTGCGGCCACGATCGCGGCATGGTGTTCCAGCACGCCGAACTGCTGCCGTGGCTCTCTGCGCGGCAGAACGTGATGTTCGGCCTGGAGATGAAAGGCATGCGCGGGACCGAATTACACGAGACGGCAGAAAAGTATCTGGATCTTGTCGGGCTGAAGGGGTCGCAGAACCGGCGTCCGCATCAGCTTTCCGGCGGGATGAAACAGCGCGTTGGCATCGCACGCGCGCTGGCCATCGACCCGAAGGTCCTGTTGATGGATGAGCCATTCGGCGCCCTCGATGCGCAAACGCGCGAGTCGCTTCAGGCCGAACTGCTTGATTTACACGGGCGTACGCAAAAAACCATTCTGTTTGTCACCCATGATCTCGACGAGGCCGTGCTGATTGCCGATCGTATTGTGGTTATGAAAAATGGCCGCGTGGAGGAGATCATGGAGGTGCCGCTCAAACGTCCGCGCCCTGATCTTGGCGTGGTGCGCGGTACGCCGGAATTTGCCGAGACGCGCTACAGGGTCTGGCGCGCGATACACGATGGCGTAACGGTACACTGATGGTCGACATCGCGAACAGGCAGGAAAAGGCTGCGCCGCAAGCGCAATCAGCTGAGCGCAAGCCGCTGCCTCGCTGGGTGATTACGCTCGCATCGATCTCGATCCTGTTGATCCTGTGGGAAATATTCGGCCGCCGCATCAATCCTGTATTCGGGTCCTATCCGTCCGCGATAGCCGTCGCATTTTGGGAACTGGCGATCAGCGGCCAATTGTGGTCGGCGCTCTATGAATCCCTGCGGCCCTTTTTGCTTGGCTACGCCCTGGCGATCCTGATTGGCGTGCCGCTTGGCTTGTTGATTGGAGGATTCCGCGTGGCCGAGGCCGCGCTCGGTATCTACGTCACCGCCGGCTATGCGATGCCGCTGGTGGCACTGGTGCCCTTGCTGATCCTGTGGCTGGGGCTTGGTTTCGCCGTCAAAGTCTCGGTGGTTTTCCTGATGGCTTTGTTCCCGATCTGCATCAACACCTGGCTCGGCGTCGTCGCCGTGCCAAAGACGCTGATCGAGGTGGGAAAATCCTTTGTGGCGCCCGACCTGGTGATCCTGCGCCGTATCGTGCTGCCGGCGACGCTGCCCTACATCATGGCCGGCGTGCGTCTTGCCGTCGGGCGCGCGGTCGTGGCAATGGTCATTGCCGAATTCTTCACGACGATTTCCGGCCTCGGCGCCGTCATTATCAATTCCGCCAACAATTTCGATACGGCGACCATGTTCGTCCCGATCATCATCCTGATGTTGATGGCCGTCGGCCTCAACTGGTTGATCGGGTGGGTCGAGCGGCGCGTTGCGCCTTGGCAGGCGGAAATCGCAGGCCGGGATCGGGAATAGATCAAGCCAGCGCTTCAATCGCCTTAAACAAATCGCGCACGTGCCGCTCCGGAATATTCCGTGTGATGAACACCACGCGGCTTTTCCGGTCTTCATCCGGCCAGCTTTCCAGTTCGACTGGCGGATGCGCGAGGTGTTGCACGAACTGTACCACCACCGGTCCTCTGCAACCCTCGACATCAAGGAAGCCCTTCACGCGCAGCAGATCCGGCCCGCGCAGTTGCATCAGGGTATCCATCGATCGCGCAAACACGGCCCATGGCATTGGTTTGTCGTGAGTGAGCACAAAGCTGCCAATGCCGTCGCTATGCGTGGTCTCTGCGAAGAAGGCATTGCGCTGATCGCGTGCCGGTTCGGTCAAGCGGCCGGGGTCTATCTCGCCATTGACGGCTTCATGAATCTCGGCGCCTGGATTGAGTGCACGCAATTGTCCGCTCAGCGCCGCGCTTGCGCCTTCCCCCGCAATATCGGTTTTGGTGATGACCAGACGATCGGCAAGAATAGTCTGCTTGCGTGCTTCGGTTGACCAGCCCAGCGTGTCGCCGCCCGTTTCCGCGTCGATCACGGTCACCACGGCTTCAACTTGGAAGGCACTGCCGAGCGCGCGGTCGGTGGCAAATGTCTGCAGGATCGGGCTTGGATCGGCGAGCCCGCTGGTTTCGATCACGATGCGACGGAAGTCAGGCAACTCGCCGCGCTCCCGCTCAACGACCATGCGGCGCAAGGCCTGCTGCAGATCAGTGCGGGTAATGCAGCAAAGGCAGCCATTGCCGAGCAGCACGGTTTCGTCGGCGCTGGATCGCACCAGTGCATCGTCGATGCCGGTTGCGCCGAATTCGTTGACGACAACCGCCGTACCCTGTCCCTCCGGTGTTGCCAGGAAGCACTTGAGCAGCGTGGTTTTTCCGGCACCGAGAAACCCGGTGATCACGGTCACGGGTATGCGGGGCCCGCGCTCGCGTTTGAGCCTGCGTCCGAAACGTCCGGCGGCGGGTGAGGGAAAGAGCTCGTTCAGAAATCCATCTCCAGCGTATAGAGACCGCCGGTGTGGCGGTCGACGGTGTAAACGATCTGGCGTTCATCTACGAAGACATCGTTGAGCTGTACCGCGCCAGCCGGCGTGCCTTTCGGTGGCGGCGGCACGAAGGCGCCGACTTCCTTTGGCTGGTACGCATTGGAAATGTCGTATGCGCGCAAGCCCCCGTTGAAGAACGTGCCGAGCACGATCTGGTCCGATTGCCACGCCGTTGGCAACGCTACATTCTCGTGGATATTGTGCGCGCCGAAGCGACCGCCGCGATTGGCATAGGCATCGACAGGCGGCATCGGGCAGGTCGCGATCGGAACGAGATTTTTCTCGTCGCGAGCGTCCAGAATCCAGATCAACTTCGGCCAGTCTTTGCCGGCGTTCTCGGTGGACTCGTCAGTCACGAGCATCAGTCCACGGTCGAACAACGGAACCGCCGTATGCATGAAGCCGGTATAGGGTGGAGAATTGGTCCAGTGCGAGATGACCTTCGGACTGGCTTTGTCCTTGATGTCCATGACGAACATGCCGCCGTCGATGTAGCAGAGATAGAGCCGGTCCGGCCGCTGCGGATACACGTTGGTATTGTGCGCGCGGTAGCCCTTGTCGAGCGGATGGCGCGGCGGTGGAGCAACATTGTCGGTGGCGCTCGTTCCCGGCATCCACCAGCGGCCGACCTCGACCGGTTTCGAAGGGTTGCGCACGTCGATGCAGCGATAGAACTGATCGTCGTTCGGGTGACTCGGCTTGAAGTCGGGTGAGCCCGAAGCCATGTGCACGTATTCGCCGTCGCAAAACCACAATTGGTGCACGCCGCGCGACGTCGGTCCGGAGCAATCGAAAAACGAAATTGACCGCGGCTTTTCCGGCACCGACACGTCGAACAGTTCGAGCCCGGCGGGCTTCTGTCCGACTTTCTGCGTCTGATAGGCGACTGCAAGAATGTCGCCGGTCATCTCCAGCGAGTTCGAACGCATATGAGCCTGCGGCAGGTCGGTCTGAACCACCACTTTGGGCTTGCTCGGATCGGAGACGTCGACGGCCGTGAAATTTTTCGGCGCGCTTTCGTGCGCCAGCCAAATGATACGTCGTCCGTCCTTGGCGATTTGCACCGCCATGCCTTCGCCCATGCCGCCGAAGCCGCCGAGGTCGTTCTGCGCAAGCAATTTGAAATTCCAGGTTACTGGCTGGCCGGATTGGCTGAGCGGATTGGTGGCGGCGGGCATCGATGTCTCCAGTACTGGCTTGTCGTGGAAAGGCCGGCGCTTTCCGCGCCGGCCTTGAGGTTGATGGATGAGCGTTAGGCGCTTGCCTGCTTGAGGAAGTCGGTACGCAGCACTTTGTCCCAGTCGGGGATAGCCTTGATCTTGTTTTCCCTGAGCAGGATTTCGGCCTGCGCCTGCATATAGGGCTTGAGGTCGCTCGGCCAGCCGGGCTGCACTTCGACGCGCGCAAGCGCCTTTGTGAAGGTGGCCTTCGACATCGTGTAGCCCTTCGAGGTGTAGAACGAGTAGATGACATCCGCCACCTTGTCGGGCTTGCTCTTGAAATCCTTCGCGACTTCGAGCCATGCCTTCAGGTAAGCGACTACGGTCTGCGGGCTCTTCTCGACGAACTCGGGTGTCGCAGCCATGAACACCGGCAACTTATCAAAAGTGTCGAACTCGGAGATCGTGACAGCGAGACCGTCATCCTCGGCGATCGCGTTGTACGGTTCGACATTGCACATGGCATCGACCGTCTTGGCCGCCATCGCGGCAACCATGTCGTCGACGTTCATCCGGATTTCCTGGTAGTCGCCCTTTTTCAGGCCGGCCTTGGTTGCGATCTGGTCGACAAAGATGTTTCCAGTGGATGAACCGGTCTGGTTGGCGACCTTCAGCCCTTTCAATTGCTCGACCTTGGTGATGCCGAGATCCTTGCGCGCCATCACGCGCGCGGTCTTGCCGACATATTCGATCATGGCAATGGCGACCATGCCGCCTTTGTCATGGCCGAGCGCCAGCGACGGCCCCGCATAGGTGCCCATGTCCACCTGCCTCGCCACCATCTGCTGCATCGTGAGATTGCCCGACGGCACAGCGAATTCCTCGAACTTGACGCCGTGTTTTTCGAGCAGGCCGGAACGCAGCAAATAGTAAGTTGGCATGCCCCACATGTTAGTCTGGTAGCCCTGCCGCACTGTTTCCAGCGCGAGCGAGGGCCGCGCGCCCATTCCGACCGCCAGCAAACCGGCACCGGTCGCCGTCAGATATTGCCGGCGGCTCATTCCCTTATGCGCAATCGTCATTGTTCATCCTCCCTGCGAGTTTGACTTGCCGTTAGCGGGCTTGGCTGTGTCGCTGGCATTCACATCGTGGCCAAGATGGCGCAGCAACTCTTTTTGGCACTCCACGAATTCTACGCTGAGCGGGTCCCGGGGCCGGGGCAGATCGATCTTCATCTCGGCCTTCACCGTGCCGGGATGTGGCGACATTACGATTACACGATCCGCCAGGTAGACTGCTTCCGCGACGTTGTGTGTCACGTAGATAACCGTCTTGCGGGTTTCCCGCCATACATCGGCGAGCAGCCGCTGCATATCGTCGCGCGTGAGAGCGTCGAGTGCCGCGAACGGCTCGTCCATCAAAAGTACCGAGGGATTGTATGCCAGCGCACGGGCGATGGCGACCCGCTGCTGCATGCCCCCGGACAGATGGTGCGGGAACGAGCCGGTGAACTTCTCGAGCTTGACCAGGCGCAATTGTTCGCGCGCAATCTTGTCACGCTCCGGCTTGGGCACGCCTTTCATTTCCAGCCCGAACGAGACGTTCCCGAGCGCGGTGCGCCACGGGAAAAGCTGGGCAAAATCCTGAAACACCACGCCGCGGTCCATGCCGTGGCCTGTCACCGCCTTTCCGCCAATGCGGATCTCGCCCGACGCCGGCGTCAGGAACCCGGCAATGATGTTGAGCAGCGTGGATTTGCCGCAGCCGGACGGTCCGACGATGCACAGAAATTCGGAAGCGTCGATGTCGATGCTGACGTTCTTGACACCGGGCACCTTGCCGCCCGGCGTATCGTAGATGAGAGTGACGTCGCGGATCGCGATCGGTTGCATGACTTACCCTTTTGCCGCGCGCGTCATGCCCCAGCGCTGGACTGTCGCTTTTTCGACCGAGCCGAACACCAGGCGCTCGAACAGGAAGCCAATACAGCCGATGACGATCAATGCTGCCAGCATAGTATCTGTATTGAGGAATTCCTTGGCGTCGAAGATCACCCACCCGAGCCCCCAGTCGGATGCTGCGATCATTTCGGCGCCGACCACCGCAATCCACGCACGCAAAAACGCCTGTCTCAAGCCGGTGATAATGAAGGGTGAGGCACCGGGGATGATCACCTTCCAGAACAACTTTTGCTCGTCGGCGCCCATTGCGCCGGCCGCACGTAGCCAAAGCGGATTGACCGAGCGCACGCCCGACCAGGTGTTGAACACCATAGGAAAGGTCGCGGCGTAGAATACGATCAGCACTGTGGTCAAATTGCCGATTCCGAACCAGAGCATGAACAGCGGCACCAGTGCGAACGAGGGAATCGGCATCAGGGCGCTCACCAGCGGCAGGAAAAAATGCTCGACGCGCTGAAACCGCGCCATCAGGATGCCGAGCGGGATGCCGACAACCACCGCCAGACAGAAACCGAACAGCACGCGATACAAGGTGAACGCCGCGTGTACGATCATGCTGCCGTCGGCGAGGCTTGCGAACAGCGCCCGTGCGACATTGGCCAGCGTGGGCAACAGCGCCGGTGCAAAATATCCGCTGCGCGCCAGCGCCTCATAGGCTGCCGCCGCCACGGTGAGCGTGATGGCGGCGCGCACAGCCGAACGCAGGTTTTGCCGATTGTCGGTCATGAGGCGATCATTCCCCAGCGCACGACCGTGTAATTCTCGATTTTGCGGAATACGAAATTTTCCAGCGCCAGTCCAATAACGGCGATCACGACGATGCCGGCCATCATGACGTCAGTGTTGAGGAATTTGCGTGCGCCGAAGATCATCCAGCCGAGGCCCCAGGGCACGGCTGCCAGCATCTCCACCGCTACCAAAATGCGCCAGGCCTGCGCCAGGCCGAGACGCATCCCGGTCAGGATGTAGGGCAGCGCGCCTGGCAGGATCACGTGGCGGAACAGCCGGCGGTCATCGGCACCCATCGATTGCGCCGAACGTATCCAGATTTCCTTTACCGCCTTCACGCCGGTCCAGCTGTTGAAGATGATCGGGAACGCCGATACGAAGCCAACCAGAAGCACAGACGACAAATTTCCGAGCCCGAACCAGAGCAGAAAGAGCGGCGCGTAGGCGAGCCCGGGGATCGGCGCGCAAATGCTCACCAGGGGCAGAAAGATATCTTCGGCGCGGCGCGAACGGGCCATGAGCACGCCGATGGTGACGCCAAAGATGCCGGCGAGTGCAAAGCCTGAGAGCAGGCGGATGATGGTGTCGATGGCGTGGTGCGGAAGGATGCCGGATATCGTGAGCTGCACGAAGGAGGATGCCACGTCCTCGAGCGTCGGGAACAGCCGGCGCGGGAAGACGCCGGCGAGCGCGATGATTTCCCAGATGCCGCCCACGACCGCGAAAGGAAAGATGTTGCGGACAATCAGCCGCAGCCGCTCGCGTCCGGCGCTCTCCGCCCGTTCCGGCGCGGATACCGCTATGGTGGTGGCATCCTGCATGAGGTAAGCGGGCATCCTCCCGAATTATTTGCACCAACGGGGCTCTTGTTCTGGCCCGTTGCCGCGGTTTTTGTTGTCGTTGGGTGCACAATAGTGCGGCGGGCGCGGTCCCTACAAGCAGGCGATTTGCTCCGCCGTGCCGCCTCTGGCGGATTTTACGCAGAACGGCTAAAGCGCGTCCCAAGTCCGCTCTTGTTGCGGCAGACCTTCAACGGGAGAGTTTCGTGATGTCGAAGAATGCACAAAAGATCGGCTGGATCGGCGCCGGACGCATGGGGACACCCATGGCGGAACGCCTGCTCAAAGCCGGCCACGATGTGACCATCTGGAACCGCACGCGCGCGAAAGCCGAGCCGCTTGCGGCCAAGGGCGGCAAACTGGTCGACAAGCCGGTCGAGCTGGCTGACTGCGATGTGGTGTTCGCCATCGTCTCCACGGGCAAGGATGTTGAAGAAGTTGTTTTCGGCAAGGACGGCCTGCTCAGCGGCGCCAAGAAGCCGAAGATGCTTGTCGACTGCTCGTCGATTTCAGTCGAGGAATCCGCCGCTATCCGCAAACGTCTGACCGAGAAGGGCGTGAGCTTCCTGGCGGCGCCGGTGTCAGGCAATGCCAAGGTGATCAAGGCCGGCAAGCTATCGTCGGTGGTATCCGGACCCGAAGCCGACGCCAAGATAGCGATGCCGCTGATCGAAGTCTTCGCACCGCAGGGCGTATCCTACGTAGGCGATGGCGAGCTCGCGCGCATCTGCAAGATCGCACACAACGTCATGCTCGGCGTGGTGATAGAGAACCTCATCGAGATCACTCTGCTTGCCAACAAGATGGGCGTGCCGCGCCACGCCTTCCTCGCCTTCATGAACAATGGCGTGATGGGCTCGATGTTCACCCGCTACAAGTCGCCGGCGCTGGTCAATCTCGACTGGACCACGACCTTCACGCCGGAGCTGCTGCGCAAGGACCTCGACCTCGGTCTCGCGCTCGGGCGCGAATGGGACGTGCCGATGCCGGTGACGGCGGCGACGCGCGAGGCGCTGCAGGGCCATTTCGG
>Ga0207693_10005071_pt1 | contig 11049 bp, 11 predicted proteins | sample LARL81metaG_FD_184347 | JGI IMG/M metagenome (GOLD analysis project Ga0207693, IMG submission 184347) | Corn, switchgrass and miscanthus rhizosphere microbial communities from Kellogg Biological Station, Michigan, USA - LAR L8-1 metaG... | ecosystem: Host-associated > Plants > Roots >... | reverse complement strand
CGCCGACATGCCCGAGCAGCATGCTGTCCTTGAACTCGCTCGGTTCGACACCTGCCGTGAGATCGGGGCCGGAGGGTTTGCTCTGCTCGTTCGCCATCTTGATGTCCTCGCTTGTAGGTGTCCTCCTTGGCTCGGCAGCCGGGCTGCCTCGCATGCGACACCCGCCGCATTTTCAAAGCACAGCGCTGCGATCGGTTCCTTTGTGATCGGCCTCAGTGCGCCATCATCGGCGCGCAACGCGCCGTTGTCCATCCCGCGGCCGGGCGCCTGCGACGTCAGTTGGGCGGATATGACAGTCGATGCTTGCGTAGCGATGGGGAGACGGTCGGTAGGGTGGGCAAAGGCGCATCGCGCCGTGCCCACCGTCTCTCCGCGTGCGTGGACGAAAATGGTGAGCACGCTGTCGCTTTGCCCACCCTACGCATTGCTCCCAAGATCAGGCCGCGCGGATGTTGCCGAGGAACTTTCCGGTCTCGCTCTTGAGCTGCTCGGATTGGGCGGTGAGCTGTCCGGCCGCGCTCAGCACGCGCGTGGCGGCGCTGTCGACCTGCCCCGACGCCTCGCGGACGCCGACGATGGTCTGCATGACGTCGTGTGTTCCCTGCGACGCCTGCTGCACGCTGCGGGCGATTTCCTGGGTCGCCGCGCCCTGCTGCTCGACGGCGCTGGCGATCGAGCCCGCGATCTCGTTCATTTGTCCGATGGTGGTGCCGATGTCGCGGATCGCATCGACGGTCGAGCCGGTGGCCTCGCGGATGGCCTGAATCTGGCTTGCGATCTCGTCGGTGGCCTTGGCCGTTTGCGAAGAGAGCGCCTTGACCTCGTTCGCGACGACGGCGAATCCCTTGCCCGCTTCGCCGGCCCGCGCCGCCTCGATCGTTGCGTTGAGCGCCAGCAGGTTGGTCTGTCCCGCGATCGTCTGGATCAGGGCCATGACCTCGCCGATCTTCTGGGTCGCGTACACCAGTTTTTCGACCATCGTTTCGGTACGGGTCGCCTGCTCGACCGCATTCTGGGCGATCGACGTCGACTGCGTGACCTGCCGCGCGATCTCCTTGATCGAGGACGACAGCTCCTCTGCGGAGGCCGCCACCGTCTGGACGTTCGATGCGGTCTGCTCGGCGGCGGCGGCGACCTTGGCGCTCTGCCCCGTCGTGTCCTCGGCGATCTCCGACATCGACGACGCCGAATTCTGCAGTTCGTCGGCGGCCGCCGCGGTGCCCCGGATCACGCCACCGATGCTGTGTTCGAATTGATCCGCGATGCGGGCCATGACGGTCTTGCGCTCCTCGGCGGCGCGAAGCTTCATCTGCTCCTGCTCGATGCGGAGCCGCGTCGTTTCGACCAGATGATCCTTGAACACCTGCAGGCTTCGGGCGATCCGTCCGATCTCGTTGTTGCGATCGACGAACGGCACGTCGAACGCAAGGTTGCCCTTGGTCATGTCGTCCATCACGTTGCAGGTCTTCGCCAGCGGAACGACGATGCCGCGGCCGAGCCAGAACGCGGTCAGTCCCGCGATGAGAAGCCCGCACAATGCGGCGATGGCAGCCGAGATCGACCGACTCACGACAACGGCGTCGATGTCATCGACATAGACGCCGGCCTGGAGTGCGAGACGCTGCTCGCCCGTGCCAAACGAGCCGACGTAAGAGAGTTTGCGCAGTTCGGCGCCGCCGGCCGAGCGCGGCGCGAAATATTCGACATAGCCGCCGCCCGCACGGGCCGTCTGCACGATGTCCTGGATCAGGAGCTTGCCGCGGCTATCCTTGAAGTCCCAACGATTGACGTTGATGTATTTGGGATTGGAATGGACATAGGTGACGCCCGCGTCGGCGCTTCCGGTGCCGTAGACGCCGACGTAATCGGAATACTCGCCCCAGCGCATCGCGCCGATCGCGGAGAACGCCACCTGCCGCGCGCGGTCCGGCTCGATCCTGCCGGCCTTCGCCTCGCCATCGTAAAAGGAGAGAATCTTGACCGCCGCGTCGACCATGTCGTGAATCATGGTTCGCCGCTCGTCCAGCACCGCATCACGCAACACCATGATCTGCATGGCCGAAACGGCAAAAAAAGCGATCGACAGCACCGCGATGATCATCGCAAGGCGCTGGTAGACTGACAGGTGACGCATCCGTAAATCCTCTTCCGGTTGAATACGGGTAGCAACTCAACATTAAGCGAATCTTAGCGGACGCTGTGTCGGACGCGGTTCAGCGTGCATCGTGATCCAGCCGCGACCGGCCGGAAGAAGGTCTGTTTGGGGATCGAATGCGGACGAAATCCGCAAAACACGGCAATGCGCGCCTTGACGACGCGCGTTGCCTAACGGGAGGTTAAGAATGTCGGAAGCGGCGCTTTGACGCGGAGCGGAGCTTCCAGCGCCTGCAACGGCTGTCGCGAGCGAAATCTAGTCGGTCTTCGTCGTTCGCGAATCAGACATGTGCGTCAGATACTCATAGATGGCGCTCAGCTCGACATCGTCCATCTTGCCGAGCGCGCGCCACGGCATCCGCTCGTTGATCTCGTGCCCGCCCGGGTCCTTGCCGGTTCGCAGCGTGGCCATGAATTCGTCGCGGCTCCAGCCTTCGACCAGACCCAATCCGGGTCCGATCGGCGCCCACTGACCTTGAACACCGCCGGTCAGATCCTTGCCATGACACTCCCGGCAATCCTGATAAGACAGAAGATATTCGCCGTATTGGAAAGTCGGAGCCTTGAGTGGTCCCGTGATGACGCCAGTGTTCACAGGCTTGGCCGGCGGAAACTGGCCGACCCCCAACATAACGAGCCCGAGCAGGCTGAGTTGATCGGGCGGGTCCGGTGTCGCCACGCCGTCAGCTGGGAGCCTGCGGATATAGGCGATCAGCGCGTGAATATCGTCATCGCTCAGTCGGCCCGCGTTGGTCAGCGACATGATGACGAGCCGATGTCCGTCGGCATCGACGCCGTTGCGAATGGCCCGGAAAATCTCGCCGTCCGACCAGTTCTTCAATGCACCGGCATTGGTGAGATTGGACGATATGAAGGAGCCCAGATTGATCGGCAGATGCTTCCCGAGGTCCTCACCGCCGGTCATGGTCCCGATCCTGGAATGACAGGAGCCGCAAAAGCCGGCCGCAATGTCCTGGCCGCGCTGGACCTCGTCGTCAGTCATTTCGACCCGCAGATCCGGAATCGGAGCGCTACGCGAGCCCTCCTTGTAAAGTCCGGCGCCAGCCGCGCCGCAAATCAGGACCAGGATCAGGGCCACAAGTCCGCTTGTCGCCATACCCGGCCATCGGAGAAATGCCCCGGCGACACGGCGCAGACGGCTGCAGAGCCACACGAAAAAGACAGCGGCAGCGAGAATAATCGCAAGCACGATAATATTGAGCATGATTGTTTTGTCGCTCTGTGAATTGTCCGGAAACGGGCGATTGGGAATGGTCGGCCGAACAAAACTCAGCTCCCGGCATTACGCGGCGATTTCACCGCGAAACGTTCGGGTTACAAACGTAACTCCTGCAGAGTAATTTATTACCTACGCATCATGGCGCGGAGTTAGACGTCGCGATCGCGTGGATCAAGAGCAGCGCCGCGAACACGATGAAGAGCGCAAAGGCCTGGAATTCGCGCAACGACATCTCGATGAGGTCGAGCAACCATCCCATCGGAAGGCCGGCGATTCCGAGCATCAACACGAAAGTGACAACGATGAAAATTCCGTCGAGGATTCTGAGAGCAACCATCTTCGACGTCATCAGCGCCTCCCGCCTGCTTCGCGTGTCGCATGAAAGCGCGGGAGCTTGTCGAGCGGCCCGCCGGGTTCAGGCAGAACGAGACCGAATCGATCGCGGTAGAGCCCAATGTCCCTGAGATCCCGCTCGCTGAGGTCGTCCAGCTTGAAAAACGCGGCTTGTCGCTCGGCGCGTGCGATTGCTGCCGCGACCGACACGTCGATGAGACCGCGCAATCCGCCAAGCGCCGATTGCAGCGCGCCGCGCACGCTGGTTGCCCTCGGCCTGAACGCCATGGCCCAAAGCAGGTTGGACGCAAGCGACGTGGTAACGACAACCCCGGCGGCTGCCGTCAGATAAAATTGCTTCATCAACAGCTCCGCTCGTGATGAAATTGATTCCGATCAAATATGCGCAGGAGCTAACGCAGGCGGCGCGCCGCGTCTTGGTCCGTCGCGACAACCGATCGGACCCGAGAGACCAAATGTCAGATGTCTCTTTCGCCCCGCACGTCACGCGGCGTGAGACCATACTGACGGCGGAAGCGTCGATTGAAATAAGAGAGATCGCCGAAACCGACATCATAGGCGATGGTGCTGATCGCGGTCTGGCCGGCATTCGGATCGCAGAGCGTCCGGTGGGCTCGCGCCAGACGCTGCCCGATCAGAAACTCGGAGAACGTCGTACCCTCCGCCTCGAACAGGCGCTGCACATAGCGCGGCGTCACGTTGAGGCTGGCCGCGACCGCCGAGATCGAAATATCACGCCGATGGCTGTGGGCGACGATGAAGGACTTCGCGAGATTGAGCCGGGCCGCCTTCAGTCCGCGCATCTTGGCGGGGTCGATGAAATCGGTGACAGGGCCGATCGTGAGTGCCAGCAGGTCCTGGACATGCTGGACCGATAGGTTGAGCAGCTTCTGATCGAGCGATGGCGCCGCAGTCAGAAGCCAGGTTGCGTAGTTCTCCAGCAGCCCGAGCGCCCCACGGTCGCCTGGGATCGGCCGCAGCAACGCATCGTCGATCCTGACGACGGTCTTTTCCAGCGTGGCGCGCGGGACGCGCAACGTGAAGGAATTTCCGAAGCTTGTGCGATCGAACGCCGCCGCCTCGCCGCAACTGAGGACTACCGCTTCGTGGTCCTTCAGCAGATGCTGTCGCCCCCCGGACTCGACGAGCGCCGAACCGGTCCGGTTGATCGCAAAGACGATATCGTCGTTGCCATCGGCGAGATATTGACCGGCTCGCGCGATCTTCGCCGGCGAACACGAGCCTTCCATCAACTGCAGGCCGGGCAACGACAGAGTACGATTGCGAGCCGTGAAAATCTGGCCCGCCGCAGGCTCGATATCGACGCGGAGCATCACATGGCCGTAGTGCTCGCGCCAATAAGCAATCCGATCCTGCTCGGGAATATCGTCAGTGGAAAATTCGAAAACACGAGCACCTAAATCCGTCATGTGCGTGATGCCAATAAAATGAAACCATTATGGTCCACCCCCGAGAGTGCATCCCTCTGCCCGACAGCGTGTTAGCGGATCGGCGTCCCCCCAGCGTCCTCCGATCGGATGACAATGTGATCTGACGCACACAACAAGCAACTTTATTGTGTCGCATCGCACTTAGGGTTGGTCGTGGCAGTCCAAGATTTTCCGCCGCGCAAATGATTGCTCTCTCTTCATTTGAAGAGAGAATGAGGACGACGAATGAAATTGACCGGAAAATGCTTTTGCGGAGCTGTCGAAATCGAGACCACGGGCTCACCGGAGGCCATGGGCTATTGTCATTGCAGTTCGTGCCGTTCGTGGTCCGGAGGACCTGTGAACGCATTCAGTCTGTGGAAGCCCGAGACGGTGCGCGTGACCGCCGGCGCCGAGAATGTCGCGATGTTTCAGAAATCCAAGCTCAGCCAGCGACAATACTGTTCGAAGTGCGGCGGTCATCTGATGACCACGCATCCGCCGCTCGGTCTGATCGACGTTTTCGCCGCGACGCTTCCGGAACTGGACTTCAAGCCCGGCGTGCACGTCAATTACTCCGAAACCGTTTTGCCGATGCGAGACGGTTTGCCGAAGCTGAAGGACTTTCCGAGCGAATTCGGCGGTTCAGGAGAACTGGTCAAGGAGTGACAGGAAGCCGGTCAAGCGACCGCGGCTCGTGGCGGTCCTTCCGCCGCGAGCCCGGCCGCGGAAGGGCGATCGGACCATCGAGTTTCTTGTCGAAGCGAACGGCGCGCCAGTCTGACGAACGCGTGAATTCGAAGCCGGCCTTGCGCGCCAAGTCCTTCATCGCGACATTGGATTTCAAGGTCTCGCCGTACAGGCCGACATAGCCGAGACTGACCGCACGATACTGCAGCGCACAGAGCAACGCGGAACCGACGCCCTGGCGCTGCCAGCGATCGGCGACCGATACCGCGAATTCGCCGCATCGCTTATCACGATCGAATGCGTAGCTTGCCTCACCAACGATGATATCGCGTCCTAGCCGCTGCCATTCGGCGACGAGCGTGAAGCGTTCGGCCCTGCAGCCTTGCACCAGGCAATCGACGGCGATCTTCGCGAAATTGTCGACCGCGCCCATGAAGCGATCATATCGCGCCGGTGGCGAGAGCGCGCCGAAATGATCGGCGAGGCGATCGAGATCGCCGATACAAGCGGTTCGAATCGAAACCGGCCCCGGCGCGTCAGCGATAATCGCGCCAGGCCACGCTCGGTCTTTCATCACTACTCCGTCACATCGCGCCCAACCGGGCCCTGCGTCATCCGCCACATTGACGGCGATAGCTCTCGATCATCGAGCGGGCAGTTCGCCTGCGTGACTCCTGCAGGGCTTCCAGCAAGCTCCGGATCATCCGCGATAGCAGTGGTGTCACGCTGCGACGAACGGCCACCGGCATTTCCATCGAATCGAACTTTGACAAGGCAGCCCTCCCGGATCGTTGTTGGGGACTCTGGTCATCGAGAATGAGACGGAAAACAGCCGCGCTTAGTGCGCTGGCGCGCGGTTGTTTAAGGGAGAACTTGCTACTCTGCTTGGACAAATGCGCCAATCGTTCGGCCTGAAACGCAGCAGAGCTGTGCTCAATAACGCGACGCCGCCTTGAACCTAAGCAGCGGTTGGCGCGACCAATCTTGGGGATTTTTGTCTCTGGGCGCGGGATAGGGAGCAATAGGCACGCGGCGTGCAATTGGCCGCGCGATGGTCTGGAGAGACAATGGCGATTGGGGGGTCCTATGTGCAGGTCATTGCGGCGACCGATGATCGCGAAAGCCTGCTCGAGAATGCGCTCGATCTACTGACCGATGGAATCGCGCTGCTCGGCCGCGACGGGCGAATAGTCTATCTCAACGAGACGCTGCGGCTGTTGGCCGGACGCGGAAGCGATTTCCGGATCGATGGCAACACGATCGAATTCTCCGCGCCGCGTCTACGCGGCAAATTTGCAAGCGCGGTTGATCGCGTGCACGCCCCAGCAGCCAGCCCCCTTCGCACGGACTTCGCTGTGCCGAGGGAAAGCGGCCAGCCACCCTACACGGTGTCGGTGCGGCCGTTGCCGCGCGCCGGCACGGGAGGAAGCCATCCGAGCGCGGTGGCGATGCTGCTGATCCACGATCCGCTGCAACGCAATTCGGCGACGACCGGAATGCTGCGGGACCTCTATGGCCTCACCAACGCGGAAGCGAATCTCGTCGAGGCGCTGAGCGGCGGCATGACCGCGGTCGCCTATGCGCGCAGCCGTAGCGTCAGCATCACCACCGTGTATACCCATCTGCGGCGCACCCGCGAGAAGACCGGATGGAAGAGCGTCGCCGAGCTGACGCGGCGCTTTCACGAACTCAACGTCACCCTGCGGGCGGATTAGCGCACGAAGGCTCGAACGCCGCGATCCGTTTCTGTAATTCCGCGCGCACGCGCGTCAGCACGGTCGCATAATCGCGGTCTTCGCCCTGCCGGAACAGCCGCACCGTCGGATACCAGGAGCTATCGTCCCGACCGAGCAGCCAGCGATAATCCGGCGTATAGGGAAGCAGTATCCAGGTCGGACGACCGAGTGCGCCGGCAAGATGCGCAACACTGGTATCAACGGTGATGACGAGATCCAGGCAGGCCATCAGTGCCGCGGTGTCGACGAAGTCGGACAGGTCGTCAGTGAGATTGACGATCTCTTTCCGCGCGAACAGCTCCGCTTGATCGCCAGATCGCGCGTCTTTCTGCAGACTGACGAAGCGGGCATCCAGATCGAGGATCGACGATAGCGCGGCCAACGGCATCGAGCGGTTGCGGTCATTGCCATGCGCCGGATTTCCCGACCAGACCAGACCGACGCGCAACTTGTCGTGTGGTCCGAGCCGCGTGGCCCAGACCTGCACGCGCGGCTCGGGCGGCGCCGGCAGATAGGAGACCGCGGACGGGATCGTCTCGAGCCGCGTGCCGAACGCCAACGGCAGACCCGACAAGGGACACTGCAGATCAAAATCAGGCAGCGCCGCCCCGGTCTTGGGCAGGCACAGCGCCACGCCTTGGATCGCGGATAACAACGGGTGGACGAGGTCCTGGACTTCGAGAATGACCCGCGCGCCGAGCTTTGCGACCATTGTCGCGTAGCGGGAGAACTGGATGGTGTCGCCGAGCCCCTCGTCGCCGTGCAGCAGAATGGTCTTGCCCGCGATCGGTGCTTCGCCGCGCCAGAGCGGCTTGGTGAATCCCCGGTCGACGAAACCGACGGCCTGGGACTTCCGTCCCCATTCCCGCGCGCTCCAGCCCGAGGCGAAATCGCCAAGCAGAAGCTGCAGCAGCGCGCGGTTCCAATGCGCATCCGCGTAGTCGGGATCGATCGCGGTCGCGCGGCTGAAACTCGCCAACGCGTCGTCAAAGCGGCGCAGTTCGGCCAGTGACGCGCCGCGATGATTGAACGCCAGCGCGAAGTGCGGATTGAGCTCGATCGCCCGATCGAAATAGACCAGCGCCTCCGCATTCCTGGCGAGGCGCTGCAGCACAAGGCCGGTATTGTTGATGATGTCGGGATGATTGGGCGCGAGTTCGAGCGCCTTCACGCAGTCGGCCAGCGCGGCTTCGAACCGCTGCAGGCGAAGCTGGCAGAGTCCCTTCCAGTGAAAGGCGCCGGCCTGCGTCGGATCGATCGCGAGCGACCGCTCGAAACACAGGATCGCGTCCTCGTAATGTCCGGTTTCAAAATACGAGAGCGCGCTGGCATTGACCGCTTCGCGGTAGCCTGGGTCGAGCTTGAGCGCCTGATTGAAGCTCAGGAGCGCTTCGTCATGCCGTTTCTGCTGCCGGAGAATCTCACCAAGCTTGTACCAGCCCTCCGACAGGTCGGGCTGCAGCACCAGTGCGCGATCGAAGCTCTTGATCGCATCGTCATAGCGGCCCTGCTGCTGCAGCACAGTCCCGAGACTGGAGAAATAAGCAGCGACGTCAGGATTCTGCCGAATCGCGCGCGCGAACCATTCGACGGCCAGATCAGAATGTTTCGCAGCGAAGCACAGCAATCCCATCAGATGCAGGGAATCGGCGTGGCCGGCATCGAGCGTGAGCGCCTGCCGTCCACATTTTTCGGCCTCGGCCAGTTCTCCTGCCTTCAGGAGCCGAAGCCCGGCCTCGAAGAACGCCGCCGGCGTGCCGGTGCCTGTGGCGCTCGACGATTTTTCGGATTGGCTGGCGGAAGCTTGGCCCTGGTGACGGTCCATCGGCGCATGTCGGCGTGGCGATGCAGTCTTGGTAGATGATTCCCGCCTGACCGGAAAGCTGGCCGGCGACGATCCGGCGATCAGACCGTTAGGCCGGCGCGGGCTCGAGCGGCAAAGGCTGCAGGCCGCCGAAGCGCCGTTCGCGGCGATCGAAAGCCTGAAGGGCCTGCGCGAGATCGTCCGCATCGAACTCGGGCCACATCCGCTCGGTGAAATGCAGTTCGGCGTAGGCTCCTTCCCAGAGCAGGAAATCCGACAGCCGCTTCTCGCCACTGGTGCGGATGATGAGATCGACCTCGCGCAGGCCGGCCTCGCCGGTGACCAACTCGGAAAATGTCTCGCGCGTCGGGGCGACGGAACCCGCGAGCTTGACCGCGGCATTCAGGATCGCATCGCGCGCCGAATAGTCGACCGCAATACGCAAATGCAGGGCGTCGCCGTTGGCGGTCGCGGCTTCGGCCCGCGCGATTGCGGAGGCGATGCCGTCCGGCAGGCGGTCGCGCCGGCCGATCACATTGAGACGTACCCCGTTCTTGACCAGGCTCTCGACCTCATTGGCGAGATAAAATCGAAGGAGTGTCATCAACCCAGTGACCTCGGCTTTCGGCCGGCGCCAATTGTCGCTGGAAAAAGCGTAGAGCGTCAGCGTACCGATCCCGTGATTGGGTGCGGCCTCAACGATGCGGCGGATCGCGTCGACACCGGCCTCATGGCCGCGCAGCCGCGACATGCCGCGCCGCGTCGCCCAGCGGCCGTTGCCATCCATGATGACGCCGACATGAAGCTTGGACGCGAGTTTAGGCTGGAGACGACTTTGCATTGCAAAGCTCCGATGCAAAAAAGACGATCAAGTGGAAAGGAGACCGAGCCGGGCCAAGGCCCCCTGCTCGCGGCCCGCGGCTTTCGCGGCGTCGCGCACGAGCCGTTCCAGCACGGCGAGATAATCGAGGAAACGGCGGCGGCCGGCCTTGGTCAGGCGGCAGGACGTATGCGGCCGATTGCCTTCATATCCCTTGGTGACTTCGACCAGGCCTGCCTCCTGCAGCACCTGCAGGTGACGGCTGAGATTGCCGTCGGTCAGGCCGCAGAGCTGCTTGAGATCCGCAAATGCCAGCCCGTTCGGATGCGCAATCAGCGAGGTCAGAAGGCCAAGCCGCGCCTTCTCATGGATCACCCGGTCGAGCCCGTCATAGGCGAACGGCGCGCTACTCATTGTACTCTTCGACATCGGTTTCTCCGGAGGCGAAATAGAGAATTGTCGCCATCAGCGATTGGCCGATCGCGAATGGCAGGCCCATGGTCCAGGGCGATAGCGCGTGGCTTTGGCTCGACAGAATCAACACGGTGAAACCGGCCAGGAAATACCAGGCGCCGGCGAGCGCGACCGAGCGCGGCAGGGAACGAACGGAAGCGAATACACCGAGCGAAACCAGTATCTGCCAAAGGCCGGGCAGCATCCACAGCGTCTCCGGCGCGAACTTCCAGAGCATCACCCCCAGCAGCAAGCCCGCAATGCCCGCCGGCAGCGACTGCTCGACGGCCTGATGGATCATGGCGTCCGCGAGGCCTGAATGATGCCGGCGCGAGCGGGCCAGCGTTTCAATCCAGATCAGGGTCGAG
>Ga0207693_10005070_pt1 | contig 11051 bp, 9 predicted proteins | sample LARL81metaG_FD_184347 | JGI IMG/M metagenome (GOLD analysis project Ga0207693, IMG submission 184347) | Corn, switchgrass and miscanthus rhizosphere microbial communities from Kellogg Biological Station, Michigan, USA - LAR L8-1 metaG... | ecosystem: Host-associated > Plants > Roots >... | reverse complement strand
AGCACGGTCGTGGAAGACAACATTCGAGTGCCGCTAGTGGATGACCCGCAGCTTGTGGAAGCATTAAAGTTGGCATCGGAACTGATCGCCCTTAGGAATCGGGCTCGCAGTGAAGGGGAGTCCGACGCCATTAAGCTCGAATATGTGCAGTTGGGGGGAAGGTACCATAGTGCGCTGAGAGCAGCAGAGCAGGGAGCAGAGAGAGCGCCGACGATTCCGATAGACATGGAATTCATGCTCGCAGCGGACGATGGAGACATTGAAGCAATGAAGCGTACAAATGCTTTTCGTCAGATGCTCGCATCGACTCCCCCTGAAAAGCATGGGACGCTTGATGCGCTGCTCGCTCAGATGGTCAAAGAGAAAAAGGGAAAGATGACCGCAGGGATGCGGGCGGTCATAAGGAAGGGGATTCGGGCATAGAACGGAGGAAATCTCCGGCATCATCGAGCGGGTCACGTTCCACAACGACGAAAGTGGCTTCTGTGCCCTCCGTATTAAAGCGAAGGGACAGCGGGAGGAGACGACGGTCGTCGGCTCGTTGCCCTCGGTGACCGCCGGGGAATGGCTGGTCGCGGAGGCCAGTGAGGGATTCAAGCAACGAGGAGCGGATCAACGGCGAAAATGGGCTTCTGTTAACCCCAACAATCGATCATCTCTTTGATCGTGGTTTCATAAGCTTTGAAGATTCCGGACTGCTGATCGTCTCCCTAGTTGCGCATGCTCCGTCCTTGAATCTGAATCATGTAGGAACATTTACTCAAGGCCAGAAACAATTTCTTGATTACCATCGAGAATCGGTTCTGTTGCAAGCTCGCCATTAAAGGATGTTAATTCGGCTCCCGCAAAATCGTGGTCGGAGGACGACCAGTTCGTTGAATGATGTTTGTGGCTACCACTGGCTACCATTTCGGGTAAAATTCCAGTGGTTGAATCTGCCAGTTTTGATGGCAAAAAGAATAACGCCTAACTGGAACTCGTAGAAGAATAAGAGAATTGCCCTGTGTTTATCCGGTGTGCGGAGAATCCCTCTCTCCGCCAGATTTTCTAGCCTTGTAGAGACCTGCGCATAGTGGGCTGTCACGTCCGGATTGTCATGTCCCAGGGTTTTTGGAACCGGCGTTTTTCCTAGGTTGGACCTACAATTTCTGCCTTGCCGAATGTTGAAAGGGGCACCGCTAAACGGTTGCTGGCTGGGGGCTCGTGAAGGACGTGCAGCCTGGTTTTACGGGAAAATGAGTTGAACATTGTGCGGCTACGGAATGAGATCGAAGCGTTACACATGGCGATTTCGTTGCTCGCGAGGACCGGGATTGGGCCGAATATGAGATGGCCTCGCTTTAACTTGAAGGCTTTAGTTTCGAGACAAGCGTCAGGTACTGACCGTTGGCCAATGTCAGGTTTATGAAAGACTTTCTTAGCCTGTCTGGGATCCTGTTTCTCCTCTTTTTCGGAATCCCCACATTCTTTTTCTTCCGGATGCTATGGCTATATTGGACGCGAGGACGCGATCCGGAGCTGGATTCCGCTAGCGTCCAATACGAGCCGCCTGACAACCTCACGCCCGGCGAGTGCGGCGCCCTGCTGGAGAACGCAGTTGCCGTGCACAACATTACGGCCACGATCGTCGACCTCTCGGTAAAGGGGTATCTCGCAATCGAGCAAGGGGACGACAGCAGATTGCCAACCCCTAAGGGTTGCAAGAATTACATCTTTAATATGCTCAAGGGGCCGAGCGACTGGAACAATCTGAAACCGCACGAGCGAGCTGTGCTCCGCGCAGTTTTCATTCCCACAAACCCTTTACGTATGTTGTCGGATGCTATGTCGCGACTGCAACATGGTGCGGGAAATTCCCCCTTGGCCTCAGTCTTCTCTCGCGTGCAGGCGATGACCACCGCAAACCCGGCATTGCGCGTTCTTTCGGAAGCAGAAGATTCTCCCCGGACTGCGGTCGCATTATTGGAACTACAAAATCATTTCTATTTGCACCTGGCCAGCATTCGCGAGTCCGTCTTCGATGCGCTGATGGCGGGAGGCTATTATGAACGCCGCCCGGACAAAGTTCAGCTGTTCTATGCCGCCAAAGGACTGGTCGTTGCCTTCCTGATGGCTCTGGCGGGAGGCTTCTTGGCGGCGGCGACAGACACGGCTCCGCTGCCGTGGATCCTGACGGGCACCCTCACCGGCGTGATTATTCTGGTATCCGGCTGGCTGCTGTCTGCGAGGACGATTGCCGGGGCTCACACGCTCGCGAAAGTTATGGGCTTCAAAGATTTCCTCGAGCGCGTGGAGAAAGACCACGTTGAGCGGCTCGAGACGACGCCTGAACTCTTCGAGAAATACTTGCCTTACGCCATGGCGCTCCGGGTCGAGAAGAGGTGGACTCAGGCGTTCGGCGGCGTTACCGTGCCAGCGCCACAATGGTATCAGCGCAAGTACGGCGGTGATTTCCTGCCCGTGCACCTCGTCGACGACCTCGCTGGGATGTCGAACCAAGCTAGAGGCGTGCTGACGTCGAAGCCGAACAGTTCCGCTTGACAGCTTCCATCCCGCCCTAACTCCCCTAAATCATCCTCACTTTATCGTCGCTTTGCGGTTATCGGTGCTCCTACCGACTCGCCTTGCCAACCCGTCCAACCCTCCACTTCGACGAACAAATCACGAATCGCCCATGCAAAACGCATACGTCCGCCGCGCCAGCGGCTTCGTACAAATCCCCCTATCGCAAGTGCCCCAGCGGGAAACACTCGGCTCCGCGCAAACGTTCGGCGCCGGCGCACTTGTCGATAGGGTCCTAAGATTTATCGATGGCGCACCAGCCTCAGCATAATTGGCTGGTTTCCACCCTTCGCGTTCGCTTTGGATGCCGAGCATGAGGTATGCGGCTTCAAGTCAGGCCAGGAGTGCAGGGCTGGTTATCGTCTCCGGCCTCCTCCGCCACGCATTCCGCCTCCCATCGATCCGCCGAAGTTCTGCGTGCGTTGCTGACCTACGGCCCGTGCCTGTTGTTGCTGTTGTAGATTGGGCTGAGGTTTGGACGTGGATTTCCATCCGTCGCCGCTGTTTTGAGACCAATTCCCAGTCTGACGGTTATAGCGGTATACGTCGCCGTCCTTTCCCGCGTAAACGTTGTTAGAGCCCGCGGCGACCCCGGCGCCAGTGTTTGTGTTGTGGGCAAAGCCGCCGCGGCCAGCCGCTCCTTCGCCACTGTAGATATTGCCCGCGTATCCAGCGCCGCCGCCAGCCACAACGCCGGTCGTCGGGTTATAGCCTACGGCCCCACGCCCCGCGACGGTGTTGCCGGTGTACATGTTGGTATTGGCGCCGCGGCCCGCAACACCCGCGGTGCCGCGTTGCGTGTTTTGGAAAGCGGTTCGGCTTGCCGCACCATAGTTCCCCGTGTAGGGATTCGCCCAGGCGGCCCGGGTACTGGCGTAAGCGGTATTCCCCCAGCGCCCGTATACATTCGCGCCGGCATAGCCGCCGTAGCCGTACCCCCAAGCCGGCCCCCAGCAGCAGGCCCCGTAGTAACCCCATGGTCCCCACCACGGATAGTAGTAAGGATAAGCATAGGTGTAGCCGACGCCGATGGTGATGCTCCAACCCGTTCCCGAACTCCACGTGGACGCCACGCCAACTCCGTAAGTGTAGGGTGCTCCATACCAGTAACTGCCAACATAGGGCGGATAGTACCAACCCGTGCCGTACACAACCGTAGAGGTGGTAGAAGACACCACCGTGCCGTAATACCCGGGAGTGTAGCCCACGTATACGACATCCGGCGTGGAGCGGTATACCTTGACGTAAGTGACGTAATGGAGAGAGGAACTGGGAGGAATCGAGTAGATCGCTGGCGGAACCGACGTTGCCACTGCCCACGGCCCATCCGGCGCAGCTCCCACGAACCAGACCGCATTCTCGACGGCGTAGTAGTTCTTGTCATCTACCTGGATGACCGGGGTCGCGGTGTTTACCGCGTAGTGCAGGTCTGTGCCTTCGATCTTCTTGAACTGGGGATCTCCGTCGTACTCGACATGCAACTGGGCCTGGTTGCGGGTTATCGTGGCTGTCTGCGGTATCGCGTTCGCGATCAGTGCTTCCTTGGCAGGCCCGGTTCCCTGTACCGAGACCAATACACCGGCTTTGGGACTATTTTCGGGAATTTTGGCGAACTGCTCAGGCAGACTTTTGCCATCAACAAACTCCCAGGGACCACTCTCCAAGGATTTCGATCGGAACCAGCGCCCCGCCAGAAGGATGTAGTACACGAGAGTACTGGTATCCAGAAAAATGTTGGCGGTCGTGTTCTTGACGTACTCGAGTTTGGTAGTCGGAATGACCTCAAACTGCGGCAGGCCTTCGATTACCAGCAGCTCACTAGGGCCCACACTCACATAGATCACCGGAATGTTTCCTTTTTCTTTCGCCTGTTTCAGCGAGGGCGGGGGGCTGCCTTCCTGTGCTGCTGCCTGCTGGCGTTCCTGGATTCCCTTGGTGATTTCCTTCATATCATCGGGAATCTTCGCAGTGTAGGACCAGGGACCTGCCACGAGGTCCGGCGCTTGCAACCACCCATCCATTACGTTCAGGTAGTACTCCTTTTTCTTGGTGTCGAGCAGAATCGTGGCTCGGGTGTTGAGCATCAACTGCAGGTCGGTTCCACCGACATCTCTATACTGTGGTGGGCCGTCGATGAGGACGAGTAACGAGGGTTTGCTGGTAAAGATAACCTTTGGGGGGTCATTGTTCACGGGAAACGCCTCGACCCCAGCTTGCTCCGAGTCGTTCGCCGCCAACGCGGCTTCCAAGCGGTCGAGTGCTATCACTTTGGACCTCCCGGGTAGCTTAGCCTGCAGGAAGGCCTGATATTCAGCCTCCTTGGTTTTCATCATAGGAAATGTGACCGTGGTGATTTCGAAGTTATCCAACGTTACTTGGCGGTTGACTTTGTCTACCTCCGTCCGAGCTGTGAACCACACCACTCCGTATTTGGATGTCTTATTACTTGTGCTCATCACCGCGAGGGCTGAATAGGCCCGTAGCTCGTCGCCATTCCAAGCCTCGAGTTGTGGCTGGTACATGGAGAACGTCTCATCTCCGCGTGTGGCTTTGCGAGGCCATGCCTCGTCGACGCGCTGCTCGGAGGGAGTCGCACCGGCGGCAACCTGGGGCTTCGGACCTTTTGGTAACGGAGGCCGGGACGCGGAGGGAGCGTCTGGCAAAGAGGGCGGAGGCTGCGGATGATCCGGCAATGACCTCTGAGCCTGCAAGGGGAGAAGAATAATTGCCAGCAATAGCGGCAGAGTAAAACGAATGACGACCATCACTCTATTGCGCATGAATGCCCGTTCGGCTTGGTAGCACGATGTTAGATGGCGTTCTGGCGTCTGGACACCGGCAGAAATAACAGGTTGGCCGCTGCCCGACCATTGCCGGTTGCAGCCCTCAACGCATCAGTGGGTGAAGAAGGTTCAATCAGGAACAGCTCAGATTGTGGCAGATTGCGAAAACGGATCGTCTCTCCTGGCCGATGGCGGGGCGTCGGCCCGCAGAACCGCAGCAAGAATCTTCCTCGTCGAGTATCGCCTTAACCACCATCGCCCGAGAGGCGCACCCAGCGGTAAGGCCAAGTAGGAGCCACTCGGCAGCGTCGGCATTCAGTTGCTGTCGTCGCGGCGCTTCAGGGTTGGATGATTATCGTCATTCCCTTTGTCATCCTTGCCGCTCTTGTCCGTGGAAGACGTCCGCCGCAAGCTGGGCTTATTCTGGTCTTCCTTCTTTTCCAGAATCCTGTGGCGGTTCTCAATCGCAGCCAGCCGCGACTTCACGTCGTCAAACTCCGAGGTCGAAACCACGTACTGGGCCCGTGCCGCCAGGATATGCCCGATCTCCTGCTGTGATTTCTCAATGCGATCCGGGGTTTGAGGATGGGTAGAAAATGCCTTGGCCAAAGTGCCTGTCTTCTTCTTTTCCTGGGCTTGCACTTTTTCGAAGAAGCTGATGAAAGCCTGAGGATCATATCCCGACTTGTACACGTACTGCAGCCCCAGGTAATCAGCTTCAGTCTCTCAGTTGGTGGTTGCCGGTCAAGATGGATGAAGTGGAGCGCCACAAGCAAAACTTGACGGCGCCGGATGCGGACGCTTGGAACAATCAGATGTACAAGGTTCGGGTCTTCGATCAACTGGTTGGTGACACAGACATCAACCTCACTAACATGTTAATTGGGGAGGATTGGAAGGTTTGGAGGGTTGATTTTACCCGCGCATTTCGACTCCACAAAGACCTTAAAGATCCCAAGGACTTAGTGCGCTGCGACCGGCGGTTGTTCGACAAACTGAAGTCGCTGGATGGAAACGAACTGGCGGCAAGAACTAAGAGTTATCTCACCAAGGATGAAGTCAAGGCCGTGATGGCGCGACGTGACAAGATTGTGGAGCAGTTCCAGAAGCTGATCGCTGAAAAAGTCGAGAAGGAAGTCCTCTATTAATCCGTCAATATTGATGCTAGCCGGTTAAAGACAGTGATCGAGTGGTCTGCGCGGTAGTATTTTGGCGGGAAGAGATGAAGCCACGCACTGTCGATGGGCGGGATTATGCGCGCGCAGCAAAGTGCTCCGACGCTATTCTGGCACAATACAAGTTCTTGGAAATTGTTGGATTCGTGCCGGACGACTTAGCCGACATGCGGGCGTGTTACTAGCCACCAAAACAGATTCTCTCAGGTAGTGAAGCACTACTGCGGAATCGCGAGCTTATTCCGGATCAACTGGCGCAGCCAGTCCTCGGTCAGCTTTTCGGGATGAGATGCTTGTCGGATGGACGCGTCGTGTAACCGCACTTTCCAGAAAAAAGGCGGCGCGACGGGAACGGCCTCTTTTTCTGGGCGCAGAGCAAGATCCCACTCCTTTTCTATATATCCATTGCCCAGATGAAAGCCGTGATAGGCAATATGCTCATCACGGACCCAATCGAATGTAATTCGAAAAGTCTGTCCGCCCTTCTTGAGCGAAACCATCATCCGGTTTGACTTGGGCCCTCTTTCAGTCTTTTCGATCTTCAGGATGGCCGCGAGTTCCTGCTCCTCTTCGCCCAGAATCTTAAGGATGGCGTTCGCTGCGTCTTCAGTAGACTTATAGCTCACAGGTTTACAATGCTTTCGCCAAGGGGTGCTCAGCGAAATCGATTTTCGCTATCCTCGCGATCTCATTGCCGGCAGTACCGCTCCGCCCTATCTTTTGTCAGCACTACGGTACGTTGTTGTAGCACTGTCGTTTTCTACTTCTGCAAACGCGCTGCACAGGCGAAGGGGCATCTAATAGGTGGGCGAGAGGCGCTTGGAGATCAGGGTGGCATGCAGTACGCCATCCTTGCCCATACTGCCTTTACAAATCACCCTATTATTGTCCTTGACCTGGCTGGCATCAATGTCGTTGACCGTTTTGCTGCCGTGTTCCTGGCTGACCCATTTTGTCGAGGCGTCGTATTGGACGGTCATCTCAGCGGTCGAACTCAACTTACGAACCGTCAGAGTCGATTTATCCGGATTGCTCCTGATGACAGTCCCATCCCACCGCGCCTCTTTCGCGGCCTTCGTCTTCGCTGGAGTCTCCTGGGCGAACATTGCCACCGAAATGGGGAGTGCAAGTAACGATGCGAGCAATAGAGTGAGCAGTCCTTTCGTCATAATAATCTCCTCCTCCAAGATTTCTTCTGCGGTAAAGAACAATAGACCTCGACCATCAAGAGATCAAGTCGGTAGCCGGCAGAAGCCAGCGACATATTTTCGAGCCTGCGACGGCGATCTAAGTCCGCTGAAGGAAGATCGACCTTACTTTCACGTCGTGCGGTGTTCTTGTTGGCTTGTTTCAGGGCGGCGAGAACGTTGTCGAACCACGATTGGATGTAAGGCATATCGCTGAAGCCGTTCTCACGCGAATGTTCAGTTCATGACGGTGATGGCGACGAGAATGCCTTTTATCGGGCGCGGATAACGCTTCGTGGCATCACCTGTGCGGTGACACGCCAGGGTTCTTCCATGGCGGCATTGACTGCTTTGAGTTTGCCGCGAAATGAATTCCGCGAGTCGCCGCCCCGGTTCTCGACGGCAAGAAATGCCTGCCGGGACAAAAACCGACCAGTCCGAATCCCGTGATCAGCGTGAGGACAGCTTCCTGATTGCCTCTCTGAGCAAAGAAGTAAGATTTGGTTCGGGTTCTTCCCGACCGTCCGGCTTTTGAGGATGTCGGTTACCAGATGGATCGGGCACTCGTCCCCAATTCAAGTTGGGGCAATAGTCCTGCTGACTTATGACCGTGGATCTGCTGACTCCCGCCGATGCTGAGCTTTCCTCTGGTATTGTTTCTTTCGCTCATCCGAAAGCGCAAGAGATTGGAGCGGCGCTGGAGAAAGCTGGCGTGATTGTGTGGGCTGGTGACGGCCGAGTTCGAGCCTCGATACACCTATATAACGATATGGAAGACGTCGAGCGTTACCTGCATGTGTTGGAGGCTCTGCTCGAAGAACAACCGGGTTAACGTGAAACCCTTGCTTTTCCTGCCTTTTCCGACTGTCCATAGAGTCGTCTGCGTCAACCGCTTCCATCCCATATAACCGTGTCGATTATCTACGTTATAACGATATTAGTTCAGACACAAACCAACCTATCGGGCACAACTACCTCATTGCGATATCTCGACCCAGATAGAGTAAACCCTTGTCGCCGTGGAACCGTAACCAGCCAATCGCGTTCGGGGAGAGCCTCACCGCTCTGCTGGAGGGGCGAAGCGCCGGTGAGAATTACGGATCGAATTCAGGCGAGCCATTGAATTGAACCCTGGCTGCTCAACCATCCGAGTGACATCCTTTATATATGTTCGGGCCCAACCTTGATCGGTCATCTCGATTTCTGCCACTGAGTAATATTTCATGAGATTGGTCCGACAATGAATAACCATCCCTGGGTATAACCAACAATCACGGCACTACGGGGAACACAACGCAGGCGCCGTTGGTGGTGACGAGACGTTAGCCGGTCAGCAGCCATTCAATACTTTGGGTGTACGTCCGTGGGCGCGAAGACAAACCTTGGATCGGCTAAAGCCTCCGCGAGGGCGTGCTGATGACACTATTCACACCTGGTGCAGTTTGTTCGTGGCGGTGACCGTCTCTTGTCCCTGCCAGAGCAGTGGATGAGCACACATGGAGCGTAAGACTTGTGGAGAAATGTTGCAGCCACTTACGATCGCGGTCGGCTTCTTGCCAAAACTAAATCCCTTGCGGTGGATCAATGCGGCCGTTGCGGCAGCGCCAGCTGGTTCGCTCAGTACGCGTTCTTCCAAAATCAGATGCCGCATTGTAGCTAGCATTTCCTCGTCAGACACGAGACAAAAATCATCGAGCAGGCGATGGATCTCCTCGACGTTCTCCGGAAGTGGAGCCTGGGGATCAAGACCGTCAGCGATTGTGGAACTGGCGTCGGGAAGGACTACCTTGCCGGCCTTCCATGATCGATAGTATGCAGGCGCGCCTTCTGCCTGGACTCCTATGACACGAGCCTGGGGACGCAGGTGGCGAACTGCCGCAGCAATTCCACGGATGAAAGCCGTATCGCCGACAGGCACGATAAAGGCATCAGTGTCAGGCCTCTGCTCTAATATTTCGCATGCAATTGTTGCTGGGCCTGCAGGTAGATCACGATCAGTCGCATCGTTCAGAAAATACGCGCCATCGCGCTCAGCGTAACTAGCCGCGTGGGCGGCCGCCTCAGACAAGTCCCTCCCCGTGTCTCTAACGTTGGCTCCGAGCCCGATGATGCGGCCCCGCTTCGTAGGATTTGGATTGACCGGAAGAAAAACCGTACACGCGACATGCAGAAGAGAAGCCGCAAAAGCCACCGCGGCACCATGATTTCCCGTGCTGGCCGTGACCACCTCAGAGATTTTCCTGCGCTGTAAATTCACAACGAGCGCATGCAACGCCCCGCGTACTTTAAATGAGCCGGTTGGCTGCTCAGATTCCAGTTTCAATGCGACTTCTGCATTGGCAAGCATTGAAACCGAAGGTGCTGGCTGCAGGCGAGTCTGGGGAAGATACATGGCTAGGCACGCGCGCGCCTGCACGATTTGCTGGTAGCTGATTGCCGACATGAGAACGGTCCAATCCTCTCGCGTTTCTAAGGGGCTAAGTTTCAGTTCGCGAGGCAGAATTCCCGGATCTTTCCCAATCCACGCGCAAGCTGCCGCTCGGATACCGAGTAGGCGAGCCTTACGTGACTTGCCGATCCGAATCCTTCTCCCGGAACCATTACCACACCACATTCACGCAGGAGCATTGCACAGAATTCTCGCGCGCCTTGCATGTTGCGGCGCCGTAATTGCCCGGAAACGTCGGGAAATACAAAAAATGCGCCCTCTGGCATCACCGTTCGAATACCGGGAAGGTCTTTGAGTCCTGCCACAGCTTGGTCTCTCAGCTTGACGTAATCTTGCCGCATTTGCTCTACACATTCCTGTGGCCCGGTCAGGGCCGCGACTCCAGCGACTTGAGAAACCGAGCAGGGGCAAGAAATTTCCTGGCTCTGAAGCGTCTGCATGGCGCTGATGACCGCGGCCGGGGCAAGAGCGTAGCCTAACCGCCATCCCGTCATTGCGTAAGTCTTGGAAAGAGAACCGACGATTACGACGTTCGACGCCCGCCCCTTGAACTGCCCAACTGAGATCGGCTTTCCAGAGAACGTCAGATAGACGTAGCATTCGTCCGCAACCACCCAAATGTTCCGGTCGGCAGCAATTTCTACAATCCGTTCCAGGCTTGCGGCGTCGATTAAAGCCCCTGAAGGGTTATTGGGGAAATTGAGGACAATGACTTTTGTACGCGGTGTCAGGGCGCGTTCAACAATGTCCGGGGTTAGAACAAAATCATTCTGGGTGGTATCGGCAAATACACACTTCCCACCAGCAAAACAAACCATGTCTTTGAAAGATACCCAGGACGGCGTAGGAACCACTACCTCATCGCCTTCATCGACCAGAATTTGCATCGCCATGA
>Ga0207693_10005069_pt1 | contig 11055 bp, 9 predicted proteins | sample LARL81metaG_FD_184347 | JGI IMG/M metagenome (GOLD analysis project Ga0207693, IMG submission 184347) | Corn, switchgrass and miscanthus rhizosphere microbial communities from Kellogg Biological Station, Michigan, USA - LAR L8-1 metaG... | ecosystem: Host-associated > Plants > Roots >... | reverse complement strand
CGATCTATCAGAGTATGCAGCGGGTTCGGTTCTCCAGCGCCGACGACTACGAGAAGTTCAAGATCGTCTTCGGCGATGTGCGACACCACCTGAAGACCTTGCCGGGCTTTCTCCACCTCACCTGGTGGACGCACCCCCAGGACCCGACCTGGCACAACGAGGTCAGCTTCTGGACGAGCTACGAGGCCCTCAACGACTGGCACATGAATACCTACCACAAGCACGCCAAGGAGTGGGCGGTCCGCTCGGGCGCGATCATGGAGGACATCATCACGAACTTCGAGTTCAAGAGAGCCCGCCTGATCCGCGTCTGCCCGACTTGCGCCCACATCCAGGACAAGCCCTACGACCTGCATATCGAGCAGGCCGTGCTGGCCGAGCCCTGCCCGAAATGCGGCTATCACTTCCCGATAATGCCGGAGACGCGCGACAGCACGGCAGTGTTCAAGGACGTGCCGGAGCTGGCGGCGGGACCTCCAGCCTGAGCTTTCCTCGCTTCCTGATCCGCACCCGCCTCCCCCCGGACTGCGATCCGGGGAAGGCGCCCTTTCCCGCGGTGCGTCGCGGTGCGGGGGAGGGAGGACCGAGCCCCCAGGGCTTGGTGGGTGAGGGTTTACGCTGCGCCGAGCGTCTGTGACAGCGCGGCGGCACAGTCGCTGACCGCAAGACGTGCGGCGGCGATCAGTCGGCCGTAGCGGATGAAGCCGTGATTTAGACCTTCATAGACCTTGAGTTCACAAGGCACCCCGGCCTGTTTGAGGCCTTTGGCGAGCCGGTGGCTATCGTCGAGCAGCGGGTCGAGATTGCCGACGATCAGATGCGCCGGAGGCAGACCCGCGAGGTTCGCGAGGATCGGGGCGGCCCGCCAATCGCCCTGCTGTTCCGGCTGTTCGAGATAGGTTTCCCAGATCCAGCGCATCTGGGTCTGCGACAGACCGGCGCCGCGACCGAAGCGCTGCCAGGACTCGCTCTCGGTGTCGGTCGAGAAGCAGCCGTAGATCAGCAGCATGAAACTGAGTGCGCGCTCGCCGGCATCGCGCAACGCGACGGCCGCCGCCAGCGCCAGATTGGCGCCGGCGGAATCGCCGCCGACCGCGAGCTTGCTCGGATCGATGCCGAATGCGGAACCCTCGCGCGCCGCCAAACGGATCATCGCGACGATCTCATCGAAAGCGACCGGGAACCGGTGCTCAGGCGACAGCTTGTAGTCGACCGACAGCGCCGCGACGCCGCTCTGGCGGACGAGTTCGCGCAGCATCGCGTCCCAGCTCGGCAGGCTCCCCTGCATGAAACCACCGCCATGCGCATAAACGATGAGCGGCGGCTTGTCCGCGTTGTCCGGGAGGTAGAGCCGGCACGGCACCTGACCGTGCGGCCCCGGCAGCATCAGATCCTGCTCGCCTCGCAATGGGACGGAGCCTTCGCCCAGAAACGCGCCGATGCGGTCGACCGCCGCGCGAACCTCGCTTAAGGGCGCCTGGGTGCGGTCGGGGGCGACAAGGCCGCGGCTTTGCAGCAGCTGCCCGGCCGCGACGAGTTCAGGATCGATCCAGGGTCTCGCATCATTCATGGTTTCTCTCCCTTCGGTTATTCGGCGGCTGCAGCCGGGCGGTCAACGGCTGTCGTGGTGGCTGTGGGCAGGCGCGGCAGGACTTCCTTGGCGAGCAGCCGGATGCCCTTCTCGGCCTCCCGGTGGTCGAGGAAGCCCGAGCGCCCGATGAAAATGAAATGCCCGAAGCCCCCGACCTTGTCATAGATGTCCATGATCTGCTTGGTGACGGTGTCAGGATCACCGGCACATAGGATGCCGCGGGCGATCGCTTGCTCGGCGGTAATGCCGATCAGGCTTTGCCCCGGTCGCAGATTGGTTTGGCTTCCTGGCCGCGGCACCGTCCGGTAATTCTGCGCGGCAGCCTCTGGCGGCATCCGGCCCGGCAGGAATTTCGACATCTGCGGCGCCTGTTTGAGGCTGTTATTGAGGAACCACAGGGTTTTGCTGCCGACCCGCAGGCCCTCTTCATCGGTATCGCCAACATAGCATAGGGCGGCATAGGCGAAACGGTCGGTCCCAGGCGCCGGCAAACCGGCCTCTCGCCGTGCGTCCCGGTACGCGTCGAACGCGCGTTTGCTGGCTTCCGGTCCACGCAATACAAGCGCGTTGACCATGCCGCGGCGGCCGAGCTCCGCCGAGGTCTCGGGATCTCCGGTCGCCGCCCACATCGGCGGGTGCGGCCGCTGAAAGACCGGCGGCCAGATGTTGACATGCCGATGTGTGTAGTACTTCCCCTCCCAGCTGAACGGCCCGTCATGCGAGGTCAAGGTCTTTTGAATGAGATCGATCGCTTCCCAGAAGCGATCGACATAACCGACCGGGTTGGCGTTGCCCGAAACCATCTCGCTATCGCCCGATTTGACGAAGCCGATCTCGATCCGGCCGCGGGAGATGACGTCCGCCGTCGCGTATTCCTCGGCGACCCGCACCGGATCGGGGCGGATCGTGACCAAGGTGCCGAGTGAGAGGATGCGGACCTTCTTGGTCTGCCGAGCGAGGATGCCGAGGATCATCGGGCTCGCGCCGTAGAGGCTGTTGATCCCGGCATGGTGCTCGATCGAAACGACGTTAACGCCGAGGTCGTCGCACAACAGGTGCTCGTCGAGGCATTCCTCGAACAAATTCGCGGCGATCTTCGGGTCGCAGTATTTGTTCGGCAGGCTCGCTCGCACCGACTCGGCGCGGTCGAGCACTTCCTGCGGCACGAAGGGATAGACGTTCTCGCAGTGATACCAAGCCTGCATGGCGGCTACTCCTCGAGAAAACGCGAAACCCGCTCAACAAAGGCCTCGGCCTGCTCGATCTCCGGATGATGGCCGGCGCGTTCGAGCAGTTCGAACCGCGAACCGGGGATCAGGCGACTGTAGGCGCGGCCGTAATCGGGTGTCACGATCCGGTCGCTTTCGCCCCACAGCAACAGGGTTGGCACCCTGATCCTGCCGAGCCAGCGCGGCAACTGTGGGTTGTACATGTACGGGTGCCAGGCGTAGAGGCAAAGCGCCTCGCGATTGCGGGCGTAAACGACCAGCGCCTCGTCCGACATTGCGTTGAAATCCGGTGCGAACCTGTCCGGGTCGTGCCAGCTGCGCCGCCGGACCTCGTCGGGAGATGTGTTGAATATGTCAAGAATGTCGCGGGTTTCGCGATCGCTGATCTTGAGGCCGAGCGGATCGACGAGAATGAGCTTGTCGATCCGATGACTGCAGGCAACCGCTACTTCCGCCGCCAACCAGCCGCCGAAGGAAAACCCGACCAGCGTTACTTTGTCGCCCGGGAGCGTGCCCAGCAGCTCGAGATAGAGATGCACGAGATCGTAGACCGTATCGAAATCCTTTGGCCGCGGCGAGTGGCCAAAGCCCGGGCTCGACGGCGCGATCGCTTCGCCATGTCGGCCGAGAAGTTCGAGGAAGGGCGTGTCGCGGTGGACGGTCTGGAAGCCGTGCAGCACCACGATAGGGCGTCCCGCTCCGCGCCGCACAGTTTCGAGTTCGATCCCGCCTACCGTAAGCCACTCACCACCCGGCATCACTTCTTTCCTTCGGCCAAGCCACCGGCAGATGTATAGCCTCGAACCGCGGCGAGCCAACACCCCCTTGCGGGGCTATTGTAACAGGGTGAACGATGGGAGGGCGGGATGCGGAACCTGCAGGTCAAGGGCGAACGGCTGTGGGCGAGCCTGATGGAATTGGCGCAGATTGGCGCCACCCCGAAGGGCGGGGTGTGCCGGCTGGCGGCGAGCGATCTCGACGGCGAGGCCCGTCGGCTCTTCATCCGGTGGTGCGAGGAGGCCGGCTGCACCATTCGGGTCGACCGGATCGGCAACATCTTCGCGCGCCGGCCGGGTCGCGACGCGAGCCTGCCGCCGGTCATGACCGGCAGCCATCTCGACACGCAGCCGACCGGCGGCAAGTTCGACGGCGCCTATGGCGTCATGGCGGGGCTCGAACTGGTGCGCACCCTCAACGATCTCGGCTATGAGACCGAAGCCCCGATCGAAATCGTCGCATGGACCAACGAGGAAGGCTCGCGCTTTTCGCCGGCGATGATCGGCTCGGGGGTCTTCGCCGGTGTCTTCGACCTTGCCGAGGGGCTGGCGCGGCCGGACAATGTGACCGGCGTCACGCTCGGCGCCGAACTCCATCGGATCGGCTTCGCCGGGCCCGAGCCGGTCGGCAGCCGGCCCGTCGCCGCTTATTTCGAGGCGCATATCGAGCAGGGGCCAGTCCTCGAAGCCGCCGGAAAGCCGATCGGCGTCGTGACCGGCGCACAAGGCCAACGCTGGTACGAGATTACCGTCACGGGCCAAGAGGCGCATGCCGGCCCGACGCCGATGCCGCGGCGCCGCGACGCGCTGGTCGGCGCCGCCCGCATGATCGACGCCGTCAACCGCATCGGGCACGCGCACGCCCCGGATGCCTGCGCGACGGTCGGCTTTGTCCAAGTCAGCCCCAATTCGCGCAATACGATCCCCGGCCGCGTGTTCTTCACTGTGGATTTCCGCAATCCCAACGACGCAGTGTTGAGCGCAATGGACGCCGAGCTGCGCCAAGCCTGTGGCGACGCCGCCAGCGCGATCGGCCTCGAAGTCGAGGTTAGGGAGTTCTGGTATTTCCCACCGACTCCGTTCGATCCCGAACTCGTCGCTGCGGTGCGAACTGCCGCCGAGGCTCAAGGCTATCAGCACCAAGACATCGTCAGTGGCGCCGGGCATGATGCCGTCTACATGGCCCGCGTCGCTCCGACCGCGATGGTGTTTGTGCCTTGCGTCGGCGGCATCAGCCACAACGAGATCGAGGACGCCAAGCTCGACGATCTGACCGCCGGCTGCAATGTACTGCTGAACGCGCTGCTGGAGCGCGCGAACGCCGTTTCAGCCGAGAGGTCGTGAGGACAGGCGCTTCCGACCATTTCCACCGGCTATTCTTCAAAGATGCTGAAAAGGGGCTCGCGAACGCCGAGAACTACCTTGCGGCGGGGACGCGGGTCAGGCGGCCTTCAAGGCCTGCGACAGATCGGCGAGAATATCTTCCTCGTGCTCGATCCCCACCGACAGACGGACATAATTTTCGTCAACCCCAGTCTGCAGCTGCTCTTCCGGAGACAGCTGGGAGTGGGTCGTCGTCGCCGGATGGATCGCTAGGCTGCGCGCGTCGCCGATATTGGCGACATGGTAGAACATCTGCAGCGCATCGATGAAGCGGCGGCCGGCTTCAAGGCCGCCTTTCAGCTCGAAGCCGACGAGCCCGCCATAGCCACCCCGCAGATAGGCGTCGGCCCGGCGCCTCATCTCACCGGTCATCTGGTTCGGGTAAATGACCCGTGTGACTTTGGGATGCTCGGAAAGAAATTTCGCGACGGCCGCCGCATTGGCGCAATGGGCGCGCATCCGCAACGGCAGAGTCTCGAGGCCCTGGATGAACAGGAAGGCGTTGAACGGGCTCATTGGCGCCCCGAGGTCACGCAGCAAGGTCACGCGCATCTTGAGGATATAGGCGATCGGGCCCAAGGGCTTGGCCGCCTGCGTCCAGACTGCGCCGTGATAGCTCGGGTCAGGCTGGTTTAAGAGCGGGAAGCGGTCGGCGTGCTTTTCCCAATCGAAATTGCCGCCATCGACGACGAGGCCGCCGATCGAATTGCCGTGGCCGCCGATATACTTCGTCGTCGAATACATCACGATCGCCGCGCCATGTTCGAGCGGCCGGCACAACACCGGTGCCGCGGTGTTGTCGACGATCAGCGGCACCCCGAGCTCGCGTCCGATCTTGGCGACCTCGGCGATCGGGAACACTTCTAGCTTCGGGTTCGGCAGGGTCTCGGCGTAATAGCAGCGGGTCCGCGCGTCGGTCGCCCGCCGGAAGTTCTCCGGATCGGCCGGATCGACAAAGCGCACCTCCATCCCCATCGTCTTCATCATCGTATTGAGGAACAGGTTCCAGGTGCCGCCGTAGAGATCGGTGGAGCTGACGAAATTGTCCCCGGCCTGGCAGACGTTCTGAACCGCGAACAGCGAGGCAGCCTGGCCCGAGGCCAGAGCCAGAGCCGCGACGCCGCCGTCGAGCGCGGCGACGCGCTCCTCGAGCACCGCATTGGTCGGGTTCATGATCCGGGTATAGATATTCCCGAGCTCGGCCAGACCGAACAGGTTGGCAGCGTGCTGGCTATCGCGGAATTGGTAGCTCGTGGTCTGGTAGATCGGGACCGCTACGGCGTTTGTCGCCGGGTCGCTCCGGTACCCCGCATGGAGCACGAGTGTTTCGGGATGCTGGCTCTTGGTCGGCATGCAAATCTCCGTGGAAGGGCACCGGTTCGGCACTTTGCCATCACGAGCGTGACAGGAACAGCCGGGTTCTGTTTGCTGTGGACACAGGCGGGCGGAAATCGCGTTTATCCGGTATGTGGCGCCGGACCGGACACAAACTGTGAGCGAAGAAGAGACGAGCGCTGGCGTCCAGATCCCGTCCCAGCCGACGGTTGACGCACTGCGCGAGGCCGCTGCCGGATGCACGGCCTGCCACTTGTATCGGAAAGCCACCCAGACCGTGTTCGGCGAAGGACCGGAGGGAGCTCGGGTCATGCTGATCGGCGAGCAGCCGGGCGATGCTGAAGACCTTGCCGGCCATCCGTTTGTCGGACCGGCTGGCAGGCTCCTCGACCGCTGCCTTGTCGAGGCCGGAATCGACCGGAAGCAGACCTACGTCACCAATGTCGTCAAGCACTTCAAATGGGTGCCGCGCGGGCCGCGTCGCATTCACAGCAAACCGAGTTCCGTCGAAATCGAGGCCTGCTTTCCGTGGCTCGAGGCCGAGATCCGTGCCGTCAAGCCGCGAATCGTCATGGCGCTCGGCGCGACTGCAGCACAAGCCCTGTTCGGAAAGGGGTTTCGCGTGACCCGAGACCGCGGCCGGCTCGTGCCCCTTGCGCTGGCGCCTTGCGCGCTCGCCACGGTGCATCCTTCGGCATTGCTGCGGGCGCCGGACGAGGAAACCCGCCGCCAAGAGATCGAGCGCTTTGTGGACGATCTGCGCCAGGTCGCGGCGCTCCTGCGATAATCCGCGCTGCGGGTGGGAGGTGAAGACGATAAAATCAGCGCTCAACTGGGTCGTGGCGGCGATCGCCGGCGCCGTCGTTCTCGTGATCGGCTTTGTAATCGCTGCCCTGTGGACCAGCCTCGGCGACTCGGAGATCAGCGGCGCCGGCTGGCTCGCAATGGGATTGGGGGTCATCGTCACCCTTGCCTTAGGGATAGGGCTGATGGCGCTGGTCTTTGTCAGCAACCGGCGGGGCTATGACGAGATAGGCCGTAGAGACGGCTAAGGAAACTGTTGCACCAGCAAAAAATTAACCTTAAATGCTGCGGTTACTCGACCGTAGGTTAATTCGACATCCCTCGATGCCTGCATTTGTCGAATCTTGCTTGCGCTTCGGGCAGGCCCGTTGCAACCTCCTGTGGCGCGGTTAGAGGGGAACGTGCATTGAAGAGGTCGGCGAAAGAGTTGGAGGAGCCCAGTTCGGCTCCGAAATACGGGCGTGGCACCGGTGTGCCAAACCCGATCGATGTGCATGTCGGCGGCCGCATCCGGATGCGTCGTCTGCTATTGGGGATGAACCAGGAGACGCTCGCCAACGCGCTCGGTCTCACCTTTCAGCAGGTGCAGAAGTATGAAGGCGGCGCCAACCGCGTAAGCGCCTCCCGCCTGTCGGCAATGGCGGATATTCTGGGCGTGCCGATTTCCTATTTTTTTGGTGATCTGCGGCCCGACGATGCCGAGCTCAGCCCGGAGGATCGGCAGTGGCGGGAGCACCTTCAGCGCCCCGAGACAATAGAGTTTATCCGGCTGTATTACGCGATCCCTGACCCGAAGGTCCGGCGCCAATTCCTGGACATGGCCAAGACCGTCGCCGAGTCCTTCGCGTCGAAGACCTCGTAAGGAGAATTTCACCACCCGATCGCGTAGGCAGCGCGGCGGGGGTCGGCGCCGGCTTCCAGGACGCCGCGGCGGCGATCGGCGAGGATCGCGCAGACTGCGCCGGCGCTCCAGATCCAGTCGGGCCAGCGTTGTATCTCGTGGCCGCGCCGCGCCAGTTCGGTAATGACCGGCTCGGGGATGCGCGCCTCGACGGCTAGCCGGCCGGGATAGTAATCGAACGGCGCGAAGGAGGACGGGAAGCTGTAGGTCGCAAACCGCGGCGCCTCGATCGCCGACTGCACATCGTTGCCGAAGACGAACAGGTTCAGCAGCACCTGCAGCATCGCTTGGGTCTGAACATCGCCGCCCGGTGTGCCGAACGGCAGGAACTGATCCCGGCCGTTGATCGCCAGGGCCGGGTTCGGCGTCAGGCGCGGGCGCTTGCCGGGCGCGACTCCCGCGGGATGGCGCGGGTCGGGGCGCGATTGCGAACCGCGGTTGGAGGGGATCAGACCGGTACCCGGCACCACCGGCGAGCCGTAGGAGCCGTCGCTCGGCGTCGCCGAGAACAGATTGCCGTGGCGGTCGGCGACGCAGACATAAGAGGTATCGGGCTCGGGATTGGGATCACCGAGGCTCGCGCGGAAGCGGGCGCCTTCGCGGCCAAGATCGCCCGGCGGTGGCATTTCGGGCAAGGCGCGATCGGGGCGTATCAGTTTGCGGCGCTCGGCGGCGTACTCCGACGAGATCAAAGTCGCCAACGGCACCTCGACCACCGCCGGGTCGCCGAAATAGGCTTCGCGGTCGGCGAAAGCGAGCTTCAGCGCCTCGGTCGTGTGGTGGATGTAGTCCGCGCTGTTATGACCGAGGCCGGCCATGTCGGTGCCCTCAAGCAATGCCATGGTCTGCAGCAGGACCGGCCCCTGGCACCATGCGCCGCAGGTGAAGACCTCGAGATCGCCGAAGCGACGGCGCTCGGGCGGGCCGACCGGCGAGCGGTACTCGGCGAGGTCTTCGGCCGACAGTAGCCCACCTTCCTGCTTCATGAAGGCGATGATCTTGCGAGCGATATCGCCGCGGTAGAACGCGTCGCGCGCCGCTTCGAGCCCGGCCTCGCGGCCGCGTGAAGCCGCCGCACGCTCTTCGTCGGCCATGTATTGCAGCGACGCGCCGAGATCGGTTTGCCGGAACACTTCGCCCGTCTCCGGCGGCCGGCCATTCGGCAGGAAGATCGCTGCGGTCGACGGCCAAGCGCGGTGATCCGCCTCGTGTCGCTTTAAGCTCGCGGCCATCAGCGGATACATCGGAAAACCGTCGCGAGCCAGACGTATCGCGGCCGCCGCGACCTCGCCAAAGCTCATCGTGCCATAGCGCCGGAGCGCGGTGATCCAGGCGTCAGGAGCGGCCGGCACTACGGTTCGCAGCACCCCCTTCGGGATCTTGCCGCCGTGCTCGCGCTGGAAGAGCTGTGGGTCGAGCGCCTTCGGCCAAGGGCCGAGACCGGCTATCGTCACGACCTCCTGCTTGTCGGCGAGGTAGATCATGATCGGCGCGACGCCGGCGACATCGACGAGATCGCTCTGCAGGACACCGAGCGCGATACCGGCGGCGCAGCCCGCATCGATCGCGTTGCCGCCCGCCTGCAAGATGTCGAACCCGGCGGTCGCCGCGAGATAATGGCCCGCCGAGATTGCGTGCTGGGTAACGGCGATGGTCGGGCGGTGTGACGATGCTCCGGTCATGGCGGTCCCTTTCGCGAGATGCACTTTGAAGCACGACAGTAGCGCTTGACCGCCCGGCAATAGAAGAGGCGTTGTAGACCGCGAGGAGGACAGGCATGAGCGAATACGATCTGGTGATCCGCAACGGCACTGTCGCGACGGCGGCCGATACCTCGGTCTGCGACATCGGCATAAAGGACGGCATCGTTGCGACGCTCGGCAAAGACCTTGCCGCCGGAGCGCGGGAGATCGATGCGGCCGGCCGGTTGGTGTTGCCGGGCGGCATCGACAGCCATTGCCATATCGAGCAGCGTTCCTCGGCCGGGGTCGTCTGCGCCGATGATTTCTACAGCGCCACGGTCGCGGCGGCGTTTGGCGGTACGACGACGGTGATCCCCTTCGCGGCGCAGCATCGCGGGCAGTCCCTGCGCCGGGTAGTCGAGGAATACCATGAGGCGGCCCGCCCGAAGGCGGTAATCGACTACGCCTTCCATCTGATCATCTCCGACCCGTCGGAGCAGGTTCTGGGGCAGGAACTGCCGGCGCTGATCCGCGACGGCTACACCTCCTTCAAGGTCTACATGACCTACGACCTGCTGCAGCTCGACGACGGACAGATGCTCGACATCCTGGCGCTCGCCCGCCGCGAGGGGGCGTTCGTCATGGTTCATGCCGAGAACCACGAGATGATCAAATGGCTGACCGGCCGGCTGCTGGACCGCGGTCTCGGGTCGCCGCGCTATCATGCGGTCAGCCACACCCGGCTCGCCGAGGGCGAAGCGACGAACCGGGCCGTAACGCTGTCCCAATTGCTCGACGTTCCCATTCTGCTGGTTCACGTGTCGGCCGCCGAGGCGATCGAGGTCATCCGCAATGCCCAGACCAAGGGCCTGAGGATCTACGGCGAGACCTGCCCGCAATACCTCTTCCTGACCGCCGACGACATCGCCAAACCCGGCATGGAGGGAGCGAAATTCTGTTGCAGCCCGCCGCCGCGAGACCATGCCGCGCAGGAGGCGGTGTGGACCGGCCTCAAGAACGGAACCTTCCAGGTTTTCTCGTCGGACCATGCACCCTATCGCTACGACGCCTCGGGCAAGCTTCCCAAGGGGGACAAGACCACCTTCAAAGAGATCGCCAACGGCGTGCCCGGGATCGAGCTCAGACTGCCGCTCCTGTTTTCCGAAGGCGTGGGGCAGGGGCGCATCGATCTCAACGACTTTGTCGCGCTGACCGCGACCAACCACGCAAAGCTCTATGGGCTCTACCCGCGCAAAGGCACGATCGCGGTCGGCAGCGATGCCGATATCGCGATCTGGGACCCCGCGCGCGAGACTACGATCACCGCTGGGATGCTGCACGACAATGTCGGCTA
>Ga0207693_10005068_pt1 | contig 11057 bp, 10 predicted proteins | sample LARL81metaG_FD_184347 | JGI IMG/M metagenome (GOLD analysis project Ga0207693, IMG submission 184347) | Corn, switchgrass and miscanthus rhizosphere microbial communities from Kellogg Biological Station, Michigan, USA - LAR L8-1 metaG... | ecosystem: Host-associated > Plants > Roots >... | reverse complement strand
GGGCGCGCACGCGCAGGTGGTCGGGGCGGATGCCGAGCTCGGTGTACCAGCGCTCGCGCTCTGCCATCCAGTGCTGGTGCCACTTTTCCGCCTCGGCGGGCGGGACGAAGTACTCCATCTCCATCTGCTCGAACTCGCGGGTGCGGAAGATGAAGTTGCCCGGGGTGATCTCGTTGCGAAAGGACTTGCCGACCTGGGCGATCCCGAACGGTGGCTTCTTGCGGGCGAAGCCGAGAACGTTCTTGAAGTTGATGAAGATCCCCTGCGCCGTCTCCGGCCGCAGGTAGACGGTCGAGCCCTCCTCGGCGACGGGGCCGACGTGGGTTTCGAACATGAGGTTGAACTGGCGCGGCTCGGAGAGCTCGCCGCCGCACTCGGGGCAGCGCAGCTCGGCGTCGGGGTCGCCGCCTTCGGCCTCGACCGCCTCGCGCAGGTGGTCCTCGCGCCAGCGCTTCTTGCACTTGCCGAGGCACTGGACCAGCGGGTCGGTGAAGCCTTCGAGGTGGCCCGAGGCCTCCCAGACGCGCGGGTGCTGGAGGATCGCTGAATCCAGGGCGACGATGTCGTCGCGCTCCTGCAGCATCGCCTTCCACCACTCGGCTTTGACGTTGTTCTTCAGCAGGACGCCGTAGTGGCCGTAGTCGTAGGTCGAGCCGAGGCCGCCGTAGATCTCCGAGGAGGGGAAGACGAAGCCGCGCCGTTTGCACAGCGCCACGATCTCCTCCATCGTCACCTCGGTCGGTCGCGTTCCCTGCTCGGTCGCCATGGCGGGAACGGTAGCGGCTGCGATAATCCCGCAGCCCCATGCCCATCTACGAGTACAAATGCGAGAACGGCCACGTCTTCGAGGTGATCCAGCGAATGACCGACGAGCCGCTGACCGCCTGCGAAGAGTGCGGCGCCCCGGCCTCGCGGGTGCTGACGCCGCCGGCGATCCACTTCAAGGGCTCCGGCTTTCACAACACCGACTACGGGACGAAGCGGGGCGGCAACGGCGGCTCGGAGTCGAGCGGCGATTCGGGCGGTTCCGGCTCCTCGGAGTCGAAGTCGGACTCCGGCAAGAGCGAGTCGAAGCCCGATTCGAAGCCGGCCGCCTCGACCGCCGACTGAGCCTCCACGGCGAGCGAGGTCCAAGCCTCTGCCTGACGATTGGTGAATTAACCACCCTATAGGGGGTCTAATTCACCAATCGCGGTTCCGCTAACCGTGGAGGAACTTGTGGACGGCCTTCTGGCGGACCGAGTCGGGGACTTCGAAGGAGCCGCCGGGCCCTTCGCCGCATTCGCCTTCGCTGCAGAGGACTTCGGCCGGGGCGCTGCCGCCGATCGCGGCCGAGAGGATCAGCTGCGGCATCGTGAAGAAACCCATGTCGCTGACGAACGCTTTCGGGGCGTCCCAGCCGATGATCGGGCCGTGGATGAAGTTGTAGGGGAGGCGGAGCGGGTCGGTGAGCCTGTCCTTGATCCCGTTGATCACTTCCTGCTGGGCCCGCTCGCGGTCGAGGTCGTCGTAGCCGCCAAGCGAGTAGACGCTCTTGCCGGGTCCGGGGCATTCGCTGACGTGGCGGACCCGCGAGTAGGCGAGGGCCTTTTCGCCGTCGAGGGTGTTCTCGCCCTTGTGGAGGCGGATGCTGACGCCGCCCTGGCCGCCGCCGGCCCCGCCGGAGATGTCCGCGCAGAGCTTGACCGGGACGTTGACCTTGACCCCGCCGACGGCGTCGATCAGGTCTTCGAAGCCGGTGAAGTCGACGATCGCGACGTGGTCGATCTGGATCCCGAGGAACTGTTCGATCGTCTTGATCTGCAGGGCGGCGCCGCCGTAGGCGAAGGCGGCATTGATTTTCGTCGGCGTGTGGCCGGGGATTTCGGCGAAGGTGTCGCGGGGGATCGAGAGCTTGCGGAAGCTGCCGCCGCCGGCGCGGACCAGCATCAGGGTGTCGGCGCGGAATTCGCCTTCGTAGCAGGGCTTGTGCGGCTTCTCGCCCTTCGACTGCTGTTCGAAGCACTCCTCGGAGACTTCCTTGTCGCCGCTTCCGGGCGGTCGCGCGTCGGTGCCGAGGACGAGGATCGTCTGCGGCTTGACCAGCAGGAAGGGGTTGCCGTGAAGGGCGTCTCGCGCTTCGCCGGAGAGCTTGAAGGACTGGATCTGAGCCGAGATCCCGAAGGCGAGGAGGCTGATCAGGATCCAGCCGAGGGCGGCGATCCCGACCCATTTGAGGACCTTGCGGACGTTGAAGGGCGCCCGGGGGGAGCCCGGCCGGCGCGGCTCCTTCTTGCCCCGCGGCTCGCGTGAAGGCAACCTTGCACGGTCGCGCAGCCCCGACAGATCCGCGCCTTTCAGGCGCGAAAACAGCCCCCTGCGGGAGCGGTAGATCTTGTACTCGGGCTCGTAATCGGGCGGCTCGGAAGGCCGCTGGTCGCCGTCTGGGCTCATGAAAGGCTAGAAATCATGGCGATGCAGCCGGTAATTCGCCTCCCAGCCTCCCTTTCCTCGTGAGCGCCGCGGAGACGATCGGGGTCGATCTCGGCGGCACGAAGATGCTGGTCGGGGTCCTGGCGGACACCGAGCCGCTCTACGAGCAACGCGAGGCTTCGACCGGCCAGACCGAGGACGAGCTGGTCGAGCTGCTGGTTCGCGAGGTCACCGAGGCGCGGGACGCGCGTCCCGGCGCCGCCGCCGTCGGGCTTGGGATCCCGGCGACGATCGACCACGACGAGGGGGTCGCCGTCTCCGCCGTCAACCTGCCGCTCGCCGACCTGGCGATCCGCGAGATCGTCAGCGAGCGGGTCGGTCTGCCGGTCTTCGTCGACAACGACGGCAACGTCGCCGCCCTCGCCGAGTACCTCTACGGCGCCGCCCGGGGGAAGCCGCACATGGTGATGCTGACCGTCGGCACCGGGATCGGCGGCGGGCTCATCCTCGGGGGCGAGATCTACCGCGGCTCGACCGGCGCCGGCGCCGAGCTCGGCCACGTCGTCATCCAGGCCGATGGCCCGCCCTGCCAGGGCAACTGCCCCAACCACGGCTGCGTCGAGTCGCTCGCCTCCGGGACCGCCCTCGGGCGCGAGGCCCGAGCGGCCGCTGAAAGCGCCGCCGACTCGGCGCTGGGGAAGCTGCTCGCCGAAGGCAAGGAGATCGACGGCAGGGCCGTGACCGAGGCGGCGCTTGCCGGGGACGAAATCGCGATCGGCGTCTTCGACCTGATCGGCGGCCGGCTCGGCGTCGCCTGCGCCAGCTTCGCCAACATCTTCCAGCCGAACGCGATCGTCATCGGCGGCGGAGTGATCGCCGCCGGCGACCTGCTGCTGGAGCCGGCGCGGCGCGAAGTCCGCGAGCGGGCGCTGCGGCCGATGAACGAGACCCCGATCCTCGAGGCGACGCTCGGCAACGACGCCGGCATGACCGGCGCCGCGGCGATGGCGCGGCGGGAGCTGGCCAAGGTGGCAGTCTGATGCCGGGCTGCCTCGTCGTCTGTCCAACCCCGATCGGCAACCTCGACGACGTCACCCCGCGGGTCCGCGAGGCGCTGGTCAGCGCCGACTTCATCGCCTGCGAGGACACCCGCCGCACCGGCGGGCTGCTTGACAAGCTGCGGATCCGCCCGGCGCCGCGGCTGGTCTCCTTCCACGAGGGCAACGAAAGCGCCCGCGCGGTCGAGCTCTCGCAGCGGATCGAGCGTGGCGACATCGTCGCCCTCGTCTCCGACGCGGGGATGCCGGCGATCTCCGACCCCGGCTTCAAGCTGATCCGCCGCTGCATCGACCGCGCCCTCGAGGTGACGGTGCTGCCCGGCCCCTCGGTGATCCCGGTCGCCCTCGTCGCCTCCGGCCTGCCGACCGACAAATGGCGCTTCGAGGGCTTCCTGCCGCGGCGGGCGGGGGAGATGGAGCGGGTCCTTCGCTCGGCCGAGACCGTCGTCGCCTTCGAGTCCCCCCGCCGCGTCGGCGAGTCCCTCGCCGCCCTCGCCTCCCTCGCGCCCGACCGCGACGCCGCCGTCTGCCGCGAGCTGACGAAGATGCACGAGGAGGTCTCCCGCGGCACCCTCGCCGAACTCGCCCGCCGCTTCCGCGGCGACGTCAAAGGCGAGCTCGTCCTCGTCATCGCCCCCGCTGCCTCCTCCGAGCACGACAAAGACGTCGGCTTCGCCGTCGACGCCCTCCGCCACCTGGTGCAGTCAGGCGCGCGGCCGCGGGCGGCGGCGTCGGTGGTCGCCGCGCTCACGGGAACGAGGGCGAACGACCTCTACAAAGCGCTGACCGGCCGCGAGGCGCGCCGGTGACCGGTTTGCGCGAATAGCCTGGGGACCAATGTCTTTCTACGTCACCACGCCGATCTACTACGTCAACGCGGAGCCGCACCTGGGGCACGCGTATTCGACGATGGCGGCGGATGTGCTTGCGCGGCATCATCGGCAGCGGGGGGAAGACGTCTTCTTCCTCACCGGGACGGATGAGCACGGGGAGCCGGTGGAGAACGCGGCGAAGAAGGCGGGGGTGACGCCGCAGGAGCTGGCGGACACGAACGCGGCGAAGTTCGAGGGCCTGATGCCGATCATCGACGCGACCAACGACTTCTTCATTCGGACCAGCGATCCGCGGCACACGGAGCGGGTCGCGGAGATCATGCAGCGGGTCTACGACAACGGCTGGGTGACCAAGGGGGTCTACGAGGGCTGGTACTGCCCGCGCTGCGCCGATTTCAAAACCGAGCGGGAGCTGGGGCCTGGCAACACCTGCCCGATCCACGAGATCCCGTTGCAGAAGGAACGCGAGGAGAACTACTTCTTCAAGCTTTCCGCCTTCCAGGGGCAGCTCGAAGGCTTGTACGAGGAGCGGCCGGACTTCGTCGTGCCGGATTTCCGGCGCAACGAGGCGCTGTCGTTCATCAAGGGCGGGCTCGAAGACGTCTCGCTCTCGCGTCCCAGCCTCAAATGGGGATTGCCGCTTCCCTGGGACCCCGAGCAGCGGATGTACGTCTGGTTCGACGCCCTCCTCAACTACGTCACGGCGCTGAAGTTCGCTCGCGAGGGGGAGGACCTGACCGACAGCTACTGGCCCGCCGACCTGCATGTGATGGCGAAGGACATCCTCAAGTTCCACGCGGTGATCTGGCCGGCCCTCTGCCTCGCCGCCGAGATCGAGCCGCCGCGGCGGATGGTCATCCACGGCTACCTACTGATGGGCGAGAAAAAGATGTCGAAGAGCCTCGGCAACGTCCTCGACCCGTTCGCGGTGATCGAGCGCTTCGGCGCCGACGCGCTGCGCTTCTACCTCTTCCGCGAGGTCAGCTTCGGCCAGGACGGGTCGATCTCCACCGCCGGCTTCGAGCAGCGCTACGAGACCGAGCTCGCCAACGACTACGGCAACCTCGCCAGCCGGGTGCTGGCGATGGTCGACCGCTACCGCGACGGGGTCGTCCCGGTCGCCCAGGTCGACGCGACTCTGGCGGAGGACTTCGAAGGGGCGGTGGCCCGCTTCAGCGACCTGCTCGACCGGGCCGAGCTGACGCAGGCACTGGACCTGGTCTGGGCGCTGGTGCGCCGCCTCAACCGCTTCGTCGAGGAGACGCAGCCGTGGGTGTTGGCCAAGGACGAGGCCGATCCCGAGCGCCTCGACGAAGTCCTCTACAACCTGGTCGAGGGGCTGCGGGCCGTCACGCTCCTGCTCGTTCCCTACCTGCCGCGGACCAGCGAGACGCTGCTGGCGGCACTGGGAGAAGAGGGACGGGCGCTGGCCGAGCTCGGTTCGCGCGAGGGTGGCCAGAAGGTCGCACGGGTCTCGCCACTCTTCCCGAAGATCGAATAGCGGTGTGCCTTTCCCTCGCTATGCGGGGATAAGGAACCCCGCTAGCTGAGCAGCTCCGGGCCGAGCTCTTCGAGGCCGGTGAGGCCGCAGAGGGCCATCGTCAGGTCGAGCTCGGCGAGGACCATCTTCAACACGGTTTCGACGCCGGCCTGACCGTCGAGCGCCAGGCCCCAGATGTAGGGGCGGCCGAGGCAGACGGCGTCGGCGCCGAGGGCCAGCGCCTTGAGGACGTCGGCGCCTCCGCGGACGCCGCTGTCGAAGAGGATCGTGAGGTTGTCACCAGCCGCTGCGGCGATCGCCGGCAGCACGTCGAGCGAGCCGATCGCGCCGTCGACCTGGCGGCCGCCATGGTTGGAGACAACGATGCCGTCGATCCCGCGCCGCACCGCCTCGCGGGCGTCGTCGGGATGCTGGATCCCCTTGATCACGATCGGCAGCGAGGTCATCTCGCGCAGCTGCGCCAGGTCGTCCCAGCTCAGCGACGGGTTCGCCTGGACGCCGAGGAAGTGGCCGGTGGCGGCGCCGACGTCCTCCTCCGGAGCCTTCTCCAGGGCAGCGCGGAAGACCGGGTCCTGGAAGTAGTTGGCGACGCCCATGCCGTTGAGGAACGGCAGCCAGGCTTGCTGCAGGTCGCGCGGCTTCCAGCCGGGGATGAAGGTGTCGACGGTGAGGACGATCGCCCCGTAGCCGGCCCGCTGGGCCCGCTCGACCATGCTCCGCGCCAGCTCCGGGTCGTTGGGCCAGTAGAGCTGGAACCAGCGCGGCGCCTCGCCGCCGGCCACGGCGATCTCCTCGAGCGAGAAGTGGGCGGCGGTGCTGGCGATCATCGGCACCCCGACCGCGGCGGCGGCGCGGGCGGTCGCCAGCTCGCCCTCGTCGTGGACGACCTTCTGCACCCCGATCGGGGCCAGCAGCAGCGGCGCCGGCATCGCCGTCCCGAGAATCGTGGTCGAGAGGTCGCGCTCGCTGACGTCGCGCAGCATCCGCGGCACGATCCGGTGGCGCCGGAAGGCCTCGGCGTTGGCGTCGATCGTGTCCTCGGCGCCGGCCCCCGCCCAGACGTAGTTGGCGGCCTTGGGGTCCATCGCCGCCATCGCCCGCTGCTCCAGCTCGGCCACGGCGACGGGGATCGCCGGCGTCTCGCCGCCGAGCCCGCGGGCGTAGATCTCGCGGTAGTAATCGGCGGGGTCCGGCATCGCGCGAAGGATAGGCTGACCCGTCCGATGATCGACTCCCACACCCACCTCTTTCTCTGCGACGGCGAGGAGGACGAGCTCGTCGCCGCGGCGCTGGAGGCTGGCGTCGAGCGGATGCTGACGATCGGGATGGGGGCGGAGTCCAACCCGGTCGCGGTGGCGAGCGCCGAGCGGCACGAGGCGGTCTTCGCCTCGGTCGGCCGGCACCCCAACGACGCCACCGGCTTCGACGAGGAGGCGGCGGCGGAAATCCGGCGCCTCGGCGCCCACGAGAAGGTGCGGGCGATCGGCGAGACCGGCCTCGACTTCTACCGCCACACGGCGGCGCCGGAGGAGCAGCGCCGCGCGTTTGCGGCACAGATCGAGATCGCCCGCGAGCTCGATCTGCCGATCATGATCCATGCCCGCGACCCCGAAGGCGAGACCGCCGCCACCGACGAGATCTTCGAGACCCTCGACGCCCAGGCGGGCGAGGCGCCGGTGATCCTCCACTGCTTCTCGGCGCCGCACCGGGTCGGCGACGCGGCCGAACGCGGCTGGTACTGCTCGTTCGCCGGCAACGCCACCTATCCCAGCGCCAAGGACCTGCTCTTCGCGGCGGCCAAGGTGCCCGAGGACCGGATCCTGGTCGAGACCGACGCTCCCTACCTGGCGCCGCAGCCGATGCGCGGCAAGCGCAACCAGCCCGCCTTCGTGGTCGAGACGGCGCGGGCGGTGGCCGAGGTGCGCGGCGTCTCCTACGAGGAGCTGGAGCGGACGGTGGAGGCAAACGCACGGGCACTGTTCACCTGGTAGCGGTGGTTCGGCTCGGACAGAACTTCCTCGCCGATCCGAACCTGCTCGACGCGATCGTCCGCGACGCCGAGCTGGGGCCCGAGGACGTCGTGCTCGAGGTCGGCGCGGGGGAAGGGGTGTTGAGCGAGCGGCTCGCGGCCGCCGCGGCGCACCTGCACACGGTCGAGATCGACCGCGGGTTGGAGGAGGCGTTGGCGCCGATCGCGGCACGGCCGAACGTCGACCTGCACTGGGGCGACGCGATGAAGCTCGACCTGGCGGCGCTGGCCCCGGCGCCCACGGCGATGGTCGCCAACCTTCCCTACTCGGTGGCGACGCCGCTGATCCTGCGCACGATCGAGCAACAGCCGTCGCTGCAGCGCTGGACGGTGATGGTGCAGCGGGAGATCGCCGACCGGCTGCGAGCGGGCCCCGGCAGCCGCACCTACGGATCGCCGAGCGCGGTCGCCCAGCTCGCCTGCGAGGTTGACTTGGTGCGGGCGGTCGACCCGGCGGTGTTTCGCCCGCGGCCGCGGGTCGACTCGGCGATCCTGCGCCTGCGCCGCACCGGTCCCGGCGCCGACGCCGAGACCCGGGGCCTGATCCGCGCCGCCTTCGCCCACCGGCGCAAGTCGCTGGCGCGCTCGCTCGAGCACGCCTGGCCGGGGAGCCTCGGGCCTGCCCGCGCCGCCCTGGCCGAGCTCGGTCTGCCCGAAGACGCCCGCGCCGAGGCGCTGGCGCCGCAGCAGTTCGCCGCCCTCTCCGCGAAGCTGCGCGGCTGATGCTGCTGCACGCCCCGGCCAAGCTGAACCTCTGCCTTTACCTCGGGCGGGCGCGCGAGAACGGGCTGCACGAGCTCTGCTCGCTGTTCGAGCCGCTGGCGCTGGCGGACCTGATCGAGGTCTCCCCGGCCGAGCGCGACGAGGTCCTCTGCCCCGGCATCGAGGGGGAGAACCTGGCGGCGCGGGCGCTGGCGGGGCTGCGCGAGCGCGGCTGGAAGCACGGGCCGCTGCGGGTCGAGATCGAGAAGCGGGTCCCGGTCGCGGCCGGCCTCGGCGGCGGCAGCGGCGACGCGGCGGCGGTCCTGCGACTCGCCGCGGGCGAGGTGGCCGACCTGCCGCAGCTGGCGGCCGAGCTCGGCGCCGACGTGCCCTCGCAGCTGCGGCCCTCGCTGGCGCTGGTCCGGGGAGCGGGGGAGAGCGTGTCGCCGCTGCCGGAGCCGGCCGAGCACGCCGCGGTCCTCCTCCCCGGCGGGGGCGGCCTCAGCACCGCCGCCGTCTTCGCCGAGGCCGACCGGCTCGGCCTCGGGCGCAGCGACGAGGAGTTAGAGGAGCTGGCGGCGCGGCTGCGCGAGGTCGCCGGCGCCGGTGCCTCGCCGCTCGACTATCCCGACCTGCTCGTCAACGACCTCGAGCCGGCGGCGCTCTCGCTGCGCCCGGACATCAGCGAGGCGCTGGCAGCCCTGCGAGCCGCCGGTGCGCCGGAGGCGCTCCTCAGCGGCTCCGGCCCGACCGCGGTCGGGCTCTTTCCCGACCTCGTCGCCGCCGAGGCCGCGGCGGAGCGGCTCGACGCCGAGGAGGCGATCGTCTGCGCCGCCGGACACGCGAGACTGGCGCCATGAAGCTGCCAGGCGAGGGAGGGGGCGGGGAGAACCGCAAACGACTGAAAATCGCCGCTGCCGTCCTCGTCGTCGGCGCGATCTACTTCTTCATCAGCCGCCAGCTCGGCCACCTCGACCTGCAGCAGCTGCTCAAGGACCTCTCCCACACGCTCGGGGCCTGGACCTACCTGATCGTCGCCGTCTTCGCCTTCGCCGAGACCGGCGCCTTCGTCGGCCTCCTCGTCCCCGGCGAGACCGTGATGCTGCTCGGCGGCGCCGTTGCCGGCCAGGGCGCGATCGACATCTACCTGCTGATCGCCGTCGCCTGGTTCTCGGCCTGGCTCGGCGACACCACCAGCTTCTTCCTCGGCCGCCGGCTCGGCCGCGAGTTCGTCTTGAAGCACGGGCCCCGGTTCGGGATCAGCCACGATCGCTTCGAGAAAGTCGAGGACTACTTCGGCCGCCACGGCGGCAAGACGATCTTCATCGGCCGCTGGATCAGCCTCGTCCGCGCCTTCGCCCCCTTCATCGCCGGCAGCTCCGGGATGGGGTACCGCGCCTTCGTCCCCTACAGCATCCTCGGCACCGGCCTTTGGGCTTCGCTGCACATCCTCATCGGCTACTTCTTCTCGCGCAGCATCGAGACCGCCGGCCACTACGCCGCCCGCGGCGCCGCAGCGCTGGCGACGCTGATCGTGATCGTCGCCGGCACGGTCTTCCTCGTCCGCTGGCTGCGGGTCGAGCAGAACCGGGAGAAGGCGGTGCGCTGGATGGAGGGCCACGCCGCCACCCGCTGGCTGGTCGAGCTGGCGCGGCAGCCGCAGTTCCGCTTCCTCTGGGACCGGGTCACCCCCGGTGGCACCTTCGGCCTTGAATTCACCTCGCTGATGGCGACCCTGGCGGTGGCCCTGTTCGTGCTCGTCGCCTACACCGTGATCATCGGCGCAGACCCGGGGCCGACGCCGGGGGACGAAACCGCCGCTGAAATCGTCGGCCAGATCCAGGCCGGCGCTCTCACCACGATCGCCAAGGCAGTCAGCTGGTTCGGGTCCGCAACCGCCGTCTCCATCGCAGCGGCGGTCTGTGCGGTGCTGCTCGCCTGGCGGCGGCGCTGGGTCGAGTTCTGGGTCCTGGTCGGTGGGATGGCGATCACGCAGACCGGGGTCGACGTGCTGAGGGAGGTCGTCGACCGGCCGCCACCGGCTGAACCGCTCGGCCCCGGCGGCTCCTCCTTTCCCAGCGCCCACGCCGCCCACTCGGTCTTCTACCTCTGGCTGGCGATCACGATCGTCCTGCGGCTGCGGCCAGGGATGGCGCGGGCGACCGCGGTGGTGGTCGCCGGCTTCGTCCTCACCGCGCTGATCGGACTCTCCCGCGTCTACCTCCAGATCCACTACCTGAGCGACGTCAGCGCCGGCTGGGCGCTGGGCGCTGCGGCCTTCTCGCTCTGCGCGACCGTCGGGCTGGTCGTCTCGCAAGTGCGCCAGAATCCAGAGCAGTGATGCCTCTCGCGCTGACCGACCTCGGTCACCAGTACCTGCTCTACGGGATCGCCGCGGCGATCTGCCTGGTCGTCTTCGTGACGCTGATCCTGCAGCCGGCGCTGAGCGCCTACGGCCGGATCTGGGAGAAGGCGGCGGCCGGCTTCCTCTCCGTCTTCGTGCTGGCGGCCCTGGTGATCGG
>Ga0207693_10005067_pt1 | contig 11058 bp, 13 predicted proteins | sample LARL81metaG_FD_184347 | JGI IMG/M metagenome (GOLD analysis project Ga0207693, IMG submission 184347) | Corn, switchgrass and miscanthus rhizosphere microbial communities from Kellogg Biological Station, Michigan, USA - LAR L8-1 metaG... | ecosystem: Host-associated > Plants > Roots >... | reverse complement strand
TGGTCGGGATGAGCGCCGCGTCGCAGATGTCGCCGTGACGGCTTCCAGTGTATCGTCCATAGCATCGTTGTGGATAGATTGGGGGGCAGCTCTGCTTTGAAAGCAAGCCCGGCGCGGGCACGACCGCACGGACGACGGCGGAGCAACATGGCAAGCGCGGAACAACGGAGTAAGAGCAGAGTTTCTGCCGGACAAGCATCCAGAATTCGGCCAATGCGTCCACAAGGTTGTGCAACACGGTGACAGGCCTGAGCGGCTGTTCCTGCAGAACCATTGGGGACTTTACCGCAGCGACGATGCCGGCAACTCATGGAAGGACATCGCGAACGGCGTGCCTTCTGACTTTGGTTTTTGCATGGCTGCGCATCCGCACGATCCTGAGACGGTTTACATTGTGCCGATTGAGTCAGACCAGTATCGCTGCACGCCGGAAGGGAAATTGCGAGTCTACCGGACCAAGAATGCGGGCGAAAACTGGGAGCCTCTTACGCGCGGTTTGCCGCAGAAGAACGCCAACGAAACCGTTCTGCGCGACGCTCTGACAACGGATACGTGCGATCCTGCGGGTATTTATTTCGGGACTAGAAGCGGCAAGGTCTATGGATCGAGCGATGGCGGAAAATCATGGAAGGCGATTATGGAGGGCCTGCCGGCAGTGGTCTGCGTGAAAGCTGCGTGGGTGGGCGACGATGGGAAAAACCTACCACGGAGGCACAGAGGCACGGAGAAGAGGAAGGCTGCAAAGAGCAAGGCCGGCAAGGGCAAGGCAGTGAAAAGCAGGGCAGCCGGAACATCCAAGCCGGCAAAGCGCAAAAGCGCAGGCCGCGCGCGAGCCGCGAGATAGCCTATGCCGATCACGGTTCGGATTCCGACGTATCTGGCTGCATTCGCGGGTGGCCGCAATATGCTCGCGATTGACGGCTCACCGGCAACAGTAGCGGAAGCGCTCGCAGCATTGTGGAAGGAATATCCTGGCCTGCGTGACCGGATCGTGGACGAGCAAGGCGCGGTCCGTCAGCACATCAACATATTTGTGGGCGACGAGGCCATCCGCTTTGCTGATGGCCTCTCGACCAAAGTACCTGCCGACACGGAAGTCCTGATTGTGCCGGCGGTGAGCGGGGGCTAGTTAGGAGGCCGAACGGAGGGCGCGTTCGACTGATGGCGTGAGCTTGATGGCTACGAAATGGTCTTCAGGGTAAAGATAGTCTTCCCCCGATTCGTCCACAACCCGCAACATTCCGAGCTTGATTGCGGCCACATCACTCCTGAGCTGGTAGATCTTGCGCAACTCCAGTGAGGCGGGATAATCCTCGTTCTTAACGCACACAACATAATGGGTGCCAGCAGGCCCCTTTTTTCTAGGAGAGTATCCGTTTGATTTTGATTTCTTTTCTGCCAATGCCGTGTGCCTCATACCAGTGGAGTTCGCCTCGATGTATCCTACCATCAGAAAATCTGTTCACTTCCACCTGGTCTGAATGTATTGAAAAGCTCTACCTGAGACCATTGAAATGTCTCCTACCGCAGCGGCATGCTGGCTCCCTCAAAGACTTTGGTTACCGTGGTGCGGCCAATGCCATAGATGATGAAGCTTTTTTCGTCGTAGCCATATTCGCGGAAAAGAAGTTCGGCAAGGCCGTCACCGTCCACGTCAACGGCGTCAATCAATTCCAGCCTTGGCGCCACGTCCAGACGTGAAGAATCTGTCACGCTGGAAGCAAGCTTCTGAGGCACGCCTTCAAAGTCCACCCGCGCAATCACCGTGACATAACGGGAGATAAATTTCCCCGGCGTGCCTTTAGCACCCTGCGCTAGATAGCTGCCGGGAATTTCCGCGCTGAATACGATGACCGCGTCATTGCTCAGGTCCAGGTCAAAAGAGTGCATGACCACATTCTGAAGAGAATTGGTGTTGAGCTGCGCGTTTTCCCGCGGAAGCTGCGCGAGTGCAAGCTTGCGCATCTTGACTTCCATCTGCTGCTCTTCACCGGCCTTCCACTTAAAAGCGAATGAGCGGACGTCGGTTGGGTCATTGTCAGAGACGCCCACAAATGTTTTGGTTCCGGAGGTAATTACAGGCAGCTTGGTGCGCGGAACAGGCAATCCCTCTGCCGGAGGTTGGGTGGATGGCGTCGGCGAAGGTTGGGGCGTGGAAGATGCTTCTGGCTGGGGCGGAGACCGTCGCCGAAGCACAGGGCGGTCAGCATCGTCTGGCGCGCCAGAAGAGTCATTTGAGGGAGCACTTGGAGAAGAGGCGCTGGTGGTGGAATCAGAAGTGCCCGGCGCAGGGGTGCTGACAGGTGTAGCTGAAGGATTGGCATCGCCGCGACGGATAACTGGCCGATCGTCGCCTGGGGTTACAGGGGCGGGGGCCTGGGCCTGCGCTTTCCTGGGCTCGTCTGCCACCTGCCACTTGCCTAGCGCGGTCCAGCCTTTATTGTTTGTGCTGCTCAAGATGGTGGCGTAGCCCACGGGGATGCCGTCCGCCTGCACTTCATAGACAATGCCGTTATCGAGCGCCATGGGCCGCGGGGTGGCCTTATAGATACTGGCATCATGAAAACTGCCTTCGTCCAGAATGGTGACGGGAAAGACGTGCGTGGCGACGATGCCGGCGGAGTCCGTAGTGACCTCAACCACGGCGGTAGCCCGCAGCTTGTGCGCTTTACGGCGCTGGGCGAACACAGTGGTGACGGCCGCAGCACATACCAGCACAAGCACCGCGCTGGCCAGGAACCTGCTTCTGCTATATAAATTCATTGATCTTATAAACACGGAAAACCTATGGAAGTTAATGATAAAGCCCCGGAGTTCACTCTTGCCAATGAAGAAGGCAAGCCAACCGCATTAAAAGACTATCGCGGCAAGAACGTGGTGCTGTTTTTTTATCCCAAAGCCAACACGCCGGGTTGAACGATTGAGGCGTGCGGGTTCCGCGACGCATTCACCAAGATGCAAAAAGCCGGCGCAGTGGTGCTGGGTATTTCCGCCGACAAGCCCTCTGCCCAGAAGAAATTTAAAGAGAAATATGATCTGCCCTATTCCCTTCTGGCGGATGAAGACAAAGCCGTCTGCAACAAGTACGGCGTGATGAAGGAAAAAAGCATGTACGGCAAGAAATATATGGGAATCGAGCGAACGACGTTCGTGATCAGCCCGGAAGGCAGGATTTCCGCGGTGCTTACGGGGCTGAAACCAGACGAGCATGCAGCGGCAGCGATGGCGGCGCTGAAGACAAAATAGACCAATCGCAACCCAAAGCTTATTGCCAGGCATGAAGGCTTGGCGTGAGGGCGAATGTGGCTATAATGTAGCCCAACAATTCAGGCTGGCAAGCGGGTCGCCCTATCCTCAGGAGGCTCTTATGGGGTTGCGGGTCATTAAAGTTGTTTTTTGGGGGCTCATCGCGATTTTGCTTGGCTGTGGCTCTTCAAGCAAGCCGCCAACACCGCAGGTAACCGAGTTCGCTCTGGTGGCCAACCTGGATGCCAGCAGCGTCTCCACGTTCAACGTGGCCGATACGATCTCAAGCCTGGGAGATGTCTCTACCGGCGCGTGCCTTGCACCACGCTATCTGGAGCTGCACCCGACCAATGGTTTCCTTTATGCCACGTGCCAGACGTCCAATACCGTGGCCAGGTTTTCCGTGGACAAAAATGCGGCTAAACTGACGCTGATGGGCACGCCCGTGCCAGCCGGCGCTGCGCCGACCACGCTGGAATTTGATCCTACGGGCAGATTCCTTTACGTCACCAACCTCAACGGCAATTCGCTATCGGCATATTCGGTCGGCAGCGGCGGAAGTTTGACAGAGATTGCCGGATCGCCGTTTGCCACGGGTATCACGCCTTATACGGTGAAGGTAAGTGAGTCAGGAAAATTCGTCTACGTGGCAAACCGCGACAGCAATAACGTGACCGCATTCCAGATCGAAGCCAATACAGGCGCGCTCACTGAGATTGCCGGATCGCCTTTCAAAACCGATCTGGGCGCGCGTGCCATTGAACTCTCAGGAAAGTTTGCATTCGTGGCCAACCGCTCAGCGGCGAACGTCTCCGTCTTTACCGTGAACGCGGCGACCGGAGCGCTGACCCAGGTGCCTGGATCGCCGTTTGCCACCGGCCTTGATCCACGAGCAGTGGCTGCGGACAGCAGCGGGCACTTTCTTTATGTCGCCAACAACGGTGATAACAACGTTTCCGCCTACATGATCGACCAGATTACAGGCACTTTGATGCAAATTGCCGGGTCGCCATTTCCCGCAGGCGAAGCGCCGTTGGCAATCGAGATCGATGACTTCGCCAAGCTGATGTATGTGCCGAACAGTCTCTCAAAAAGCGTCACGGTCTATTCCATGGACAGCGCAAGCGGCAGACTGCAAAAACAACAGACGCTCAACACGCAAGGTTTCGCCTGCTCAGTAGCGCTGGTGAAGTAGACGGCCTGAATAGAAACCGGGGTTTTGCTACCAGGCAGCCACGGCGCTACGCCGACCGCATTGAGCAATACAACGTCCGCGGGCTATTGATGAGCTTTAACCATTGCGAAGGCCCGCAGACCAGTGACGATCTGGCAAGTTCGCTGCGCTCGGCTTTATCTCGATCCTGTAATCGTAAAGGTGAGAACACTCTCGGCTGGGATCCTGACTTCCTGCTTGCCTGTGGCGGCGGCAACTCCGGTTCCTGCACCGGCTCCTGCTACTGCGCCGATGGCAGCCCCTTTGCCGCCTCCCGCAACTGCGCCAATCAGCGCTCCTGCACCTGCACCGCCCCCGATCTTAGTGGCATTGCTCTTGGTGTGACTCTTGCCCTCTCGCGTAACGCGCGAGCTGTAAACAGTCTCTCCGTTGATGGAACTCAGCCGCAGGGTGAGCGCGCCAGGTTTGTGGAGGCGTCCGCTACGGTTCACATAGGTAACTTTGCCTTTGACCGGAGCGCCCGCGTGGACCACGACCTTGCCATGTTCAACAATGTCATGCGTAAGAGTGCCGCCCCACACCTGGCCGGTGTGCGCCGTGGCTGAACTCAAAGACGTATTGAGGCGGACGGTTGCGTGGCTTCCGCTGGGAATTTCAGCGGCACTGGCCGCAGACACAGCTAGCATCAACACCACGGCCAGCAGAATTGATTTGCGCAATTTCATTGACATTCCTCCAGTCGGGCTAAAAGCGGATCTGCTTCAGATTGAGCAACTTTGGTTCTTGACGATTTTAATGCTGCCGGGAACTGCTATACACTTTTCGCTGGAATCGGAGGAACTAATGCGAGCGTGGCCTTTCGTGCTTTTGCTTTTGACCTTGCCTGTGGTGGGACGAGCCGCGCCACGGTCCACCGCGACGAAAACGCTGCATGATCTATTCAACGAAGCGTGGGACCAGGAGATGCAGGAGCGTCCGGAAGATGCGTCCGAACTGGGCGATCGGCGGTGGAACGATCGCTGGATGGACAGAAGCCCGGAAGCATATGCGCGCCGCGACCAGAACAGCCATGAGATTCTGGCGAAGCTGGCAAAGATCGACCGCTCTCTGCTCAGCAAGACTGACCAGCTCAATTACGACCTGTTCCAAAAACGCTATGTTGACCGCATTGAGCAATACAAAGTCCGCTGGTTTTTGATGACCTTTAACCAGCGTGAAGGGCCGCAAACCAGTGACGATCTGGGAAGTTCGCTGCGTTTTGAAACAGTGAAAGATTATGAGGACTGGCTGGCGCGGCTGCGAGCTGTCCCCACAGCGCTGGACCATTTTACCGCGCTGCTGCGCGAAGGAATCCGCGAACGCATGGTGCATCCCCGGGTCATCATGGAGCGGATTCCGGCGCAGATCGATAAGCAGATTGTGAGCGATCCCACGCAGAGCGGCTTCTATAAACCGTTTAAGAGATTTCCATCTGCAATCAGCCAGGCCGATCAGCAGCGGTTCCAGCAGGACGCGCGCAAAGCTGTGGAGCAGCAGGTTGTGCCAGCGTTTACGAAATTCAAGCAGTTCTTTGTGAGTGAATATCTGCCTGCGTGCTATGACAAGGTGGGCGCTTGGCAGCTGCCTAATGGCAAAGAGCTGTACGCGCAAATGATCCGCCACTACACGACGACGAATGAAACGCCGGAAGAGGTACACCAGATCGGACTGAAAGAAGTGGCGCGCATCAATGGCGAGATGGATCGCGTAATGCAGCAGAGCGGATTCAAGGGATCGCGCGATGAGTTCTTCAAATTTCTGCGGACCGATCCGCAGTTCTTCTATAAGACGCCGGAAGAGTTGTTTGAGGCTTATAAGGCGGTGGCAAAGACGATTGATCCCAACCTGGTGAAGGTGTTCCGCACGCTGCCGCGGGAGCCGTATGGTGTGGAGTCTATTCCCATGTCATTCGCGCCTGACACGACTGCGGCCTACTATCGGCAGGGGGCCGCCGACGGGTCGCGCGCGGGAACCTACTTCGTTAATCTTTATAAACCTGATGCCCGCCCCAAGTGGGAAATGATGGTGCTTTCCATGCATGAATCGGTGCCCGGACATCATTTGCAGATCGCGCGAGCGCATGAACTGGGAGAAATGCCCAATTTCCGGCGCTATGGGGAGTACACGGTTTATGTGGAAGGCTGGGGGTTGTATGCCGAGTCGCTAGGCGACGATATGGGGCTTTACAGCGATCCCTATTCCAAGTTTGGCCAGCTCAGCTATGAAATGTGGCGCGCGGTGCGGCTTGTGGTTGATACGGGAATCCACGTGAAGCACTGGACGCGCGAACAGGCGATCAAATACTTCATGGAAAATTGCCCCAAGCACGAACTGGATATCACCAATGAGATAGATCGCTATATTGCGTGGCCGGGACAAGCGCTGGCTTACAAGACCGGCGAGTTGAAGATCAAGGAACTGAGGGCGCGTGCGAAAGACAAGTTGGGCGCGAAATTTGACCTGAAAGAATTTCATGACGTGGTGCTGGGATCAGGGCCGCTGCCGTTGGACATCCTGGAGCGGAATGTGGATGAATGGATTGCGATGAAAGCGAGACCTCAGGTCGCTTCGTCGGCAAAGGTGACGAGCAGGGGCGCGGCAAAGAAGTAGATGACAACGGTTGCAGAGACAGTTCCGGCAATGGCTGGCGTTAAAGCGCGCGGGCGCTCAGAGAATTCGGTGCGCTTTTATCGTCCTGAGCTGGATGTGCTGCGGTTCTTCGCCTTCCTGGGCGTGTTTATCTTTCATGCCGCGCCGCGGACGATGGATTTTTATGACGCGGCTGGATATCCGCATTGGCTGAGCAGCTTGCTTATTCCGGCGTTTGGCGCGGGCGCTTACGGTGTGGATTTATTTTTCGCGCTGAGCGCTTATCTGATTACCAGCTTGTTGCTGCGCGAGCGTTCTGCGAGGGGTGAGCTGGACCTGCGCGGCTTTTATCTTCGCCGCATATTGCGCATATGGCCGCTTTATCTCGTATTTGTAGCGTTTGCGGCGATCTTTGCGGCGCTGGTTCCCGAGCAGCATCTGCCGATGAAATATGTGGTCGGCTACAGCCTGCTGGCGGGCAACTGGATTTACGCCTTTTACGGCTTGCCCGCATCTTTTGCCACCCCGCTGTGGACTGTTTCGATTGAAGAGCAGTTTTATCTGGCATGGCCGCTGGCATTGCGCAAAGCGTCAGTGCGCACGATGGCGATCATCGCCGTTGGAATATTGGTTGTTGCGAACGTGTGGCGCGTGTGGCTGGCGGTTTCCGCCGCGCCGGTGGAGCGCATTGAATACAACACGTTTACAAGGCTCGATCCTATCGCGTTCGGGATATTGATTGCGTTGTTTGGCCACAAACTGCCTTCATTTACTCGTCTGCAACGCGCGGCGATGCTCTGCTGCGGAGTGGTTACATGGATTGCAGTGTATGCGTTCACTGTTACCAGTCCTATGTTGAAATTCACCACGTGGCAGATGGCGGTAGGACATCCATTTACGGCGCTGGCCAGCGCGGCGGTGTTGCTGTCAGTGCTGGGGGCGCAGCACGGGTTCTTTCGCAATCGGGCGCTGCTCTATTTGGGCAAAATTTCTTACGGCCTGTATGTGCTGCATGAGTTCGCGCATTTCTGCGCGATTCGTCTGGTGCACGCTTCCACGCCTGTTATGGTCTTGGTCCAATCAATTGTCGGACTGGCCCTTACCATCCTGCTGGCTGCGGCTTCCTATCGCTGGCTGGAAAGCCCATTCCTGCGATTGAAAGAGCGCTTCGCGCATGTGCAGTCGCGGCCGGTATGACGCGCGAGACCAAGCTGTTGCGCCGGGCTTTCTTCAATCGCGATCCGCGAATAGTTGGGCGCGAGCTGCTGGGCAAGCTGGTTGTCCGCCGCGAAGGACGCAAGCAGCTCGCGGGACGCATCGTTGAAGTGGAAGCTTATCTAGGCGCGGGCGATCTGGCCGCGCACGCCGCCGCAGGGCACACGGCGCGCAATGCTGTGCTCTGGGGACCTCCGGGACACGCGTATATTTACTTCATCTATGGCGTTCATTACTGCCTGAACATTTCCTGCCTGCCTGCGGGCGAAGCAGGCTGCATTCTGGTCCGTGCGCTTGAGCCTGTCTCAGGCTTGCGCGAAATGGCTGAAGCGCGCGAGCTAGCCGATCTGGATCTCACGTCAATGCGCGATCTGCGCAAGCTGGCCAGCGGTCCCGGAAAGCTTTGCGAAGCGCTGGGCATTACACGTCCTCGTGATAATGCAAAAGACATGCTTTCTCCTGAGTCCGATCTTCAGGTGATGAGCGATGGCTTCCGCGCAGAAGACGTTGCGGTTACGCAACGCATCGGCATTACAAAGTCAGCGGAGTTGCCTCTGCGGTATGTGATTGCGGGAAATGCTTTTCTTTCGAAAAAGTGAGCCGCAAGAGTACCTCAGGGGCTAAAGCCCGCCAGTTTGTCGCAGAGCACCGCAGGCATAAATGAATGCCTGCTCCACCCCATTTTGGTCAACATTCGCGTGGGAAATACTCTATCGTGGCGCCGATGCCGTACCTTTTCCCGTAAGCACAATATTATCGATCAGCCGCGTGCTGCCTACGTAAGCGGCCACTGCGACCAGCGCGCCGCCGGAAATATCCGCCACAGGATCGAGCGTGTCACGATTGACGATCTCAAAATAATCCGGCTTGACCGCTGCTTCTTCCGCCATCACTTGTTCGCCGGCGACTTTCAGCCGGGCAGAATTCGATTCGCCGCGATCGGCCAGCGTTTGAACCCTCATGAGCGCACGATACAAAACCAACGCCTGCTTGCGCTGATCGGGATTGAGATAGGCGTTGCGTGAGCTCATGGCAAGGCCATCGGCTTCGCGCACGATTGGACAGACGACGATTCGTACATCGAAGTTCAAATCGCGCACCATCTTGTTGATGATTGCCACCTGCGCGGCGTCTTTCTGGCCGAAGAAAGCAAAATCCGGCTGCACGATGTTGAACAGCTTGGACACGACGGTGGTCACGCCGCGGAAATGTCCGGGACGCGAATGGCCGTCCAGCTTTTCGCTCAAGCCTTCCACGTTCACCCGCGTGGTTGCGCCCGGCGGATACATCTCCTCAGTCGACGGCAGAAAAAGGTAGTCGCATTTTTCCGCGGCCAGCATGGCTGAATCTTTTTCCACGTCTCGCGGATACTTGCCGAAATCTTCCGTGGGGCCAAACTGCAAGGGATTCACAAACACTGAGGTAATCACTACGTCGGCCTGCGCCCGCGCCGTTCGCACCAGCGATAAATGGCCCTGATGCAGCGCGCCCATGGTCGGCACAAAGCCAAGGCGCTTGCCGGCGCGGCGTGCTTCTTTGCTTACGGCTGTGGCTTCTGCGGCGGAAGTGAGAATGAGCATGGGAGAAAGCAGTTAGCAATTGGCAACTAGCAATTAGCTCTTGTCCTCAAGCCTTATGCCAATCCTTGATTGTCTCGCAATTTCGATACTTAAACTGACGGGCACCGGCGCTGAACGGCGATGCATCAATCCTGGCGCCTCGTCACCAAAGCCAAGAGCCAAAGGCTAATTGCCAATTGTCTTTTGCTAGATGCTACCTGCTATACGCCTTCATTTCCTTGCGCCGTAAAATCGCTTCCAGCTCCGCCCGGGTTTCTTTAGGCAGGTGGTAGGATTCCGCGTCGTTGGGATAGCCGCCACTCTCCACGTCGGCCTTGAACTGCTGCACGGCGTTGGTGAAGAGCGCCGCGGCGTCGCCATAACGACGCACAAATTTTGCCGGCTCATGGAACGTGAGGTTCACCAGGTCATGGAAGACCAGCACCTGGCCGTCGCAGTCCGGGCCCGCGCCAATGCCGATCGTCGGAGCGCTGACCTCGCGCGTAATCATCTGCGCAACCTCGCGCGGCACGCCTTCCAGCACAATGGAAAACACTCCGGCTTTATCCAGCGCGACCGCGTCTTTCATCAGGCGCTCAATGCCGGAAAAATCTTTGCCCTGGACGCGATAGCCGCCCATCTTGTGCAGCGACTGCGGCGTCAACCCAATGTGCCCCATCACCGGCACTTCCGCATCGAGCACGCGCTTCACCAGGCCCACGCGCTGCGCGCCGCCTTCCAGCTTTACCGCCTCCGCGCCCGCTTCCTTCACAAAGCGCAGAGCATTGTGCACGCCTTCTTTTTCGTCTTCGTGATACGCGCCAAAGGGCATGTCGGCGATCACCATGGCTGACCGCACCGCGCGCCGCACGGCCCGCGTGTGGTGCAGCATTTCTTCCATAGTCACGGGCAGGGTGTTGTCATAGCCCAGCACAACCTGGGCCAGCGAGTCGCCCACCAGGACCATGTCAATCCCAGCCTCGTCCACCAGCCGCGCCGTGGCGTAGTCATACGCCGTGAGGCAGGTAATGGGCTCATGCCGCAGTTTTTTCTCGTGGATTGTGGTGGTAGTGATCTTTTGTAGATTGGAACCAGGTCGGGCGCCCGGGAGCTGCCCTCCGTTGAAGGAAGTGATGCTCATTTTGCCTCCAGTGCAGTTCGGGAACTCCCGATACCGCCTGTTTGTCACACATTAGGATGCGGACGGGGATATTGTAGTCGCAGGGAAAGTGCGGG
>Ga0207693_10005066_pt1 | contig 11059 bp, 6 predicted proteins | sample LARL81metaG_FD_184347 | JGI IMG/M metagenome (GOLD analysis project Ga0207693, IMG submission 184347) | Corn, switchgrass and miscanthus rhizosphere microbial communities from Kellogg Biological Station, Michigan, USA - LAR L8-1 metaG... | ecosystem: Host-associated > Plants > Roots >... | reverse complement strand
GCCGGGTAGTCTTCGCGTCATCGGAGCGGCGCTGCGCGAGAGCCAGGGCATTCGCGCCGGCACGGTGGTCGGCATGGACCTCGCGGAGGAATCCATTCGTGACGCGGTAGCGGCAGCCGAAAATCATGCCGACGTTCGAATCCAGAACGTCCTGATTTCCGTCAATTGCGGCCAACCGGTCAGCGTCACCGCCCGCGCAGCCATGACGCTTGACGGAGCTCTGGTGTCCGACGCTCATTTGCGCGCCCTGCTCGCCGATGGCCGCTCGCGCTGCCAGCTCGAGGGTCATGAAATTATCCAGAGCGCACCGACCACCTACGTCGTCGATGAAGCTCGCGGCGTACGCAATCCGTCGGGCATGTTTTGCCAGCGCATAGGCGTGGCGATGCACGCAGTGGCCGTGAAGCCGTCGCCGCTCAATAACCTGAAACTCGCGGTCGAGCGCTGCCATCTCAATGTGGTCGGCTCGCTCTTCGCGCCTTTTGCGAGCGGTCTGGCGGTACTGACCGAGGACGAAAAGCAGCTCGGCGCGACGGTCATCGACATGGGTGGCGGCGTCACTTCAATCGCCGTTTTCTTGGAGGGCCATCTCGTACATACCGACGTAATTCCCATGGGCGGACAACAAGTTACCTCCGATCTGGCACGCATGCTGGCGGCGCCGCTCTCAGCAGCGGAGCGTGCCAAGACGCTCTATGGCGCGGCACTGGGCGACATGGAGGCGGGAGCCGATGTCATCCCGCTCGCCCAGATGGGAGAAGAAGGTGACGAGAATGCCATGCGCGTGCCGCGCTCGATGCTGACCCGCATCATCCAGGCTCGGCTCGAAGAGATATTCGGCCAGGTGCAGGCGCGACTGCGCGCAAGTGGCTTCGATGTTGCGGCCGGACGCCGCGCGGTCGTGACCGGTGGCGCGTGTCAGCTGGCTGGCGTGCGCGAACTGGCCGGACGCGTGCTGAATAAGCAGGTGCGTATCGGCCGGCCGCAAAGCTTTCCCGGTCTGCCGGCGGCGTCGCTCGGACCGGACTATGCGACGGCGATCGGACTTCTGGTCGCCGGCGCATCGATGGCGCCGGAGATACTCAATCCCGACCTTGCGTCCGAACCGGAGCAGCGGTCGGCAAAAGGATGGCTGAACCGGTTGACCGGCAGCCTGTTCGGATGATTCAACAATAAGAACGCGAATCAGTTGGGCAACCGTGGTGTGACAAGGTGATGAAAAAACAAGGCCAAGGAGAATAACATGGCGATCACGCTCAAAGCACCGGAACTACGAGAACTACGGCCCCGAATCACCGTGCTCGGTGTCGGCGGCGCCGGCGGCAATGCCGTCAACAATATGATCGGCTCGAAGCTCGAAGGCGTCGAATTCGTCGTCGCCAACACCGACGCGCAGGCGTTGGCGCAGTCGAAGGCGGAGCGCAAAATCCAGCTCGGCGGCAAGCTGACAGAAGGTCTCGGCGCCGGCGCCTCGCCCGATATCGGTCGCGGCGGCGCGGAGGAATCGCTCGACGAGATCATGGAGCAGCTCGCCGGTTCGCACATGGTCTTCATCACAGCCGGAATGGGCGGGGGCACGGGAACCGGTGCGGCACCCGTCATCGCCCGCGCCGTGCGGGAGATGGGAATCCTCGTCGTCGGCGTCGTCACCAAGCCTTTCGCGTTCGAGGGTGACAAGCGCATGCGCGTCGCCGAACGCGGCATCACCGAGCTGCAGCAGTTCGTGCATACGCTGATCGTCATTCCCAACCAGAATCTCTTCCGTGTCGCCAACGACCGCACGACGTTCGCTCAAGCTTTCGCCATGGCGGACGATGTCCTGCATGCCGGTGTGCGTGGGGTCACCGACCTCATCGTCATGCCGGGCCTCATCAATCTCGATTTTGCCGACATCAAGTCGGTGATCTCCGAGATGGGCAAGGCGATGATGGGCACCGGCGAAGCGGAAGGCGAAGACCGCGCCCAGAAGGCCGCCGACATGGCGATCTCCAACCCGCTGCTCGACGATGTCTCGATGAAGGGCGCGCGCGGCGTGCTTATCAACATCACCGGCGGGCCGGACCTTATGCTGTTCGAAGTTGAACAGGCCGCGAACCGCATCCGTGCCGAGGTCGATCCGGACGCCAACATCATCTTCGGCAACACCATTCTGGACGACATGGAAGGCCGGATCCGCGTGTCGGTGGTTGCCACCGGCATAGACGCCGAACAGGTCATCGTCAGCGATAAGGTGCAGCCGCTGCGGCCGCATTTAAAACCTGTTCCGATGAAGCCCGAACCGAGGCCGGAGCCGCGAGCCGTCGCCGGCACCAACGCGGTTCATCGTCAAGTCGAAGTCATCGCCGACGAACTGGGGGCGCAGATGCCGGCGCGCCCACCGACACCGATCGAAGCGATGATCCTGGGCGGAGACGAAGCGCCGCAAATCATCGAAGAAAGTGCACCGGTCGAGATGCCGGTGCGCGCCGCGCCGCGTCCCGAACCGGTCCGCATGCCTGTCGCTCAACCCGAACCCGAACGCAGATTTTTGGGACTCTTCGGGCGTAAGAAGAAAGACGAGCCCCGCTTGGATGCGACGACTCGACCGCCGCAACCGCGTCCGGCGACCCAGCCCATGGCGCGGTCAGCGGTCGCTGCCGCCGAACCGGTGCGTCCGCAACAGCAACCGCAGAATTCTGCGGACGATCTGTTCCCGGATCATAAACGTGACGAACAGTTCGAGATTCCGGCGTTCCTGCGTCGCCAGACGAACTGATCGCGTCACATCATAGATAAGCGGAAGCCCCTCCCGTTCCGCGGGAGGGGCTTCACGTTTTGGTCAGCTCGGGCGACAGCGCAATATCACCCCACTAAGCTTGCTGTGATTTGGGGGAATGCATGAAGACGCTCATTCTGATTCTTGGCATGATGGCTGCGATGGGTACTGCCACCGCCGAACCATATGATGTTTCCGAAAAGAGCATTGCGACTCTGCAGGCGGATATGTCGGCCGGGCGGGTCACATCGGCAGAACTTGTGCGTGCTTATATCGCGCGGATCGATAAGATCGATCGCAGCGGGCCAAGCCTGCATAGCGTCATCGCGCTCAATCCCAACGCGTTGAACGACGCACGCGCGCTCGACGCGGAACGCAAGGAAAAGGGCGCGCGCGGTCCGCTGCATGGAATTCCCATTCTGGTCAAAGACAATATCGAAACCGCCGATCCGGTCGCGACGACGGCGGGATCGCTCGCATTGGCAGGCAACATCACCCATCGCGATTCGCCGGCCGTGGCGCGCTTGCGCGCTGCGGGCGTCATCATTCTTGGCAAGACCAATCTGAGCGAATGGGCCAACATCCGAAGCTCACATTCGATGAGCGGCTGGTCGGCGATCGGCGGATTGACGCGCAACCCTTATGTTCTGGACCGCAGCGCCTGCGGCTCTAGTTCAGGCAGTGGTTCGGCGGTCGCAGCCAGCCTTGCGGCGGCGGCGCTCGGCTCGGAAACCGACGGCTCGCTTGTCTGCCCGGGTTCGATCAATGGCATCGTCGCGCTCAAACCGACGGTCGGCCTCGTCGCGCGAACGCACATCATTCCGATCTCCCATAGCCAGGACACCGCCGGGCCGATGGCGCGTTCCGTCGCGGACGCGGCGTTGCTGCTTTCGGTCATGGCCGGAAGCGACGTGGACGATGCGGCAAGCGGCGAAGCCGACGCGCGCAAGCAAGATTACTCGGCAGCGCTCGCTGCCGCTTCGCTCAAGGGCAAGCGCCTGGGCGTCATAGCGCCCGATCCCGATGCGCTGCCGAGCGACACGGATAAGGTGTTCGCCACGGCTGTGGCCGCGCTCAAATCCGCAGGCGCGGAAATCGTCGAAATCCACAACTTCGTTCCACCGGCCCCCGAGTTGGGAGCAAGTGAACTGACGGTGCTTGGCTTCGAACTCAAGCACGATCTCAACGCCTATTTCGCGAGTCTGCCGCCTGGTGGAGCTATCAAGACTCTCGCCGACGTCATTGCCTTCAACAACACCTCGCCGCGCGAGACGGTGCTGTTCGGTCAGGACATTTTCGAGAAGGCACAGTCGCTCGGCGATCTCAGCGATCCCGCTTATATCAAGGCGCGCGACTCCTTGCGCAAATTCTCGCGCGACACGCTCGACAAGCTCATCGCCGAATACCATCTCGACGCCTTGATCCGCAGCACCGACGATGCGTCGTTTCGCTTCGATGTCATCAAGGGCGACAACGACAGCAGCAATTCCTCCTTCCTGCCGGCGACCGCGGGCTATCCGCATCTGACCGTTCCGATGGGATATGTTCAGGGGTTGCCGGTCGGACTCTCCTTCGTCGGACCGGCATGGTCGGAAGCGACTTTGCTGGCGCTCGGCCATGCCTTCGAGCAGGCGACCGCCGCGCGCAAGCCGCCGAACTATCTGCCATCGCTCGAGGGTACACCGGGAATGGTGCGCGCCTTCGAACCCGCCTCGAAGTGAGGCGCCGCAGCTACGGTTTTCTTTGATCGGCAATCACCTATAGTGCCGCGATGAGCATGCGCACGACTTTGGCACGCGAAATCAGCGCGACGGGTACGGCGCTGCACAGCGGCGTCAGCGTCCGCATGACGCTTTCTCCCGCTGCTTCCGGCACGGGTATTGTTTTTCGCCGCAGCGACGTGGGCGGCGCGATGATCCCGGCGCGCTACGATGCGGTCACGGAAACCAATCTCGGTACCGTTATCGCTGCCGGTGCGGTGAAGATCGGCGTGATCGAGCATCTGATGGCAGCGGTCGCAGGGGCTGCGATCGACGATCTCCTGGTGACGCTCGATGGCCCCGAACCGCCTATCCTGGATGGCGACGCGCTCAGCTACTTTGCGCTGCTGGAGCAGGCCGGCAACGAAAGACAGCCGGGAATGCGACACGCCATCAAGCTCAAGCGACCTGTCTCGGTTGCGATCAAGGATGCCCGCATCACGCTCAGCCCTTCCAATACGCCGGAATATTTCTACGAACTCGACTACTCCAATACCAAGGCGATCGGGAAACAGAGTTTTGGCATAAACTTCACTCGCGAGAATTTTGCCAAGGAGATTGCACCGGCCCGCACGTTTGGCTTCCTCCATGAGTTGGAGATGTTGAACAAGATGGGACTTGGTCGCGGCGCGTCGCTGGAGAACACGCTCGCCGTTGACGGTGACATCGTCGTCAATCGAGACCTCATGCGCTTTCCCGACGAGTTCGTGCGCCACAAGATCCTCGACGCCATCGGCGACATGGCGCTGGCGGGCGCGCCCCTGATCGCGCGATTCGAAGGCGTGAAATCGGGCCATGCCACGAACAATGCTGTCTTGCGAGCGCTCTTTGCCGACCCCGCCAACTACGTGACAATCGATTTAGACTGAGCGTCCGCAAAGCCGTGTTATAAGCTCCGCCGAACGGCGCCTTGGGCTTGGCTCAGGCTGCTGGACCGGTCCCGCCTTCAATGGCATAAGGGCTTGGTCCTGAACAATAAACGCGGAACTCTCGGCCGAACGGAACAGCAGTGATGGCGCTTGGAATTTCAACCTCCCGACCGATGCTCAAGGTCCTGTTAGCGGTCGTCGTGGCTGGCTTCAGCCTTTCCGGCTGCGACACAATCAACAGTCTCACCGGGCGAACCACCGACGACGCCAAGGAGCCAATCTATATCGAACGGCCAGTCGACCAGATCTATGGCGACGCCTGGAAAAAGATCAATCAGGACGACTGGGTCGGAGCCGCCAAACAGTTCGATGAGGTCGAACGCCAGCATCCCTATTCGATCTGGGCTAGACGCGCGATGCTGATGTCGGCCTATTGCTACTATCACGCCAATCACTATGACGACGCGATCACCACCGCGGATCAGTACATCGCGCTCCATCCCGGCAGCAAGGAAGTCGCCTACGCCTTCTACTTGAAGGCGGTGTCGCTCTACGAGCAGATCGTCGATGTCGGTCGCGACCAGTCGAATACCGAAGGCGCGCTCACCGCACTTCAGGACGTGGTGCAGCGCTTTCCCAATTCAGAATATGCCCGCGATGCGACGCTGAAGATCGATCTCACACTCGACCATCTTGCCGGCAAGGAAATGGCTGTCGGTCGCTACTACCTCTTCAAAGGCGACTATGTCGGAGCGATCAATCGCTTCCGCACGGTGGTCGAGCAATATCAGAAGACCTCCCAGATTGCCGAGGCTCTGGAGCGCCTGACGGAGGCCTACTACGCGCTCGGCGTTTTCAACGAAGCCAAGACGGCTGCCGCCGTGCTCGGCGCCAACTATCCTGGCAGTCCATGGTACAAGGACGCCTATGATCTGCTGCAAGGTGGCCATCTGAAGCCTGAGATTGACCAGGGCTCGTGGATGTCCAGAATTCTCGGCTAGAATCTCAAAGGGCACAGCGATGCTCGCGGCGTTGACGGTCCGGGACATCGTGTTGATCGAGGCTGCGGCGCTGGAGTTCAGTGCCGGTCTCAATGTCCTCACCGGCGAGACCGGCGCCGGCAAATCGATCCTGCTCGACGCCTTGGGATTGGCCGCCGGTGGGCGTGGTCGTGTCGCGGTGCGTCCGGGTGCTGCGCAGGCATCCGCCACAGCCGTTTTCGAGCCGTCCGCCGACAATCCGGTCCATGCCTTGCTGAGCGCGCAAGCCATCGCGACCGACGGTGAGGTCGTGCTGCGGCGGACATTGACGGCCGACGGCCGCACACGCGCCTTCGTCAATGATGAGCCTGTGGGCGTTGCGTTCCTGCGCGATGCCGGCTCAGCACTCGTCGAAGTCCATGGTCAGGCCGACGATCGCGGCCTGTTCGATGTCTCCACGCACCGCGGCATGCTCGACGCCTTCGCGGCCCACGACGGGCTGCTGCGCGAGACGGCTAACACCTTTGCGGCCTTCGCGGCAGCGCGCGATGAACTGGCCAAGCTGCGCATCGCGGCAATCGCTGCCGCGGCCGATGCCGATTTCGTTCTGCACGCCGTCAATGAATTGAGCGCACTCCAACCGGAAGTGGGCGAGGAATCGCGATTGTCGGGTGAGCGCGCGCTGCTCATGAACGCCTCGCGCATTGCCGAGGACGTGTCTGCGGCGGCTGATCTGCTGAACGGCGAGCGCGGCGCCGGCGCATCCATCTCGGCAGCGCTGAAGCGGCTATCGCGCATGAACGAGGAGGCGCGCAAGGCCTCGGCGGCGGCCGAGCAGGCATTGGACCAGGCATACAACGCGCTCGAAGATGCACGGCGCGAGTTGGACTCGTTGAGCGCCCGCCTCGACTTTGAGCCTGGCCAGTTGGAGAAGACGGACGATCGCATCCACGAACTGCGCGGCGCGGCGCGCAAATATGGCGTGAAGCCGGACGAGTTGCCGGCGCTGCTGCGCGAATTCGAGACAAAGCGCGACGCGCTAGACGCCAGCGGCGGCCGCATGAAGGAGGCCGAAGCCGCCGTAGCCGCGACGCGGAGTTCGTATCTCGATGCCGCGGCGCGGCTCTCGAAATCGCGTGCGGCCGCAGCGCGGAAACTCGAAGCCTCTGTGGCCGGTGAGCTCGCGCCGCTGAAGCTCGGCCATGCCCGGTTCCGGGTCGCGTTCGAATCCCTCGACGAAGCGAACGCTGGCGCCGGTGGCATGGAACGCGTGGCATTCGAAGTAGCGACGATCGAAGGCGCCCCATTCGGTCCACTTACGAGAATCGCTTCGGGCGGCGAACTGGCGCGCTTCTCGCTTGCGCTCAAGGTGGCATTGGCAGAAGCCTCGCCGCCCGCCGCGCTCGTCTTTGACGAAGTTGATCGCGGTGTCGGCGGTGCGGTGGCCGATGCGGTCGGGGAACGACTGCAACGCCTCGCCCAGACGACGCAGGTGCTCCTCGTCACCCATTCACCGCAGGTAGCGGCGCGGGCTGAGCGGCATTTCCGCATCACGCGCTCCGGCGACAAGACGCGCGTCGTGCTGCTCGACGATGAGGCGCGTGTCGAGGAAGTGGCGCGCATGCTGTCGGGCGCCGTCGTGACCGAAGAGGCGCGCGCTGCGGCCAGGCGTCTGATCGCCGAAGCGCACGCGCCGGCGCCGAAGAAACGCAAACGCGCATGACGCCTGCTGGCAAACCGGTCGAGAAGCTCAGCTCCAAGGAAGCGGAGAAGGAGCTCGACCGTCTGGCGTCGGAAATCAGCGAGCATGACCGGCGCTATCACAGCGAGGACAGACCCGTCATTTCCGACGCGCAGTATGACGCGCTGCGCCGGCGCAACGATGCGATCGAGAAACGCTTCCCGCTCCTGGTACGCGCCGATAGCCCGTCGCACCGTGTCGGCGCCGCCGTGTCGGCGAAGTTCGCCAAGGTCGTGCATGCCAAGCCGATGCTCTCGCTCGACAACGCCTTCAGCGACGAGGACGTGCACGACTTCGCGGTCAGGGTACGCCGCTTCCTCGGTCTCAAGGAAAGCGACAAGCTCACGTTGACCGCCGAACCGAAGATCGACGGACTGTCCGCTTCGCTGCGCTACGAAAACGGCGTCTTTGTGCAAGGCGCGACACGCGGCGATGGCGCGGAAGGCGAAGACATCACCGCCAATCTCAGGACCATCAAAGACATTCCGCTGCGCCTCTCCGGCAAGGCACCGAAGGTGCTCGAGGTGCGCGGTGAGGTTTATATGAGCCACCGCGAGTTCGCCGCGCTGAACAAGAGGCAGGAGAAGGAAGGAAAACCCGTCTACGCCAATCCGCGCAACTCGGCCGCCGGCTCGGTGCGTCAGCTCGATCCATCGATCACCGCGTCGCGGGCACTCAACTTCTTTGCCTATGCCTGGGGCGAAGCGAGCCAGCTTCCCGCCGACACGCAATGGGGCATGCTGGAGGCGTTCAAGGCGTTCGGCTTCGCGGTCAATCCGCTGACGCGGCGAGTGGAGACCGTCGATGGCGTGCTCAAATTCTACCGCGATATCGAAGAGAAGCGCGCCAAGCTCGGTTACGACATCGACGGTGTCGTCTACAAGGTCGACCGGCTCGCCCTTCAAGATCGCCTCGGGTTTGTGTCGCGCAGTCCGCGCTGGGCGGTGGCGCACAAGTTTCCAGCGGAACAGGCGGAAACGATTCTCGAAGACATCGACATCCAGGTCGGACGCACCGGCAAGCTCGCACCGGTCGCGAAGCTGAAGGCCATTACGGTCGGCGGTGTCGTGGTGCAGAACGCGACCTTGCACAATGAGGACGAGATCGCGCGTCTCGACGTGCGCATCGGCGACACGGTCGTCATTCAGCGTGCCGGTGACGTCATTCCGCAAGTGGTGCGCGTGGTGACCGAGCGACGGCCGCGCGGCGCCAAGCCGTTCCAGTTTCCCCACACCTGTCCGGCTTGCGGCAGCCATGCGGTGCGCGAGGTGGACGAGAAGACCGGCAAGGAAGAAGTCGACCGGCGCTGCACCGGCGGGCTCATCTGTCCGGCGCAGGCGGTGGAGCGGCTGAGGCACTTCGTGTCGCGCCTTGCCTTCGACATCGAAGGCTTCGGCGGCGTCTATATCGAGACCCTGCATGAGAAGGGCTTGCTCAAGGAGCCGGCCGACATCTTCCGCCTGGCGAAGAAGCCCGAGGCGCTCGACCGCGCGCTGGCCGCGCGGCGCGCCGAACTCGCGGCCGAGCGGCGTGCCAAGGAAGGCAAGGGCGAGACGAAGAAGTCGAAGAAGGACGAGGAGAGCAAGCTCGTCGAGAACCTCGTCGGCGCGATCGAGGCGCGGCGTAGGATCGCGTTTGATCGCTTCATCAATGCGCTTGGCATCCGCCATGTCGGTGAGACCAATGCGCGGTTGATCGCGCGGCACTATGCGACGGTCGAGGACTTCTTGAAGGCGATGGAGTCGAAGGGCGCGGTTGCCGAGCTCGACGAGATCGAGGGCGTCGGCGAAGTGCTGGCGCAGGCGATCAAGGATTTCTTCGACGAGCCGCACAATAAGAAGCTCGTCGCCAATCTGCTCAAGGAGGTGACGGTCGTCCCGCTCGCGGCGCGCAAGATCGCGGGCTCGCCGGTGGCCGGTAAAACCGTCGTCTTCACCGGCTCGCTCGAGAAGATGACGCGCCAGGAGGCCAAGGCGCGGGCGGAATCTTTGGGAGCTAAGGTTTCCGGCTCGGTGTCGGCCAAGACCGATCTCGTCGTCGCCGGTCCGGGCGCCGGCTCCAAACTCAGCGAGGCGCAGAAGCACGGCGTCAAGGTGATCGACGAAGAAGCCTGGCTCAAGATGATTGAGGGGCTATAGCCGCCTCAAATGTCATCCCCGGCTGAGCGTTGCGTCAGCAACGCGAAGGGAAGGGGACCCAGCTTTTTGACGGTTATTCTTCCAACCCTGGGTCCCCTTCCCCTCGCAATCCAGTCGGATTGCTCGGCCGGGGATGACACGCCGAGTTAAGCACTCAACGCCTTCGCCAGGATGGGCAGGCTCACATCCATCCGGTAATCGACCGCCGAGTGGTTGTCGGGAAACTCCTCATAAGTGTGCGGCACATCCATCGCCTTCAACGCGCGCGTCATCCGCCGCGCGCCGTAGACGAGATTGTATTGATCGACGTCGCCGCAATCGATGTAGAGCGCCTTTAGCTGCTTCATGCCCGGCCCGTGCTTTTCGACCAAACTCAGCGGATCCCAGGCGAGCCAGTTCTTCCAGCGTTCGGGAATGATCTCGCAGGTATCGAGCGTCACCGGCAGGCGGATGCCGTAGGGCGCGGCGGGATCCGGATCGAAGCTCGCGGCCTGCGCCAGGATCATGATGATGTGAACGTCGCTGTCCTTGAACTTCTTCGATTCCCAGAAGCTGTCGACCCAGAGCTTGAGGTCGCCGCCATTCTTGGCCAGCGCGCGCAACACGGGCACGAATTCGTGGCGGTACATGAGCTCCATGCCCATGTCACCGGAATGCACCGCGGCCGCGCTCCAGAAGTCGGAATGCAGCAGGGCGTGCACCATCGCGCCGTAACCGCCGCTCGACTTGCCGAAGACGCCGCGCTTGCCGGCGCCGCCGCAAGCGAACTTTTTCTCGACGAACGGCACAGCTTCCGCGAGCAGGAAATCATCCCAG
>Ga0207693_10005063_pt1 | contig 11062 bp, 10 predicted proteins | sample LARL81metaG_FD_184347 | JGI IMG/M metagenome (GOLD analysis project Ga0207693, IMG submission 184347) | Corn, switchgrass and miscanthus rhizosphere microbial communities from Kellogg Biological Station, Michigan, USA - LAR L8-1 metaG... | ecosystem: Host-associated > Plants > Roots >... | reverse complement strand
GGCGGCGGCATCAGTGTCACATCCGAACTCGGGAAAGGTTCGGCGTTCAGCTTCAAGCTCACGCTTCCTGTCGCGGACAACGTCGTGGCGCCGGAGCAGAATGACGACCTGCTCTACGACTCGTTGCAGGCACGGATATCCAAGTTCGGCCGCCCGCTCCGGGTCCTCGTCGTCGACGACAATCCGACCAATCGTCTGGTTGCCGCCAAGATGCTCAAAGACTTCGACGTGCAGACCGACACGGCCTGCGACGGCGCGGAAGCCGTTACCGCGGCCAGTCAGTTCAGCTACGACCTGATCCTGATGGATGTCCGGATGCCTGAGATGGACGGCTTCCAGGCGACCCGCATCATCCGCGCCAAAGGCGAGCGGTCATTGGCCGTGCCGATCATCGCATTCACCGCCAACGCATTCCCTGAGGATATCAGGGCATGCCGCGAGGCAGGCATGGACGACTTCGTCGTCAAGCCCGCGCGCAAGAAGGCGCTCGTCGAGACCATCCTGCGGATGCTGCCGCAACCCGAGCAGACCGTCGTGGTTCTGACGGAAGGCGCGACTCCGCCGCTGGCGGCCGTGATCGACGCGTCCGTCGGCGAGGAGCCCGCATTCGATCCACAAGCCTTCCAGGAGCTGGCGTCCGAAATCGGAGAGGACGCTGCCGACGAAGTTCGCACCATATTTTTCAATGAGACCGACACCAGGCTCGTATCATTCCGTCGCCTTTCGATCGAGACCGATCGCAAGACGATCCGTCGCGAAGCGCATTCGCTCAAGAGCGCGGCCGGAACGTTCGGCTATCGCCAGCTCGCAAAACTCGCCAGGCACATCGAGAAGAATGTGGAGCACCTGACGGCGCGCGAGTATCGCGAACTGATCGATGAGCTCGACGCGGCCTACAGCCAGGCGCGCACGCTCGATGTGCAGGAAAAGCAGCTCTGAGCACCCCTACCGTACTACTACGGTTTTGGATTTTCATACACGGCTAATCTTGATCGCCGATATTCGCGCGAGCACAGGAGAGCTGCATGTTCACGTATGAAACTGCGGACCAGAAGGAAGTCCGGCGTTTCCGTATTGCGCAATTCAACGGCAGAACGGCGACGATCAAATCCGGCGACACGACCATCACCGGTCTGGTTCGATCCGTATTGGAACAGGAATCGAGCGTTCCACCGCGCTGGATCATCACCATCGTTCCGACTCAGCCCAAGGCGAGAGGCGCCGCATCGCGGCCGAGCCCCCGGGTTCGCAGCTTCGCTGACGACTACTGCTGAGCAAGCACATCGCGCGACGCCTCCGGCCTCGCGCTCATCCGCAAGCCGCGTCTTACAAATTTGCGCGATCGCCTCGCAACTCCGGGGCGTCGCAGGCGGCCGCGATCTTTCAAACAGACAGCCCTGCACGGCGAACCGCATCTCGCGGCGATGCGCCGCGAGAGCCTCATGCACCGGTCGCAGCTAACGGCTCGCGCAGGCGCTGGACCGCGCAAGCGAGCGGCACCCCGGCGCGTGCAGCGACAATTCGCTTGTTCTAATCGATGGGTTGCAGCAAAGCGGCGCGAACCAGATCCGCGGTGTTGCGGGCGCCAAGCTTGCGCATCGCTTCGGCACGATGGCTTTCGAAGGTGCGCGGGCTGATCTGCATCCGCAACGCGCCCTGCTTGTTGGAGTATCCCTGGCTGATGAGGTTCAGGACCTCGCGCTCGCGTTTGGTCAGGGGCTTCTGGCGAAGTTCCGGCGCGGCAATCATCCGCTGCACGCGGCCGCTCTCGGCTGGATGCCTCGGAGACCTATCCCATCCGCCCTTCGATTCCGGCTCCGCAACGACGCCCTCATACGCACGGCCGATCTGCTTGACCAGGGAGCAGACACGCTCCGTTTGCTGAACCGCGTTGTCGACCACCTTCTGCAGATAATCCCGTTCGCCCGTGGACCGCGCAAACTGGTGGCTGTGTTGCTTGATCTCGCCCATGTAGAGCAGCAGGGCGGTGAGCGGTCCGTTCAGCTCGCGGGCGAGCGCGGCACCGGTTTCATCGATGGCCCGCGCGCGAGCCGGCGTAGGACGGGTGACCTCCAGTACGCCGGAGCTATCACTTTGGCTCCCTTCTGGAAGATGCGGAGCGATGACGCGGCTGTCGTGTTGTGACATGCCGCGTATTTAACGGGACTGAGGCTTTTCGGTGGTTAAATTTTGTCTCCGTAAGACTACTGTAGTTTAAACGACGACCGGCAAGTCAATACCAAAATTCGCGCCGAAATTGCGACGTCGAGTTAACGGTCGCGGCAAAGTTGCAAAGAGACTTTGCGCCTTCGACTATCCACAGGGAAAAATGAACAATACCTCGACACCGCCAGCCAATCTTTAATCTAGTGCCAACTGTTTCCATGGTTCCTTACGGCGATGACCGGCAGAACGCGGATTTGTCTTGATCAAGCTCAGCTGCAAGATCAGCGGAACAACCAGGCCCAATGTCGCAGATCGAACGGATATGGGAATTTCTGCAGCGATTGACGCCGCTGACGCGTAGCTGCCTGCTCAACGAACTTGAGCGCCTCGATGTTTGCGGCGTCGAGATCCCCGGTTCTGCGGACATTCAAGCCAGGCTCCGCGCCGAATTCCGTAAGGAAGGCCCGAATCAGAACCGCATGAACACGCCATCGCGCGTCTTCTTCATGCCGCTCGATCCGTTCCTGATCGAGGGTGCGCCGGAGCACGACAATCCGGGACGGATTCCGCGCAGCTCGCTGGCGCCGATCTGGGAATGGATCGGCCGCGACCTGCTGCCGACCATGACGCGCGATTTCAACACGACAATGAAGGACCTGATCGCCGCCGACAAGCAGCGCGAAGCGAGACAGGTGGCCTCCGCGTTCCAGACCAAGGTGGTCAAATATCTTGAAAGCACGCTCAGCGCACCGGACGCCGCCGTTCAGACCCGCGTCAAGCTTGCATCCTACACGGCCTCACGCTCGGCCTATGGCGACCTCGTCAAGATGATGTGCGTGCTGCGCGCGCGCGACGCGCTGGCGAGGTTCGACGAGGCGCTGCCCAAGAGGCAGATCGTGAAATTCGACAACCCCCGGGTCGCGAGGATGAGCGGCCTGTTGACGGCATTCGGCAAGACGAATGCCGAGGCGCTCCCGTTCGCGATCACGCTGATCGCCAAGCGGATGAAAACACCGTGGGAGATCCTGCGGCTTGCCACCAAGGCGGCGGCATCCAAGAAGGCCTCCGACGTCGCGGCCACGCCGTTCGCGGTCGCGGTCCCGATGGTGATGGACCGTATCGACGACGACCGCGCGGCGCTGCGCATTGCCTTGCGCAACAACCGGGTGCTGATCGCCAAGGAGTTGCTCGCGGACGCCTATAACATCGAATATGCATTACGGGTGCGTATCGACAAGCTCGATGACTCCGACTGGGGCATTCGCCTTCGCGGCCTGATGGATGGGATCGCCGACCTCGTGGAGGCTGAGGTGAAGCGCTTTCCCGATGAGGTCGGCCACGTTCTCGGCTCGCGCCGTCTGCGCGGCTACCAGTCGCTCGCGGGTCGTCTCACCTATTTCGCCTGGAGGGGACGCGACGCGATCAGCAATGGCGCGTCGTTCTGCATGAGATTGATCAGCGCCTGACCTGGAGCGTTTTCGAGCGAAGTGGGCAGCGGTTCGTGTGAAGAAAACGTGTCAACGCGTCAGAAAAGAGATGAGAACCACCCTCACCTGCCACGCCGTTCACGAGCGCCTCGGCCCCTGGACCTTCAGGAAGGTCGCAAGAAACCGGCCCGACGCCACGAACCAGAACCACCAATAGACCTTCCGCCGCGTCGACATCTGCCTGTCCTCGATTTCCGAACAATGTTCCGGTGCAGGCATAGACCCGATGCGCTCCGGCCAATGTGATCTAGTTCACATTCGGCGGAACGCGGGGCGGGTCATGGCGATTTCCTTTTACTCGCCGCCTGCCCCTATCGATGATTGCGACGGCTGACCCGGAAAGGGCAGCGCATTCAGGAACGGAGATGGCGATGGGACGAGTAAAAGGCTTGCTGACGGCACTGGCCGTGCTGGCGTCGGCGGCGACGTTCAATTCGGATAGCGGCGCGCAGACGGGTTCGACGGACGCTGCCACGCCGACACCCGACAACGCGGTCATGATCACCGTCTTTCTGAAGCACGATCAATCGCGACCGCTTGGCGAGCTCAACGCCCAACTCGAGAAGCAGGGCTACTACAAGGCATTCCCGCCGACGGGCGTCGAGGTCGTGAGCTGGTACGTGATGATGGGGATCGGCCAGGTCGTGACATTGAGGCTGCCGGCTTCGCGGCTGCGCGAAGTCAACCGCATTTTCGAGACCATGGCCTGGGGTGCCTATCGCACCGAATTTTATCCGACCTACGATTACAAGCCGATCGGCCTCGCAGCGCACGAGAAGGCGCTGTGACGCGCTCCGTGCCGCGAGGATTTCATGATGAACTCGTCGCGCCATGGTTCACCAAGGCTCCCCGCGCAAGTTGCGGGGGCCGGCACGGACTGCACCGCCGTAAGCCGGCGCATGACCCGTCACCCTAAAGCATGATCCGGAAAAGTGTGCAGCGGTTTTCCGAAAAGATCATGCTCAATGACAGATCTAAAGCGCGATGACGGTTCAACCTAATCTCATCGCGCTTTAGATCGAAAGCTTCGCAGCGAGGCTGAAATAAACCATGGCCGCAGCGAGCCCGAGCCCGGTCCGGACGGCGTGGAATCTTCCCCAGGATCCGATCAGCGCGCGCGACGCCGGTCCCGCGGTGCCGGCCGGCCACGCGCTCAGCCGCTTGTTCGTCGGCATCATCACCAGGAGCGTAAAGGGCCAGTTCGCCAGGATCAGCAAGGCGCCGATCATCCATCGCCAATCCTGCAACTGCCATGCGGCGGCCAAGCCGAGTACGCCTGCGATGACGGCGAGGCTCGCCTGCATTGCAAAGCCCCGCACATAGCTCAGTTTCCACTGCGCAAGCAGCGCTTCGTCGTCGAGACGCAGACGCGCCGGCTGTTCGGCGACGTTGACGTAAAAGGCCGCGCCGGCGAAGGCTGCGGCGACCACCAGTCCCAGCAAGCCAGCGATCATGCAAATTCCCTCGAAGAACACCTGGCCGCTCATTCCATATTGACAATATATTGTCAATATGGACATATGATGTCATGATCAAATCTCGACCGCCTGCCGGCGGCGCGGCTGCGCTGACATCGTTGATACTCGAGGTGTTCCGGCTGAACGGCGCGCTGATCTCGGCCGGAGACGACCTCGTCGCCGATCTTGGCCTGACGAGCGCCCGCTGGCAGGTGCTGGGAGCAATTGCGCTGGCGCCAACGGCCGAAACGGTCGCGCGGCTTGCCCGCTCCATGGGCCTGCACCGGCAGGGCGTGCAACGCATCGTCAATGAGCTCGCGGCGGAGGGAATCGTCGGCCTTGACGACAATCCTCATCACCGTCGTGCCAAGCTCGTGCGCTTGACGAAGAAAGGCGAAGCGTTGTTTCGCGCAGCCGGACAGCGTCAGCGGCCTTGGGCCAGAAACCTGGCAAAGAGCCTGGATGGACGGGCGATCAACTCCACGCGCATGGTCCTGGAAGCGCTGCGCAACAGGCTGCAACGCATGACGTCGGCCGAGTAGGCGCGGAGGTTTGATCAGGAACCACGGGTGGCTCGTCGGGATGGACGCACGGAACCGAGCCAGACCCGGATACCATTGGGGTATTAAACTAACTTACTTAAAATGCTGAATTTTCTGGCCTCGCGCGCGAAGCCGTTGCAAGATGTCCGGATACGGACAAGCGAATTACCGCGACGCCAACGTAGATTATATCAAGAAAATTTCAGCTCCAGCTCTCTCGCAGAAAGGAGAAAGTGAGCCGCGGGAAATTCGTTGCAAATCATTAGGAGTAGCAATGAGTTTTATAGCAAGAGTCATTGTCTTTCTGTTCGCCGCCCTCGTCCTCACTGAAGGAAGCGTCGCTCAGACCCGCCGCGGCACGAATAATTCCCCATCGATCTCTTCGAACGAGGCGGAGATCCGTGACCGGCTCAATTCCTGGACCGTCGGCCTTGCCGGCGGGTTGCTTGAAGGCGCACCCATTCGCTTTGCGACCGAGATTTCGCGTGTCGTGAACGATGGCGGTACGATGCATGTTCTGCCCGTGGTCACCCGTGGCCCGACCGAGAACGTCAATGACCTGCTCTACCTCAGGGGCATCGACGCGGCGATCATCAACAGCGATTCTCTCGAGGAATACAAAGCCCAGGTGCCGCAGATCAGGCAGCGCATCACCTATTTGTTCAGCCTGTTTCCGTCGGAGCTGCAAATCTTCGTCCGTCCCGAGATCAAGTCGCTCGCGGACCTTGCCGGCAAGAAGGTCAACTTCAACACGCAAGGAACGGCTGCGGCCTATTCCGGCCCGCTGATCTTCAGCCGGCTCGGCGTCGATGTCGAAAAGACGTTCATCCCGCATCCCGTCGCGCTGGAACAGCTCAAGCGCGGCGAGATCGCCGCCGTTGTGTTCGTGACGGCGAAGCCGGTCGATGCATTCGCCAAGGGGAAATGGGAGGGCGGCTACAAGTTCCTGCCCGTCGAGTTCGGTCCGAAATTCGAGGACTATTATCTTCCCACCTCGCTCGACTCGACCGACTACCCCAACCTGATCGCCAAGGGCGAGAAGGTGCCGACCATCTCGGTGCCGACCATTCTCGCCGCATTCAACTGGCGGCCTAATTCGCCCCGCTATCGGAAGGTCGCGCGCTTCGTCGACGAATTGTTCAGCCGGATCGACAAGCTGAAATCGCCCGGCTTCGATCCGAAATGGAAGGACGTCAACATCGCGACGCGCGCTCCCGGACTGGAGCGTTTCCAGGCCGCGCAGGAATGGCTCGACCGGAACGCGGCCGTCAAGCAGAGCGCACGCCCATGATCCCGGCAAAACCGATCGTCATCACTTTGTTGCTCGTCGCGAGTGCCGGCGGAGCGCGCGCCCTCGATCAAACCGGCGCAGGACTGCAGGTCTGCATCGACAACGCGCGTCAGACGGACGCGACCTGTGCGAAACTGACCAACGACCCGGCACAGCGGCTCGACTGCTTCCAGCGGGCACGCGACGAGCAGCTTGCGTGTCTGCAGCGTGCGCTGCCCGATGTGACCAGCAAGACCACGACGATGGATGGCGATCACAGCGCCCAACCGCGCGAGCCTGCTCCGAAGGCCGCGACGTCGGGTGCGCCAACGCGGCCTTCGCCGCCAGAGAACGCGCAGTCGAAGGCCCCCGACAATTCTCGCAGGGATCGTCCGGTGCAGGGAACCGCCCCGGCAAATCCGCAAGGCAGCCCGCAGGAAACCGCGCAAAAGCATGCGCCGGATATCAAGAAAGGGCCGGATAGCTCGGCATCGAACGTAGCAGAGCCGTCGGCGAGCGGCACAACCAGCGACGCGCCTGCCGATACGGCATCGATCGCGAAAGCCGCGCCGGCACCGCAGCAGCCCGCAACGCCGACCGTCGAAAGCCCGCTGCCTGCGCGGCAGGCCGATGCGATCAGCGAGCCGACGACTCCGGAGAAGGATTCGGCCAAGGATGTGACCAAGGAAGCAACCAAAGCTCCGGCCAAGACCGACGCACCGGCCAGCATAACGACTGCCACGCCAACGCCGCAGCCACCCGCAACGCCGACTGCTGAAAGTTCGCCGCCTGCGCGACAGGCCGATACGGTCAGCGAGCCGAAAACTCCGGCCAAAGACTCGACAAAGGAAGCAACCAAGGAAGCAACCAAGGCTCCAGCCAAGACGGACGCGCCCGACACAGCAACCAGCATGACGACTGCCGCGCCAACCCCGCAGCCACCCGCGACGCCGACTGCTGAAAGCTCGCCGCCTGCCCGACAGGCCGATGCAGTCAGCGAACCGAAAACTCCGGCCAGGGATTCGGTCAAGGATTCGGTCAAGGATGCGACCAACGCTCCGGCCAAGACTGCAGCGCCTGCCGACATGCCGGCAAGCACAGCGACCGCTACGCCGGCGCCGCAGCCACCTGCAACGCCGACGGTCCAAAGCGCGCCGCCTCCGCGCCAGGCAGATGCGGTCGGCGAACCGAAGGATTCGGTCAAAGTCCCGCCCAGGACAAGCGGCGTGGCGACGAAACCGCCGGAATCGAGCTGGGTGGTCAGCGAGACGACGTCGCCAATCGACTACCGGCCGCTGCTGATGGCCGTCATCCGCCCGACGTCAAGTTCGGAAGGGGGGCCGAGCGGCCTCACCGTCCGTTGTCTCGGAGGACAGACGGCGCTCTCGATTCACACCGAGGGCGCATGGCGCGCGCCACACAAGAACGCCCTTCCCGTCGATCACCAGATCAACGATCAATCCGTCGTGCGGCAGATGTGGACCTTGTCCGCGGATGCGAAGAACGCGACCTACACGGGCGATCCGGTCGCACTGCTGCGGTTGCTTCCCGAAGGAACGCGGCTGACGATCAATGTGCCTGACAGCGGCAACGCAAGACACGAAGCGACGTTCATGCTCGCCGGATTGGAAGCCGTTCGAAAACGAATCGGGACGGCCTGCAAATGGCCCAAAGCAGATGCTCAGGCATCGTCAGGACGGTAGCCGTTCCTGACGATCGCTTGGATAGCCGGGGACATCACGCCCCGTCCGGGAGTTACGGCCGGATGTAGCTCCAGCCTTTTTCCTGCAGCTCCATCAGCCGGACAACGCCGGAGGGCACGAGCACGGCTTCGGACATCACCGCGACCGGATGGCCCTCCTTCTTCTCCATGCCCTCCTTGGTGTTGTTGCAGGCGGAGAACTGGATCTTGCTGGGGAACGCGAGATCCTTCAGGTGCTTGATGCGATCCGCGACCGGCGAGGTGTCGGCGCGCAGCATGTGCAGGCCGGGGCCATAGGTGACGAGGTCCAGATCGACGTCCTCGCCCTTGGCACGATAATATTCGATGACATTGGTGGCGTTGTTGAGGGCCAGATTCATCACCGCCGGATCGTTTTGGTCGACCTGAATCACAAGGCGATGGAGGGTTCTCGGCTGCGCCTTGTTCTCGGAAACAGGGCTGGACTTTTTCTCCGCCGCGAGGCTCACCGCAACGGGAGCAAGCATCAAGCACGCGAGGATGGCGGTCAAAGAGCTCAAGTTACGCATGATAAAACTCCTTAAAAAAACGCACTATACGGCAGAAGAAACCAGAAAACGGCCGGCGAAGTCAACAAAACCGGGGTTGCACGGTTACCGGTCGGGGTGGAGCGGCCGCGCGCCGGAGGTATGGAAGTACGAGAGGCTCGAACTCCGCTTTTGAAGCACTGCACCATTCGTCAGACCGCAGCAACAGCCTGGGATTGCCGATCGCCGGGGCACGCCCGCCCATGGTCGCATGAGGCCTTACCCGACAGGCTGGAACTCCGCGCCTTCAACCGAACGTCAAGCTTTCGGGAGGCGGTTGTTTGAATGATGCTCGTCATGTAACATGCACGCGTCCGATCCTGAAAGGAACGCGCGATGTCGAAGCCGGAATGGCGGAAGTCCGCATGCAATATCTGCTACGTCAATTGCGGCGTCGAGCTTCTGGTCGATCAAGACCGCATCACGAAGGTGCGCGGCGACCGTGAGAACCCGAAATCGCAGGGCTATCTGTGCAACAAGGCGGCACGCATTCCCTATTATGCGCATCACAAGGATCGGCTGACATCGCCGCTGCGGCGCCGCGCCGATGGGGGCTTCGATGAAATCGATTGGGACACCGCGATTGCGGAAATCGCCGCGAAACTGCGCGAGCTGGTCGAGCGGCACGGCGGCAAGAGCATCGCGCGCTATGGCGGCGGCGGCCAGGGCAATCACGCGGGCGGCCCTTATTCGGGCGCAGTGCTGCGTGCGCTGGGTTCGCAATATGGCTTCAATGCCTTGTCGCAGGAGAAGACCGGCGACTTCTGGATCAACGGCCACATGTTCGGCAGCCAGACCTGCCACACGGCCGAGGACGTCCACCACTGCGACTTGCTGTTCGTGATCGGTGCCAATCCGTGGATCGCCCACGGCTTCCCGAACGCGCGCGATCACCTCAACCAGATCCGGAAAGATGCGAACCGCAAGCTGATCGTGATCGATCCGCGTCGCACCGAGACCGCAGAGATGGCCGACCTGCATCTCGCGGTCCGGCCCGGCGCGGATGCCTTCCTGCTCGGCGCGATCCTGGCGACGCTGGTGCGCCGCGACGCGCTCGATCATGATTTTCTGGAGCAACACACGGCCGGATTTACCGAGGTGAAGGATGCCCTGCTCCGCATTCCCGTCGCGCAATGGGCGGCGGCGGCGGATGTTCCACTCGACCAGATCGACCGTTGCATCGACATGATCGTGGCCGCGAAGGCAATGACGGTCCGCGTCGAGCTCGGCATCCAGCAGGGCATCAACTCGACGCTCAATTCCTATTTGGAGAAGCTGCTGATCATGCTCACCGGCAGCTTCGGCCGGAAGGGCACCAACCAGCTGCACTCGTGGCTGCAGCCGCTGTGGAGCAATACGCCGAACCAGCGGTTCGCGCCGACCGACACCGAGGTCATCGGCGGGCTGTTGCCGGCGAACCTGCTGCCGCAGTCGATCCTGAACGATCATCCCGACCGGCTGCGCTGCGTCTGGATCGACAGCTCCAATCCGGCCAACACGGTGGCTAACACGACGGAAGTGGAGAAGGCGCTGTCCGCGCTCGACCTCTGTGTCGTTGTCGACGTCGCAATGACCGAGACGGCACAGCTTGCACACTACGTGCTGCCCGCCTCCTCTCAATATGAGAAGACCGAGTTCACGCTGTTCAACTTCGAATTCCCGACCAACTTTTTCCACGTCCGCGCCGCCGCCGTTGCACCGCTCGAAGGCACCCTGCCCGAACCGGAAATCTACACGCGGCTCGCACGCGCGCTCGGGCTGCTGCCCGGCGACAACGTGCTTGCGCCGCTACGGGAGGCGGCGTTCCGGTCCCGCGCGGCGTTCGCCGGCGCGCTGCGCAGCTTCATGAGCGCCAACCCGCAGGCCGCTCCG
>Ga0207693_10005061_pt1 | contig 11065 bp, 5 predicted proteins | sample LARL81metaG_FD_184347 | JGI IMG/M metagenome (GOLD analysis project Ga0207693, IMG submission 184347) | Corn, switchgrass and miscanthus rhizosphere microbial communities from Kellogg Biological Station, Michigan, USA - LAR L8-1 metaG... | ecosystem: Host-associated > Plants > Roots >... | reverse complement strand
CTTACAGGACGAGATTTAGATATAGGAGTCGACCAGAATTCAGTGTTAGCGAGAGAGCGCAAGGCCGACGTGATCAACCGCTTCCGTACGCACCAAGCTGATACGGGCAGCCCGGAAGTCCAGATTGCCATTCTCAGTGAGCGTATCGGCGAGCTGACGGAGCACTTCAAGAGCCATAAAAAGGACCATGCCTCCCGGCGCGGTCTTCTTATGATGGTCAGCAAGCGCCGCCGCCTGCTGGACTATCTGAAAACGTACGATACTGAGCGTTACAAAGACGTCATCCAAAAACTTGGAATCCGTAAATAATCGATCGAGATCGAACGGAAAAACGGTCGTCTAGCGCCGGCGGGACACGTGTATCTACCGCCTCCGCATGCTCAGAATGCTCTCTTTTTGAATTCAGACTGCTGGTCCTCCTGGAAAAGAGGAACTGATGAAGCAGACAGCCACTGTTGAACTTGCAGGAGGCAAAACTCTCCAGATTGAAACCGGACATCTAGCAAAACAGGCGCAGGGCTCAGCCATTGTGCGCCAGGGAGACAACGTTGTACTGGGCACGGCATGCGCCTCGCCCGACCCCCGCGAAGGCATAGATTTCTTCCCCCTTACCGTTGATTATCGCGAATACACTTATGCCGGAGGACGCATTCCCGGCGGCTTTATTAAGCGCGAAGGCCGTCCGCAGGAACGCGAGATCCTGACGGCCCGCCAGATTGACCGTCCCATCCGCCCGCTGTTTCCTGAAGGCTTCCGCAATGAGACCCAGGTGATTGCGCTGGTGCTCTCAGCCGATACGGAAAACGATCCTGACGTTCTGGCCATTAACGCCGCTTCCGCTGCGTTGACGCTCTCTGAGATTCCATTCCATGGCCCGGTGGGCGCGGTTCGCGTTGGCCTGGTGAATGACCAGATGATCGTGAACCCGACGTACGAAGAAATGCACGCCAGCCTGCTCAACATTATGGTGGTGGGAACGGCTGAAGGCATTGTGATGGTGGAATCTGGCGCCAAGGAAGTTTCAGAAGAGCAGGTGCTGAACGCGATCGAGTTTGCGCATGAGCAGATCAAGAAAATCTGCGCAGCGCTGACAGATCTGGCTGCGAAGAACGGCAAGAAAAAGCTGGAAGTGGCTGCGCCGGAGTTTGACCAGAAATATTACGACCAGCTGATGAAGAAGGTCGGAAAAGAGCTGACTGACGCGCTGGATACGGCGAAGCATCCCAAGCATGAGAGCTACGAAAAAGTCCGCGAGATCAAGAAAGCGCTGAAAGCCGAGCTGCCGGAAGACGATAAAGACGCCGCCGCAAAACTTTCTAAATATTACGAAGCGCTGCGCGAGCACATCTTCCGCGAAGCGGTCACCAAAGATCGCAAGCGGCCGGATGCACGCGCGTTTGACCAGATCCGCGATATCTGGATTGAAGTGGGCGTGCTGCCACGCACGCACGGGTCGGCGGTCTTTACCCGTGGCGAAACCCAGGCGCTGGTTACCACAACGCTGGGCACGCCTGACGACGCACAGCGTATTGAGCGGTTTGAAGGCGAGACTAAAAAACGCTTTATGATGCATTACAACTTCCCACCGTTCTCAGTCGGGGAAGTGGGCCGCATGACGGGTGTTGGCCGTCGTGAAGTGGGACATGGAGCGCTGGCAGAGCGCGCGCTTTTGGCGGTGCTGCCTGACGTGGAAAACTGGCCTTACACCATGCGCGTGGTTTCAGACATCCTGGAATCAAACGGATCGTCATCGATGGCTACGGTTTGCGGCGCGTCACTCTCACTGATGGATGCTGGAGTGCCGCTGTCGTCGGCGGTGGCGGGCGTGGCCATGGGATTGGTGAAAGAAGAAGACTCTTACGCCATCCTAACGGACATTGCCGGCGCAGAAGACCATTATGGCGATATGGATTTTAAAGTCGCCGGCACGCGGAAGGGAATTACCGCGTTGCAGATGGACATCAAGGTGATGGGCATTACGTCCAAGATCATGCATGAGGCGCTGGAGCAGGCAAAGCGCGGGCGCTTGTACATCCTGGACAAAATGGAAGGCACGATTACCACTGGACGCGAAAATATTTCTGCGTTTGCACCGCGCATTTACACGCTGCAAATTCCTGTGGACAAAATCCGCGACCTGATCGGCCCGGGCGGAAAGATGATTCGCAGCATTATTGAAGAAACTGGCGTGAAGATTGACGTTGACGATAGCGGCCGAGTGAATGTTGCGTCGAATGACGGGCCGAGTGCGCAGCGCGCGATTCAACGCATTAACGACCTGACGGCGGTGCCGGAAGTCGGCAAGACGTATCTGGGCAAAGTGGTGCGGCTGGCCGAGTTTGGCGCGTTCGTCGAAATTATTCCTGGCACCGATGGACTGCTGCACATCAGCGAAATTGCTGAACATCGCGTGAAAGAAGTGAAAGACGAACTCAAAGAAGGCGACCAGGTGCTGGTGAAAGTCCTGGGGATTGAAGGGAATCGCATTAAGCTGAGCCGCAAGGCGATCCTGCGCGAGCAGCGCGCAAAAATGGCGCCGCAGGGCGGAGATGGCGAAAGTCCAGCCAGCGGCGGGCCTTCAGGAGAAGGTTCTGGCGGCGGAGGCGCAGAGCGTCCTCCTGCTCAGCCACGCGGCGAAGGCGAAGAAACCATCACCTTTGAAGGTGGCGGCGACTTCAATGACGATGAAGGCGGCGAACCGAACTTCAATCGCGAAGATGCGAACCGCGAAACCGTAGCCGCAGGCAGACCGGAGCGTCCAAGAGGCGATCGTCCTCACGGTGGAGGTGGGGATCGTGGGGGCCGTGGCGGTAGGCATCGTAGAGGTGGTGGCCGTGGTCCACGAGATCGGGGCCCACGCGGTGGCGGTGGTGGCGGAGATCGCGGGAACCGCTAGAACAGCAGTTAGTGATTAGCAAATAGCAATTAGCCTTTGAGTTGCGGTCGCTGCTCTCAGATGGCTGATTGCTATTTTGCTTTTTCGGCGGTAGGTTCTTCGCGAACAAGACTACTGGATAACTGCGGCATCCGCGCCGCTCTCAACATGAGAAAGGCCAACTGCCAATGGCTGGTTCTTACGCTGCTGTTCCCGCTCCGTGGCACTTCTTGTATTTCTTGCCTGACCCGCATGGGCACGGGTCATTTCGTCCCACTTTAGCTTGCCCGCGCACGACTTGTTGCGGCGCGGTGTTTCCATTCGATCCCGCCATGCGCGCCTGTTCCAGCTCTTTTTTCTTGCGACGCTGGAACTGCGCTTCCAAATCGTCCATCGATGTCGACGCGCGTTTCCGCGGCGGCGGCAACTGCTGCTGCGGCTGATCGCCATTCGACTCATCTGCCACGGCCGCTGCCTGCGCCGCAGGCGCGTCCATAATCTGCATGTGGAAGAGATACCGCACCGCGTCCTGCTGTGACCGCTGCATCATGTCTTCAAACATGTCAAACGACTCGCGCTTGTATTCCACCAGCGGATCGTGCTGCCCATACCCGCGCAGCCCGATGCCCTCTTTCAAATGGTCCATGTTCAGCAGATGGTCTTTCCACTGCGTATCCAGCACGCTCAACATAATCATGCGTTCGTGATAGCGCATGGCATCAGCGCCAATCTGTTTTTCTTTGGCGTCGTAAATCTCTTTCAGCTTTTCGAAAATCTGATCGCCCAGCTCCTGTCGATTCAACTGGCCCGCGTCTACGCCTTGTTTCTCCAAATCCAGTCCAAACTGCTCGACTAAAAATTTGTTCAAGCCTTCCAGGTCCCACTGGTCGGCATGGACATTGCGGGGCGCAAACTTATCCAGCGCGTCCGCCACCATGCTGGCCACGTAATCTTCCAGGATCAGCTCTTTCTGGTCGATGCCCGACAGCAATTCCTTGCGCAGGCCGTAAACCGCCACGCGCTGCTTATTCATTACGTCGTCATATTCCAGCACGTGTTTGCGCGACTCAAAATTCTGTGCTTCCACCGCTTTTTGCGCGGCCTCAATGCGCTTGGAAATCATCCTCGATTCAATCGGCACGCCTTCTTCCATGCCCAGGCGCTGCAGCAGCGTTGAAACCCATGCCTTGGCGAAGATGCGCATCAGGTCGTCTTCCAGCGACAGATAGAAGCGCGACGATCCCGGATCGCCCTGGCGGCCGGCGCGTCCACGCAGCTGATTATCGATGCGCCGTGCCTCGTGCCGTTCCGTGCCCAGAATGTGCAGCCCGCCAACGCTCACAACTTGTTCATGTTCCGCGTCAGTTTCTTTTTTGTATTTGGTGTAAGCGTCGTTCCATTTGTCTGTGGGGCACTTGTATTCCTGCCCGTTGTAATAGAAGACGATATTTTCTGACGTGTCCTGCTCCAGCGCCACTTCGCCGCCGGCGATGCGTAGCTGCTGGGCAATGCCTTTTTTTACGGTCTCCTGCCGGGCCATGAACTCGGCATTGCCGCCCAGCAGAATGTCGGTGCCGCGGCCTGCCATGTTCGTGGCAATCGTTACCTGGTTCATGCGGCCGGCCTGGGCCACGATCTCGGCTTCTTTCTCGTGAAACTTTGCGTTCAGCACCACATGTTTCACGTTCTTCTTCTTCAGCAGGTCAGAGATGCGCTCTGATTTTTCAATCGACGTGGTGCCCACCAGCACCGGCCTGCCTTCCACGGCAATCTTCTGGATCTCGTCCGCCACCGCGTAATATTTTTCTTTCTCCGTGCGATAGACAATGTCCGGGTTCTCTTTGCGCAGCAGCGCGCGGTTCGTGGGAATCACCACCACCAGCAGCTTGTAAATCTTGTCGAACTCCGCAGCTTCGGTTTCGGCCGTTCCGGTCATGCCGGCCAGCTTCTTGTACATGCGGAAATAATTCTGGAACGTAATGGTCGCCAGCGTCTGCGTTTCGCGCTCGACTTTTACCCCTTCTTTGGCTTCAATCGCCTGGTGCAGACCGTCAGACCAGCGCCGTCCCGGCATCAGGCGTCCCGTGAACTCGTCCACGATGAGCACTTCGCCGTCTTTCACCACGTATTCCACGTCCTTGCGGTACATGGCATGGGCTTTTACGGCGGTTTCCACGTGGTGCTTCATCGCCCAGTTGTCGGGATCGGAAATGTTATCGATCCCCAGCAGCCGCTCCACTTTCTCCCAGCCCTGGTCCGTGATCATCGTGTTCTTGTGTTTCTCGTCGATCACGAAGTCGCCGGTATATTCCTTGGGCTCTCCCGGCGGCTTCTCAATCTCCTCACCTTTTACCAGATGAGGGATCACGCGATTGGCTTTGTCGTATTTATCGGTGGATTCGTCGCTCTGCCCGCTGATGATCAGCGGCGTTCTGGCTTCGTCAATCAAAATCGAATCAACTTCGTCCACAATGCCAAAGTTGTGTCCGCGCTGCACGCACTCGGCCAGGTCAAATTTCATGTTGTCGCGCAGGTAGTCAAAGCCAAATTCGTTGTTGGTGCCGTAGGTCACGTCGGCGGCGTAAGCTTCGCGGCGCTCGTCGTCATCCAGGTCATGGACAATCACGCCCACGCTCAGCCCCAGGAAGCGGTAAAGCTTTCCCATCCACTCAGAGTCGCGTTTGGCCAGGTAGTCGTTTACCGTGACCACGTGCACGCCGTCACCGCTTAAGGCATTCAGGTAAACCGGCAGCGTAGCCACAAGCGTCTTGCCTTCGCCGGTCTTCATCTCGGCGATCTTGCCCTGGTGCAGCACCGTACCGCCAATCAGCTGAACGTCAAAGTGGCGCATGTTCAGCACGCGCCGGCCGCCTTCGCGGGCCACGGCAAACGCTTCCGGCAGGATCTCGTCCAGCGCCTGGTTCCTTGCCTCGATCCGGCGCTTGGTCAGCTCTTCAATCTGCCCACGGACGTCCTGTTCCGGAGCCTCTTTCATCTCGGCGGTCAGCCGGGCGATTTCCGCCTCGGCTTCCTGCAAGCGTTCTTTAATCCGCGCGCGGAACTCCCCCGTCTTGGCGCGGAGCTGCTCGTCGGTGAGCTGCTGCATCTGCGGCTCAAGGGCGTTGATCTGGTCCACCAGCGGACGCATCCGCTTGATTTCCCGTTCATTGCTGGTGCCAAAAACCTTGGCTAATGCTTTTCCTATCAAGTGTGGTTTTCCCTTAAGAGTTACTCTGGTATAGGCGCAGAGTTACACAAATTAAAGCCTAACATATTGGATGAAGCTCGCCCTTGCGGCGGTTCCTTGATATCCGGATCGCAGGCGGCATTCCTTGCAATTGTCTGATTCGCGCTTAATCCGCGTAGATCCGCGGTAGGCCTTGCTTTTCCGACTACGGCGATCACCCGATCACGCGCGATCACCCGATCTATTCTTGATCCCTGTCATCCGTGTTTTATCAGTGGTAAGGTTTTGTCTTTTCCCCGATCGCGGAAGCTTCCAGGCGATCACTGGGTTACCGACCGCAAACCACTGTAAACAAACAACTTATGTTAGCATGAGCGCAGTCAAAAAGCAAGCGATTTTCGCGACGCATCAGGGAATTTTCACGACAAAACCGTGGAGCGCAGGCGCCCTCGCCTGCAGTGCTGATCATGGGCTCCGCGGCGTCGCCAACTGGTAATGAGGAGAGCGAGACTCTGTCAAAACCCTCGCGAGGTCATTTAACCCTGTCATCCTGACCGAGCACGATCGACGAAGGAGGGAGGGCGAGTGATTACGGCGATCACCCGATCACGCGCGATCACCCGATCTATTCTTAACCCCTGTCATCCTGACCGAGTCCGCGCGACCGGAGGGAGTGAGGACGAGTGGAAGGACCCCCGACGCTTTGTCCTGTGCCATGCTGCATCAGGGAATTCTCACGACAAGCCTTTTCTATCCACAAATCCGATTTCTCCCTCTAAGAAATCGTGGAGCGCAGGCGTCCTCGCCTGCGGTGCAGATCACGCCGTTTCGCTCGACATCCACAGTGCCTTCCTGATCAGCGGTCATCAGCGTAAATCAGCGGCAAAGCTCCTTCTTTGTGTGGTAAAGCGGCCAATTTTAGAATCCCTAATTACCCCAGTGACTGGCAGCTTGCATGCTTATCGTTCTAGGCTTAACAGCATGTTCTCCGAAAATTGGCTGCAACAGCATGAGGTTTTAGCGGCCGTAGTGTTTGTAACGCTTTCCATCGCGCTTACCGGCTTCTTTGCTTGGCTGGAGCGGCGTTTCTTTAGCGAGTAACCAACGCTCTTCGGCCGGGAGACGGGCAAATGCGGCCTCATCATCTGGCCGCATCAATCACCGTAAACGATTCGGTAAATTTGTTTTCAGCGGCTATTGGTTCAGCCACGTCGGCGCGAAACATGGTCATTACCGCAAAAGCGTAGTGCTTTCCCCAATAGAGGTTTCCGACAATGGTCACCTTGGTATTTGCCATGTCGCAACTCAGCCGGTAGGCATGGCCAATGTAGCCTTCCAGCGCCGGCGAGGCCGGCTGTTCCGTGCCTGCTTCGCACTTGGGCAATTCCTTGAGGACCCCGTTCTTGAAGGCCTGGAACGTCGTATCATCCACCTTCTGCTCGCTGACCATCGCCGTATAAACCACGGTGTAAAGGACCTTGCCCTCTCCGGCTAGCAGAGTGTGTGATTGTGAGCCCTCCTCGGTTTTGTTCACCGTGTCTTGTGGCTCGCTGGGAAACAGGACGGTAAAGTTGCCGTCAGTGTTCTTATATCTTTTCCACTCGCTTGTCTGTGCCGCCAGCGGGCCCGCCGCCAGAGACAGCATCAAGATGCCCAACAACAGTTTGCGCATAGTTCTGCCCCTCTTTGCCAACAGTGCAAATATAGCTGCGTAAGTATGGCTGAATGCGGCGATTCTCCCATGAGAACCGCGTCATGGCAAGCGCAACTCCGGTTACCGCGGTCACCCGCCCGCAACCGGTATACAACCGATGTTTGCCAGGACAGCTACCACAAGAAAAAGCCCGCCATCGCGGCGGGCTTTAGTTTGTTTCTAAACGTAAATGCCTCTACGGCACGGTAATGCTCCTGCTGCTGGAGAAGTTCCTGCCCGTACTATCCCAGGCTTTCACTACCAGCAAATGTGATCCTGAATTCATAGGCACGTCTGTTTCGATCAGAGTGCTGTTGGGCGAATGAAATACCTCTTTAAAATCAAGATAGATCTGCATGGTGGTAATGGGTGCCGTGGACTTGGCTGCGGCCACCACATGCACCGGCGCATCCACAGCCGCTTTTTGCCCGGGAGAGCAGATGTTGACGGCAAAGTTTGTGCTCTCCGAACAAGGCGGAACAGTGGCCGGAATCGACCTCGGCGTGGAGAGGAAAAAATCATTGTGGAAAGGCTGTCCCTTGGTCCACGATTTGACTTCCAGCCGATGCTCGCCGGGCGTAAGCGGAAGATTTTTATCAATGTTGCCACCCGCAACCTGGAATACCAGTTTGTTATCAAGATAAATCTGGCTCACGTTTACGGATGTAGGCGACGTTGCATGCGACACGATGTGCGCCGGTGAAAGCCCCACGGCGCCGTCAGACGGATGGCAGACCGTGACCGTGTGATTGACCGTACTGACCTTGCACGCACTGGGAGGAGTTGTATTGAGCACCACAAACACCGGCCCGCCGAACTTGCTTACCATGGCCAAGTCAGGCTTGCCGTCGTGGTTGAAATCGGCGACTGCAACAGAGGGTTTGTCTACGATCCCTGTGTTCAAAGGCACTGTAATCAATTGAGAAGGCCCGCCTGCGGATTCTGGCGGACTCGCGAACGTTCCATCCGCATTCTGCTTTTGGATGATCAAAGTCATATGATCGGGATCAAATGCAGGATCATTGGTGTCATTGCCTACAAGAACAAAATCTTTGTGGCCGTCACCATCCACGTCGAACGCCGCGCCTCCCACAAGAAAACCTGGGTTCTCCACATTAACAAAGAGCCCGGCGCCGCCGACAAATGTGCCATCGCCATGGTTGATGAGCACGCTGACTCCTGTGCACGGCTCATGGCAGCCGTCAAACGGCACGATCGCGTCTGTCAGGCCGTCTTGATTGATGTCCACCGCAAGCAGGTCTTGCGGCGGGATACTAGAGTCGGTCGGAGGATGGTCCGTAAAAGTACCGTCACCATTTCCAGCCAGCACTCCGAATGCACCTAGCTGCACAATCACAAACGTGTTGCAGCACTCGATATAGTAGAGATCGTCCTTGCCGTCGCGATTGAAGTCCGCCAGGACGATTTTTGAAAGAAGAAAAGGATTGTCGGCGGGCGGCTTGGGATCAAGCCCGATATTGCTGGTGACCTTCGTCGCCGTCACTCCGCCTTTGCCGTTGCCCAGGCTCACATGCACGGCGTTCACCGGAGAATTGCTGGAAGTTGCGATGTCAGGATTGCCGTCGCGATTGAAGTCGCCCACCGCGATTGAATTCGCATTGGGCGCTCCGGCTATATCGTGGTGCGGTTGAAATGTTCCGTCGCCGTTTCCCAGCAAGATAGACACGCTGTGCGCAGCGTCGGCTGCACTGTTGGCGACGACCAGGTCCGTTGTTCCGTCTTTGTTCCAATCCACGGCAGCCAATCCAACCGGCCCGGGGCCCGTGGCGAAATCCAGGTGCGGACGGAAAGTGCCATCGCCGTTGTTGATCAGAATGGAGACGGTGTTGGTGTCGCCGTTTACCGTAGCGATGTCAGGGATATGGTCGCCATTAAAGTCAGCCACAATAATCTGGCCGACCAATCCACCGGTTGGGTAACTTTGCGTGTTAAAACTCTGGCTGAAACAGGCGGTTGAGAGAGAGAGGAAAAGCACAAACGCGAAGAGGTATTTCATGGGGTCTTACTCCGAGTTGCGTAACAACTCGTGTGATGGGATGTACTAAAGAGTAAACAGAGTTGCTGCCGGGCAGCTCTGCAAAATCACCTTAGGTTCGGCTTAATACACGAATATCCATTTTCTTTAACGGAACATTCATTAACGATCTTGGAGCGCAGGCGCCCTCGCCTGCGGAATCCAAGCGGACGTAAAAAGGCCCGTCAGTTTTCCTGACGGGCCTTGTGTTTCCGTTAAAAGACTGTTAACGAGTCGCCTGCGCGGCTGCGCGCTGGGCCACAATCTTTCTGGCGTTCTCCGCCAGTTCCTTGGCCTTGGGCAGTTGACTGAGCGCCGCAATTACCTGCGGATCGTTTTCCGCCCGCACTCGCAAGCCTTCTTCCTGGCCAAACTCTGAGATAAAGAGTTCCGTCTTGATGCTGGACTTGATGTAGTCCGAGCCTTCATTCAGGTCGGCTTCCGTGTAAGGGATCTTCTGCGAGTCCAGGAACTTGCGGAATTCCTGCATCACCGCGTCAGTGATTTCAAAATTCTTGTCCACGTGGCGGTTGGCCAGGTAATGCTTGGCAAAATTGAAGAACGCGTATTTCACCAGCAGGGAATCTTCAAATTTGGTGGTCTTGAACGGTTTCACTTTCACGTCCGGAGTAATGCCGCCGCCGCCGAACATGGTGCGTCCGCTATCGGTGAGCTTCACTTCCTTGGAAGGCGTGTTCGAGTTGGTGTTGGCGTTATTGCTGGGATTATCTTCCTGCTCCCGCGAGTAGTAATAGTCGTACAGGGAGACGCCGGTGTAGTCGCGCTGGATCAGGCGGCCGCTGGGCGTGTAGTACTTTGCCGTGGTCAATGCCAGGCCGGTGCCTTCACCCAGGGGATAGACGGTCTGTACCAGCCCCTTGCCAAACGTTACTTCGCCAACAATCAATCCACGATCATGGTCCTGAATGGCGCCGGAAACAATCTCCGCCGCTGAGGCCGTGCCGCGATTCACCAGCACCACCAGCGGATAATCTTTGCCGCCGTTGCCGTGCGCCGCTTTGTACATCTTTTCCGGTGAGCTGCGGCCATGGTGAGAAACAATGACCTGTCCCTTCTTCAGGAACTTGTCCGCCACGCCCACGCCTTCATTCAGCAGGCCGCCGGGATTGCCGCGCAAATCAAGCACCAGGCCTTTCAGCTCGCCAAAGCCTTGCAGCGCGTCTTCCACTTCCTGCTCCGTGGTTTCGTTGAAAGCGGTCACGTGCATATAGCCCACGCCCGGCCGGATCATAAATTTCAGGTCTACGCTGTTGC
>Ga0207693_10005060_pt1 | contig 11066 bp, 9 predicted proteins | sample LARL81metaG_FD_184347 | JGI IMG/M metagenome (GOLD analysis project Ga0207693, IMG submission 184347) | Corn, switchgrass and miscanthus rhizosphere microbial communities from Kellogg Biological Station, Michigan, USA - LAR L8-1 metaG... | ecosystem: Host-associated > Plants > Roots >... | reverse complement strand
TGGGGGTCAAGGAAATCGTCGTCGACGCGGCGATAGATCACGTCGACACGCTTCAGCCCCTCGGTAGTGCGCATGAAGACCTCATCGTTCTTGACGATGAGGTCGCGGCCTTCGACGAGCTCGATGCCGAGCTTGTCGGCGAGGAAGGAGTGCTCGTAATAGGCGGAGTTGTAGACGCCGGGGGTGAGAAGGGCGACCGTCGGCTCGGCCGAGGCGCTCAAAGGCGCGACCGAACGCAGCGCCGACAAGAGTTCGTCCGGATAGCGTTCCACCGGCGCCACGCGATGGCGGGCGAACAGGTCCGGAAACAGCCGCATCATGATTTCGCGGTTTTCCAGCATGTAGGACACGCCGGACGGCGTCCGCGCATTGTCCTCCAGGACGATGAAGTTCTCGGGGTCCACCCGCACGATGTCGATACCGGCGATGTGGACATAGATATCGTGCGGAACGTCCTGGCCGTTCATCTCCGGGCGGAACACCGGGTTCTGGAAGATCAGGTCGTCCGGGATGACCCCGGCGCGCAGGATGTCGCGGCTGTGATAGATGTCGCGCAGGAACATGTTCAGCGCGCGCACCCGCTGCTTCAGGCCCTTTTCCAGGATGCCCCATTCCTTGCCCGACAGGATGCGCGGAATCACGTCAAAGGGGATCAGGCGTTCCTGGGCTTCGGAGTCGCCATAGACCGCGAAGGTGATGCCGATCCGGCGGAACAGCAGCTCGGCTTCCTGCCGGCGATATTCCAGCGTGTCCGGCGGCGTCTCTTTCAGCCAGCGGGAGAGTTCGTTGTAGGCCGGGCGGAGGTCGCCGCCAGGGCCGTTCATCTCATCGAACGCAGCTGCCATAAACCGGGCTGTCTCCGAAATCATCTGAGGGACAGTGCATGACTTGACGGGGTGGTAGCAAGGGCTGGGCCAGCGCGATATGCATGAGCGGCGGCGTTTGGCGGGACCATTTGCCGCCGTTGCTCGAAAAAGCGGCGGACCACTGGCTAAATCGGCGGCAAAACCCCGTGACTTCAAAGGCTTGATTGAGCAAGGTGAGGACACGGTGAAGCAGGACAGGAAGGGGTAGGGAGAAGTCATGAGCGAGATCGTCACCGCGGGCATTCTGGTGATCGGCGACGAGATCCTGTCCGGGCGGACCAAGGACAAGAACATCGGCTTCATTGCCGAGTACCTGACCAATATCGGAATCGACCTCAAGGAAGTGCGCGTGGTCGCGGACGAGGAGGCCGATATCGTCGCGGCGCTGGACGCGCTGCGCGGCCGTTACACCTACGTCTTTACCACCGGCGGCATCGGCCCGACCCATGACGACATCACCGCCGACAGCGTCGCGAAAGCCTTCGGCGTCGGCATCGACCATCATCCGGAGGTGGTGGCGCGGTTTCGCGAGCGCTGGAGCGAGCAGGATCTCAATGAGGCGCGGCTGCGCATGGCGCGGATCCCCGACGGCGCCGAACTGATCCAGAGCGCGACCATCCTGGCGCCGGGTTTCAAGATCGGCAACGTCATCGTGATGGCCGGCGTGCCCTCGATCATGCAGGCGATGATGGACATCGTCACGCCGAAGCTGAAGTCCGGAGTGCGAATGCTGTCGGAATCGGTCCGCGCCGATGCGCGCGAGGGCGACATCGGCGGGCCGCTGCGGGAGATCGCCAATGCGCATCCCGACACCATCATCGGCAGCTATCCCTTCCTCGACGAGAACCAGAAGCCGAACACCAATCTGGTGGTCCGTTCACGTGATCCCGAAAAGCTCGCGGCCGCAATGGCCGCGGTGAAGGAGATGCTGGTGCAATTGAACGCGGCCCGTTAGGACGGGGGAGACGCGATCTGAGACTTTTGAGGAGATTTCTTGATGCCTGGAGAGACGTCCGAACTGAGCGCGCAGGAACGCGCAGGCAAGGCCTTTCCGGTCTCGTGGGACCAGTTTCACAGGGATTGCAGGGCGCTGACCTGGCGGCTCAACGAGGTCGGACCGTTCCATGCGGTGATCGCGATCACCCGCGGCGGCCTGGTGCCGGCCGCGATCGTGGCGCGCGAGCTCGGCGTGCGCATCATCGATACCGTCTGTATCGCAAGCTACGACCACAACAAGCAGGGTGATTTGAAAGTTCTGAAGAGCATTTCCGAGAACACTGCAGCGCTCGGCGGCGGCACCGGCAAGGGTCTCCTGATCGTCGACGACCTCGTCGATACCGGCAAGACCGGTTCGCTGGTGCGCCAGATGCTGCCCGACGCACACTTCGCCACCGTCTACGCCAAGCCGAAGGGGCGGCCGCTGGTCGATACTTTCATCACCGAGGTGTCGCAGGACACCTGGATCTTCTTCCCCTGGGATACCGCGCTGTCATTCCAGCCGCCAATCCGCGACGGCGCGGCGTGAGGTTGGCAGTCATTCCGGGGCCCGTCGAAGACGTGAACTATGGTGCGCAATTGTTCACCTGAGAATCTCGAGATTCCCGATGCGCAATTGCGCATCTGCGGTCTCGTGCTAACGCACCATCCCGGAATGACGGCGGAAGGATCGGCGCGAAGGTGGCCGTCATTGCGAGGAGCGTCAGCGACGAAGCAATCCAGGCTGTCTCCGCGGCATGACTTCTGGATTGCTTCGCTTCGCTCGCAATGACGGGCGGCGCGCTTAGTGGGCTCCCCCATGCCATTGCAGAACCGCGTCACGCCGACAGGCGACATCATCGCAACGCCGCATCGCGGGCTGTTCACCGGCAACCGCGGCATCATCCATGACCCCGCGAGCAAGACGCTCCTGAGAAAGCGCTGGTCCACTCCCGCCTGGATCACCTGCCTCTGCGAGTTCCGCGGACGCTGGCGCGAGGTGATGGGCCAGCGAAGCTGGACCGAGCTGTTCTTCCTCGATGAAGCGACCGCGTTCGCAGCCGGCCATCGTCCGTGCTTCTATTGCCGCCGCGAAGACGCCAAGCGCTTCCGCGCCGCGTGGGAGCAGGGCAACGGCGTCAGTGTCCGCGCCAAAGAGATGGACGCCGTGCTGCATCGCGAACGGCTCGATCACGGCAAGAAACGCCTGCACCCGCTGCCGATGCCGCTGGAGCAATTGCCCGATGGCGCGATGGTGCAGCAGGGCGAGGACAGTTTTCTGATCGCGCAGGGCAACGCGCTGAAATGGTCGCCGGCGGGTTACAGCAAAACGGAAACCACGCCCGCCGACGCGAAGCTGCTCACGCCGCCTTCGACGCTGCGCGCATTGGGCGCGGGATATCGTGCCGCATTGCATCCGAGCGCGCATCGACGGACATCGCCGCCCGCCTGAACTTCACCGCAGAATCAGGTGACGATGCGGCGGAAAGCTTCGTTGCACGACGTCGATTCCGGCAATTGATCATATTCAATCTTTGGATGCGTATGATCGATATCACACGTTGAAAACCCGTCGCTGCCTTAAGGTCGGGAGCACCTGGCCGTTCATGCACGTCTACGAAGCGAGCCAGGATCAAGGCATCCAAGCTTTGGTTGCTGCAGAACAACCGGGAGGACCACATGGCGTTCGCTGCGCTCGATACGAACCAAAACTCGACCCGCACAATTCCTTGCATGAAGACGGAGGGAATTACCGCGATCGGCCGCTATTACACGCGCAATCGTTCCAACACGAAGATTCTCAAACCTGACGAGGCCCGCAAACTATCCGAGGCCGGCATCAAAATCTGGCCCGTCTATCAGAACAGGCATCGGCTGGAGGTCGATTTCAGCGCCGTCAAAGGTAAGCAGGAGGCCGAGGACGCGCTTGACTATGCGATTCATGTGATCAATCAGCCGGTCGGATCCGGCATCTATTTCTCGGCGGATTTTGATGCCACTCAGGGGATTTACGACCGCGCGATCCTTCCGCATTTTAGGGCCATTTCTGCCGCGTTTGCTGCGGCCGGCAATCCCTATCGCATCGGCGTCTACAGTTCGGGAGCAGTCTGCAAGGCCCTGTTGGACGCCGGGCTCGTGCAGTTGACCTGGCTGTCGCAGTCGAGCCGTTTTCGCGGCACGCCCGCGTTCAAGGCTTCGCGCCGCTGGAATATCCTCCAGGCGCTGCCGGTCCCCGGCTTCTGCAACTTCGAAGATGATGTCGATCCCAACACCCTCAATACCGATATTGGCGACTTCGGCGGTTTCCTGCTCGGCCAGGTCGTCGTGGCACAGCCTGTTGCTGACGGCGCTGTTGCTGACGGCGCGGTCGCGGCAGCCGCGACCTTGCCGTCCCACCCGGATTTCCCATCCGTCCCGTTGTTTCGCGGCCAGACATTACACCGCGGCGAGTTCGGCTCGGACGACGTCAAGGCCGTGCAGGCCCGACTCAACGAACTCGGCTTCGGGCCGCTGGTCCCCGACGGCGATTTCGGCGAGGCGACGCAGAACGCCGTATTCCACTTCCAGGCGCGCAACTCCACGCCCGACGGCAAGCCGCTGACGATCGATGGCGAAGTTGGCGCGTCTACCTGGGCCGCTTTGTTCGGGCCCGGCGCCGTGTTCAACACGGCGAACTTGGATCGCAATGCGGCGATGCGGGATCTGGTGATCGACATCGCGGCGTCGCAGATCGGCGTGGTCGAACAGCCGCGCGGCTCCAATCGCGGCCCCGAAGTCGACGTCTACATCCGCGCCGCAGGCCTCAACCCCGCGGAGGACAGCTTTCCGTGGTGCGTCTGTTTCCTCTATTGGGTGTTCGGGCAGGCGGCCAAGGTCAAAGGCAATGAAAATCCGCTGCCGAAGACGGCGGGCGTGATTGCGTTGTGGAATCTTGCGCGACGCACTGAAGCACAAGTAGTGCACAAATCCGAGGTGAGTGCCCAGACCGTGAAACCGGGCATGGTCTTTCTGCTCGATCTCGGCGGCGGCAAGGGGCATGCAGGCCTCGTTATCGAGGTACGCGGCGACCATGTCATCACCATCGAGGGCAATACCAATCCGGGCGGTTCTTCGGACGGCTTCGGGGTGTTCCGCCGCGATGCACGTCCGCTTACGACCGGCGTACTGCTCGGATACCTGGATTTCTGCGATATCTAGCGACAGTGCGGCCGAAGCCGGTTGGCAGTCATCAGAAATCGCCCGGCGGCTTTTCCCGGCGACCGGGCAACATCGCGAATCTCGAATGTCGCCGTGCCGGGTGACGCAGCGGCCACAGCGAAGCTTGGCGCTGCGCTGCGGTCACGACCTCACCCGAGCCTCTCCCGCGCCAGCTTCGCGCCTGCGCCGAGCGCCATCAGCTTGGCCTCGGCGATGTCGCGGCGCATCGGGGCCATGCCGCAATTGGTGGTGGCGATGATGTTGCTCTTCGGCACGAATTTCGAGACCGCGTCGATCACGTTGACGACGTCCTCTGCGGTCTCGACCTCATCGCTCGCAACATCGATCACGCCGGCCTGCACGATCTTGCCCTTGAGCAGTGCGAGCAGTTCCAGCGGCACCTTGGAATTGCGGCATTCGATCGCGACCTGCTGGATCGAACTTCTGTCGATCGCCGGAAAAATCTCCTCATACTGCCGCCACTGGCCGCCGAGCGTTTCCTTCCAGTCGGTGTTGGCCTTGATGCCGTAGCCGTAGCAGATGTGCACGGCGGTCGTGCATGTGAGGCCCTCGGCGGCGCGCTCCAGCGCCTTGATGCCCCAGTCATTGACCTCGTCCATGTAGACGTTGAAGGCGGGTTCGTCGAACTGGATCAGATCGATGCCGTCGGCCTGCAGCGCCTTGGCTTCCTCGTTCAGCAGTTCGGCAAACGCGAACGCCATCTTGACGCGGTCGCCGTAATATTGATCGGCAATCGTGTCGATGATCGTCATCGGCCCGGGCAGGGTGAATTTCAGCTTGCGCGCGGTGTGGGTGCGGGCGACGCGGGCCTCGTCGGCATGCACGCGGCCTTTCAGCCGCAGCGGGGCCACCACCTGCGGCACCATCGCCTTGTAGCGGTCCTTGCGGATGCCCATCTCGACCTTGTGGGCGAAATCGATGCCCTCGATCTTCTCCAGGAAGCCGTGCACGAAATGCTGGCGCGATTGCTCGCCCTCGGTGAGGATGTCGATGCCGGCATCCTCCTGAAGCTTGAGCACGAGCAGCGTCGCGTCGCGCTTGGCGCGCGCGAGCTCGGCACCTTGCGATTTCCAGGGCGCCCAGAGAATGTTCGGCTCGGCGAGCCATTCCGGCTTCGGCAGCGAGCCCGCGATCGTGGTTGGAAACAGCATGGGAGCCTCCCGGTCGGTCCTGGTTGAGCGCCTCTCTGCCATGTCTTATGGTCGAGGTACAGAGCAACAAAGGTCGTCTTTTGGGGTAAGACGGAAGGTCTGCCCTTGCCGCCGTCATTGCGAGCATAAGCGAAGCAATCCAGAGATCGCGCCGCGGAAACAGTCTGGATTGCTTCGTCGCTTCGCTCCGCGCAATGACGGAGGGACCAGAGAATTCAAAAGAAACACCAACAGGAAACGTCATGATCGAATTCTTCTTCGACTGCTCCAGTCCCTGGACCTATCTCGCCTTCCACAATATCCAGCCGCTGGTAAAAGAGTTCGGCGAGGAGATTTCCTGGCGCCCGATCCTGGTCGGCGGCATCTTCAACACCATCAATCCGAGCGTCTATGCGACCCGGGAACATCCGGTCGAGGCCAAGCTCGCCTACCAGAAAAAGGACATGGCGGACTGGGCGCGTTCGACGGGACTGACCATCAAGATGCGGCCGACGGTGTTTCCCGTGAACAGCGTCAAGGCAATGCGCGGCTGCATCCTTCTGGCCAAGGAGGTGGTGCCGTTCGCGCGCGCGGTGTTCGAGATCTATTGGGGCGAGGACCAGGACATCTCGCAGGACGCGGTGCTCACCGAGGTCTGCCGGCGCGTCGGCGTCGACCCGCAAAAGTTCTTTGCCGGCATCGGCCAGCAGGCGATCAAGGACCAGCTCAAGGCCAACACGGACGAGGTGATGGCGCGCGGTGGCTTCGGTTCGCCGACCATCTTCCTGGACAAGACCGACATGTATTTCGGCAATGACCGCTTGCCGCTGCTCCGCGAGGCGCTGGCGCGTCGTAGGGCGAGCGCCGCCTGATGCCCAAGGCAATATCCAAGGCAATATTCAAGGCGATGCCCAAGGCGGTCGTCTGCCGTGCGCTCGGTCCGCCCGAGACCTTGCGGCTGGAAAGCTTCGCGTCGCAGCCGCTTTCGGCGGGGCAGGTGCGCGTCGCGATCCGCGCGGCCGGCATCAACTTTCCGGACATTCTGATGGCCGCGGGCGAGTATCAGCTCAAGCCGGACCTGCCGTTCACGCCGGGCGTGGAAGCTGCGGGTGATGTTGTCGAGGTCGATGCGGCGGTGAGGGGCGTCGCGGTCGGCGACAAGGTCATCGTCAAGATGCGCCATGGCGCCTATACCGACGAGGCGGTGGTGGCGCCGTCGCAACTGACGCCGCTGCCGGCGATCTTCGATTATGCGGAGGGCGCGACCTTTCTCGCGGCACACGGCACCGCCTATCACGGCCTCATCGATCGCGGCGCGCTGCAATCGGGCGAGGTTCTGCTGGTGCATGGCGCGGGCGGCGGCGTGGGGCTTGCGGCCGTCGAGATGGGCAAGATGCTGGGCGCGACCGTGATCGCGGCGGCGTCATCCGAGGAGAAGCTCGACGTGGCGCGGTCGCGGGGCGCCGATCATCTTGTGCTCTACTCCCGCGAGCCGTTCCGCGATGCGGTCAAGCGCATCACGGACGGGCGTGGCGCCGACGTCGTGTTCGATCCCGTGGGCGGGGTGATCTTCGAGGACAGCGTGCGCTGTATCGCCTGGGGCGCGCGGCTGCTCGTGATCGGCTTCACCGGCGGCATCGGATTGGCGCGCACCAATCTTTTGCTGATCAAGGGCGCCAGCGTTCTCGGCGTGCGCGCCGGCGAGGCCGTACGCAAAAATCCCGCGCTCGGCGAGACCCGGCTGAAGGCGCTGCTGCAGTGGGCGGAGGCTGGGAAGATCCGTCCCAATGTCTCGCACCGTTTGCCGCTGGAAGATTACGCGAAAGCGATGCGGCTCCTGATCGACCGCAAGGCGATCGGGCGGGTTGCGTTGATGATGAATTGAAGCCGTAGGGCCAACTCTCTCCATGTCGTCGCTGCGAACGCAGGGACCCATACCGCGTGATCTATCAAGGGCGCAGAATGGCAAACGCTCTTCGCATAACCACGCCCTGTGGTTATGGGTCCCTGCGTTCGCAGGGACGACGGAGAGAGTTGTCTGACGACTGAGAGATTACTTATACTCTCGCTCATCCCACCACGGGAAATAATCCGGCATATCGCCCGATACCGTGTTCTTGAATACCGCCGGGCGCTTCTCCAGGAACGACACCACGCCTTCCTTGACATCATCGGATCGGCCGCGGGTGTAGATGCCGCGGCTGTCGACCTTGTGCGCTTCCATGGGATCGTCGGCGCCGAGCATGCGCCACATCATCTGCCGGATCAGTGCGATGGAAACAGGCGCGGTCTTGGCGGCGATCTCCCGGGCCAATGTACGGGCAGCCGGCAACAATTCGTCCGGCGGCACCACCTTGCTGACGAGACGGCCGGCAAGCGCTTCCTGCGCTGGAAACACGCGGCCGGTGTAGCACCATTCCAAGGCCTGCGAGATGCCGACGATACGCGGCAGGAACCAGCTCGAGGCCGCTTCCGGCACGATACCGCGCTGCGAGAATACGAAGCCGAAGCGAGCGGCTTCGGAGGCGATGCGGATATCCATCGCGAGCTGCATGGTGACGCCGATACCGACCGCGGGTCCATTCACCGCCGCGATCACGGGCTTCAGGCATTTGAAGATGCGCAGCGTGACCTGACCGCCGCCGTCGCGCACATTCGGGTCGCTGTAATCGACCTTGCCGTCGGTGTGCCGCTTCACAGGTCCGCGCCGCGCGTCGCGGTCGAAGGTATCAGCGCCGGAGGAAAGATCTGCGCCCGCGCAGAAGCCGCGGCCGGCGCCGGTCACGATGATGGCGCGGACGTTGTCGTCCTTGTCGGCGCGATCGAAGGCGTCGATCATCTCCTTCTGCATCGTCGCGTTGAAGGCGTTGAGCTTGTCCGGCCGGTTCAACGTGATGGTGAGGATCTGCTCGGAAACGTCGTACAGAATGGTCTCATAGGCCATGGGTGTGTTTCCTTCCTCTTGTTCGATTTTTGTTGTTGTCGTCATTCCGGGGCGGCGCGAAGCGGCGAGCCCGGAATCCATGCTCTGCGCGTAAGAGCGCGCATCCCGGAATGACGGAGAGAGTTATCTCTTCGGCGGGCTCGGCCATGGCCGTTGCGGTCCGCGCAGGCTCTCAAATGTCTTCGCCATCGCGAGCACGCCGTGATCGTCGAAGCGGCGGCCGATGATCTGGACGCCGATCGGGAAGCCGGCCTCGTCATAGCCGCCATTGATCGACACGGCGGGATTTTCCGCCATGTTCCACGGGACCGTGTAGGCGATATGCTCGAACGGCTTTGCCGGATCGTTGAGGGGGGAGGCAAGCTCGGCGTCAAACTTGACCACCGGCGATACCGGCGAGATGACGTAATCGAGATCGCAGAACAGTTTTGCCGCGGCGGCGCGGATCGCCATGGTCATGTTGAAGCCTCTGACCACGTCGACGCCCGAAAGCGCCGCGCCTTTTTCCGCCCATTGATAGATATAGGGCAGCGTCTTCCTGCGTTCGTCGGACGAGACCTTTTCGAGTTCGTCCCACATCCGCGCGCGCCAGAAATTGTCGAGCCCGTCGAGCATCTCGCGCGTCAGGATGCCGTCGACCTCGGTGACGACTGCGCCGGCCGATTCAAACGCCTTGGCCGCCTTCACCGCGACCTCGCGCACCGGTCTCTCCAGCGCCTGTCCGACTCCGGGATTGAGCATCAGGCCGAGGCGCAGCTTGCGTGGCGACTTCTCCAGCGTCTTCCAGCTGATGCTGTCGGGCGGCAGGCTCATGCCGTCGCGCCGGTCGGGCTTCGAGAGCACGCCCATCATCAACGCCGCGTCATCCACGGTCCGGGTCATCGGTCCCGCGACACGGCCGACATAGGGCGGATCAACCGGGACGCGCCCGAGGCTCGGTTTCAGCGCGACAAGGCCGCACCAGCACGCAGGCAGCCGCACCGAGCCGCCGATATCGGTCCCGAGATGCAGCGGGCCGTAACCCGCGGCTCCGGCCGCACCGGCGCCGGAGCTGGAGCCGCCAGGGTTCTTGCTGAGGTCCCAGGGATTGCGGGTGAGCGGATGGAAGCTCGACAATCCCGACGACAGCATGCCGTAATCCGGCATGGTGGTCTTGGAGAAGATCACCGCGCCTGCCTCGCGCAGCCGCGCCGCGGGCGGCGCGTCGACGGGAGAGGGCACGTGCTTGACGCTGGCCGCGCCCAGCGGCACCGGCTGGCCTTTGGTCGCGACATTGTCCTTGATCGTCACCGGCACGCCGTCGAGCGCGCCGACGGCTTCGCCCTTCTGCCAACGCTCGGTCGAGGCCTTCGCGACGGCGCGCGCGCCGTCGGCATCGAGCAGATACAGCGCCTTGATGTGCGGCTCCCAGGCCGCGACATGGGTCAGCACCTCTTCCAGAACTTCGGAAGGCGAGAACTGCTTGGCGCGGTAGCCGGCGATCAGGTCGACGGCGGACAGATCATGAAGGGAGGTAATCGCTTCTTGCGGCGCTGTCTCATGCATGGGAGCCTGCCGGGAGCCGGGTTTCGATGATGCGTGCGAACATGCTGGCGCCGACGGGCAGAATTTTGTCGTCCAGCATGTAGCCCGGATTATGCACCGGCACCGAGCCGTCATGCCCCACCCAGAAATAGGCACCTGGGATGTTCTGCAGCATGTCGGCAAAATCCTCGCTGCCCATCTTCGGCGTCGAGCGGGTGAACACCTTGGACGGATCGACCACGGTGCGGGCGACGTCTTCGACGACCTTGGACTGCTCTTCCTTGTTCACCAGCACGCTGAATGTATCGCGGATGTCGGCATTGATCTCGCACTGGAACGCGGCCGCCATGCCGGCGCAGAGCGCGCGCATCCGCTGGCGGATCAGCGCACGGACCTCGTCGGAGAAGG
>Ga0207693_10005058_pt1 | contig 11068 bp, 15 predicted proteins | sample LARL81metaG_FD_184347 | JGI IMG/M metagenome (GOLD analysis project Ga0207693, IMG submission 184347) | Corn, switchgrass and miscanthus rhizosphere microbial communities from Kellogg Biological Station, Michigan, USA - LAR L8-1 metaG... | ecosystem: Host-associated > Plants > Roots >... | reverse complement strand
GTCGCGGAACACGGTGAAGCCTTCCTTGAGGCTGAGCTGGAACCAGTCGCGGCAGGTCACCCGGTCGCCCGACCAATTGTGGAAATATTCATGCGCGACGACGCGGGCGATATTGTCGAAATCGGCGTCGGTCGCGGTCTCCTGGTCGGCGAGCACATAGGCCGAGTTGAAGATGTTGAGGCTCTTGTTCTCCATCGCCCCCATGTTGAAATCGCTGACCGCGACGATGTTGAACTGGTCGAGGTCATATTCGCGGCCGTAGACCTTCTCGTCCCACGCCATCGCCAGCTTTAGGCTGTCCATCGCGTGCTGGGTCTTCGGAAGGTCGGCCTCGCGCACCCAGATGAACAGGTCGACCTTGCGGCCGCTCATCGTCGTAAAGCTGTCGCGATTGGCCTTGAGGTCGCCGGCGACGAGCGCGAACAAATAGCAGGGCTTGGGAAACGGGTCCTGCCACTCGGCCCAGTGGCGGTCGTCGGCGCCTTCGCCATGGGCGACTCGGTTGCCGTTCGACAACAGCACCGGGAAGGCCGCGGCGTCACCCTGCATACGCACATGATATTTGGTGAGGACGTCGGGCCGGTCGGGGAAGAAGGTGATTCGGCGAAAGCCCTCGGCCTCGCACTGCGTGCACAGCATTCCGTTGGACGCATAGAGGCCCATCAGCTTGGTGTTGGTCGCGGGGCGGATGACGACCTCGGTCTCGACCGTTGCGCGGTCGCCGGCGAGGTCGATCACCAGCGCCGGGCCGTCCATGCGGTGCTCGGCCGGCTGTCCGTCGACGCTGACGGACACCAGCTCCAGCTCATCGCCGTCCAAGCGAAGCGGGCGATCGTGCGCGCCGTTGCGCTCGACGCTCAGAGTTGCACGGACACGCGCCACCTCCAGCCCGAGGTCGAAGTTGAGGTGGATCTCCGGCACCAGCCAGTCGGGCGGGCGGTAGTCCTCACGGCGGATTGCGACGTGGGTTGGCGAGGGCGGCGCCTCGGGCACGGTCTGCGCGTCGGCCGTGGTGGTGGTGCGGATATCGAGCATGGCGGCGGGCTTAGACGCGGAGGGCCAACGCCTCAACCCGACCAGCGGTGACAGGGCCCTTCGTCGAGCGTAGAGGGCCGCCAACAGCAAAGGAGACGATCATGAGCGGCTTCGAGGACATTCGCGAGCATATGGAAGTGATCGGCGCCGACGGCGTTCATATCGGCACCGTCGACCGGGTCGAGGACAATCGCATCAAGCTGATCCGCGCCGACAGCGGCCTTGGCCATGAAGAGCATCATCATTTCATCCCGCGCGGGCTGGTCGCCGAGGTCGAGGGCGACAAGGTCCGCCTGACCGCGCGCGGTGACGTCGTCGCCGATTTGTTCGAGCAGGAAGAAAGCGGGAACCCGATCGGCTGAGGCCGCTTCGCCCGCCGCTCCCCAACAGCGCCTCGCCGCAGACCGGCCGCGAGGCCGCTGGACGAGATTGCAAAGCACGCGCGCGAGGAGCAACTAGCGCAGCATGAAGGGCGAGGAGAAGATCGCGAGCCCGCCGACGGGGCCCAGCTGGACCCGGCCCGATGCCTATATCGGGGCGCTGGCCCGCAAACGGGGCTACCGCCGCGCCCGGGAGGACAAGCCGCGCAGCCAGCCGGTGGCGCCGCGTCCGTCGCTCTCGACTCTGCCCTTTGCCGCCATCCTCGCGGTTCTCGCGGTTCTCGCCGTCGCGATCATGTTCGTCGCCTTTCCCGGCCGCCAGCCGGCGCCGAGGCCGAAGCTTGCCGAGGTGCAAGAGCAGGGCGTCGCAGCCCCCGGCTGGTTCCAGGAAGCACAGAAGCAATTCCACAAATAAGCGGCTAGACCGCCGTCATGGCGGCTCCGATCGTCCCTCTCTCCAACGCTCTGGTGGTCCTCGATGTCTTCGGGATCGCGGTGTTCGCCATTTCCGGTGCTCTGCTCGCCGCCGAGAAGCGCCAGACGCTCGTGACCTTCATCTTCTTCGCCGTCGCGACGGGAGTCGGCGGCGGGACGCTGCGCGACCTCCTGATCGGTGCGCCGGTCTTCTGGATTCATGCCAACGCGACCCTGCTGATCTGCATCGGCGCTGCGCTCGGTGTGTGGCTGGTCAGCTCGCGCCGGAGCGCGGCGAGGGCGCTGGACTGGTTCGACGCCGCCGGACTTGCCGCTTATGCGACCTACGGGTCGGCCAAGGCACTCGGCTACGGAGTCGCGCCGGTGCCCGCGTTCGCCATGGGCGTGCTCACCGCCTGCTTCGGCGGGATCGTCCGTGACGTGCTTGCCGGCGAGCCGTCGATCCTGATGCGCCCCGAGCTTTACGTGACCGCCGCTGCCCTTGCGGCCGGGCTGTTCGTCGGGCTGAGCCTGGCCGGCGCCCCGATGTGGGTGGCTGCCGCCGTCGCAGCCACCGCGGGGTTCGGGCTCCGTGCGCTCGCCATCGTCCGCGGCTGGAAGCTTCCCGCCTACCGCGACTGAAACCTAGAAGCGCACCGACACGCCGGTATAGAGCTCGACATCGGGCGTCTGGTCGTTGAGTCCGAAATTCGCGCCGGCATCGAGCTGCACATCCTTGCTGACCAGATAGGCGGCCGAAGCATCGGCCGAATATTGGCGCGTGGTGCCCGACGGATCCCAGTCCCACTGACTCCATAGCTCCGCCGACAGGCTTAGCTTTGGGTTGACCTGCAACCCCAGACTCGCGACCTGAGTCATCGCCGCATGGTGCCCGTTGCCCTCGGCGTTCGCCGCCCAATCGATCTCCGGTGTCAGGTTGATGCTGAGTGGAGTCTTCGGAATCGAATATGCGATTGGCAGCAGTAAGCCGCCTTCCCACATGCCGTTGCCGAGTGAATGCCTGGCGGTCGGGATTTTGACGAAGGGAAGGAGCGTGAACTGAAAGGCGGCGTCGGGCGGCGTCAGCTGCTGCTTGAAGCTGACGCGCAGGTCGCCAAAGCCCGAGGCGCTGTCGTGGACCGCGCCGACGCGGCTCGTCACCCGCTGCCACGGCGGAACGTCAACCTCGATGTCGGAACGGTCGGTGAGGCCATATTTGAAGGTGGTCTCGCCGATGACGAGCGCCGTGTCGCGCTCCTCGCCAACCTTCTGCAGCGACCAGTCGACGAGCCCCGTCTCGAGCTGAAAATGACCCGTCGGAACAGTGCAGGGGGCAGTCGACTTGCCCGGACGCGCAGCGCAAATCGGCTGGTCGTCGGCTGCCGCTGCCGCGCTGCCCGTCGCCAGCAACATCGCGCCGATGGTCGGAATTAGCCCCCGCATGAGGGCTGTTTGCATGGCTGTCGGCCGCTCGTCGAGTGAACTAGTGCCGATTCACGCGCAATCTTAATGCCGTTGATTTTTAGTGGAGACGGATCACCAGGGCGTCGAGCACCGCGGGGTGCATCAGCCGCGTAAACTCGAGTCCCGCCGTTGCCCCAGCTTTCCAGCGAACCTCGCCGACCAACGGTTCGAGCTGCGGGAAACGCGCGATCAGCGGCTCTCCAAGCTCGGCCTCTTCGACCAGCTCGACGCAACAGCCGGCGCTCGACACATCGGCGAGCCGCGACTGATAATTGAATCCGCCGATCGGCCGGACTGTCACATTCGACTCAACGGCGACGCGCGCAAAGCGGCGGCGATCCAGCATGAGCGCGTCGGAAGCGTCGTCAGCGGTTTCCGCCAACGGCTCCGTGTCGGGCGCCGAACGTTCCGGCGGAGATTGTGCGGGCGCGTCGGCCTCAGCGCAGCCTCGCGCGCGCTCGGCAATCGCCGCCAGCCGGCGCTCCTTGCTGATCAGATGCATTCGTTCAACGCCTTGCGCGGACCGGCGTCCGGGCTTCGCTGGTCGAGCGCGATTTCGCGCCGCGCGCCGAGATCGTTGATGACAAGGAAATAGGTCGCCGCGCCGGTTTTCGCGCCGAGGTTCGAGAGGGTGCCGCCATGGTCGCGCGGAACGAACCACCAGGGCGAGCCGCGGCGGTCCTGGCTGCGCGCGAAGCAGCTGGCGAAATCCTGCGTCGACTTGGGCGTGACGTAAACCGCCGGCCGGTAAGCCTGCGGACCCGGCGCGGCGGCGGTCACCGCGACGCTCAGCAATGTGACGATCCCGATCTCTTTCATGGCTACCCCCGTGCCCGGGTTCCTCGAACAATGACCCGCAATGAGGCCTCGTCCTGTTGACCCACGGTGACAATCGGCTTGGCCCCGGCTGACCCATTATGAGGCAGCGCCGAGTGCCGCCTTGAAGCTTATTGCTGTTTGGCGACTGGTGTTTGCTGCGGTTCGATCTTTGTCGGCCGCGGGAGTTTTGAGGCTTGAACGACAGCAGCAGCCGCACAGCGAACAGCCGAAACGTCGCGAGGGCGGTCGCACGCTCGCGGGCAGTTCGCGCGTCGGTCGCACGCCGGCGCCGGCGCCTTGCGGCGCTCGTCGCATGCGCCGCTGCGACTGTCGGCGTGCCCATCGCCTGGATCATGGCGGAGCCGGCGGCCGCCGTGGCTGCTTCCGCTGTCAGTGAGGTCCAGGACCTCGCCGACCTCCTGGGCCAGCGCTCGCCCGGCACCCGGACTCAGGCCGAGCTGACCAAGCATGCGCGCGTCGCCGCGAAGAGCCACACCAAACCCGGGCCCGCCGCCCCGGCCGGCCACCCGGCTCAGCCGGGCATCCCTACCACCACCGCGCTGGTCGACCTGCTGCAGCCGCCGATCGCACCCATCGCGCTTATGTCCGGTGGATCGCCGCCGCCGTTCGCGCCGCCGCCGAGCCTCAATGCGATCCTCACGTCGCCGCCGGTCGATACGACGTTCACACCGCCGACCGACAACAGCGGCCCGGTCCGCCTCCCGACGTCCGAGCCGCGCGAGAACCCGCCCGTGAGCGCGGTTCCCGAGCCGGGGACCTGGGCGATGATGCTGATGGGTTTTGGATTGATCGGCTGGCGGATGCGGCGTCGCCGCGGCGTATCGGCCGCGAAGTCGCCTAGGCGCGCCGCGAACTGACGCCGGCGCCGCCGACGATCAACACGTCGTCGCCGACCGAGACCGCATCGAACAACTTGGCGGCAAAGGCGGTCGGCACTCCGACACAGCCGTGCGTCGCGTAACCCCAACGAACATTACTGCCGTGGATCGAAACGCCGTCGGCGGTCAGCCGCAGCGTGTAAGGCATCGGCGCATCGTAAGTTTGCGACCGATGGTCCTTGAGCTTGGCGAGCACGGGGAACTTGCCGGCCGGAGTCGCCAGCCCGTCGGCGCCATAGAGGATCACGGCTGTCCCGATCTCCTGTCCGCCGCGAAATACCGAAATGATCTGCGACTTGAGGTCGACACGGACCCAGGTGGGTCCCTTCGGCACGCCTTTGTCGTCCCAGCGATAGTCGCCGTAGTGCATCCGCCCGGGCACCGCGAGAATATTGCTCACCGGCCGCAGGATCAGGCCCTGCGCCAACGCTTCGCGAACGCTTGCCTGCGGGACCGCGATACGGCCGGCCGGAAGCGTCGCCGCGTGGGCGGAAGGCGCTGTGGGTTGGACGTGCGGACCATTGCCTAGCGACAGCGCCGCCGCGGCGGTTCCACCGAGGACGAAGGCGCCAATGCCGATGAGCGAACGGCGCATCGACCTACTCGATGAAGCGGGCACCCGCCCGCCCGTCGGCTGACCAGCGGACCTCGGCCTGCATCGCACCGCGCTTGATGATCCTCAGCTCGACGATTTCGCCCTTGGCGAACTTGTCGTCGGAGGCAAGCTGACAGCCCGTGTACGAAATATTGCGAACCCGAACGTCAGAATCTCGGGTCGGGCTCAACGCGAAGCCGCGCATGCTCACCGGGTGCCTTTCGGCGCGCTCCACGAATGTTCTCTGTTGGCGCTTTGCCATCGCATTTGCTCACTCTGGTTATGCGCCCAGTTACCATCCCATTGTCATGTGCGCCGCCTGACTGTTCAGCCTGTCTCAAAAACGAACGGCTTTCCGCTGCGGCATGCTTTGCAAATTTTAAACCGTTTCGGAGATAGAAACGTCCGTGTGCCTTCTTAGGGGCGCTGGTCATGCGTCACGTGTGTCACGGCACGTGGACACGGGAGTCGCGAATGTCTGTCCATACCAAGCTCGAAGCAGCGCGGCGCACCGGTCGCACGCGTGTGCTGATGATGGGAGTGTTGATCACCTGTGGCGGCGCGCACCGCGTGCGGATCCGCGACTTTTCGAGCAAGGGCGCGCAAATCGTCACCGAGAACGGCGTGGAACCCAAATGCGACGTGCTGCTGAAGCGCGGCGACCTGTGCGCGGCGGCCCATGTCGCCTGGGTGAAGGGCGACGAGGTCGGCCTGACTTTCTATCGCGCGATCCCACCTGAGGACCTCGCCGCGAACTGACGACTCTCAATGCGGCGACGTAAGCCCCAGGCAGGCGGCGACCGCGACGACAGTGCAGCCCAAACCGATCTCGATACTGACGCTGTAAGCCAGATACCGAGTCGCTTTGTCCCCGCCGGATCGGAGCGCCGGGGCAAAATGCCAGCGGTTCATTGCCGCAAGCCCGATCATCACAGATGCCAGTCCGACCTTCACCAGGAGCAGGTCGAAGTAGGGATTGCGCAGGGACATCATCGAAAGCGGCAGGATCGAGATCGCATTGAACAGCCCGGTGATGACCAGCACGGCGACGACGGGGGTTCCCCAAATCGAAAAGAGCCGCAACGCGACCAGCAATGGCGTGGCGTCCGTCCAATGTCGCCGAACGAACATGATCAGAACCACGAGGCCGCCCAGCCAGAAACCGGCTGCGAGCAGATGCGCCGCGTCGTTCGCGGCGCCGGCGATGTCGCCGCCTCCGGCAGCCGCGTGGCTGACCGACCCGAGTAGAGCGAGCAGCGCGCCGGCCAAGACCGCGATGCTGATGCGATCCGATCCATTGCCGAGCGCGCATATAAGCCAGAGCACGATCAGCCCGCTCAACCGCCCGAGGAATATCTGGCCAAACCGCGTATCGAATGCGGCCAGGCGAAGGATCGCAGGGTCGAGCGAGCCCTCCGAACTGCCGCTCATCTGGCCCGCGACGAGGCAAAACCAGGCAATTCCGCTGACAAGCGCGAGCGTGGCCGCGATCCCGAACAGGAGGCGCGCGGCTTTGGCGGGTGGCCCCGGAAGTCCCGTACGCCGCAACAGCGCGGCATAGGTGCCGCCCCCGAAGATCGTCATCAGGCTCGCGATGTGGAGCCCGCGCGCCGTCGCCAGGAGCGCGATCATGGCTTGACCGTGAAGCTGTACGCGCCCTCCGTCCGATGCGTGTCGACCGAAACCGCATGCCACACGACCCGATAGCTCCCGGGCGGCAGCGGCCGAAGCTGCGCGACCATCGAGTGACCGCCGATCACGACCGCGCCGGTTTCCACGCTGCGCCCGGAGCTATCGGTCACGGTCACTCCGCTGAAGATCGGCTCGAGTTTCTCGCTGAAGCTCAGCGCAACGCGTCTGGGTGCCGCCCGCAAGGTCGCGCCGGCACCTGGCTCGGCGCGCTGAAGGAACGCGTGAGCGAAGCCAGGTGCAGCGCAACAGGCGATCGCCAGGGACGCGAGGAAGGTACCCCGTTTCATTTCTTGCCTCCGAAGATCGGCCTGCCGAGGGAATGGGGGAAAATGTCGTCGATGTAGAAATGCAATTGGGCGATGAAGCCGATGCCGTGACCGCTTTGCCTGTTCACCGGAAGAACGGCCTCGGCGGCGAGCTGCACATATTGTCCCGACCATATCAGACCAGGGTTGATCGTGCCGGTCGTGCCGCCTTCACCCGCCCTGGTCGGCGACGAGAGGCTGAATTCGACAACCGGCGTCAGGTGCGCAACCACATTGCTGAAGCCCTGGTCGCGCACATTGTTCTGGAGATAGAGCAGGCTGTACTCGATCGCCCCACCCCATTCGATTGACTTGGGCTCATCGCTGGCGGTCGGGATGACATATCCGACCGTGCCGGTGACGGCGAGGGGCCGCAGATATTTCATGCTTTCGGGAAGATCGCCGAAGCCTTTGCCGAACTTGATCGTCGGCGTGAACGTCGAGGTTCGCTCGGCCACCGCCCGGCTGCCGGTGCCGCCAACCTCCCAATCGACCCCGGTGCTGACGATGAACTCGTGCTCGGGATTGCGATAGACTTCGAGCGTCGGCGCGATCGCAAGATTGCCGAAACCCCTTGCAGGCGGGTTGCCCAGCGCTGTCGAATCGACATGTCCAATTCCGATGCCGATGGCAAAGCCCCGAACAATCGACTTGGAATAATCCACGTCGATGTCGGTCTCGTGATCGAACGAAGTGATCGTCGGCAGGGCCAGTTCGTCCGCAGCGAACGGATCGTCGGTGGAAATGGTCGCCGGGAAGAAGCGCTGGCCGATGATTCCGTGAGCGACGGCCGGCGCTGGAACAAGGACCGCGGCGAAGATCAACGAAACGGTCGGAAATAGGACGCGGGGCGTGGTTGCCCTTTTGCAAAACAAACTCATGATTTGGAATCCCGCTGTTTCCGGAAGCTCCCGGAAGACTGAGTTGAACCGGAGAAATAGTCTCAGGCGGGAAGTGGTGGGGCTCGGCTGGGCGGGCGCGTGCGAAGACGGTTGCGCTTGGGAAACCGGAAGGTGCGGCCAGGCAGCAACGCGACGCCGAAAATCAGCGCGCCAAACAGCGCGCCAAACTCCGCGCCCAGTGCGCCAAACGACGAGCCGGACGCATAGGGGCAGATGCCGCCGTGCTTATGCTTGGACTGGCCGTGATGGTGATGTGCGACGTCGATCGCGAGCGGCGCGTCCGCGTCGGCGTCGGGACAGACGATGATCGTCGCCGCCCCATGCGCAAACGCGGGCATGTATCCGGTCGCCCCCAGCAGACGCAGACCAAGCAGCAGCGCGAGTAGCGCCGCGGCGGCCGAGCGACGGAAAACCGAATAGCGGGTCATGCGAAGCACGGACTTGGGCTAGCGAGCTTTCATTCCATTGTCAGCATTTGCGAAGCGGCCACGGCCTTCCTACGGAATAACCATGCGCCTGCTGATCACCCTCGCCGCCGCCGCGCTCGCCACCAGCGCCTCCGCGCACGTCACCGTGTCGCCCCAGCAAAGCGCGCCGGGCGCGCGCGAGAAATATGAGCTGCGCGCTCCCAACGATCGCAAGTCGGCGACCATCACGGTCGAGTTCCGCTTCCCGCAAGGCCTGCATGTCACCGCCGTCGAGCAAAAGCCCGGCTGGCAGGCCGAAGCCTTCCGCGATGCTTCCGGCAACCTCACCGGCGTCCGCTGGGTCGGCAATCTGCCGCCGGAGGAGTTCACCGAATTCGGTCTGCTCGGCGTCAACCCGCCGGCGGGCGGAGAGCTGTCGTTCACCGCGATCCAGGCCTTCGCCGACGGAACCAAGGTGGAATGGTCGGGCGCGGCGGGCTCCAAGACCCCGGCGGCGCGGGTGAAGCTGGTTCCCGGCGCGCGCTGATCGAGGGCCGGATCGCCGCCCGGTTGCTTTCGGCCCGAGCGGACATGGGTTACAATTGGCCCACAAGAATCGGGGGTGCGTATGCGCAAATTGGTGCTCGCGTTCGCGGTGATCGGCAGTTCTGTCCTGTTGTCTCAGGGGAGCGCTGCCCAGGCGGCCGACAATCATGCCATGCCGGGCCCGCCGGAAACGCTCGCCGGCTGGGCCAAGGGCGCCCGGCTCTATCCGGGGCTTGGCAATTTCCACCGGCGGATCACGACCCGCTCCCCGCTCGCCCAACAATATTTCGACCAGGGAATGCGTTTCGTTTGGGCGTTCAACCACGATGAAGCGACACGGTCCTTCGCCAAGGCGGCGGAGATCGATCCGACGTGCGCGAGCTGCTTCTGGGGCGTCGCCCTGACGCTCGGCCCGAATTACAATATGCCGGTGATGAGCTCGGCTCGCGGCCGGGTCGGCTGGGCCGCGGTACTCAAGGCGAAGTCCAACGCGGCGCACGTCAAGCCGGTCGAACGCGCGCTGATCGCCGCCGTCGCCAAGCGCTATTCCGGCGCCAGCGAAATCGATCCCTCCAACAGCGCGCCGGTGATCGGCGCCTATGCCGCAGCAATGCGTGACGTGGCCGCGAAATACCCCAACGATCTCGACGTTCAGACGATGTACGCCGAGGCGCTGATGAACAAGGCGCCGTGGAAATTGTGGAATTCCGACGGAACGCCCGCCGAGGGGACGCCGGCGATCGTCAGCACATTACGCCACGTCCTCGACCGCGACCCGCGCCATCCCGGCGCCAACCATTATTATATCCACGCGATCGAAGCGTCGCCGCATCCGGAGGAGGCGCTGGCGTCGGCCGAAACGCTGAAAGGGATGATGCCGGCCGCCGGCCATCTCGACCATATGCCGGCGCACATCCTGCAGCGCGTCGGACGCTATGAGGACGCGGCGGAGGCCAACCGAAATGGCGCGGCCGCCGACCTCGCCTATCTCAAGGCGACGGCGCCGCCCGATTATTACCCGATGTACCTCATCCACAATTTCCAGTTCCTCGCTGCCTCGGCGGGGATGGAGGGCCGCAGCGCCGAAACGATCCACGCGCTGCGCCAGGCGCGCGAAGATATGCCCGACGCGATGCTGCTCGCGACGCCCGGCTTCGACTGGAGCGCGGGCTTCCTCTACGACGCCTTGCTCCGGTTCGGGATGTGGGACGCGATGCTCGCCGAGCCTGCTCCGAACGACAAGCTGACCGGCGCGACGATCCATTACCTCCAGGCGCGCGCAACGGCGCTTGCCGCCAATGGAAGGCATGACGAAGCCGCGACCGCGCTGGCCAAAGCCGAGCGGCTCGCCGCCGCTGTGCCGGCTGATGCGACGCAGGGGAATAATTCAGCCAGGGCGCTGTACGCCATCGGCCAGCTGCAGGCGCAGGCGCGTCTGGCGAGCGCCCAGGGACACCGCGACGAAGCGATTTCGCTGCTCACCCAGGCCGTCGCGCTCGAGGATAAGCTCTCCTACAACGAGCCGAGCGACATCATCTTTCCGGTGCGCCCGCTGCTCGGGGCCGAGCTGCTTGCTGCAAAGCGCCCGGTGGATGCCGAGACGGTGTTCC
>Ga0207693_10005055_pt1 | contig 11071 bp, 9 predicted proteins | sample LARL81metaG_FD_184347 | JGI IMG/M metagenome (GOLD analysis project Ga0207693, IMG submission 184347) | Corn, switchgrass and miscanthus rhizosphere microbial communities from Kellogg Biological Station, Michigan, USA - LAR L8-1 metaG... | ecosystem: Host-associated > Plants > Roots >... | reverse complement strand
AAACGGAGGTAGAAAAGTGAAAGCAGTAAAGCTGGCCATTCTTTTTAGCACGGTGCTCGCCACGTCCATCAGTCTCAACGCGGCAGACCAGGCCAAGCCAAAGGAAAAAGCCGCTTCAAAAGTGGCGGATTCAGGCAGCTTTGGCATTTTTATGAATGGCAAGCGCGTGGGCACGGAGACGTTCAACATCACGGAAACGCTCAGCAGCGAACACAATCCCGCCTACTCCACGGCAACCTCTGAAATCAAGTTTGACGATGGCCATTTCAAGGCCGCCCAGAGCGCGGAGATGCAGATTTCGGCGCGCGGTGAGTTGCGTTCTTACAATTGGCACGCCACCGTCCCGCAGAAGGAAGAATCCTCCGTCGAACCCAGAGACCAGCTTTTGGTGGAGCACATCACGCCCGCCGACCAGAAGAAGCTCGATGTCCAGCACATGCTGCCTCTCTCCACGGTCATTCTTGATGACAACTTTTTCTCCCAGCGTGAAGTCCTTCTGTGGTGGTATCTGGCCAATGGCTGCCGCCGCCAGGATAATGGCCTGGTCTGCGCCGCCGGCAAATTCGTGGTCCTGGTCCCCCGCCAGCACGCTTCCGGCAACGCCACCCTGGAACTCATGGGCCAGGAAAAAGTGATGGTGAAAGGCGTGGAGCGCGAACTCAACAAGGTCAAGCTGGATATGAGCGGCCCGCAAACGCTTACCTGGCTCAACGATCAAGGCCGCGATTCCGACTCCGCGCAATGGGTCCTCTGGGTCGACGATCAGTACCGCGTGATTAAGATGACCGTCGCCGGAAGCACTGTTGAGATCGTCAGGGACTGAGTCCAGATCGGTTGATCGGTCCATCGGGAAATCGGGTGGCGGGTGCACACGCAAGCGGAACTTCTCTCAATCCGCGGTCATCCGCGTTGATCCGCAGTTGAGTTTTTCAGATCACCCGATCAACCGATCAACCGATCACCGGATCACCCGATCCCCGCGCCCTCCAAGGTTTAGTACTTTTGGGATCATTTGGCGCGGAAAACTGGGTTAAACTAACTGCACTCTTTCCCCTGGCTCGAATTTGTGTATGGCAAAAAACCACCGGTCTGACATTCTCTTCTTTTTCGGCGTGTGCCTCGCTTTATGGATCGCATACAGCGTGCGTGACGTGCTCATGCTCATCTATGTAAGCGCGCTGTTTGCCGTGGTGCTGTCTCCGGCCATCGGCGTGATCCAAAAAATGCATATTGGAAGCTGGCGCGCCGGGCGCGGCTTTGCCATTGTCTTTCTCATTCTCATGCTCGCTCTGGCAGGCACTCTGTTTGCGGTCTTCGCGCTGCCTCCCGTTTATCGTGACAGCCGCAACTTCTCCGCCGACTGGCCCCGGCATCTGGCTGAGCTGACGGAAGGCATCAAGCATCTTCCTTTCGCTTCCAAGATCGATCCTGCCGGGCTGCAGAAGTATGCCGCGGAAATTGCCGGCGGCGCCGGCGGACTCTTCCTCAACATCGCAGGCGGCATCTTCGGAATTTTTACCGCCGTCATCCTCACCGCTTATTTCATCATTGAGGGCGACCGCACCCTGCAATGGGCCGTCTCCATGTTCCCGCTCGAACAGCAGGCGCGCCTGAGTTCAACTCTGCTCCGCGCCAAGGCCCGCATGCGCAACTGGTTGATAGGCCAATCGCTGCTCATGCTCAGCCTGGGGACTTGCAGCCTGATCGTCTATTGGGCGCTCGGCCTCAAGTACTTTTACCTGCTGGCGATGTTTGCCGGCGTCGCCAACATCCTGCCCATCGCCGGCCCCATCAGCGCCGTCGTGCTGGCATCGGGCGTGGCCATTCTCGATTCGCCCCAGAAACTCGTGGGCGTCATCATCTTCTTTACTATCTATTTCCAGGTTGAGAGCGTATTCCTCTCTCCGCGCATCATGCGCCATACGCTGAACCTTTCGCCGCTTACCGTGATCATTGCCCTCTCCATGGGAGGCGCGCTTGCGGGAGTTGTGGGAGCGCTGGTCTCTGTTCCGACTGCCGCGCTGGTGATGGTGCTGGCCGATGAGTACCTGGTCAAGCGCAAACCGGCGGAAGCGGCGAAGGCTGTTGCGGCGGCAGACTGAGCCGTTTTCTGAAATCCCGAAGCGCAGCGAGGGAACCCTATCAGTGGCCCTCGCAGACATAGACATCTGCTGCTCATTGGAACGAACTGAAATGATTATATAGAGCCAATGGAGCCGATTAAGAATAGGGATCTCTCGCTCCGCTCGAGATTTCAGAAAGAAATTCCTCCGCTACCTCCGTTCCTCCGCGTTTCAAAGGTTTTCATTTGTACCCACCATACCGTTTCGGGACTGAATGCTGAAGGCTGACTGCTGAGTGCTTCTTCCCAATGCTAAAATCAAGTTTTTAGGCCCATGAATAAAAAAATTCCAGTCGGCATTCTCGGCGCCACCGGGACCGTCGGGCAGCGATTCATCCAGCTGCTCCACGAACACCCGTGGTTTGAAGTTACGTGGCTCGCGGCCTCTGACCGCTCGGCCGGCAAAACCTATGCCGACGCCGCCAAGTGGAACCTGGCCACACCGATTCCGGTAAAGATCGCCGCCATGAAAGTCTCGGCAGCCGCGCCTGACAAGACAACGCCGAAGCTGGTCTTTGCCGCCCTTGACGCCACTGCCGCGCAGCAGATTGAGCCCGCCTTCGCCGAAGCAGGCCACGCCGTGGTCTCAAACTCCAGCGCCTTTCGCATGGCGGAAGACGTTCCGCTCATCATCCCCGAGGTCAATGGCGACCACGTTCCGCTGATCAAGACGCAGAAGTGGTACAAGCAGAACGGCGGATTCATGGTGACCAATCCCAACTGCTCCGCCATCGGATTGGTGTTGGCTCTCGCGCCCTTGCATCGCCGCTTCGGCATCGACAAGATCTTTGTCGCCACCATGCAAGCCATCAGCGGCGCGGGCTATCCCGGCGTGCCCTCCATGGACATCCTGGGCAACGTGATTCCTTACATCGCCAAAGAAGAGGACAAGATGGAAGCGGAAACGCGCAAGCTGCTGGGGTCACTGGTAGAAAGCTCGCTCAATGGCTCACGTGTCACCGATGCCGATCTTGTGCTGAGCGCCCACTGCAACCGCGTGGCCGTGGAAGATGGACATACTGAATGCGTTTCACTCAAGCTGCGTAAGCCGGCGCAGGCGGAAGAGATCATCGAGGCATGGAACGAATTTCGCTGCCTGCCGCAGAAACTCAAGCTGCCAACCGCGCCGGAACAGCCGGTGATTTACGAATCCGCGCCGGATCGCCCGCAGCCTCGTATTGACCGCGACCGCGGACGCGGTATGTCCGCCGTTGTCGGACGCCTGCGCCCCTGCAATATCTTCGACTGGAAATTCACTGTGCTCTCGCACAACACCATCCGCGGCGCAGCTGGTGCTGCGGTGCTGAACGGCGAACTGCTCAAAGCGCAGGGATATCTGAGTTGATGGAGTCAGCTAGCAAGCAACGCCGACACGGCGTCATTATCGTAATCATCGTGCTTATTGTTGTTTGCGTATGGTGGGCAGTGTTCAGCCCCCTCCCCTGGAAATACCAAGCCTATAGACGTGAAACCAAGATTAAGGAGACACTGCAAGCGGTTAAGCCACCCGGTGCGAATGTTATAGGCGTTACGACGTTGCAACTTGGCGATCACCCACAAGCAGTAGGCGTCTATTCGGCTAATTCAGAATTTGAAGAGGTGAAAGCGCACTATATAAAGGAATTTGTGCGGCACGGATTTGTTTACAAAGGCGAGGACACGGAAGAACTCATTTCCGCAACAGAGAACGGCAGAAAAGTACCGTCCAAAGGCTTCCGCTTCTGCGCGCCGGACTTTGGCGCTTTTCTCGCCCCGATGCCACCTGACACCCACCCGGTGACATACATGGTCTTGATTAAATGGAAAGATACCAAGTGCTGATGGATGCAGATTCGCTGTTAATGGTCCCTCGGGTTTGCTCGCGAGCCAATGACGACGCTCGCGCGCCTACGACCCTTGGGACACTGATCTTTTTTCTCTGCGCCTCCGCGCCTCCGCGGTGCAAACGCTCTTTCCGCCGGGTGTTCCCATGATCGTCATGAAATTCGGCGGCAGCTCCGTGCAGGACGCGCAGGCCATCGGCCGCGTTGCGACCGTCGTGCGCGACACGCAATCGCGGACTATTCTCCCAATTGTGTTTGTCGTCCTTGGTATTGTTCTGATCTGGTGGCTGTGGATCTGGCCTCACACTCCGATGTCCAAAGCGCGCCAACGTGAATCGGAGCTGAAGGCGGAACTGCAAAGTATTAAGCCACCCGACGGAGCTCAACCCCGCGATATTCAGATAATGCGTTTGAAAAACCCCGATTCCATATTGGCAATGCGCAGTGACTTGGGAAAGGGTGATTGCGTCGCCGGAGGGATGCACTATAGGAAGGAATTTGCCAACGCTGGATTCGGTTACAACGGTGAGGAGGTTGATGAGAAACAGAAAACCAGGACCTTCTCTTTTGCTGGTTCGGACTATCACGCCGAGGTGGCCTGCATGCAAATAATGCCTGAGTTTTCTTTCTATTCAATAACTATGTGGTCCCAACGCACATGATGAAGACGGACATGACTTGCAACGATGCCGTAAACATGCAAGAGAATCTTGGCTTTAGGCCCTGCAAAAACCTCTCCGCGTCTCCGCGCCTCCGCTGTGGATTCGCTTTTCTCCGTGCCTCCGTGCCTCCGTGGTGGAGGTTTTCCCGATGATCGTCATGAAATTCGGCGGCACCTCCGTCCAGGACGCTCAGGCCATTGACCGTGTCGCGGCCATCGTGCGCGAACGCCTGCCTGAACGCCCCGTGGTCGTCGTCAGCGCGCTGGCCAAAATCACTGACCAGCTTCTTGCCATGGCCGCCGCCGCCGGCTCCGGTCAACGGGAAAAAGCGCTGGAACTTTCTCGTGCCGCGCGCGAGCGCCATTACAACTGCGCCTGTGACCTGCTGGGAACGCATGCCTTTGAGCAGATCGCGCCCGAACTGGAAGCCGACTTCAACGGCCTGGACGAGCTTCTGCGCGGCGTGGTCGCCGTGGGCGAACTTACGCCCCGGACCACGGACACCATCTCCGGCTTCGGCGAGCGAGTGTCATCGAAGATCGCTGCGGCAGCCTTCTCGCAACGCCACATCGCTGCCGAGCATGTTGACTCCCGTCAGTGCATCGTCACCGACTCAACCTTCGGCAAGGCCATCCCGCAATTTGAGGAAACCGATGAGCGCCTGAAGGAAAAACTTAAACCGCTGCTCGACCGGCAGCTTGTGCCGGTGATGGGCGGCTTCATCGCTTCCACCCATGAAGGTATTCCCACCACGCTGGGCCGCGGTGGATCGGATTTCAGCGCCGCCATTGTGGGCGCGGGCCTGGACGCCACGCGCATTGAGATATGGACAGACGTTGACGGCATGATGACCACCGATCCCAGCCTCTGCCCCGAGGCGCGCCGCATCAAGAACATCAGCTTTGAAGAGGCTGCGGAGCTTGCCTATTTCGGCGCGAAAGTGCTGCATCCGGCCACGCTGTTGCCGGCCATCCAGAAAAATATTCCTGTGCTGATCCTCAACTCGCGCAATCCCAAATGCGAAGGCACGCGCATCACCGCTACGGCGCCCAAGAGCAAGAACATCTTCAAGGCCATCGCCGCCAAGAAGCGCATTACCGTGGTGGACGTGGTGGCCACGCGCATGCTCATGGCCCACGGCTTTCTCAAAAGTATTTTTGAAGTCTTTGCCAATCACCGCTGCCCCGTGGACATGGTTTCCACCTCCGAGGTCAGCGTTTCGGTCACCGTGGATTCCAACGAATCCATCGCGGCCATTGCCGCCGACCTGGCCCGGCTGGCCGACGTGAAATATGAAGGCCGCAAAGCCATCGTCTGCCTGGTGGGTGAAAACATCAAGAGCACGCCGGGCATCGCCGCCAAAGTTTTCAGCGCCATCCCAGACGCCAACATTCACATGATCTCCCAGGGCGCTTCAGAGATTAATATTAGTTTTGTGATTGATGAGGACGCCGTGCCGGATGTAGTCTCGCGCCTGCACCACACGTTCTTTTCGCAGCTTGATCCCGAGGTGTTTGCTTGAAAATCTTGGTCCTCGGCCGCGGCAAGACCGGCGCGCTGGTGGCGCAGATTGCCGAAGAACGCCATCACGAAGTCCGCTCGCTGGCCAGCCAGGAAAATCAGGATGGCCGCGCCCTCACCGCCGCTACCTTGCAGGGAACCGATGCCGTCATCGACTTCACCACGCCGCACGCCGTCATCGCCAACATCATCCGCTGTGTCGAGGCCGGAATCCCCATTGTGGTTGGCACCACCGGCTGGTACCAGCACATGGAAAAAGTCCGAGAGCTGGTGGCTGAGCGCAAAGGCGCGCTGCTGTACGGCTCAAATTTTTCCATCGGGATGAATTTCTTCTTCAAAGCCGTGCAGGCCGTCGCTCCCGTCCTGAAGCACGACTACCGCGGCAGCATCGTGGAGCGCCATCACGTTCACAAAAAAGACAAGCCTTCCGGCACGGCCGTGACGATCCAGAAACTGCTGGAGTCCGGCTCCGGAGAAAAAGTTGAGGTCGCCTCCGTGCGCGAAGGCGAGACCGTGGGCATGCACCTGGTCATGCTCGACTCCGCCAATGACACCATTCTCTTTACCCACGACGCCAAGTCGCGCGTTGGCTTTGCCGAGGGCGCCGTCCGCGCCGCCGAATGGATCAAGGGCAAGACCGGGTTCTACGAGTTCCCGGAGATCGTGGAACAGCTGTAAAGATCGGGTGATCTGGTGATCGGTTCATCGGGTGATCTGAGTCTGCAGGCGGAAAAGTCGTCGACCGATTGGCCCAAGCCGAAAAGACTCCCGAAGCTTCAGAGAACGCTCTGACCGGAAGACATCCGATCACCCGATCTCCCGATGCCCCGATCACCCGATCTCCGTTCCTTTGTGTTCTCTGTGTCCTCTGTGGTAAAGATTTTGTTATCCTAGTTTGACCATGAATCTCCAAGGCTGCGGCACCGCGCTCATCACCCCCTTCAAGCAGGACCAGAGCATCGACGAGAAAGCCCTTCGCTCCCTGGTCGAGTGGCAGATTACCTCCGGCATCCATTTCCTTGTCCCGTGCGGCAGCACGGGCGAGGCAGCCACCCTGAACAAAGACGAATGGCTGCGCGTGATTGATATCACCATTGAAGTGAACGGCGGGCGTGTGCCGATTGTCGCCGGCGCCACGTCGAACTGCACCGCTGACGCCGTGGAGAAAGCGAGCGAGCTCAACCGCCGCAAGGGCGTCGACGCCATCCTGACCGCGTCGCCGTATTACAACAAGCCGACGCAAGAAGGCCAGTACCAGCACTTCAAGGCCATTGCGGAAGCCGTGGACAAGCCGCTGGTGCTTTATAACGTTCCGGGCCGCACCGCCGCCAATATCGAGCCGGCAACGCTCGGCCGCCTAGCAAAGATTTCCAACATCATCGCCGTGAAAGAAGCCAGCGGCAACATCTCCCAGATCGCCGAGGTCTTCAACCACGTGCCGGAAAGTTTCCTCGTCTTCTCCGGCGACGACGCCATCACAATTCCGGTGATCGCCCTGGGCGGCGTAGGCATCATTTCCGTTTGCTCGAATGAAATCCCGAAAGAGATGTCAGATCTCACGGCGGCTGCGCTGAATAATGACTGGGAGAAGGCCCGCCAGCTCCAGCGCCAGTTCCTCCGACTGATGCAGGCCAACTTCATGGAATCGAACCCCATGCCGGTAAAGGCCGTGCTGGCCATGATGGGGCGGGTTGAAGAAGTCCTGCGCCTGCCCATGCTACCGGTGAAAGCTGAGACCCGCGCCAACCTGGAAAAGATCGCCGCCGAAGTTGGCGTGCTCCAGGTACACGCCTCGGTGTCCGACCTCTAGACCGCCACGACATTCCACGGCACTGCTACCCTGCCGCTGCATGCCGCTTGAGCGCGTCTCTTTGCGCGAATAACGTTGCCCTTAGGCTGCTGTTCTTTCCGGCAGCCCACGGAGCAGCGCCATGAAAAGCCTCAAGCCTGGATTCTCCCGCCGCGATTTCCTGAAGACCTCGCTCATGTCGAGCGCAGCCCTTTGGATGGGCGGATGCGCGGCGGAGAAAAAGCCGCTAAGCCTGGCGTCAGCGCCGAACTCTTCAAGTCCGCCGGCCCTCGCCGGCATCAAGGTCAATGACATTCATTCACAGTTAAATTCGGCGCTGGTGAGCGAAGTGCTCAATCCAACCTCCATCGACGAATGCCGCGACATCCTTCGCGCCGCCCGTCAGGCCAACAAGGCCGTGGCCGTCTCCGGCGGACGCCATTCCATGGGCGGCCAGCAGTTTGCCGATGGCTCCGCGCTGATCGATACGCGCAGCCTGAAGCGCGTGCTCAGCTTTGACCGCGAACGCGGCCTGCTTGAAGTTGAAGCCGGGATCGAATGGCCGGAGCTGATCGAATACCTGCATACGGAACAGGAAGGACAGGAGCGGCAGTGGGCGATCGTGCAGAAGCAGACCGGCGCGGACAAATTCACACTGGGCGGATCGCTGGCCTCAAACGTCCACGGGCGCGTGCTCAATGACAAACCCATCATCAACAACGTGGAATCGTTCACCCTGCTCGATTCCGACGGCGAGCTCCGCGAATGCAGCCGGCAATCCAACCCTGAGCTCTTTCGCCTGGCCATTGGCGGCTATGGCATGTTCGGGCTCATCACCACCGTCAAGCTCCGGTTGCGCCGCCGGGTAAAGGTGCGCCGGATCGTTGAGATTCGCGACCTCAAAGACATTCCGGACGGGTTTGAGCAGCGCATCCGCGACGGCTATCTTTACGGCGATTTCCAGTTCGCCATCGACAGCGCACGGCCTAGCTTCCTGCATCGTGGCGTCTTCTCCTGCTATCAGCCCGTGCCGGACAGCACTCCTATCACCGAGCATGCAACGCGTTTCAGCCCCGAGGACTGGGCCAAGCTCACTTATTACGTGCATGTCTATAAGCGCCGCGCCTTTGAGATTTATGGGCAACGATATTCCTCGACCTCAGGCCAGGTCTATTGGTCGGACTCGCAGCTCTTCGGCAACTATCTTGACAACTACCATGAAGACGTCGACCGCCGGATGCACGTACGCGTCCCGGCCACAGAGATGATTACGGAAATTGATGTGCCGCGCCCTGCTCTAATTGATTTCATGGACGAAGCCGCGCAGACTCTGCGCCGCGAGCATGCCAACGTGATCTATGGCGTGGTGCGGCTGATTGAGCGCGACGATGAAAGCTTTATGCCCTGGGCCAAAGACCGCTACGCCTGCGTGGTCTTCAATCTCCACGTGACGCATGACCCAGTGGGAATTGAGAATGCCGCGCGCAGCTTCCGCTCGTTGATCGACCTGGCCATCAAGCACAACGGCAGTTACTACCTTACCTATCACCGCTTCGCTGAGCGCCGGCAGGTGGAGGCCTGCTACCCGCAGTTCGAACAGTTCCTGAAGCTCAAGGCCGAGTACGATCCGGCGGGACTCTTCCAGAGCAACTGGTATCGCCACTACCAGAAGATGTTCAGCTAGGCGTTCAGGCGTCGGCACAAAAAAATTGAGCGACCACGCCGGTTAGCGCAGCCGCTCATGCACCACCTCCGAACGCGGCCGCGGCAGAAGGAGTTCAGGTTTCTGTCAGCGGCCGTGTTCCAAGGTACCCACCTAGGAGAACATCCCTCTTTTAAAGATCGGGGCAGGCAAAGTTTCTTGCAGAGATTTTTTGTCCTCAGACAGGGCTCTTTGGGACGAAATGCAGGTTGACTCGGTGGCTCTTTAGGCGAACCGCAGGGTCCTCTCAGTGAGGCTAAGCTGCTCATAGAGAGTGGAGTATCTCTCAGCCATCTTGGCGGCGCTAAAGTTTTCCTGAGCATACTGCGCGCAGGCTTTCGGGCTGACGCTTGAGATTTTTTGTAACGCCAGCACAGCCTGGGCCACATCCTCCACCATGAAGCCGGTCACGCCGTCTTTTACGACCTCCGGCAGCGCTCCGCGCCGGAATGCGATCACCGGCGCGCCCGAGGCTGCGGCTTCCATCGCCACCAGAGAGCTGGTCTCGTCCGCCTGGCTGGTAATCAGCAAAGCTTTTGCCTGGCGCAGCAGCCGGCGCTTCAATTCCGCCGACGGCGCAGAAACGAACGCGGCATTCGGGATCTCCCGCAGCCTCGGCGCCACTTCTCTCTCAAAATATTGCTGATGATAAGAAAACGGATAAACCTGCCCGGCAATCGTGATGGGCAATCCCGCATGGGCTGCGATCTCCAGCGCCAGATGGGGCGCCTTCTCTTCGCAGATGCGTCCCAGCCAAAGCAGGCCTCGGCGATCGACAACTCCGCGCTGCATGTCTGCGCCATCATCACCTGCAAAGCGATCCAGCGCGATCCCATTCGGCGCCACGCCGATCAGCGATTCGAGATCGGCAAAGCTGCGCGCCTGCGAACCAGAAACGCAGTTGAATCTCACGTTGTCGGGAATCTCTTCAAAACTTCCCGCAAGATAAAAGCTGCGCGGCAGGTGCAGCGTGGCCAGCACTGGACTATCAATCTCCGCAGCCCGCTTCCAGAAACTGCCGGACTGATCATGGACCAGATCAAACGGCCTGCCCTCGCGCTCCCGACGCCGCACAAAATCCACCACGCGGTCTTCATGCTCCACGCGCCGCCGCTCGTAATCGTCGGGCTGGGTGCATGGATCGCCCGTGGAGAAAAGCTCTCCGCTCACACGCGAGCCCGCCGACGCCGCAACCGTGGTAAGCGCGCCCCTGCGCGCCATTTCACGCTCCAGCGTCCATAAAACCTGCTCCGCGCCGCCCGCTGACTCGTCTGACACCGTCAGCAGCGGATACGCGACATAAAGGACATGAATCGCCACTCCATATCAGATGCAAAGGAAAGGTTTGCTGGCGGAACTTCGCGCATTTATACTCCGCACTTGCATGCACAAACTTCGCGCTGAGATTGAACGGCTGTATGCCAAGGGCTCGCTGCCGGTGGAGGTGGCGGG
>Ga0207693_10005054_pt1 | contig 11074 bp, 12 predicted proteins | sample LARL81metaG_FD_184347 | JGI IMG/M metagenome (GOLD analysis project Ga0207693, IMG submission 184347) | Corn, switchgrass and miscanthus rhizosphere microbial communities from Kellogg Biological Station, Michigan, USA - LAR L8-1 metaG... | ecosystem: Host-associated > Plants > Roots >... | reverse complement strand
GTGATCAGGTCCTGGCGGATCTCGATCTCGACATGCGGCAAGCCTCGCCGCTCACCATGCACTGGAACGGTGTAGTCGGTCAGGTCGCTGACGCGGTATGGCTCGTTTTCACCGACCGTGAGGTCGCCTTCGGCACGCAATAGTTCTGCCAGGGCATGCGCCAGCCGCGGGTCGCGATTGAACAACACCGCGATATGCCACGGCCGCGAAATACCCTTAAAAACCGGGGTGAAGCTGTGCAGTGCCACCAGTACTGAGCCGCGGCCCTGCGCGGCGCGGTCGTCGAGAGCCCTCGCTATCGTTTTGTGGTAGGGGCGAAAGATTGCATTGATCCGGGCGGCCCGCTCGGCCTCGCCGAGGCCGCGGTTGCCGGGGATTTCCGTGCTCTCGCTGATCTCCGGGATCGAGCTCTGCACATCAGGATCGCGGTTGCAGTCGATTACCAGGCGCGAATAGGTCTGCAGGATGAGCGCCGCGTCCAATAACCGCGACAGCTCTCGTCCGACCTCGCCGATGCCGATATCCCAGGCGATGTGGCGCAGGGTCTCGTGCTGCGGCAGGCCGAGGTTGTCAAGCCGGCGGGGGATCGCGCGTCCGGCATGATCGCAAGTGAGGAAGAAGTCCGAATTTCCCGCCTCGTTGCCCAGTGTCACCGGGCTGGGCTCGTCGGGCGCGAGGAGCGGTTCGGTGGTCATAGCCTTTGTTTGTGTCTGTCATTGCCGAGTCTGTCATTGCCGGGCTCGACCCGGCAATCTGTGCGGCGTCTCACCATGCTGCGGTGCCTAAACCCGGGCATGACGAGTTGGGCGGTCTCGATCACGGTTTAAGCCTCAATAAACCTCGGCGTAGCGGGCGCAGAGTTCGGCGGGGGAAAGGCCGGCCACCTTCTCCACCTCGACCCGCTTGAAACGCAAGTAGGCGTCGAAATGGGTCGCGCCAAACCAGCCGGCGACCGTCTTGTTGGCGGCGAGCCCGTCGAGAGCCTCGGGAAGCGAGTGGGGGAGGGCAGGGGGCGAACCGGAAGGCATCGGCAACGGCAGCTCGCGCCGGATCCCGTCAACCCCGGAGTAAATCACCGCTCCCAATGCCAGGTAAGGGCTTGCCGCCGCGTCCGCGGAGCGGAATTCGACGTGGAACTGGGCCGCCAGCTCGGCCGGGGTCGCGGCGGCAAAGACCGGGCAGATGCGCAGACAGGCGCCGCGGTCCTGGCGCACCAGATCGATCATAGTCGGCGCCCAGGCATTGGGAACGAGGCGTAGATACGAGACCGGCGAGGGAGCGGTGATCGCGCAGATAGCCGGCATGTGGTTCAATACGCCGGCAAAAAAATGCTGCGCCGATTTGCTCAGATCCATGGGTTCCCCGGGCGCGCGGGTCGCCGGGCGTCCGGCCGCATCGGTGAGACTCATGTGAATGTGCACGCCGTTGCCGACGAGTTCGGGGTCGGGCTTGGGCGAAAAGATGACCCGGTGCCCGAGCCGCTGTGCGGCGGCGCGGGCCATCTCTCGAGTGATCACGGCGTGATCAGCTGCCGTCAGCGCCGGTTGCGGCATGACAGTCACCTCGAACTGGCGCGGGCCGTATTCGGCCAGAAACGTGTCCGGAACGATGCCGGCGGCACGCAGCGCGGCGATGAACGTCTCGCCAAAGCCGTCCTGACGGCGAAACGCGCCAAGCGCGTAGGCGTCGCCTGGCCTCTCCGATATGCCCGTGTAAAGGAATTCCTGCTCGAAGGCGGCGACCAGGCGTAGGTTCGCCGCGTCGTCCAGTGCTTTGACCGCGCGGCGCAGGAAATCACGCGGGCAGCATTCCCAAGAGCTGCCGTCGGTATTGCATATGTCGCCCAAGAAGAAATGCTCGATCGCCGAGCCGTCGGCGAAATCGACACGTACTTCGGCCGAAGGGTCGGGGACGATCATGAAGTCCCCGGCCGTGCCGAAGGGGGTGTCCCAGATCGGCCCGAAAGGCGACATCATCAGATTGCTGCCGGTCCAGCCGACGCCCTTCTTCAGCCGTACCGGCAGCTCGCGCGCCGGGAATCCCTTGCCCCGTGCCAGGCCCGAGATGTCGCAAGTCGCGACGAAGACGAGCTCTTCCCGGATCATGCCGCCGCCAAAGGCGCGTACTGGTCGAGCAGTTGCAGGATTTCGTCGCGCCTCAAGTCGGGGATTTCCAGCAGCGCTTCGTCGATCCCGGCTTGGCGATATTCGGCGAGCTTCGCCTTGTCCGCCGGCGCTCGGAACACCGAGATCGTCAAAGATTTGGGGTCGCGCCTTTTTGTTTCGGCCATGCGCCTCAAGCGATCGACCGCGCCCTTGGCGGTGAAATCGCCGACCGGGCGCGGGATCCAGCCATCGCAATATTCGACGATGCGGCGCAGGGTGTAGTCGCTCTCGCCACCCAACAGGATCGGCGGGTGCGGGCGCTGTACCGGTTTCGGCCAGGACCACGCCGGGTCGAAATTCACGAACTCGCCGTGGAAGGATGCCTCCTCCTGCGTCCATAGCGCCTTCATTGCCAGGACGCGCTCGCGCATCATCTTGAAGCGGGTCTCGTAGCGCGCGCCGTGGTTCTCCATTTCCTCGGCGTTCCAGCCGCCGCCGATGCCGAAGATGAAACGACCGCCCGACAGTTGGTCGAGGCTGGCGACGCACTTCGCGGTGACGATCGGGTCGCGTTCGGGGATCAGGCAAATACCGGTGCCGACCAGCAGCTTCTTGGTCGCTGCCGCGGCGAAAGACAGGCCTACAAACGGATCATGGGTATGCGAGTACTTCTTCGGCAACTCGCCGCCCCCCGGAAAGGGACTGCGCCGGCTGGTGGGGATGTGGGTGTGCTCCGGCACATAGAGCGAAGTAAAGCCACGCTGTTCGAGCGCCCGCGCCAGCTCGGCGATGTCGATGCCATAGTCGGTCGGAAAATAGAAAACGCCAACCCGCATATCGATTCCTCTGCGCATCCGGTGGTTGTCGGCTAGGATGACATAGTTACGAAAGTTCGACCATGGAGGAGAGCCATGCCGGTCGTCACTGTCCGGGGCGTCGACATCAATTACGAAGTGCTCGGCGAGCTTGGGCCATGGGTGGCGCTGCAGCCCGGCGGCAGGCGCGCCCTCGCTGGGGTCAAATCGCTCGGGCAAAAAATCGCAGAAGCCGGCTGTCGAGTGCTCGTCTATGACCGGCGGAATTGCGGTGCCTCCGGGGTCTCGTTCGACGGCGGAGATTCCGAGAACGAGATCTGGACCGACGATCTTCGCGTGCTGTTGTCACAGCTCGACGCGCTTCCAGCTTATATCGGCGGCAGCTCGTCGGGATGCCGCTTGGCGTTGCTGATGGCATTGCGCTATCCGGCCGATGTGCGCGGTCTTTTGCTGTGGCGCGTCACCGGCGGTGCTTATGCGGCGCAGCGGCTGGTCGAGAATTACTACGCCCAATTTATTGCCGCCGCGCAGCAAGGCGGCATGGAAGCGGTCTGCCGCACTGAGCATTTCGCGGAGGTAATCGCGAGCAATACGGCCAATCGTCGACGCCTGATGGCGCTGGAGCCGCAGCGCTTCATCGGCATGATGGAAGTGTGGCGACGCGCCTTCAATGAAGGCGCGCACCACCCGGTAATCGGACTGAGCCCTGCGGAGCTGCGCTCGCTGACGATGCCGGCCTGCATCATCCCGGGCAACGACCAGGTGCATCCGCGTGAGGCCGGTCAGGTTGCCCATCGCCTGATGCCGAATAGCGAATACCGCGAAGCTCTGATCGAGGACCGCCCCGACCTTGACGTCGCACTCGAGGATTGGAACGCAAAGGAGGGGCTCGTAGCGGCCATATTCATCGATTTTCTGAGGCGGGCCGAGCGCCGCGCCTGACGAGCCGCTAAAACGCCGGAGGGACCATCGGCGCCGGCACGATGTGCTCCTCGACGCCGCGAACGCCCGGGATATTCTCGGCAGCGACGCGCAAGGCCTGGCGCTCTCCATCCGGCCTGTCGTCCGAGACCCAGATGTGTACGACCCCGTCCCTGACGATGATGTCGGCCGCCCAGGTGTGTACCCACTTCTGCGCCTGCAGTTCCTGCAGAAGCTTTTGGCGGATCGTGCGGTCGTCGGTTGCGGTATCGGCGGTCAACCGGCTTCCCGCCGCCGCCAGCGCCCGTACGAGGTTCGCCCGGCTGACGATCCCGACCAGCTTACCGTCTCTGACGACCGGTACCCGCTTGATCCTTTTCGTCTCGAGCAAATTTGCGATATCGGCGAGTTCGCTGGTGTCGCTGACCGAGATCACGTCGCTCGTCATGACATCCTTGGCGGTGCGGCCATGTGATTTGACGTAGTTGCGGGCAAGCTCCTCGTCCGACCCGATCGTGTCGAGCCACCATGAGCGCCGCCGCCGCTGGGCGCGACGTTCGGTCCCGGTCTCGACGCGGTGCAGCAGGTCACCCTCGCTGACGATGCCGACTAAGCGATTTTGGGTGTCGACGACCGGCACGCCGCTGATGCTCCGCTCGGACAAGAGCTTGGCCACGTCCTGCACCGACGTCTCGGGCCCGACCGTGATCACATTGGTTGTCATCACGTCCATAGCGCGCATGTGATGATCCTCCCCGTAAGTGTGTTGAACGTTCAGCTTAGCACGCCTCTACGGCCTTCACACCGTCTGCCTCACTGGGGGGAGGGCTCACCCTGTCACCGCGATTCCCTGAACTTCGACGAGCATCTCCGGGCGGGCGAGGCCGGCTACGGTGATCAGTGCGCTCGCAGGAAAATCGTCACCGAAAATCTCTTTCCGTAGCTGAGTAAACCGGTCTCCGTAGCGTGCGTCGGTAATAAACACCGTCATTGTCACCATATCGGCCAATTTTCCGCCGGCCTCCTCCATGGTCTGGCCGAGCCGCGAGAAGATCTCCCGGACCTGGCCGTCGAAGTCGCCGGCGAGTGATTTGCCGGACGCGTCAGTCGCGCCGACCTGGCCCGCCAGCCAAACAATTCTGCCGCCTTGAGTGACAACCGCCTGTGAATAGGCCCGCGTCTGTGCCGTCTCCCGCTTTATATAATGCCGACTCAGTGCCTCAGTCATTGCCGCCTCCCAGCATCAAGAGCAGTCGACGACAACTTGATCACGGACGATGCCGGAGTCCAGACTGCTGGGAGACCGGGCGACCCCGCCTCTTGTGTAACGAGCGCCGCCTGATTAACTCAAAGCTATAAGCGATCCGGGCCCCTCTGGCGAGGACGCCGGCACGCCGGCCAACCTCGCGATGTCGGATCACCGCGTCCCGCGCAAATGCGCGACCGGGCCGGTGGATGTCGGGGTCCGTCGAACCACACCACAATCCCGACAAACCGGCCCGTCTTTGACGCATGCACCTTGCATTTGCCGGGGCTAACGAGCGTCCGACGCGCGTGGTCGGGTCGGTGGCGAGGCAACCGGCGTGATCACCCGGTGTTGTCAGCAGAGGACGGCTAGTCATGGATGGGCGATCCGAAGAAACCGAGAGAGCGGGAGCGGCTGGCGACCCCGCCGCGCAACGCGAGCAGCGGCTGCAACGGCTGATCAATCGCTTGCCAAGCCGCTTGCGATCGACGGCAATGTGGCTGCGCCAACCTTCGCGACGCTGGCTGCGGACATGTGTCGGCGTGCTGCTGATCGCCGGAAGCCTATTGAGCGTCCTGCCCGTGTTCGGGGTCTGGATGTTGCCTTTCGGCGTGGTACTACTGGCTGAAGACGTGCCGATGCTGCGGCGGGCAACGGGTCGCATCCTGGAATGGGTCGAGCGGCGTCGACCTCATTGGTTGCACAACGAAAGCCCGTGACGAAGCAGCTGTCGCTCACACACCGGAATTTGCCTGATCGACTGCTGGTCGTTCGGGCAGCAGAGCGGCTACCCGGCAAATCGACACGCATGCGATCGCTCAAGTCCCTTCGGAGGATTGAATTGTGGACTGGCTGAGCGATCCGCAGATCTGGGCCAGTCTTTTGACTCTGACCGCGCTCGAGATCGTGCTCGGCATCGACAATCTGGTATTCATCACGATCCTCGCCGGGAGACTGCCGGCCGAACGCCAGGACCACGCGCGGCGGATTGGATTGGCTCTGGCGCTCATTACCCGTCTGGCCCTACTCGGCTCGATTGCCTGGATCGTCGGCCTTACTCAGCCGCTGTTCGAAACCCTTGGCCACGCAATATCCTGGCGCGACCTGATCCTGATCGGGGGAGGTCTATTTCTGCTCTACAAGGGCACCCGTGAGATCCACCACCGGCTGGAGGACAACGTGCACGATAACGAGGCTGGTCCCGTCAGGACCAGCTTCGGCAGTGTCATCGTGCAAATCGTGCTGCTGGACATCGTGTTTTCGCTGGACAGCGTCATCACAGCCGTAGGTATGGCAAACGACTTCTCGGTGATGGCAGCCGCCGTCGTCATCGCAGTGATAATTATGCTGGTTGCTTCGGGGCCCGTCTCCGATTTTGTCAACCGGCACCCGACGGTGAAGATGCTGGCGTTGAGCTTTCTGTTGCTGATCGGCATGACACTTGTCGCCGACGGCGTCGGATTTCACGTCCCCAAGGGGTATATCTATGCTGCGATCGCCTTTTCGGCCGCAGTCGAAGCTTTGAACCAACTCGCGGCGCGTCGTCGCCGGGGGCGCCGCCTCGTCGCGAGGGACCCTGATCCGAAAAAGAACAAATGCGCCTGACGAGGAGATAGTTTGGCACGCTGTGCGATGCGGGGTGGATCATGATCGAGAGCATCAGTGCGGTGACCCTCGCCACTCGGGACATGCGGCGCGCCGTCCGGTTCTACCGCTTGCTCGGGTTTGAGCTGGTCTATGGAGGAGAAGACGCGGCTTTCACCAGCTTCCGCGCAGGCCCTAACTTTCTCAACTTGATTGCACAGCCGAGCGAAAGGTCTTGGTGGGGACGGGTGATTTTCTACGAATCCGATGTCGACGCGCTCTATGCCCGTCTGATCGGCGCCGCGTACCGGCCGCTGACGGCACCACGCGACGCCGAATGGGGGGAGCGGTTTTTTCACGTGACTGACCCGGATGGTCACGAGCTAAGTTTCGCTTGGCCGTCTGCTTCGGGTCGGAAACAGCCGGCCGGCTGAGTCCATCGCGAGCTCTAAGCATGTGTCATCATGTTGAAATAAAGGAGTGGTATTCGGGCAGAAAAGGTTGGTGGAACCTTTATGCTCGAATATGTGCATTTTGTGCCCGGCCGATTGCGGTTGAAGAACACTGACCTGCGGCACGAGCGCAGAGCGGCCGAAGCAGAGGCCTATATTGGTGCGATCCCGGGAGTGTCGAGTGCGGTGGCGAATCCGGCAATCGGCAGCATCACGATTCACTTCGACAAGCAACGGCTTTCGATTCGCCATCTGTGGGAGATGCTCTGCGCGCAAGGTTATGCTTCGGGTGAATGCCCCACACCCTGCACGGTCGCGTTCCCCTCGACATTCAGTCCCGGTGGGGGCCGATTCGGGCACACGGTAATGACAGCCTTCGTCGAAGCCTTCGTCCGGACATCGGCGGAGGCCCTCGTCCGAACGCTTCTCTAGGCGAGGTCGAACCACCCGGACCCGGATCGCTCCGGCGGTTGTTGCGTGCTCCGCGCCGCCGTATCGTCGACGTTTACGCCACCGGCGTCCCTTCACGACGGGTCTTCGCGTCCTGCTCGAGTTCGGCCTTCGCCTCGGCAACGAGGTCGCCTGCCATTTCCCCAATCTCGCTCAGGGTTTCGCGGTAGAAGACCAAGCTGCTCTTGATGACCGCCTTGGCTGCCGGCCGCACCACGCGCCCAACGGTCTGAAAGATGGTAGGTGCGAACAAGACCGCACCGAGCCCTACCACCATACCGGTCGCCAGATTGCCTTTGAACATCTCGTCCATCAGGGCCATTCATTCCTCCGTCAAGCCAGAGCCGAGCGCGGCCGTTTGCGTTAGTGGCACAGGCTTGCGTCCAGGACGGTAACAGAGCCCGCCCGATGTCACGCATTTTCGGGCCTACGCATAATCGGGGATGTCGGTCACCACGCAGGATTTTCAACGTCGCGCGCTACGTCGAAATCGGCTGATCGCGACAGCCCTGCTCGGAGCGATGGCGGTGCTGTTCATCGCTACGACGTTGCCATCGCAGCCCGGGTTCTGGATCCTCCTTGTTCGGGCAACCGCCGAAGCTGCCCTCGTCGGAGGGCTCGCCGACTGGTTCGCTGTAACCGCCCTCTTTCGGAAGCCCCTCGGCCTGCCGATCCCGCACACCGCAATATTACCCAAGAACAAGGATCGGATCGGGGAGGGTTTGGCGATCTTCATCGAGCGAAATTTTCTGACGCCCGAGATCGTGAAGGCGAAACTTCGGACGATCGATCCGACGCGGCTCGTTGCCAATTGGCTGTCGGCGCCGGCCAATGCCGATGCCGTGGCTCGCCGTCTCGTACGCCTGTTGCCGCATCTGATCAGCGCCGTCGATGATCGCAACTTCCGCGAATTCGTAGGCGAATGGCTCGGTCGCCATCTGGCGGAAATCGAGCTTGCTCCGCTGCTTGGTCGGGCGGTAGCCGTGCTTACCGCGAACGGGTTTCACGAGATTCTCCTCGACCGGCTGCTGGATTTCGGTGGCCAATTTCTCGAAGAGCGGGAAGAGCAGCTTTATGCGGCGGCGGGGGCGCAACGCCGCCGATGGTGGATTCCCAAAACCGTCAACCGGCAAATCGCCAAGGCGATCACCGCCGGGGTCAAGGAGCTCCTCTCGAAGCTGCGCGAACCGGGCGCGCCGGCACGTCGGAACCTGCTGGAAAAACTCGAGCGGCTCGCTGCCGAACTGACTACCTCGCCTGTCTATCGCACGCGTGTCGAGCAGGCGAAATTACGGCTCCTCGAAGATGAGGTAATCAAAGCATGGCTCGGCTCGATCTGGAGCGATGCCAAACAGGTATTGCTGACGGATCTGGCCTCTCCGCAATCACGCGCCCATCAGGCGCTCGCGGCCGCAATCCTTTCGTTGGGCCGCCACCTGCTGGCCGACGGAGCAATGCGCAAGCGGGTCGATCGCACGATCGAAGCGATGGCGTTGGAAGCCGTGCCCTGGCGTGCCGGACTGGCCCAATTCATTACAGAAGTCGTGCGGCAATGGGATACGGCCAGCTTCACCAGCCGGCTGGAGCTCGTCGTCGGTGGTGATCTGCAATACATTCGCATAACCGGAACATTGGTCGGTGGTTTTGTCGGGTGCCTTCTTTACCTCCTGTCAGCCGTTTTGGAGTAATGCACTTCGGCTCCTGGCGCATAGAAGAAAATGGCCGGAACCAAGGTTCCGGCCAAGTTTAAACAGGGAGGCTTCACGTCTGAGAGACGTGCTTCGCGGCGTTCACCGTCCTTCGCCATCATTCGTAGCTGCGCAAGATCAAGCTTGAAACCTGAGGCTATCAGCCCCTCGCGTCTCTTCGTGGCCCTTCGCCACAGCCCGGCGATTTTTGGGACCCCAGCGGGACCCACGCAAGCCTGGGTCCCTATTGAAGGCGAGATGCGACCCGATGAAAAAGCGGCTGACAGATCGTTTTGTGCAGAGCGTTGTGCCTCCAGCTTCGGGACGCGCTGTTTACATCGACACCGAAGCGCCGGGGCTCGAATTGCGGGTCTCGCCGCACGGCGGAAAGTCATGGTCGATCCGGTACCGGCCCAAGGGTGGTGATCGGAAGCGAACGACCTATGGCGCCTATCCCTCGATCACGCTTGCCGAGGCGCGAGTGCGTGCCAAGGAAATAGGGGCCGCTGCAGCGCGGGGCGTCGACCTCCCCGCCCCGGAGGAACGCGAGCCGGAGGAACAGCGCAAATCCGCCAACCGACCACGGACCTTTGGGGATCTGCTCGACCAATATGTCGAGCGATACTGCAAACCCAACCAGCGGAAATGGAAGCTGGTCGAGCGGATGTTCGATGTGCATGTCAAGCCAGCCATCGGCAACAGGCCCCTGGCCGAGCTTCGCCGCGCCGATCTAGTTGAACTGCTAGACGATTTGCAAAACGAAAAGGGGTTGAGGGCGCAGGTTAACCGAGTGCGCTCGCAAGTGGTCGCCGCCCTCAATTGGGCGGTCGAGCGTGAATATCTCGACGCCAACCCGGCAGCGGCGGTCAAAAAGCGCAAGATCGAGGCAAGCCGCGACCGGGTGCTGTCGAATGACGAGCTGCGGGCGATCTGGCGCGCCGCCGAGGCATTGTCGGAGCCCAGCCGATCGCTGGTGAAGGCGTGGATACTTACCGGCCAGCGGCGCGACGAGGTGCGCTGCATGCCGTGGAGCGAAGTCGACCTGGGCCGCGCCCTATGGACCCTACCGGCCGCGCGCAACAAGGCGAAGCGTGACCATGAAATCCCACTGTCGCCGGCCATACTCGCGCTGCTCGGCAAACCGCGGCCAGGCGTTCCCGTATTCACCAACAACGGTCAGACGCCCTATGCCGGGCAAAAGCGGTTGAAGGCGATCCTCGACCGCGATTCGGGTGTCACCGGCTGGACATTCCATGACTTCAGGCGGACAGCGAGCACCGGTATGGCGGCGCTGCATATCCCGCAGGACACGATCGATCGCGTCCTCAATCACGCGAAGGCAACGCTCGCCGGCACTTACAACCGGCACGAATACCTTGACGAGAAGCGGCGGGCGCTGGAGGCCTGGGCCGAGCATGTCGCCTTCATCGTTGGCGATGCACGCGACGCAGCAAACATAGTCGAGCTGCGCACCGGAACCTAAAGATCGAGATCGGCGGGGATAGGGTAGCTCCCGAGACGCGCGGCTCACCGTACCGCGCTTCCCTGCCGACAACTTTACGGAGAGGGGCGCCGACGGAGGGCGCAGCTCCAATGGACAACCATCGCAAATTACCGGCCCTCTTGGAGGAGCAGCTTGCGAAGATACGCGAGGAGGCTCGCCGAAAGCTCGAGGCTGAGCTGGACGCGAGGCGGGCTTCGAATGCGCCAAACTCGCCAAATCGCGATTCATACCGTTGGAAGAAGCATGGTTTCTGTACGGACTCAACCCCGATCCCGAGTGGATCAAATCACGTTCTGAAAGAGGCCGCAG
>Ga0207693_10005052_pt1 | contig 11076 bp, 9 predicted proteins | sample LARL81metaG_FD_184347 | JGI IMG/M metagenome (GOLD analysis project Ga0207693, IMG submission 184347) | Corn, switchgrass and miscanthus rhizosphere microbial communities from Kellogg Biological Station, Michigan, USA - LAR L8-1 metaG... | ecosystem: Host-associated > Plants > Roots >... | reverse complement strand
CCGCGAGCAGCCCGCGGACACGCTGCCTGGTAGCGAGCCAGATCTCCCCGTGGTCGCCGCCGATCTCTCTGCCGATAATCATGCAACTAATTTAGCCATCGGGTGGCTGGCTGGCCAGTTGCGACCAGGCGCATTATTGGTTAGTTTATTTTACTATACGGAGGTGATCTGATGGAGTGGCCGCTGAGCGGGCTGCGCGTCGCGGACCTGTCGGCCGGCATCGCCGGCGGGTACTGCACCAAAGTGCTTGCCGACGGGGGTGCGGAGGTCACCAAGCTTGAGCCGCCGGAGGGCGACCGGCTGCGCGGCTGGTCGGCGGGCACGCCGGACGCCGTGCTGCCCGCCGGCGAGGACGGCGCGCTCTTCCAGTTCCTGGCCTGTTCGAAGAGCAGCGTGGTGATCGACCCTGGCGACCGCGAGGACCGGGAGCTGGTGCGGCGGATCGTGGCCGGCGCTGACGTCGTGGTGTGGTCGCAAGAGTCGCGGCTCGCGGAGCTGCCCGAGTTCGCCCCGGAACGGCTGCGGGAGCTGGCGCCGGGCGCGGTCGTGGTGGCGATCACCCCCTGGGGGCTGGACGGGCCGTGGCGCGGCCGGCCGTGGACCGACGCGACCCTGCAAGCGCTCAGCGGTGTGCTGATGACCCGGGGAGACAGGGACCGTCCCCCGGTGATCCAGGGCGGCGCCATCTGCGAGTGGGCGGCCGGGGCGATGGCAGCGGTCGGGCTGCTCACCGCCCGGTGGAAGGCGGTGCGCACCGGCGCCGGCGACCTGGTGGACGTGTCGATGCTCGAGGTGGCGCTGCTGACGCTGACGATGTACACGGCTACCTGGGCGTCGATCGCCGGGACGCCGATGCGCGCCAACCGGCAGATGAACCTGCCCGCGATCCACCCGACCAAGGACGGTTACGTCGGCTTCATGGTGGTCACCGGCCAGCAGTGGCTGGACTTCTGCGTCCTGGTGGAGCAGCCCGAGTGGCTGGAGGACGAGTCGCTCGGCCGGTTCGACGTGCGGTCGCGGCGGCGGCGTGAGCTGGTGACGGCGATCGACGCCTGGGCCGCGCAGCGCACGACGGCCGAGGTGCTCGAGCTCGCGGACGCCCTGCGGGTCCCGGCCTCCGAGGTCACCAACGGCGCCACGATCACGTCCTACGAGCACTTCGTGCGGCGCAACGCCTACGTCAGCAATCCCCGCTCCGGCTTCACTCAGCCCGACGTCCCCTACACCCTGTCCGGCGGCGCGGAGCGCCGTCCGGCCGGGCCGCCGCCGCTGCTCGGCGAGCACACCGCCGCGGTCCGCGCCCGCGACCTGCCGCCGCGGGCGGCCGGGGGCGGCTCCCAGGGGGAGAAGCCGGAAGCGCTGCCGTTCGCCGGGCTGCGGGTGGCCGACTTCACGATGAACTGGGCCGGGCCGATCGTGTCGCACGTCCTGGCCATGTACGGCGCGGACGTGATCCACGTGGAGTCCATCCAGCGCCCTGACGGCATCAGGTTCCAGTCGGTTCGCCCGATGACCGAGGACCACTGGTGGGAGTGGGCGCCGCTGTATCAGGGGCCGAACACCAACAAGCGCGATCTGACGCTGAACCTGAGCTCGCCGCGGGGCCGCGAGCTTGCCCTGCGGCTGGTGGCCGAGTGCGACGTCGTCGTCGAGAACTACAGCCCGCGGGTGATGGAGTCGTGGGGTCTGGACTACGAAGAGCTGGTCACGGTGAACCCGGACCTGATCATGGTCCGCGCGCCGGCTTTCGGGCTGTCCGGCCCGCTGCGGGACCGCGGCGGCTACACCCAGACGATGGAGATGGCCTCCGGGCTGTCCTGGCTCACTGGCTACCCCGACACCGCGCCGCAGATCCCCAACGGCCCGATGGACCCGCTGGCGGGCACGCACGGCACGATCGCCCTGCTGCTGGCGCTGGAATACCGCCGGCGGACCGGCAAGGGCATGCGGATCGAAAGCCCGATGGTGTTCGGCGCCCTCAACGTCGCGGCGGAGCAGGTGATCGAGTACAGCGCGTACGGCAACCTGCTGAACCGCGACGGTGACCGCTCCCCGCGGGCGGTGCCGCAGGGCGTCTACCGCACCGCCGACCCGCTGTCCGACGGACAGCAGGACCGGTGGGTGCTGATTTCGGTCGCCACCGACCAGCAGTGGGCGGCACTGCGCGAGGTTCTCGGTGACCCGGCCTGGGCCCGCGACCCGGAGTACGCCACCAGGGCCGGCCGCCGCGCGGCGCACGATCAGATCGATGAGCACCTGGCCGCCTGGTGCGCCACCCGCGACAGCACCGCGATCGCCGAGTCGCTGTGCGCCGCCGGCGTCCCCGCCGCCGCGGTGCTCCGCCAGGGCGAGCAGGCCGCCATTCCGCAGCTGACCGCGCGCCGGTTCTGGGAGGACGTCACCCATCCTGTCCTGGGTCACTACACCGCCCAGGCGTACCCCGCACGGCTGGCCGCGGGCCCCGCGGTGCACAACCGGCGGCACTCCCCGATGCTCGGCGAGCACAACGAGGACATCCTGTCCGGGCTGCTCGGGCTGACCGCCGATGAGATCGCCCAGCTCGGGCAGGACGGCATCATAGGAACCAGTCCTGCCAGCACCGATTCTTCCCGGGGTTTCAGATGAGCATCGCCATGCTGCTCGACATGGCCGCGTCGGCGTACGACAGCCGCACCGCGCTCGGCCGCGAGGCCGATGGCATGAGCTACGATTCGCTGCGGCGCACGGTGGCGGGCGGGGCCGGGCTGATCCGCGCGAGTGCCGCTGGCAGCGTCGCTTTTATCGGTCTGAACGGACCGGCGTTCCCCTCGCTGCTCATGGCCTCTGCGGTCGCGGGCGTGCCGTTCAGCCCGCTGAACTACCGGCTGAGCACCGATGGCCTGGCCGAGCTGCTGGCCAGGCTGGACCGGCCGCTGGTCGTCGTGGACGAGGCGTTCGAGCACGCCGTGGGCGACCGCGACCGGGTGATGGCCGTCGGCGCGTGGCTGTCCGCCGCCCGCGAGGCACCGGAGGCGCCGACGGCCGACGTGGCCGACGAGGACTGCGCGGTGCTGCTGTTCACCAGCGGCACGACCGGGCGCCCGAAGGGTGTCGTGCTGCGCCACGAGAACCTGGTCAGCTACGTGATCGGCACGGTCGAGTTCGCGTCGGCGGACCCGGACGAGGCGGTGCTCGTCAGCGTGCCGCCCTACCATGTCGCGGCGGTCGGCAGCGCGCTGACGAACCTGTACGCGGGCCGCCGGATGGTGTACCTGCCGAATTTCGACCCCGCCGCGTGGCTGGACATCGTCGCGCGGGAGGGGGTCACGGGCGCCATGGTGGTGCCGACGATGCTGGCCCGCATCGTCGACGAACTGGGGGAGACGCCTGCGCAGGTCCCCACGCTGCGCTCGATCGCCTACGGCGGGGCGCGGATGCCGGCGACGGTGCTGGAGCGGGCGCTGGGGCTGTTCCCCGCGGCGGGTTTCGTCAACGCGTACGGCCTGACCGAGACCAGCTCGACGATCGCGGTGCTGACCCCTGAGGACCACCGCGAGGCGCTCGGCAGCGACGATCCGGCGGTGCGGGCGCGGCTGACGTCGGCCGGGCGTCCGGTGCCCGGCATCGACGTCGAGGTCCGCGGCGACGACGGCCGGCCGGTGGCCGGCGGCGAGCCGGGGGAGCTGTGGGTACGCGGGCCGCAGGTGTCGGGCGTGTATGAAGGGATCGGCTCGGTCCTTGACGCGGACGGCTGGTTCCCGACCCGTGACCGCGTGCGCGTCGACTCCGCCGGCTACCTGTTCATCGAGGGCCGCGCGGACGACACGATCATCCGCGGCGGCGAGAACGTCGCCCCGGCCGAGATCGAGGATGTGCTGATCCGGCATCCCGCTCTCCGGGATGCCGCCGTGGTCGGGGTGCCGGATGAGGAGTGGGGCGAACGGATCGTCGCGGCGGTCGTCCCGTACGAGGGCGCGACGGCGGACGCGGACGAGATCCGGGCGTTCGTCCGGGCCAGGCTGCGCGGCTCGCGCACCCCAGACGACGTTGTCATCCGGGACTCGCTGCCCTATACGCCCACGGGGAAGCTGCTGCGGCGGGAGATCGTCGCGGACCTGTCTTCCCCGGCGGCTGTCCACACATCAGAAAGGATGTGACCGAGCCCATGCAGCTCAAGATCGGTGCCAGGTACCGCAGCCAGGTCTGCCAGACCGAGATCATCGTCGTCCGCCCGCTGCCCGGCGAGGCCGATCTCACGTGCGGCGGTCACCCGGTCGTTGACCTGAAGGAGACCCCGGCCGCCGGCCTGTCGCTCAAGGAAGGCGAGGACGCGGGAAACGCCCTGGGCAAGCGCTACACGGACGCGAGCGGGACGCTGGAACTGCTGGTCACCAAGCCGGGCCAGGGCACCCTGGCCTTGGGCGGGGAGCCGCTGGTGCTGAAGGAAGCCAAGCCCCTCCCGGCCAGCGACTGATGTGGTCACTCCCGTTATCCACCAGGTGACCCGGACGCCGCGGGAGCCGCGGCTGACCGGGCCTGCCCCGCACCTGGCCGCGCTCGCGGCCGGCACGGTCCGCCGCAGCCCGCGGGCGGAGGCGATCACCGACCTCGGGACCGGACGCCGGCTCAGCTACGCCCGCCTGTGGGATGAGGCCAGCCGCATCGCTGGCGGGCTGCTGGCCGCCGGGGTCCGCCCGGGCGACCGGGTGGCGATCCGGCTGCCGAACGGCGCCGACTGGTGCCTGGCGTTCCTCGGCGCGACGCTGGCGGGCGCGATTCCGGTCCCGGTCAACACGCGGCTTACGACGGCCGAAGCCGAGTTCATCGTCCGCGACAGCGGGGCCTCGGCGGTGCTGGACGGACGGCTGCCCGACGGGCCTCCCGCGGCCCCAGCCGATCCGGACTCGGAAGCGCCGGCGGCGATCTTCTACACCAGCGGGACGACCGGCCGCCCCAAGGGGGCCGTGCTGTCGCACCGCGCGCTGCTGTCGGCCGCCGAGCAGTGCCGCCTGGTGCTCGGCCTGGGTCCCGCCGAGCCAATCCGCACCCTCGTGGTCGCGCCGCTGTTTCACATCCTCGCCTGCGGCATGCAGTGGATCCCGGCCCTGGCCTGCGGCGGGACCGCGGTCATCGCGCCCGCGTTCGAGGCCGGCGCCTGGCTGCGGGCGATCCGCGACGAGCGCATCGACGTGCTCAACGGGGTCCCCGCGATGTACTGGCAGGCGCTGCGCCACCCCGAGTTCCCCGGCCTCGACGTGTCCGGTGTCCGGCTGCTGAGCTACGGAGCCGCGCCGACGCCCCCGGCGCAGGTCCGCCGGCTGCTCGAGGCGTTTCCCGCCGCGCGGATGGCGCCCGGCTACGGCCTCACGGAGGCGCCTTCGGTTACCTGCCTCGCGCACGAGGACGCCGTCGACCACGCCGACTCGGTCGGGACCGCCGTCCCCGGCACGGAGCTCGCGCTGCTCGGCCCTGAGGCCGCCGCCGGGACCGGGCAGCTCCTCGTCCGGGGTCCGCAGGTGATGAGCGGCTACTGGCAGCGGCCCGAGGCGACGGCGGCGGCCATCCGCGACGGCTGGCTGCACACCGGCGACCTGGTGAGCGTCGATCCCGCCGGGCGGGTACGGATCCTCGACCGCCGCACCGACCTCATCAACCGCGGCGGCGAGAACGTCTACAGCATCGAGGTCGAACGGGTGCTGAGCCGTCACCAGGGCGTCGCCGAGGTGGCGGTCGTCGGCGTCCCCGACCCGATGATGGGCAGCAAGGTCGGCGCGGTCGTCGTCCCCCGCGCCGGTGAGACGGTGGTGCCGTTGGACCTGGTTCGCATCGCCCGCGGGGAACTCGCGGACTTCAAGGTCCCGCAGTACGTGCTGGTCCGTACCGAGGCGCTGCCGCGCAACCCGGGCGGCAAGGTCGACAAGGCGGCGCTCAGGGCGGCGCCCCGGCCAGACTGGGGGACCTCGTTGTGGTGACGAAGGGACTGAGCCTGCTGTCGGCGCAGCAGCACGCGCTGGTGGACCGCTGGGACGGACAGCCGGTCCCGGCACGGGACGCGGCGACCGTCGTGGTGCTGCGGGACAGGCCCGCCGGGCGCGAGACGTTCCTCCTCCGCCGCCGGGCCACGATGGCGTTCGCCGCGGGCAAGTACGTGTTCCCCGGCGGCAGCGTCCAGGATTCCGACTTCGAGCCGGTCCCGTGGATCGGCCCGGGGCCGCGGACATGGGCGCAGCGGCTGTCGTGCCGCGAGGACCTGGCCCGGGCGCTGGTGGTCGCCGCGGTCCGCGAGATGTTCGAGGAGACCGGCCTGCTGCTGGCCGGGGCGGACGGGATGACAGCGGCCGTCGAGATGGGCGACGAAAAGACCGGCGGCCTGGCGGACGACCGGCGGTCGGTGGAGGCGCACGAGGTCACGTTCGGCGCGTTCCTGCGCGCCCGCCGCCTGTGGCTGCGCGCCGACCTGCTGATCCCCTGGGCGCACTGGATCACCCCGCGGTTCCAGCCGCGCCGGTTCGACACCCGGTTCTTCGTGGCCATGCTTCCCCCCGGCCAGTCGGCCGGCGTGCTGACCACTGAGTCCGACCACGGCGAGTGGGTCACGATCGAGCGAGCGCTGGCGGACGTGCGCGGCGGCACGATGGAGATGATGCGGCCGACTCGCCACACCCTGCGGCAGCTGCGCGCCGTCGGGGACCGCCCGGTGGAGGAGGCGGCCAGGGGCCGCGTGATCACCGCGATCGAGCCCACGCTCGTGGAGATCGACGGCGTCCGCTACCTCGACGGCCCGGGCGAGGAGGAGCACTGACGATGACGGACGTCCTGCAGGTGTGGCGGGGTGAAGGCCGGCACGAGATCACCCTGAACCGGCCGGCGCGGCGCAACGCGATCAACCGCGAGCTGAACGCGGCGATCGTCGCCGCCCTGCAGGCGTTCGACGCCGACGCGGACGCCCGCGTCGCCGTGCTCACCGGCGCGGATCCGGCGTTCTGCGCCGGGATGGACCTCAGCGACCTGTCCTGGGCGGACGGGGACCGTCCCAGGGCCGAGGCCGGCGACACGTTCGCCAGCGCCCTGCGCGCGATGCGCAAGCCAGTGATCGCCGCCGTCAACGGGCCCGCGATCACCGGGGGTTTCGAGCTCGCCCTCGGCGCCGACTTCATCCTCGCGTCCGAGCGCGCGTTCTTCGGCGACACGCACGCGCGCGTCGGGGTCTTCCCCGGCGGCGGCATGACCGTGTACCTGGCGCAGGCCGTCGGCGTCCGGCGCGCGCGGCAGCTGAGCTACACCGGCGAGCTCATCGACGCCGCGGAGGCGCTGCGGCTCGGCCTCGCCAACGAGGTCCTGCCGCACGCCGAACTGCTGCCCCGGGCTCGCGAGGTAGCCACGGCCGTCGCCGCCGTCGACGCCACGTTCCTGATCGAGCTCCGCGCCGCCTACCAGCGTCGCGGCAACCTCGGCACGGACGACGCCCTGGACGCCGAGCGCGCCGCGTCGTCACGCCGCGAGATCACGGCGGACGGAGTCGCCGCCCGCCGCGACGAGGTCATCACCCGCGGGCACCGCCGGATCCAGCGCGACGAGCAAGAGAGCTGAGATGACCGGGCACGCCAGCCTGGTTTCGCTCGAGCGGCGACCGGACGGGGTCGCGCTGATCACGATCGACAACCCGCCCGTCAACGCGCTGACCACGCCGCTGTTCGCCAGGCTGATGGCGATCATCGGCGAGCTGACGGCCAATCCGCCTGGTGCCGTAGTGCTCGCCGGGCGGCCGAAGGTGTTCGCGCTTGGCGGCGAGATCTCCGAGACCTACCGCGTGCGTTTCGCCGGCCGCACCGACATCGGTGACGACGAACTCGACGACGCCGTCCGGGCGGTGACCGAGCCCGCCTACATCAGGGAACTCGGCGGCAAGTACCTCGCTACGTTCGACGCGCTGGCCGCCGTGCCGTGCATGGTGATCGCCGCGATCACGGGCATTACCTTCGGCGGCGGGCTCGAACTGGCGCTGGCCTGCGATTACCGGGTCGCCTCCGAGCGTGCCAAGCTGGGGGCCCCCGAGGTCACGCTGGGGGGCGGCAGCATCGGCGGCGGCGTGTTCCGGATGCCCCGCCTCATCGGCCCCTCGATGGCGAAGAAGATGTACCTGGGCGGACAGCCGGTCTCCGCGCGCGAAGCGCTGCGGATCGGGCTCGTCGACGAGGTGGCCGACGCGGACGGAACCGTGGCCCGCGCCCTTGAACTGGCCCGGTCGTTCACCGCCTACGCCGGGCCCGCGCAGGCCGGCCTCAAGCGGCTCATCGACGCCGGCTACGGACTTTCCGGCGCGGAGGCGGGCACACTGGAACTGGAGGCCTGGTGCGCGTCCTACGCGACGGACGACGCCAGGGCCCGGCTGCGCGAGTTCTTCGCCCGCGGCCCGGACGCGGGCTGAGCCTCAGTACAGGTCTCCGCGGCGTCGAAGCAGGCACTGCTCGGCGAAGGCCAGCGCGTTCAGGTGGTACGAGCGGGCCGCCCAGCCCAGGCTGATGTTGTGCCCGGCCGCGGGCTGCCGCCGCACCACCATCCGTGGCACTGCGGTGAACAACGCCTGGTACTCCGCCAGGTCCGCGTCGGTCACCTGCCACCACTGCTCGTGCTCGGCGACGCTGAACTGGAAGGGCACGCGTACCTCGGCGGCCACCCCGGGCAGCAGGTCCGGCCATAGGGCCGATTCGTAGGTCTCGAGCTCAGGGACCGACGCGATCGGCCGCATTCCCCGCGTGAACGTGCCCGGCGGGTACAGCGACTCGCTGCCCCAGAACAGCTCCCGCGGGCTGCGCGACGCGTAGGCGGCCACGCTGCCGTCGGCGGTCAGTTCCGTCTCGGCCGCGCCGGGGTCCAGCGCGGGCTGGTACCGGTACGCCGAGCCGGAGCCGTCCAGGCCGAGCAGTTCCTTGCCGCGCGGGTGCGCGGCAAGGAACAGGCCCAGCTTCAGGCCGTAGGAGTGCCCGACGACGAAGACCCCGGCGCCGGTGGCGTGCCGGGCCGCGAAGTCGTCGAGCGCGCCGTACACCGTGTCGGCCTGCTCGCTGAGCAGTTGTCCCTGCGGCAGCGACGCGCTCGACCGGCCGTAGCCCGGCCGGTCGAGCGCAAGGACGGTGAAGCCGAGGCTGCGCCCCAGGCGCAGCAGGGACAGGTCGGGGTGCGCCCGGCCGTGGAAATACGCGGCCGTCATGCCGCCGCCGTGCAGCGCGAGGACCAGCGCCCGCGGCGGCGTCTCCGGCTCGGCCAGCAGACCGGACAGCTCGACGGAGCCGGCCCGCAGCACGATCTCTTCGACCTCGATGGCTCCTCCACCCAACGCCAGGACTGGTGTTATTAGTTAGCTTATTGCACCATAGACGAAGACGGCTAGAAGGAGAGAAGCCCGTGGCGACCCTGTTTCCCGACCACGCGGACCTGTACCACACCGGCATCGTCGTGCACGATCTGGAGAAGGCGAAGGCCGAGATGTCCGGGCAGCTCGGCGTCACCTGGGGCGTACAGGGTGAGTCGGAACAGACGGTCGTGCTCGAAAGCGGTCCGGCGACGCTCACGTTCGGCTTCGCGTACAGCACGCAGGGCCCGCACCGGATCGAGCTGGTCCAGACCATTCCCGGGACGCTGTGGGAGGTCCCGCGGCCGGGCAGCGCCCACCACCTCGGGTACTGGTGCGACGACGTCCCCGCCATGTCCGCGGCGCTGGCCGGGCGTGGCCTGCCGCTTGCCGCCCGAGTCGGAACCGGCGAGCGGGACGCGCCGGCGCCGATCGTGATGCACCGGGCGCCGTCCGGGCTCTACGTCGAGCTGGTCGATCGCTCGCTGCGCGAGGTGCTGTTCGGGCAAGACCTGTTATGGCGAACTCATCGGAAGGATGGCGATCATGGGCCGGGTTACAGGCAAGGTTGCGTTCATCACTGGGGCCGGCTTCGGCCAGGGCCGTTCTCACGCGGTCCGGCTCGCCGAGGAAGGCGCCGACATCGTCGCCGTCGACCTGGCCGCGCCCTACGACGCCGCCGCGCACCCGCAGTACGCCGCGGCCACAGCGGCGGACCTGGAGGAGACCAAGTCGATGGTCGAGAAGGTCGGCCGCCGCTGCGTCACCGTGGTCGCGGACGTCCGCGACCTCGCTGCCCTGCGGGCCGCGGCCGACGCCGGCCTGGCCGAGTTCGGGCACATCGACGTCGTCTGCGCCAACGCCGGCCTGATCACCTTCCACGCCAGCTCGCTGGACATCCCAGAAGAGACGTACGACCTCATCGTCGACACCTGCCTCAAGGGAGTCTGGAACACGATCCAGGCGACCGCGCCGGCGATGATCGAGGCCGGGCGCGGCGGCTCGTACGTCCTCACCAGCTCCGCGGCCGGGATCCGGGGGCAGATCGGGTACGCGCACTACGTGGCCGCCAAGCACGGCGTCGTCGGGCTGACGCGCGCGTTCTCCAACGAGCTGGCGATCCACGGGATCCGGGTCAACAGCGTGCATCCGACGGGCGTGTCGAGCGAGGGCATGGGCATCGGCGGTGGTGCCGCCGCCGGGCCGCTGTTCGCCGCCGACCCGCGCATGCAGCTGAACGGGCTCAACATGCTGCCCGACCTCGATGCCGGCCCGGACGCGCCGTACGGGCCCGTCCCCGTCATCACGCCCCGCGAGATCTCCAACACCGTGCTGTTCCTGGCCTCGGACGAAGCACGGTACATCACCGGCGTCGCCCTCCCGGTCGACGCCGGCAACACCAACAAGCCCTGACCGGATCCTCAGCGCGGAGGTGCGCATGACATCGGATGCGGATGTCGACTTTGACCATTTCGGGCCGGAATTCGCGGCGGACCCGGCGGGCCGATGTCGCGCGGGCCGCGCTCGACGACGCGACGTTCTCCTCCGCGCGGTATCCCGCTGACAGCGGCCTGTCGGCGATCATCATCCCGCCGACGCCGTCCAGACAGCCCGGAAATGGCCGCCGTCGTGGCCGGCCTCGAATGGCAGTACGGGCTGATCCAGGAGACCATCATCCGCAAGCGCGCCGAACCCGGCGACGACGGATCGACACGGCGGCCGCCAGGCCATACCCGGCGATCGGG
>Ga0207693_10005047_pt1 | contig 11078 bp, 12 predicted proteins | sample LARL81metaG_FD_184347 | JGI IMG/M metagenome (GOLD analysis project Ga0207693, IMG submission 184347) | Corn, switchgrass and miscanthus rhizosphere microbial communities from Kellogg Biological Station, Michigan, USA - LAR L8-1 metaG... | ecosystem: Host-associated > Plants > Roots >... | reverse complement strand
CCGTAAGGTTTTCCGACCAACAGAAAGGTTGATGCCAGGCATCAGAGAATCGAGACTGGCTTATGCCCTTGCGACGGGCAAGATCAGCAAAAGACACACAGGAACTGCGATTGGATATGGCTCTGGATGACTTCTCTGGTGCCCAAAGTAACCTGAAACGAATCTTATTGGCGATTGACCCGATCACGGTTGGAAGGTACGATTTTGGTAGAATTCACGCGACTCTAATAGTTTAAGAGGCCCTCCGCATTCTGTAGCAACCATGCGACGTTTTTTCCCATTTTTCCGGACCGCCTTTCTCGCCATTTGCTTGATGGCGGTTTGCGCCTGCCAGTCGGCGCACAAGCCAGTCGCACAGAAAACTCCGCCTCCGCCTGCCGCCGCTCAGCCAAAAGAGGCACCTGCCCCAACTTCGCGTTCAGTTGCCGCACAACCTGAAACGCCGACCCAGCAAAAAGATACGACCGCGCAGGTCCCTGCCGCCGAGAAGCCGGCTCCGCCACCGGCGGCTCCAGCACCAGATAAGGTTGGTGAGCTAGTCGCACAAGCCGAGAACCTATATCAGGCAGGCCTTGCCGACTATCACGCGGGCAAGACGAATGACGCGCGGCAGAACTTTGATCGCGCGCTGAATTCATTGCTCGAGAGCAAACTCGACATCCGGTCTGACGACCGCCTCGAAAAGGAATTTGACCGCATCGTGCAGGGCGTGAATGAGGTCTATCCCGGGGGAACATCTGGCGAAACCGAAGCCGCGCAGGAACCACAGCAGAAATCCGAACCGGCACCTATCGACGAATTGAACGGCCTCGCGCCCTCTGCGGACGCCAAAACTCGCGCCAAGGCTGAAGAGGAAATCAAGAACACGAACTCGGACCTGCCGTTGATGATGACCGACGAAGTCGCCGGCTACATCTCATACTTCTCGGGCCACGGACGCGGGGTCTTCGTTCGCGCGTTAGCGCGTTCCGGCCGCTATCGCGACATGATGCTGCCGATCCTCGCAAAGGAAGGCATTCCCCAGGACCTCATTTATCTCGCGCAGGCTGAATCCGGATTCCATCCGCTCGCCGTTTCCCGTGTCGGAGCCCGCGGCATCTGGCAGTTCATGGCGTCTCGCGGCCGCGGATACGGTCTGCACCACAGCATGTGGGTCGACGACCGCCAGGACCCCGAGAAATCCACCCGCGCCGCCGCCCGTCACTTGAAAGATCTCTATCAGCAGTTTGGCGACTGGTATCTGGCGATGGCCGCCTACGACTCCGGCCCCGGAACTGTGCAAGCTGCGGTGAAGCGAACCGGCTATGCTGATTTCTGGGAGCTCTACCGCCGGAACGTCCTGCCCAAAGAGACCAAGAATTACGTCCCGATTATTCTTGCCGTGACCATCATGGCAAAGAATCCGTCGCAATACGGGCTTGACGACGTCGTGATGGAGAAGCCTGCCCAATACGACACGGTCACTATCGACTACCCGGTTGACCTTCGCCTGGTCGCGGAATCAGTAAACTCGACGGTCAGTGATCTGCAGGACTTGAACCCGAGCCTGCTTCGCGTGACCACGCCACGTGAAGGCAAGTTCGACTTGCATCTGCCCATCGGGACCAAGGATCAGTATCAGACAGCGATCGCCACTATTCCGACCGACATGCGGCTCTGGTGGCGCTATCACACGGTTCATCAAGGTGACACACTCGCGTCGCTGGCGCGCGAGTACCACACGACGGCCAAATCGATCTCTGAGAAGAACCACCTGGAAGGCGGCGAACTCGAAACCGATGCGAAGCTGATTATCCCGGTCGCGCCGGGCAAACATCCGACCAGCGACACCGCTACCTATGCCCGCCGTATCACCCGCTACAAAGTTCATAAGGGAGACACAGTCGAGAGCGTAGCCGAGAACTTCGGGATCTCGGCGCAGCAACTGCGCCGCTGGAACGGCATCCGGGGCAACAGCCTCGCTGGACGCCGCGTCCTTGCCCTGCATTTGCCCATCTCGCCAGGCGCACACCAAACGGAAGTCGCGTCTTCGCGTAGCAGAGCAAAGAAGCCCACCGCCAAATCAAAACCCGAGACCGAAACCGCCAGCACCAAGCCACCGGCCACGAAGTCTTCCGAAGTCGAACATCTGCCAACTGACAAATCAGAGATTGCGGTCGTTCATCACAAGGTGAAGTCCGGAGAGACGCTCTACTCCATCGCTACTCTGTACAAGACCACCGTCGCGGCGCTCAAACGCGACAACCGCAACATCGGCGTCATTCGCCCGGGAATGATCCTGAACGTCCCAGTCGCAAGATAATCGTAAGAGCGCAGGCAACTTGATAACGAATCGCACGGCTTGATCGAAACTTTGAAACCTGCCTTATCGAAAACCCTCTGAACTCCTCCACCAGTAACCATTCCTCCACACATCCGTAATGGCCCAGTGGGCATCTTCCATTCTTGTCCGGTAGGCCTACGCTGAGATGGTGGTAGGTTCGACCGAAGGGGGTCGGGCCATGATCGAACGACGTGAGCACCCGCGATTCAAAGTCAGCGTGCCCGTCGAAGTTCACGCCGAAGGCGCCACAGCCCCGCTTCACTGTGCTACCTCCGACCTGAGTCTCGGCGGATGCTACATCGAAAGCATGTACCCATTTCCCGCGGGCACGTGCCTGGAACTCAAACTCGAAGCCGGCGACACGCTTCTCATCACAGCCAAGGTCGTCACCTGCGATCCGCAGTTCGGCAACGGCATTCAATTCCTGAGAATCCTGCCCGAGGACCAGGCGACTCTAGGCAAGTTCCTAGACCACTGCGCAGACGAAGAACTGGCCCGCAGAGGCTGAGAAGCTGGCGTGGCGCGCGCGCCCCCGCGCACGTCTACCCATGAAGAGGTCGTTGCATTCTTCAAAGACCTCCTTCAGGTAGTTGTCATTGAAGACGCGCAAAGCGCGGAGGGAGGAATCTGCTGTCGCCGACAGCATCACGGACTCTCAGTTTGTCATGCCGACAACCGAGTAATCTGCTGTGACTAACGATCACATCCAACGCGACTCGAACAGATAATCCGCGTACGACGTGACGGTCGTCACTGATCTCCCTTAGCTCATTCCGTATCCTCTCCAGTTCATCGGAGATCAGAATCATGCCCACCCGCAGAACCTTTCTCGAAGCCTCACTAGCAGCCGGAGCAGCCCTAACCGTCCCATCAAAACTAATGTCCAACCCGGGTGCGACACCGGGTGCCCCACTTCTGGCCGGTGTTGCCAGAGGTGGGGATTTAGACTTCCCACCCACGAAACCAGCAGAAGGCCCGCAAAAGCCTCCCTTCCCGGTCCACGACTACCACGTCCACCTAAGCAACACTCTGACGATCGACCAGGCTCTCCAACTCGCCAAAGACCGCGGAGTCCAGATCGGCATCCTCGAGCACCCCGGCCCCGGATACCCGATCAACACCGACGCCGACCTCCAGCACTACATCGACAATCTCCGCAAGTACCCGGTCCGCATCGGCCTGCAGCCCGTCTATCCCGGATGGTCCCGCGCCTTCTCCAAACCCGTCCTCGACCAGCTCGACTACATCTTCATGGACGCCCTCACCCTGCCCAACCCCGACGGCACCTACACTGCGATCTGGCAGATCGACACCCACGTCGACAACGCCGATGCCTTCATCGAGCGCTACATGCAATTCATCGAGCAGATCCTCACCACCGAGCCCATCGACATCTTCGGATGGCCCACCTTCCTCCCCGTGCCAATCGCCCGCGAATACCAGCGCCTCTGGACAACCAAGCGCATCGACAAAATCATCGACCTCTGCGCCAATCCCAAAACAACATTCCGCGCCAAAAAGATTGCAATCGAAATCAACGAGGTAGCCCACGTCCCTGACGAGAATTTCATAACCCGAGCGAAGCACGCCGGCCTAAAGTTCACCTTCGGTACAGACAGCCGCAACCAAAACGCCGCTCATTTCTATTACTGCTACCAGATGGCCCAGCGTTGCGGACTTACGGAAGGAGATATGTTCGTGGTGAAGTAATGTGGTGTAGTAGTGTGGCGCGCGCGTCTAGCCACGAAGAAAGCTGCTAACAACTCTCAAGAAACTCATCCACGCGGCTTTTCCTAAATGCCAACATTTCCGATGCTTTCAGAAGTGGCGGGCGGGGGCGCCCGCCCCACATACGGCATCCCACGCCCCCAATTTCCACAGGCCACTGCTCCCAGTTGTTCATCCATCACAGACACAAACAGCCCGCCGCTTCTAAGCTCTACACAACTACTAGAAAAGACGAACTCGCATGTCCAGCCCCATCCTCACCAAGTATCGATACCGGCGCCGGCTTCCTCATTTGCAGAAAGCAGATTGTGATCTATTCGTCGCGTTCCGCGCGATGAAAAACGAGCCCTTACCCGCCCCAGCTCGCGACCTAGTCCTCGATCACTGTCTCCGAGAGCATGGCAAAAGAGCGAATCTTCTCGCCGTCGTTGTCATGCCCGATCACGTCCATCTTCTGCTCACACCCCTTCGCAATCCCGATGGCTGGCCTTATCCCCTAGTCGACATTCTGCAATGCCTGAAGAGCACAACAGGTCACCGCATCAACAAGCTGCTACATCGCTCCGGTCCAGTCTGGCAGGACGAATCCCTAGACCACGTGCTGCGCTCCGATGAGAGTCTGAAAGAGAAGTGCGAATACATCCGTCAGAATCCGGTGAGAAGAGGCCTGGTAAGAAGGCCGGAAGACTATCGTTGGCTCTGGGTGAATCCGTCTCTGATCTAGTGTAGGCGTGTGGCAGGTGCCCATGTGTGGCGCGCGCGCCCCCGCGCGCGTCTAGCCAGGAAGAAAGCTGCTAAAGACCCCGAGAAACTCTCCCCAGTCGCTCCTCCTAAACACCAACATTTTCGATGCTTTCCGCATTGGCGGGGGCGCCCGCCCCACACAGGCATCTCCCTGTAGATGACCTACTCCAACTCAATCTGCTCAAACCCCAACCCCTGTAACAAACTCCGGATCGTCGAAGCCGCATTCACCTGCGCGTTTCGCAAAATACCATCGGCCATCGCCGCCTCGAGCAGTTGACGCTCGGCTTCCTGGCGCACCTGCGTTTCCAGATTCGGATCGGTCGGCACCAGCAGCCCGGTCTGCCGTGAATAGACCCGAGTCTTCGCGCTGTCGAGACGGGTCATGAATACTTGCGGCGCCGGAAGATGCACGTGCACCTGCTTGCCCTCCACGCGCACGTCGTTCGCCTTCAGACCGGATAAATCAACGCCCGCAACGACCTCGCCGTGCACCATCATCAACAGGCGATCGCCAGTCAGAAAATCCGGCAGCAGATTTTCCTTCGCTCCGGTCACCAGCTTGTCCATGGTGTAGACCACAGTCTCCAAACGCTGCAACCGCTGGATGCGATCGACTACGGTCGGCTGGCTTACATCGATGCTGAGCGTTCTCCCCGTGACCGCCGAAAACACTCGGGCCAACCACGATCTCCCCGAAGTTCGAGACAGCAGCAAACCTCCTGCCGAGCCCAAGAGCAGCATCCCAAGCGGCACCCCGATCAGCAGCGCCGTTCCGCTCGCCGCCCATGATCGAACGAATCCCTGATCAGATCGGCGAGGTTGAAGGCCGTCACTGGAATCGTTGAGCATGCAGAAAGGTTATCACCGGTATTATGGTCTAATGTGGCGCGCGCTCGCGCGCGTCTGGTCACGAAGAAGGCTAGTAATCAATTTCTAAGAATCTTCCAGCATCCGCCTTTTTTTTGCACTTCCACCTTCTCTTATGCTCTCGGCATTGGCGGGCGTGGGCGACCGCCCCACACCAGCACACTAGCACACCACATATCCGGTACTTCCGTAATCCCATTCTCGCGAATTCTCTAGATGCCGACATTTCCGCGGCGAATACTTATAGGATGAGGAACTTATCTATCTTTTGCGCGCTGCTCGTCTGCGCCTTTGCCACCGTTTCGACCGCGCAAGACAATCGCGTTTTCGACTGGACACCTGCCAACGCCGAGACCATTCCGCTCGAGCCCGCCAGCCTGCACGCCGGCCGCGTCTATCATCCCGCTGCCGGAGGCGGCAACATGCACGTCCAGATCGATTCGAGATATCCGGTCACTGTCGCAATGGCGTGGGCCGACGAATGGAACGCATCGATCCAGAATCCCGACTCGCCCCCGAATTTCAGCGCATTTCTCTGCATGAAGGAGCACGTCACGAACTCGATCTACGAGTGTCATCTTCCTTCCGAGCGGCCAATGATCATTACGTTCCGCGACGAGCGCAAGCCGCAGAAGCCCGTCGTCTCCGCGATTGGCGTCGTCCTCGGACCGGGCGCCCGGCCATTCATGTCGCCCAACGATCTCCACATCCAGTACTACAGTTGGTCTTGTGTGAACAATTGTGTTCAGCCTTGTTTCGGATGGCGCCGCATCCTGAACGAAAAATACGAGATCACGACGGTCCCCAAGGTTTACAGCCTGATGACTCCCGACCACGACGGCCAGGAACTCAATGTGAAGATCAAATCACCCATTCCGCTGACAGTCGCTCTGCTTCCATCGCACCTCGCGGACCAGGTCTACGACAAGACGGTCTCTCTCACGGACGCTCTCGATCAAACCGGCTGCAAGGAACGCGGCGTGCAGTCGATGAGCTTCCATTGCAGCTTCAACGTCGCTAATGGCACGCAAACACTTCTAATCCGCCCCGACATGGACGACTTCTCCGGCCACAAGAAAGCCAACGTCGAAGTCGAGACGGAGAAGTGCGTTGACCACTGCGACCTGCTGCCTCTACCGCCGAATCAATAAAGCGGACTGTGCAAAACCACTAAGGTGGGTGCCCTATCCCATTTGTGTCGCCTCTTTTACTCGACTCGCGCAGGGCGGCCTTTTTCGCGCTTTCTGCACAAAGGTGCGATTACGAAACCATTTCAAAACTCCGCCGCCCTTTTCCGAGTCCAATCCCACCCACCTGCATCGAAACAAGGATGGAGGTAAGTCATGCATGTAGTAATGGGAGCAAGCGGCAACACTGGACACATCGTGGCCAACAATCTTTTGACCCGGGGCGAGAAAGTTCGCGTCATCGGCAGAAACTCAGTTCATCTTCAGCCACTAACGTCGAAAGGTGCCGAACCCTTCATCGCTGACGTCACCGACGCCAGCGCTCTCTCCAAAGCCTTCCACGGCGCAGACTCCGCCTACGTCATGATTCCGCCCAATCTCACCAGCAAAGATCCTCTCGGACACTCGAATCGCGTGAGCGACGCCATCGCCGCCGCAGTGCAAAAGGGCGGAATTAAGAACGTTGTTGCGCTCAGCAGCGTCGGAGCCGAACTCGCGAGCGGAACCGGCCCAGTTGTCGGCCTGCATAATCTCGAACAAAAGCTCAACCAGATCGGCAGCGCGAATGTGCTCTATCTTCGCGCCGCATATTTCATGGAAAACACGCTTCCCCAGGCAAACGCAATCCACCAGATGGGCAACGCCGTCGGGCCTCTCCGAGCGGATCTCAGAATCCCGATGATCGCTGCCCGTGACATTGGCACCGCAGCCGCGGACGTTCTGCTTCATCCGACGATCCATGGCAAGCAAACTCGTGAGCTACTAGGTCAACGCGATCTCACTTATAACGAAGTTACCTCGATCATCGGCAAGACGATCGGCAAATCGGACCTGAAATATGCTCAGGCCTCCGATGATCAATTTCGGGGAGCACTTGTTCAAATGGGCATGTCAGAAGCGGTGGCCAAGCTGCTCGTGGAAATGACGCAAGCCCTCAATGCGGGCAAAATGCATCCGCTAGAACCGCGCACTCCGCAGAACACTACACCAACTGCCTACGAAACGTTCGCGGCCGAAGTCTTCGCCCCGGCCTACGAACATCAAGCTGCCGCGTAAGTCAGAAACTGTGCGAGCCGTGAGACGCGCGCGCTCCCGCGCGCGTCTATTCACGGAGAAGACGGATGAACCTTCCAGCATCCAACCATCTTTGAGTCTTCTATAAGCTTTCGGCATTGGCGGGCGAGGCGCCCGCCCCACACTAGCACTTCTTAATTACAATGTGTGTGGCTCTCTCTCCCGCCACAGTCTTCTCTATCTTGAATCCCAGTTGATGCAAATTAATACCAGTAAGTAGATTCTCCCCTTCGCCCAGCAAGACCGGAGACAAAGCCAGATGCATCTCGTCGATTGCACCCGCCAAAAGATAATGTCGAATCGTCGACACGCCTCCGCCGACGCGCACATCTTTCCCACCGGCCGCTTCCTTCGCCTGCTGTAACGCCGATTCCGCGCCGTCGGTGACGAAGTAAAACGTCGTACCGCCTTTCATCGCGAGCGGCGCCCGTGCATGATGCGTCAGCACAAAAACTGGCGTGTGATACGGAGGCTCCTCGCCCCACCATCCCTTCCACGAGTCATCGGGCCAAGGTCCGCGAACCGGTCCAAACATGTTACGACCGAGAATCCATGCACCGATATTTTCAAACGACTTCAAACCAAAATTGTTGTCCACGCCTCGCCCTTCGTCACTAGAACCGATCAAGTTCGTATGACCCGTCATCTTGTTGAACACTTCCGTATGAAAGAACCAGGTGTGCAGTTCAGTCCCGCGCACACCCAGAGGATTGCTAATATCCTGACGAGGTCCGGCGCCGAATCCATCAATAGAAATCGAAAAAGCGGCAACTTTAGTTTTCATTGTCAAACTCCGTGAAAGTATGGGCGCAGCTTGTCCTAAGCAGGGTCGAAGGGGTTCGCCGCAGGAGCAAAGCAGAGCGTTTTGTCAGGCTATCACGTTCAGGATTATTGGATAGTTGCGCGAAGGTGGACGATTGAGCTAACTGGCAGGGCGGACATCAGAGGCCCATCCCTTCTTTACGACTTTTGCCGGCTAGATCCGGAACGGCGCGGCTAACAAACGGAAGGGAAGTGTTATTGCCAGGTAGACGACTTCAAGGACCCCGTGCACCGCTACTCCGATGATGCGAAATGGCAGCAACAGCAGCCAGATAAACGGATAGGCGATGAGGGCCAATAAGGCTAGAGGCCAGCAGAGCACGAACAGAAGGCACCAGAGGAGGAATGTGAACATAGTGAAGACCTCGTCTAGCTCATTGTACGTTCGGTGGGCCCAAGAAGTTCCGTAGTTTGGCCATTCCACTATTCGAATTGCTTGCGGAAGGCCGCGAGTTGCTGCTGGATTTCTTTTAGTTCAGTGCGCAGGCTGGCGACCTCGGCTTCTAATGCGCTTAGGCGATCGGTCGTTGCGCTGCCGGCATTAGCGGGCGTGGGCGCCCGCTCCACATAAACCTGCTGAGGCGCCTCTCCTGAGAACAAATGCATGTAGCGCGTCTCTTTTGTTCCCGGTTGGCGGGGAAGGGCCGCTGTGAGCGGCGGATCGCGATGGGCCAGGCGGTCTAGCGTGGAGACTACATCTTCGAGAGTGTCGAAGTGGTACATGCGGTCGGTGCGTCCGCGGAGTTCGCCGGGAGTTTGGGCGCCGCGGAGGAGAAGCACGCAGATGATGGCGATCTCACGGCGGTCGAAGTTGAAGACTTCCTGCAGGCGGTGCTCGTATTTCGTCACGCGGCTGTCGGCCCCGCTAGCAGGACCGGCGAGGCGTTTTTCTTGCAAGGTACTGAGAGCGTCGCGGACCGTGTTTTCGTCGAGAGCCATTACCGGGTCGCGATTGTTTTTTTGATTGCAGGCGTTTACTAGCGCATTGAGCGAGAGCGGATAGTAGTCGGGCGTGGTGATGTCCTTTTCGATCAGTGCGCCCAGGACTCGCGCTTCAACTTCGGTAAGGATCACTTGCATTGAAATCTGATTTTAATTCAAAAGAAAATCTTCACCACAGAGGACACAAAGGAACACAGGGAAAATCAAAATCCCCACCTCTGGCAAAACCCGCCAGAAGTGGGGCACCCATCAGCCAAGCGGCCTGAAGGCGCTATCGAGTGGATCTTTTATGCGACGCCTGACACGAACCTCCTCAGTCTTCTTCCTAGAATAGTGCCGTCGAGCGGCGCTTCCAGGTCTTTCCCTTCTCTTTGGCGATGTTTTCCATGTCGGCGACGTAGGCCCCCGCTTGCGTCAGGACGTGGTGCAGGTCGTTGCCGATGCTGATGAAGGTGAATCCCTTTTCTAGGAATTCGCCCACGCGTGAGGTGCCAAACAGGAAAAGTCCGAGGATCACGTTATTCTTTCGTGCGTTGTCGATAAGGCTCTTTGTCGCAGCGTCGAGTTCGGGAGACGTGTACATGTCGGGGAATTTGTATTTTTCGTACAGGCCCATTGACATGCAGAGATCGTTCTGGCCTAGGAAGAGTATGTCGACGCCGGGAACGGCGGCGATTTCGGCGATGTTCTTGATGCAGGAAGCTGTCTCGACCTGCAACGCAACAATGCCTTCGTTGTTCCAATTGCCGGCATAGCCGAGCAGTCCCGCGCGATTCATGCTGCGTTGCGGGAAGTAGACCGAGCGGGTACCGGTGGTTGGATATTTAGCGCAGCTCACGGCTTGGCGCGCCTCATCCGCAGTGTTGATGTATGGAACGAGGACACCATCGGCACCCATGTCGAGCGCTTGCTGGATGCCGGGGCGGTCATCATATCCGCCGACGCGGACGAGAGACGTGGCGCCGCCGTTGGCGATACCGCTCAACATGGCCGAGAGATGTTCATAGCCCATGGGCCCGTGCTGGGTGTCGACGAGGAGCCAATCGTATCCGGAATGCGCAAGCTGCTCGGCGACGGTGGGGCTGTGCGCGTTGAGGAACAGGCCCATCTTGGCCTTTCCGGAGCGCAGTTGCTTCTTGAATTCTGATCCTGTAAGTGCGGGGTCTGGCATGTATTTTCCTCCTGGGACGCGAATTGCGTAGTGTACCGTATCGAGCCGGATGAACTGCGAATGGGGAGTAAATTTTTGTTGTGACCCGGGGATAGAGCGATTCCTCGTGTCTGGCTTCGCTCGTGCGTCGGAATGACAAGTGGCGGCGGCGAGCCTATAGTGTCATCACGTTTGGAGATGGTATGAAACTGCTTTTGAATTGGGTGCTCAGTGCGCT
>Ga0207693_10005046_pt1 | contig 11078 bp, 12 predicted proteins | sample LARL81metaG_FD_184347 | JGI IMG/M metagenome (GOLD analysis project Ga0207693, IMG submission 184347) | Corn, switchgrass and miscanthus rhizosphere microbial communities from Kellogg Biological Station, Michigan, USA - LAR L8-1 metaG... | ecosystem: Host-associated > Plants > Roots >... | reverse complement strand
CGCCGAAAAACGCGCGCCCGAGCGAGACGCCGTAAAGGCCGCCGACCAGTTCCGGGCCGTCATAGACTTCGACGGTGTGGCAATGCCCGTCGGCATAGAGCGCTCGGTAGATCTTGCGGATGCGGCTGTTGATCCAGGTGCGGGTGCGGCCGGACTTGGGCTCGGCGCAGCCGTCGATCACGGCGTCGAAGGCGCGGTCGACGCGCACGGTGTAGGGCGTGGTGCGCAAGGTGCGCGCCAGCCTTGCCGGCACGTGAAAGGTGGTGAGCGGAATGACCCCGCGCAGCTCGGGCTCGATCCAATAGAGCGCCGGGTCCTCGGCGCTCTCGGCCATCGGGAAAATGCCGCAGGCATAGGCCTTGAGCAGCACCTCCGGCGTGATCTCGATGAAGTTGGTGCTGCGATTGGCCATTGCCGCATTCTACGCCGCGCACTGTGCCGGGGGAACCCGCCGGGTTTAAGGCTTTTGTCACTTTATTGCGCTCAAATTTCGGAAAGCTCGAACGTTCCGGCGCACCCGGCGTTGGCTTTGAGTAACGAGATCGAGGGCGACGTCGCCATGGGCCAAGCAACCGCACCCGTTTCCGTCCTGTTGGTGGAGGACGAAATCCTGATCAGCAATCTGGTCGCCGATTGGCTCGCCGAGCGCGGCTTTGCCGTGCGCGAGATCGCGACCGCGGACGAGGCGCTGCGTTACATCGAGGAAGGCGGCGCGGTCGACGTGCTGTTCACCGACGTCAATCTGCCCGGCAAGATCGACGGCGCCGAGCTTGCGCAGCGCGCGCGCGCCCGGCGGCCGGACCTGCCGATCGTTTATGCCTCAGGCCGCGTACAGGCGACCGACCTCGGCGGCCTGGTGCCGCGCTCGATGTTCCTGCCGAAGCCCTATAATCGCGAGGACGTCTGCACGCTGTTGGAGCGGCTCACGTCCGCTTCGCATTGAGGCATCGTTTCCCCGGCCTAGCGCTGGGTGACGTGACAATCCGAGCAGGGAAATGCGGCGGTCCCGGTCAGCCCGTGGCCGACCGGCGGCAGGCCGAGTTCGGCCGCGCGCGTGCACAGTTCCGGCACCTCGAACGTCTCGCGCGCCATCTTGGCGCCCGGCGACCAACGGTGATAGTCGGCGATATTCAGTCCGGCGCTGGTCGCGCCGGGCTCGGCAAACAAAATGGGCGTGCCGTTGCCCGAATACCAACTCCAAATCGTGCGCAAGCCTTGCGCCTTGATCGGGCAGGCGCGGATGTAGCTTGCCTCGCTGGTGCCGAGCGCGGGATTGGGCGCGATCGCGGCCTTGCATTCGCAGCCGGCGGTCGCCATCCAGTCAGGTCGCAACACGCCGGGCGCTTTCGCCGCGCATACCAACCGGCCGTTTGCCTGCCGCTCGACCGAATAGCCGATGCCTTTGGTGAGTACGCTGATGATTTCGACGGCGGGCGGCGCCGAGCGCGCCTGGTAGAGATAGGCGAACAAGGTGCCGGCGTCCTGCCAGTCGTAGAACAAGAGGCCCGGTAGCGGCGTCCACTTGAACTGCACCGGGCTCAATATGCCGGTGACGACGAAATTGTCCGGCCAGGGCGGGGGCGGACCGGCCGGGCAGGCTTTTTGGCTCACGCCAGGGATCAGCGCCTGAATTTTTTTTGCGCGTTCGGCTGCGCCGATGTCGGGCGCGATCGTCATCAGGTCGCGCGCGGTCAGCGCCGTCTTGGCCGCGCCGGTCGCCTTCTGCGCCTTGGCGATGCACAGGTCGCGCAGGCGGGCGAGCTCGGTTGCGGCGACCGGCGTGAAGGACGGGAAATAGCTCATGCCGTAATCGCCGATGACGGCGGGAGCTAACGACTTGTTGGCCATCAGCACGCGCCACGGCAGGCGGGTGTCGGTCGCGTACCATTGCCAATTGGTGCGGCCGTCGGGCGTCGGCGTTTTCCACCATTGCACGCTCTTGTTGGCGATGGCCGCTTCGCCGTCGCAGACCGCGCCGTTGCCGAGCCATTGCCGCGCGGGTGGCGAATATATATGACCGAGCGAGACGCAACTGTCGGGCGCCTCGACCGGGCCGCCCAGCTGATAGGTCTCGCCTTCGGTGATCAGCAGATCGACGGCGCCGGATTCGAGCCCGTAGACAGTGGCGCGCATGGCCGGCAGCGAACCGTCATAGACGAATTCGCCGACGTCGATCTGCTGGCGCAGAAAAGGAATCAGCAGCGCGGTGGCGCGCCAGCGCTCCGGCAATTGCGGCACCGTGCCCGGCTGGCAAGCGGAAAACATCGGCAGCGAGTTCGCGTCCTGCGCGGCGCTCGGCGGCGCCATGGCGAGAGCGGCGAATAGGCCCGCCGGCAGCAAAGCAAACCGCCCGCGGCGCGGGTGTGCACGAGCAAACCATCGAACCGCCGTCAAAATCGTCTCCGCCCGTTGCGTCTTGCTTAGACACCCGCAAACACTGCAAATTGTAGGCTATCGGGGGTTTTTTGAATATGGGCGCGCGCTTTCGTTGGGCGGCGATCGCCGCCGCGGTCGCGTTTTTGGGCGTGGCGGGAGCGATCGCCGCCGCGCAACCGGCGCCGCTGTCCTTCCTCGATTTGCTCGCGCGCCAGCGGCCGGCGGCGACCCAGCGCGTCGCCTATGGACCGCTCGCCAGCCAGTTCGGCGAACTTTGGCTGCCGGCGGGCGGCGGCCGCCATCGCGTCGTCGTCTTGATTCACGGCGGCTGCTGGTCGGCGCTGCTTCCGGGCATGGAAATCATGGACTACATGGCCGAGGATCTCCGCGCGCACGGCAACGCGGTGTGGAATATCGAGTACCGGCGGCTCGGCGAGCCCGCGTCCGGCTATCCCGGCAGCTTCGACGACATCGCGGAAGCGGTCGATTACCTCAAGACGCTGGCGAAAACCTTTCCGCTCGACCTCGGCAATGTCGTGGCGGTCGGGCATTCGGCCGGCGGTCTTTTCGCGCTGTGGGCGGCGGCGCGCGATAAGCTGCCGGCGGAAAGCCTGCTGCGGCGCCAGGCGCCGCTGCGCATCAAAGGCGTGGTCACGCTCGCCGGCATTGCGGATTTAAAAACTTATCACGACCGCGGCCCCGGCGCCTGCAGCGAAAAATTCGCGATCGATCTGCTGGTTGCCGCGACGGCGCGCTGGCCGCAGGACGTCTTTGCCGATACCTCGCCGGCCGCGCTGCTGCCGCTCGGCGTGCCGCAAATCGTCATCTCGGGCGCCGCCGATCCGGTGGTGCCGGCGCCGTTCGGCCGCTTCTACGCGCAGTTGGCGGCGGCGGCCGGCGACAAAGTCGAGGAGATGACGCTGCCCAACGCGGGGCATTTCGAGTTGATCGATCCGCAATCGGCCGCGTTCGAGCGCGTCAGGTCGGCGATCGAAAAATTGCAGAAGTGAATTTCCGTCCGCTTTGGGGCTTTCCGCGGGACGCGATACTTGCCGTTATAAAACGGCTGGGATTTAATCGTTCAGGGGCGCTGCGCCGTCGTCCAAACGGAGGAGCCGATGTCAGCTTTGACCAAATTCACGCTCGGGGCCGCTGCTAGTCTCGCTCTCGCCATGGCCGCGGCGCCCGCTGCCCGGGCTCTGCCCACCGGCGTGCAAGCGCTGCATCTTTCGCACGGCGTCATCCTGGCCAGGCGCGAGTGCATCGCTTGGCGACGCAGGCCGGACGGGACGTCTGTCTGCGTGCGATGGGCGGAGTGCGGCAAGTACGTTTGCTAAAAGTACATTTGCCGAAACACGCCGCGCGGCCGCTAGCTCTCCATCCCCCCTTTGGCGAGGAACTGCTCGAGCCAGTGGATGTGGTAATTGCCGTCGATGATGTCCTTCTCGCGCACCAGCGCGCGGAACAGCGGCAGCGTGGTTTCGATGCCGTCCACCACCACTTCGTCGAGCGCGCGCTTGAGGCGCATCAGGCACTCGGTGCGGGTCTTGCCGTGCACGATCAGCTTGCCGACCAGCGAGTCGTAATAAGGCGGGATGGTGTAGCCCTCGTAGACCGCTGAATCGATGCGCACGCCGAGCCCGCCGGGCGGGTGGTAGTGCAAGATCTTGCCGGGCGAAGGCCGGAACGACACCGGGTTCTCGGCATTGATGCGGCATTCGATGGCGTGGCCGCGCAGCGCAATGTCGCTCTGCTGCAAAGTGAGTTCGGCGCCGGCGGCGATGCGCACCTGCTCAAAGATCAGGTCGATGTCGGTGATCATCTCGGTCACCGGATGCTCGACCTGGATGCGGGTGTTCATCTCGATGAAATAGAACTTGCCGTCCTCGTAGAGGAATTCGACGGTGCCGACGCCGAGATAGGAGATCTCGCGCATGGCCTTGGCCACCGTTTCGCCGATCTCCACGCGCGCCGACGAATTGAGCGCGGGCGAAGGGCCTTCCTCCCAGACCTTCTGGTGGCGGCGTTGCAGCGAGCAGTCGCGCTCGCCGAGATGGATGGCCTTGCCTTTGCCGTCGCCCAGCACCTGGATCTCGATGTGGCGTGGCTTCTCCAGGTATTTCTCGAGGTAGACGGCGTCGTCGCCGAAGGCGGCTTTGGCTTCCGCGCGCGCGGTCGCGAGCGCGCCGGGCAGATCATCGGCCGAGCGCGCGAGCTTCATGCCGCGCCCGCCGCCGCCGGCGGCGGCCTTGATCAAGATCGGAAAGCCGATGTCCTTGGCGATGCGGGCCGCCTCCGCGTCGGAGGTGACGCCGCCATCGGAGCCCGGCACCACCGGAATGCCGAGCTTCTTGGCGGTGCGCTTGGCCTCGATTTTGTCGCCCATCAGACGGATGTGCGCGGCCTTCGGGCCGATGAAATGCACGTTGTGCTCGGCGAGGATCTCGGCAAAGCGCGCGTTTTCCGACAAAAAGCCGTAGCCGGGATGCACGGCGTCGGCGCCGGTGATCTCGCAGGCCGCCAGAATGGCCGGGATGTTGAGGTAGCTGTCCTTGGCGGCGGGCGGTCCGATGCAGACGCTCTCGTCGGCAAAGCGCACGTGCATGGCTTCCGTGTCGGCGGTCGAATGCACCGCCACCGTCGGGATGCCGAGCTCCTTGCAGGCGCGCAGCACGCGCAACGCGATCTCGCCGCGGTTGGCGATGAGGATTTTATCGAACATCGAGGGTGTCATGCCCCGCGCAGGCGGGGCATCCAGTAATCCGTGTGGCTCCGGTTGTGCGCATTGGCATCGTCCGAGGTTACTGGGTCCCCGCTTTTGCGGGGACGACGGAAAGAGAGCTACTCGATAATGACCAGCGGTTGGCCGAATTCCACCGGATGGCCGTCCTCGAACAGAATTTGGAGTACGGTGCCGGCGCGTGGCGCCGGAATCTGGTTCATGGTCTTCATGGCTTCGACGATCAGCAGCGTGTCGCCGGCCTTCACCGTCGAGCCGACATCGATGAACGGCTTGGCGCCCGGCTCGGCGCCGGCGTAAGCGGTGCCGACCATGGGCGAGAGCACGACCCCGGGATGCTTGGCCGGATCGAGCGGGGCGGGGCTCGATTCCGCCATCGCCTGCACGATCGGCGGGGCACTGCGTGCAACGACAGGCGCGGGCGCCGGCGCGGCGTTGCGCGCGACCCGCACCCGCATGCCTTCTTGCTCGATCTCGATTTCGCTGAGCCCGGTTTCCTCCAGAAGCTTGGTCAGCTCCTGGATCAGTTCACGATCGACGAAGGGCTTTGCCAGTTTGGCCATCGCGTGGGGTCAGCCTTTGTCCTTGGCGCCGGCAAGCTTGGCGATGCCGGTGATGGCGAGCGCGTAGCCGTGGGTGCCGAAGCCGGCCAGAACCGCCTTGGCAGCCTTCGACACGTAGGAGTTTTGCCGGAAGCTTTCGCGCGCGTGAATATTGGTGATGTGCACCTCGACCACCGGCATTTTGCACGTCAGCAGCGCGTCGAGGATGGCGATCGATGTCGTGGTGTAGCCGGCCGGATTGATCAGCAGCCCGACCGCGCCCTTGGCCTGCGCCTCCTGGATCCAGTCCACCAATTCGCCTTCGATGTTGGATTGGCGAAAGACGATGTCGAGTCCGAAGCGCTTGGCGGTCGCGCGGCAAAGCTTCTCGACCTCGGCGAGCGTGGCGCGCCCGTACTTCTCCGGCTCGCGCGTGCCGAGCAGGTTCAAATTGGGTCCGTTGAGGACGTAGATGGTCTTGGCCATGGGATCCCGGCGCGCTCGCCCAATGAAATGCCCGTGAAACTGTGGTGCTTTATAGGTGGCCGGGCGCGCGAGGGGAAGCCCGCAAGCCTGTCCCGGAATGGTGCGGCTTCAGGCGGCGAGCGTGGTGGCGGCCGCCCAATCGACGACCTCCTTGATCGCCGCCATCCGTTGCCGTCCGGCGGTGCGGGCTCGGCGGAAGACTTCGAGCTGGCGGTCGGCGCTGGTGCCCTGCGCCAGAATGCGGTCGAGATGCGCGATCTCGGCCTCGCAGCCGAAGCTAGCGACCTCGTCGGTAATGAGCGCGTACGTGCGCACCAGCCATTCCTGCGCGCTCATGGGCGCGCGCGAAAACGGATCGACGAAGGTGGCGGCGATGCCGTAGCGCTGGGCGTGCCACTTGTTCTCCTTGCTGATGGCGCGGGCGAGGCGGTCGAAGCCGGCATTGATCGAGCGGTCGCGGTCGAGCGCGCGCACCAGGCAGCGGAACAGCGCGGCGATCGCCACCGCGTCGTCGAGCCGGGTGCAGCTGTCGGCGACGCGCAGCTCGATGGTCGGATAGTTGAGCGAGGGCCGCATCGCCCACCAGATATAGCTTGCGTCCGGGATGATCTTGGCGCCGACCAGCGCCTCGATGAAGTCGCGGTAGTCGTCGTTGGTGCGGAACAGCTCGGGCAGGCCGGTGCGCGGCAGCTCGTCATAGGCGGCGAGCCGGTAGCCGACCAGACCGGTGAGATGGCCCTGCCAGAACGGCGAGGAGGTTGAGAGCGCGAGCAGCAGCGGCAGAAAAGGCGTCAGCCGCATGATCAGGTTGATGCGGGTGTCGACGTCGGGCACCGCCACATGCACATGCATGCCGCACAACATGTTGCGCGCTCCGATCATTTGCAGGTCGTCCATGATGGCGCCGTAGCGCGCCTTCGGCGTCATGGTCTGCTCCGGCCAAAAGGCGAGCGGGAAGGTGCCCATGGCGGCGAAGCCGAGCTTGCGTTCGGCGGCGGCCTCGCCCAGCGCGCGGCGGTAGCGCGCCAGATGCGCGCGCGCCTCCGCCGCCGAGTCGCAGGGCGGCGTGACGACCTCGATCTGCGACTGCAGCATTTCGGTGACGACGCGGTCGCCGAGCGCCTTGCGCGCGTTGACCAGAAAACGCTTGTCGAAGCGGCGCACGGCGCGGCGCGTGCCGGCGTCGAACACGAAATATTCCTCTTCCATGCCGAACGAATACATGCGCGCGCCGCCTCGTTCGCGATATTGCCGGTGCCCCGCCGCATGGTGACGCAAAAACGGCCGCCGGGCGACAAGTCCGGCGGCCGTTTCGGCGGCTTGGGGATAAACGGCGCCTTATTCGCGCCGTTGAATGTGTCTCAGCAGGTCGCCTGGCCGCAGCGCGCGTTGTTGACCTTCTGGCGCAGCGCCTCGAGTCCGACCGCGCCCACCACCACGTCCTCGCCGATCACGTAACTCGGCGTGCCGTTGAGGCCGAGCGCCTCGGCCAGCTTGAAGTCCTGCTGCAGGGTCTTCTCGACCTCGCCGCTCTTCATGTCCTTGTTGATGCGCTCCATGTCCATGCCGATCTCCTTGGCGACGGCGAGCGCGCGCGCAAGGTCGGCCGGATTGCGGCCGCCCAGGAGCTTCTGATGGAATTCGAGATATTTCTTGCCGGTCTTGTCCTGCATGCGTACGGCGACGGCGACGTGCGCGGCTTCGACCGAGCCCGGACCGAGCACCGGGAATTCCTTGAGCACGACCTTCAAATTGGGGTCGTCCTTCAGCAGCGTCAGCATGTCGGTCATGGCGCGCTTGCAGTAGCCGCAATTGTAGTCGAAAAACTCGACGAAGGTGACGTTGCCCTTCGGATTGCCGAGCGTGACCTGATCGACCGAGGAGAACAGCGCGGTGGCGTTCTCCTTGACCGCGCTCTTGCGCTTTTCGGTTTCGGCCGCGGCCTGGCGCTTCTGCAATTCTTCCATCGCCTCTTGCAGCACTTCGGGGTGGGCGATGAGATAGTCGTGCACCAGTTTTTCGATCGCTTCGCGCTGGGCGGGCGCGATCTCCTGCGCGCGTCCGGCCTGCGGCAACGCCAGCGCGGCGAGGGCCAGCAAGGCGGCGCAGGCAAGTGATAAAAGACGCGGGCGGAAGGTCATGGGGGTCATTCCTTTAACGCTCAGTGTTGGTTGGCGGTTTTGGGCAATTTGACGTTGACGATGTCGTCGGCGCGCACCCAGGCGGGCGAGCCGACCGGCAGCCGGGTCTTGGCGCGCGCGGCGAGCTGGCGCGCGGTCTTGGCGTCGCCGCGCGTGAAGGCGGCCTGCGCGGAGGCAAGATCGGCATGCGCGAGGTCGCCTTTGCGGCCGTAAGCCATGGCCAGCTGATCGTAGGCGCCGGGCGCTTCCGGCTCGGTGCGCAGCGCGGCGTCCAGGAGCTGGATCGCCTCCTCGGAAACCTTGCTATTGCCGGTGGCGATCAGCGCCTGCGCCAGCATGATCGAAATCAGCGGCGCGTGGTGCGAGAGCGCAACCGCTTGGCGCAGCGGTGCGACCGCCTCGGCCGCGCGACCGCCTTCGAGCAGCGCCTGGCCCTTGAGTTCGGCGAAATAGGGATTGTTGGGCGCGCCGTGGATGAGCGCGTCGATCTGGGCGACCGCCTGGCGCAGGTCGCCGTGCCGGTAGGTCGAGATGGCGCGAGCGTAGCGCGCCGGCAGGCTCTGGTCGCTCGCCGGATAGCGGCGGGCCACGGTGTCGGGACGCTCCAGGAAGCCGGACAATTTCGCGCGCATCAGGTCGTGCCGCATCTGCAAGTCGGGTGAATCTTTATGGTCCCAATAGGGGCTCGCCTTGGCGATCTGCTCGAGCGTGGCGACGCGTTCGGCCGGCATCGGGTGGGTCACCAGATAGGGATCGGTATAACGCCCACTGAACAATGTTTCGTTACTCAGGCGCTTGAACAGTTCGACCATGCCCTTGGACGACTGATGCGTGGCGTTGAGGAATTTCACGCCGGCATGGTCGGCCTGGTCTTCCTGGGTGCGGACATAAGCGAGCAGCGAATGCTGGATCGCCGCCTGCGGCCCGAGAATTGCCGCCGCGCCGACATCGGCCGAGCCGGTGCGGGCGCCGGCGACCAGCGCGCCGACGCCGAGCAGCATGGCGACGATCGACTGGGTCTGCGCCTCGGCGAGCTTCTCGCGCAGCCGCTGCAGATGGCCGCCGGCCATATGGCCGGTCTCGTGCGCCAGCACGCCGATCACCTCGTTCGGGGTCTTGGCGTCGAACAGCGCGCCGGCAAAAACGAAAATGTGGCGGCCGTCCATCACGAAGGCGTTGAAGGCGCGCGAATTGATCACGACCACGCGCACGTTCTGCTTGGCAAGCCCGGCCGCGCGCAGCACCGGCGCGGAATAGTCGCGCAGCAGCTGCTCGATCTCGGTGTCGCGGATGACCGGCACGCCGCGTGGGATGTCCTGCGCCCGCGCGGCCGGCGCGATGGCGGGCAGGCCGGCGGCGGCGATCGCCAAGGCCGAGAGCAGCGCGACGGCGCGGGCTGCTGGCGCCGGGCGCCGCGCTTTGATAGGTGTCCCGTGCTCGGTCATGCCGATCTGTGCCAGCGGAATTGGGGTGAACCTATTGACCCGCCCCCGGGCGGTCAACGCAGCCTGCGATCACGTCTGAGTCATAAAAACGCAAGGCCCGGCGAGGCAAGCCGGGGATTACGGCAACAGCGGGGCGGGCGCAGCCTGCCGGAACTCATGCTCGACAAGGCCAAAGACCTGCTGCGGCCCTCCCGGCGCAGCGACGTACCGCCGTTCATCGTCATGGACGTGATGGCGGCGGCGGCGCAGGCCGAAGCCAAGGGCATGCGGGTGGTCCATATGGAAGTCGGCCAGCCGGCGCGGCCGGCGCCGGCAACGGCGATCCGCGCCGCGCAGGCCGCGCTTGCGCACGGCCGCATCGGCTATACCGAAACCTTGGGGATCCCCAGCCTGCGCGCGCGCATCGCGCAATATTATCGGGAAATTTACGGGCTCGACCTCGATCCTGCGCGGGTGGCGGTGACCACCGGCTCGTCCGGCGGATTCATCCTGGCATTCCTGTCGCTGTTCGAGCCGGGCGAACGCGTCGCGCTCGCCAATCCGGGCTATCCGCCGTACCGGCACATCTTGAGCGCGCTCGGCTGCGCGCCGGTGCTGATCGAAACCAGCGCGGAGACGCGCTGGGCGCTGACGCCGCAGGCGCTCATCGCCGAGCATCGCAACAAGCCGCTCGCCGGGCTCGTGGTCGCAAGCCCGGCCAATCCGACCGGCACCATGATGCCGGCCGACGCGCTCGGAGAATTGATCGCGGCGGCGGAAGCGGAAGGCATCAAGGTGATCTCCGACGAGATTTATCACGGCCTCGATTATGCGCTGCGCGCCGAGACCGCGGCCAAGCTGTCGGAGCGCGCGGTCGTGATCAATTCGTTCTCGAAATATTTTTGCATGACCGGCTGGCGCATCGGCTGGATGGTGGCGCCGGAAAGCCTGGTGCGCACGCTCGAACGTTTGCAGGGCAATCTGGCGATCTCGGTGCCGACGCTGGCGCAGATCGCGGCCGAGGCCGCCTTCGAGGGCCGCGACGAGATGGAAGCGGTCAAGCACGGCTACGAGGAGAACCGGCGCATTCTGGTCGAAGGCCTGCCGAAGGCCGGGCTCGACAAATTCCTGCCCGTCGACGGCGCGTTCTATCTCTACGCCGACATTTCAAGCTTCTCCCACGACAGCCTCGATTTCGCCAAGTGCATGCTGGCGCAGGCGGGCGTGGCGGCGACGCCGGGCATCGATTTCGATCCGGTCAACGGCCACAATTTCCTGCGCTTTTGCTATGCCGGCTCGGCGGCGGAGATGCACGAGGCCGTGGAGCGGATCGCAGGTTGGCTCAGGCGTTAGATCGACTTGTCGAGCC
>Ga0207693_10005045_pt1 | contig 11080 bp, 10 predicted proteins | sample LARL81metaG_FD_184347 | JGI IMG/M metagenome (GOLD analysis project Ga0207693, IMG submission 184347) | Corn, switchgrass and miscanthus rhizosphere microbial communities from Kellogg Biological Station, Michigan, USA - LAR L8-1 metaG... | ecosystem: Host-associated > Plants > Roots >... | reverse complement strand
CGTTGTATTAAGAGAGTTGAGGGTTGAGAGATGATAGTTGAGAGTAAAGCAAAGCTCGCCGTCGCCAGCGATGGCTCGGCTCGTTCTCGTTAGGCCTATGACGTTCCGCGCCGAGAATCAACCCCACACAATCATATGTCTGTAAAACCAATTCCCGACGGATTCCACGCTGTTACTCCCTACCTATTCACCCAAGGCGCTGCGCGCTTGATTGAGTTCATCGAGGCAGCATTCAATGGGGAGCTGACAGCCCGCGAAACCCGGCCAGATGGCGCAATCATGCATGCGACGATGCGAGTCGGAGATTCGATGCTCATGTTGGCCGACGCCACCCCACCGTTTGGACCGATGCCCGCCTCCATCTATCTCTACGTGCGCGACTCCGACGCCGTTTATCATTCCGCGCTCAACGCAGGCGGAGTTTCGGTGTTTCCTATCATGACGTTGCCTTCGGGGGAGCGGTATGGCGGCGTCAAAGACCCGTGCGGCAACATTTGGTGGGTCGCCACCCACGTCGAAGATGTGCCACCCGAGGAGCAACAACGGCGCTGGCAGCAATTCAAAATGCCACAAGTGACAGTTTGATCCGAAAGATGCCTGACCAAGCGCTGGAGCGAACCCAGCACTTTGTTATACCTTCTCGAGAACGCCCAGCCTTGTATTCAAAGTGCTGGGTCGTTCAGCTTTGTCTCGTTAGACCTCCTACACCGCAGGCATGACACGCAACCGCGCAACTTACCGACTCGCCGGGCTGGCCGGCTTTGCCGGTGCGTTGCTCTTCTTCTGCGGCGACATGCTGTTCTACGGCCACTTTAGAGCAGGCTCTACCTTCCACGAGGGCATGCAGCATCTTGTTCGCGAAGCATCTCTGGGACGTTTGTTCACCGGCGGTTTGATCGGTCCGCCTGCGGCTTGCTTATGCATCATCGGCTTCTGGCATGTGGGCCAGAATATTGCGCCACGCAGTCCGACGCTAGGCCGCCTTATTTTCTATACATTTGCAGCCATGATGGTCGCCGGGAGCGCAGTTCACGCGCTATGGGTGCCGCGCGGCCTCGCAACAAGGTATGAATTGCCGCTAACCGCGCATGCGCCTGAATTATTTGCAGCTTTACGACGATACTGGGAGTTGGCTTATGATCTAGCAGCGGTACCTGCATACATTGGAGCGATCCTGCTGCTCTTGGTTGTCCTGCTCGGCAGGAGCAACTACCCGCGTTGGACAGCCCTCGCTAACTTTGGCTTACTTTCGTTGCTTGAGCCTCTCGCCTCGCAGGTACCATCTCCGCTCGGCGCCGTTCTCGTAGGCGGGTTCACGAACCTTTCCATAGCGGTTTTCTTTCTAGTATCCGTGCTGTCCACGTGGAACGCGACCGAGGTCTAACAAGGCGATGCAGCTGACCGCGCCCCGCTCTGTTTTCCCATTTTGCGTAGCGACAACCTCTTCCTTCCAGCCACACGTGCTCTCTGGCGCGGTAGCTGACCTTATGCCTCGTTAGTGGCAACAGCGACCATGACTTTTACCGAACATCCGCATTTGCTCGCGTGCGTGACGGTATGAATGGATACTCGTTTTTCTCCACGTCAGGAGCGCTCGTCTTATTCCTGATCCACCTCGGGGTGATCGCACGGGTAATCTTGCGGCCGCACCGGGAACCGGCTTCGCGGATTGCCTGGATTGTGATGATCATCGCCTTACCCGTGGTCGGAATGATCTCTTACCTTCTCCTCGGTGAGACCAACATCGGCCGTCATCGCATGCGCCGCATACGGCAGGTGCTGGCTAGCATGCCGGACGTCGCGGGCGCGCCCGGTTTCGACGCGCAAGCCCGACAGGCGCAAATCCCAGAGCGTTACGCGCATCTGTTCCGCGTCGGCCACTCCGTGAATGGTTTTGAACCCGTCGGTGGCAACAACGGGGAACTGCTGGCGGATTCGAATGCCAGCATTGAGTCCCTGGTCGCAGATATCGATGCCGCAAAGGATCACGTGCACCTGATCTTTTACATTTGGTTGCCAGACAACAATGGCCTCAAAGTCGTCGAAGCGCTGAAGCGCGCTGCGGCACGGCAGGTCACCTGTCGGGTCATGGCTGATGGCCTCGGCTCCCGGATGATGATCGACTCGGAGCATTGGAAGGGCATGAGCAATGCTCGTGTACGTGCCACGATTGCTCTCCCGATCGGCAATCTGCTGCTGCGGCCATTGCTAGGTCGCATTGACCTGCGTAACCACCGCAAGATCGTAGTCATCGACAATTGGATCACCTACTGCGGGAGCCAAAACTGTGCGGACCCGGAGTTTCAAATCAAGGCAAAGTATGCGCCGTGGGTGGATGCGCTAATGCGTTTCGAAGGACCGATCGCGCGACAAAACCAGCATCTATTCGCCGGCGACTGGATGGCGCATGAGGACGATGACCTTCGCGAACTACTGCAGCAACCACTGCCGCCGGGCGGGCCAGGCTTCGCCGCGCAGGTGATCGGCACCGGACCGACGGTGCGCAATTCCGCCATGCCCGAGGTATTCGAATCGCTGATGTATGCAGCGCGTCGCGAACTTTTCATCACCACCCCTTATTATGTGCCCGATGAAGCAATGCAGACCGCACTTTGCGCAAGCGCTTATCGCGGCGTGGAGACAACCATCATCGTTCCGGCGCGTAATGACTCTTTCATCGTGCAGGCGGCCAGTCGCAGTTACTATGCTGACTTGTTGGCGGCTGGGGTTCGCATTTTCGAATTCGAGCGTGGCCTGCTTCACACCAAGTCTCTCACGCTGGATGGCGAGATCACCCTGCTCGGGTCCGCCAACATGGATCGGCGAAGTTTTGACTTGAACTATGAGAACAACATCCTGCTCTGTGATTCTGCTCTCACCACCAAAATGCGCCGTCGTCAAGATGAGTACTTGGCCCAGTCGCACGAGGTGACGGCCGAAATGGTTGCGCATTGGCCAATCACGCGCCGGCTTTGGAACAACGCCATCGCAATGCTCGGACCGGTTTTGTGAGCTAGATGCGACCTGCCTTCTGACGATATCCACTACCAGGTGTCTAACAATGCGATGAAGCCAACGCCGCCCGAGTTGATTATGAGTTCGCTCGCGAATCAACCCTTCGCCTGCAGCCTGCGCCGCGCTTGGCGGCGTGGCTCATCTTGGTCTCGTTAGATGATTGTGCGTGGCGTAGGCATTGACCAGCAGACACATTGTGTCCATTATGACTCTGAGCGCGATCTCGTGGCTGTTCGGTTAAAGTGCTGCGAAACGTTCTACGCCTGCATACGCTGTCACGAGGAGTTAGCTGGGCACGCCCCGATCGTCTGGGGTAAGGATGAGCGCGAGGTCCATGCGATCTTCTGCGGCCAGTGTCACAACACGCTTTCAATTGCCGAGTATCTGAACTGCCAGGATTCTTGCCCCCGATGCGACGCGGCTTTCAATCCGCGTTGCGTGCACCACCATCATCTCTATTTTGAGCTGTAGCAATCTAGCCAGGCGCTCCAGCCAAGTTCGAAATTATTCGCCCGCTACGGCGGGCAGGCTGAGCGGGCATGCTGGCGGTGTGCTGAATACAGTTGAGAGTCTTCGGATGAGAGTTGAGAGTGTAGCTGCCCAGCACTCCATCACCGGTGGCAGAGCTCCGTCTCGTTAGGCGAGAAATCGCGTATGACCATCGAATTATGGATGCTGGCGGCAAGCGTCATCTTGGGTCTTGTGCACCTCATCGCGGCCTCACACCTTATCAGTTTTCAGCGAGGCTACCGCTGGACGGCCAGCAGCCGCGAAGAGCCGGTACCACCACTACGCGGCCTCGCCAACCGAGTGGATCAGGCGACGACGAATTTCCTTGAGACATTTCCGTTCTTCGCCGCGCTGGTGCTTATTGCGCACGTCATCAACCATCACAGCGCACTTACCATTTGGGGCGTGCATCTTTATTTCTGGGCGCGCCTGGCATATTTGATCGCCGCGGCAATCGGCTTAGGTCTCGTGCGTTCGTTTGTGTGTTGGAACACAGCCTTCGTTGGCATTGCGTTGCTCTTTGTCGCGCTGTTCTGAAGAAGACCCATTCTAAGTCCAACCCTTCTCGGTGTGATCATTTGCGCCGCGGCAGCAGTTTTGGAGGGCGGACTTGCCGGTAAAGGTGCTCGCCAGCGTCTGGCGCAGTTTCGCATCCCGCCCTATCCTCCGCCCTTCGCACTTTGGCTTGTCATCGGTTTTCTGTTCTATGCGATGTGCCTCGTAAGTTTGCGGCCAGGCGCTCAGCACTGGGCTTGTGTCGCCCTCACAGGTCCTTGCGCTCGTGCTGACGGTTGCGGTCCTACTCGCGAACGCGTTTTGGAGCGTGCTGTTCTTCCGGTGGTGCAATCTTCGCGCGAGCTTCATCGCATTCGTGCCTTATGCGGTGCTCGTCGCCGCGCTGGTCGTCGTTTTCGTCAGGACCTATTCTCTCGGTGTTATCTTGCTTTGGTTCTACTGCATTTATCTTATCTATGCTACTCGATGGGGCTATCACCCGTGGCGACTTAACACCCCAAACGCCTAACCAATCGATGCCCTCCTTCGCTAAAGCTACGGCGCGGCAGCCAGCGAACTGCGACAGTGCTAAACACAGTTGAGCGTCTTTAGATGATCCGCCTTCGTATGACTACGGCGCGACTGGTAGTTGAGAGTGCAGCAGAGCGCAGCCACACCGACGGTGGCCGAGCTTATTCTCGCTAGGACGACTGCGGAAATGCGATGAAACGGACGTGGACGATAATCGGGGTAAGGGACGTTCCTGGCAGCTTCAAATGGTACCAGTCGCTCTTCGGCCAGCCTGAGACGTCTCCGGGTCATGACTACTTTGGTCAGATCCTGGATACGGATGGAACCGTCTTGCTTTGTCTCCACCAGTGGGGCGCGCACGAGCATCCCACCTTGATGAGCCCGGGCGAGGCGCCACCTGGCAACGGACTTCTCCTGTTCTTCCGCGTCGACGATTTCGACATGTCCCTGAAGAGGGCACGCGCTCTCGTCGACCAGTTCGAAGAAGAACCCCACGTGAACCCTAACACTCAAACAATGGAGTTCTCACTCCGGGATCCGGACGGATACTTTGTCACGATCAGTGCGCTTCCTGCGGACCGGGGAAAGGGGGCGCAAAAGTTGAGGGTTCCGCCTTCGCCAAGGCTCCGGCGCGACAGGTGAGAGTTGATCCGCCTTCGTATGACTACGGCGCGACAGGTTGTTGAGAGTAAAGCAACGCTTATCTTGTTCCCGTTACGTCTATGAGTGCGAAGCCTGCTGCGGTTCGAACGCATGGTTTGACTCACATCGCGCTTGCTGTGCGCGATCCGAAACGATCGTTACGTTTCTACCAGAAAGTATTCGGTGCGGTCGCGGTCTATGAAAACGAAGACTTTATTCAAGCGCAAACCCCGGGGTCGCGCGACGTGCTTGTATTTGAGAGAAATCGGGATCTGGCTGGCCGCGCCGGAGGAGTCGTGCATTTTGGCTTTCGTCTTGTCGATGCCGCAGACATCAAGCGGGCCGTGCGAACTGTCGAAGCAGCCGGAGGAACTATTCTCCGCAAGGGAGAGTTTTGCCCGGGCGAACCGTATCTGTTTTGTCGGGACCCAGACGGTTATGAGTTGGAGATTTGGTACGAGCTGCCTACACCGATTGATCCGGAGACGGCTTAAGACAACATGATCACAGACCACAGACAGCGCGCTCCCCGGACAGATCGGGCTACTTCGTTTGTACCGGCCGCAGCAGTAGTTCGCCTAGCCAGTCCGGGTTCGCCACGCCTTCGCGGTAGGCTTGCAGCGCTTCTACCGAAGAGTTCACCCGCAGGTTGCTGTAGTAGCCTTCCTCGTTTTGCCAGCGTTCGTGCCAGTAAACGGCCGCCTTGATTCGTGGATACTTGGAACGGAATAACTCGAGTCCCTGTCTAATCCACTCCGCCTTGTTGCCGCGCGGAAACTCACCCGTCCCCCACTCTGCGATCATGATTGGCTTATTCGGGTCGAGGCCGCTCATCTCTTTATAGGGCCAGTCGACCAGGGAAGGTATGTCAGCCGATGCTTCCTCCTTGTATTGCGGACCGTAAACACTTAGTCCCAACCAATCCACATAGTCATGTCCGGGATAGTAAGCGGGCGCGAAGTTCCAGACATCAAGCGGGCTAGAATAGTTATTTGTGTGGAACATCCATTTAATGTTAGTGACGCCGCGAGCACGGACCCGATCAACTACATGTCGATATGCGCTTTTGAATGTTTCCGGGCCCTTCCATTTTGTCTTCTCTTCATTAGCCGGCTGGTTGCCACCATAGTAAACACCCGACCAGGGAAACCAATCGCCGTTCATTTCGTTCGCGAATACAACGATCATCGGTTTTCCGAATGCCTTCGCGGCCTCGGCCCAGTCATCGATGTATTTGTCCCATGTACCGGCGATGATTGAATTCAGATTGAAACGGTCTGGTCCGGTGCTCTGCGTATAGGGCCGGTCCCAGGGCGACCAGAAAACCAGGGGCAAGGAGCGGTGTTGCCAAATGACCTTGAGACTTCTGGTTGGAAAATCCTGTTCGCCCCAGAAGCTCGATGAGGCGATGATCGCCTGGTGCTTGCCCACCATCGTTTCGAAATCTTCAATCCCTTCCAGCGTGACATCTTCTTCCGCCTCGCCGAAATCAATGAATGCCCCTGTATAAGCGCCGTGCTCCGGGACCATCACTTCCACGGCAGCGTCGCGATCGGCCTTTTCGGTTCGGGTTCGTTGATGGCACGATGACAAAGCCAATAAGATACCGATGCAAAAAGTTACTCTCGCAGACTGGTTCAGCAGCACAGCGGCAGTTTGCTGCATCGGTTTCGTGGCAGCAACTGCGTCATATGCCGCGCCAGAGACAGGCAGCCGGAGCGCCCGCCCTACAATCGGGAATGAAAAGGTGCTTTCCCTGTCGGCAACAGTCACGATGGATCGCTGCGTCAACAAGTGCGTGCCAAAACGAACGCTCGGTGGCGGAGTTGACGGACACGAGCGGGATGAATGCATGCAAATGCTGTCTAAGCAAAATATCACTGAGATGTTATCAGCCGGCCTCGGGCCTTTGACCTATCGGTTGCGCACAGAGCTAGGCGGCGAAGTATGGCATTGGAACCCGCGCGGGAACTGGAGCGATGAAGATCATCATTGTGGTTACTGGACATCGAGTAGTTCGAGTACCGCCCCGATTAATATTTCCTACGGTTATCGCCTGCCGCGTCGCGGCAATACCATCGACCAGGCCAATAACGACGGTTATTCCCGGATCTCCGATGGCGACGAAAACTCCTTTTGGAAGAGTAATCCCTACCTCGATCCATACTTCACCCACGAGGATGAGGAAGCTCATCCGCAGTGGATCGTAATCGATTTGGGCGCGCGGAAGCAGGTCAATTCCATTCGAATTCAATGGGGAACACCTTATGCCAGGCAATTCCAGATTGAATACTGGTCGGGAAATGATCCGATGCATCTGCACATCGACCAAAAAGATGAATGGCAAACTTTCCCGCAAGGCGTCGCTTCGGATTGCTCCGGCGGCGACTCAACTGTTCGGCTTACTAATAGCACCATACCAGCGCAGTTTGTCCGCGTCCTGATGACACATGGTTCGGGCACAACCACGCATCCTTCGACCGATATTCGAGATCGCCTTGGATTTGCTATTCGCGAAATCAGTGTCGGCAATACCGATGACACCGGTCACTTCGAAGACTATGTAGTTCACGATCCGGAGCACCATCAAACCATTATCTATGTTTCATCGACTGATCCGTGGCATCGTGCAGAAGACATCGATTACAGAACGGAACAGCCGGGTCTCGATTTTATTCTTCAAAGTAAACTGACCAATCATTTGCCCGTGCTGGTGCCCGTGGGCGTATTCTACGACACGCCGGAGAACGCAGTTGCCGAAATAAAATACCTGCTGGCGAACAAGTATGCTCTGGAAGGCGTTGAACTCGGGGAAGAGCCCGACGGGCAATGGGCTTCGCCCGAGGATTACGCAGCGCTTTATGTTGCAACCGCGACACGGCTGCGGAATCTGAGCTCCAAATTAAAGATCGGCGGCCCGAGTTTGCAGAATTTTGATGCTCACCTTCTCACCTGGCCTGATCAATCCGGAAACCGCTCGTGGATGAATCGCTTCCTGCGCTTTGTTCGAGCAAGCGATTCGCCGTTCGATTTTTTCTCCTTCGAATATTACCCCTTTGATGATGTGTGCGCGGATGCAGCACCGCATTTACTCGAAGTCTCGCGACGACTTCAGGAGATGTTATCCAGTCTGCATGAGGATGGTGTTCCTTCGGAAATTCCGTGGCTGATGACTGAGTTTGGTTACTCGGTGTTTGGCGGTCGCCATGAAGTCGATATCGAAAACGCGCTCTTCCACGCCGATACCGTAGGAACATTTCTCACGGCGGGCGGCAGTAAAGCCTACCTTTATGGATACGAGCCCGATTATCTCACGGACGAGCTAAAGTGTTCGTGGGGGAACTTGATGATGCTACAAATGCCAAACGCAGGCGGAAAACTGAATCAACTATCGACCTACTACAGTGCCGGGCTCATTGCGCGGGATTGGATGCAACCGGTAGATGCTTTGCATGAAATATATCCGGTAGCTGTCGATCCAACCGATGCGCCCGTTACAGCCTATGCTGTGCATCGGCCAGACAAACAATGGGCATTGCTGGCAATTAACAAGGATCCCAACTGTTCGGCGCGACTTGCTGTCCGATTTCGTTCTTCGGACGGGACACTCTTTGAGAAATTTGTCGGCCAAGTAACTGTCACGCAATTTTCGCGCGAGCAGTATCAATGGCGCGATGATGGAGAGAATGGCCGGCCCACCCTAAATAACCCACCGGCGCAGATTCAGCGCCCGGCAGCTGAATACTACGAACTGCTGCCTTATTCGGTTTCGGTGTTGCGCGGGAAAGTTGGCAAATAAAATGAGTTGAGACCTTGCGGGCGCAACGCGGCGATCTGCGATAGAAGGCGGCGCTTTTTCTTTGCATGTCATCCCGAGGTGGCCGCAGGCACCGAGGGATCTCTCCCATGGTTTATGTCACCGATTCTTGAGCAGTTTGATATCATCGGAGAGATCCTTCGCCGTCTGCGCGGCTCAGGATGACACGTGGGAAAGTAGAGGGATGCGCTTGAACGTGAGTCCGGCTCCGACCGAGAGATCCTGAAATGTTCGCTTAAGGATTCCGCTATGGGATCCCTCCACTCCGCTGCGCTCCGCTCGGGATGACCTGGAATATACTTACGCTCGGACCGGCACGGACGCGGTGCGCTCCAGCTTGCCCCAGCTTACCCATGCGCCCTTTACACCGCGCAAAATAGCTTTCCAAACGCAGTAGCTCAACATCGGGCGATAAATCAACCGCATCGGAATGATCCGCCACACTTGCAGAACGCTTTCGCGCTCCAAAATGCAGGCGAGCGTCGCCAGGATCACGTCGGTTGCCAGAAACACGATGACAAATGGAAGAAGATCGCGCCAGGCCCCGAACGGCAGTGACAAAATAAGGAACAAATCTACCGCGGGAGTAATTGCCACGAGAATGATCTGAAAAAACCAAATACTTGGCAAACTAAACCAGCCCAGTGCGCGATATTTCCAGTTAAAGACCATGTCGCGATGTTTCCACAAACATTGCAGGGTGCCGTAGGCCCAGCGGAATCGTTGACGCGAAAGTGTTCGCACGGTTTCCGGCGCTTCCGTCCACGCCACTGCGCCGGGAACATAAACGCTGTGCAGCTGTTGCTTGTGCAGGCTTAAGGTCAGATCAGTATCTTCGGCCAAAGTATCCAAACTCAAACCACCGGCACGATCGATTGCCTGCTTGCGAATCGCGCTAATTGCTCCAGGCAAAACCGTAATGCAATTCCATCGAGTGTAGGCGCGTCGATCAAGATTAAAACCGACGATATATTCGAGAGACTGGCAACGCGCGATGAAGCTCCGCAAGTTACCGACCTTGGCGTGGCCAGATACTCCGCCGATATTGGGATCGATAAATGGCGCCAGTAATCGCGGCAAGGTCTGCCGCTGACAATGGGTATCCGCATCGATGAAAACGATGAGTTCGTTCCTGGCTGCGGCGATTCCGCGTTGCAAGGCGCGGGCTTTCCCGTGATTTTGCTGACGAATCAAGCGGACTCGTCCGTCAGTGGCCGCGACTTTCTCAACCTCAATGGCGGTATCGTCGCGCGAGCCGTCATCAACCACGACGACCTCCAACTCACCCTGATAGTCGGTTTTCAAGAGCGACTGGAGTGTTGCGTGGATGACCTTGCCTTCGTTGTAGGCGGCAATTACTACACTGACCGGTTCAGCAAAATCCACGGGCGGCGAACTGCGAAAGCGATAGGCCAGGTAGATGACGATGAGCGTGCGCACCAGGACCAGCGCCGTCGCTACAATCATGAAAGCCCAGAGAAATTCCTCGACCGCATGCAGGACGCGAAAACCGGTGCTGCTGATGTAATGGGACATGGTTTGCCCTCCGGGCAACGGCGGCATTAAGGCATCGCGAGTCGTATTCAGAAGTTTGCTTAGCGGGACGATGGTATCGTTGCGGGCCTGCAGGTATTCGATGATGCGCGGCAATGCTTCCACGGTTTGCGAGCGATCGCCTCCGGCATCGTGGAGCAGGATAATGTTACCATCGTGGCGCTGTTGCTTGATTCGCTGCAAAATGACGTCCGCTCCCGGCTTCGCCCAATCCTGCGGATCGATATTCTCCAGAACTACGAGATAGTTCTGGTCCTGCGCGATTTGCAGTGGCATTAAGTCCGCCAGGCGCGCGGGCTGCGTATCCGCTGCATAAGGTGGACGAAACAAGGTCGTGCCGCGGCCGGTCAATGTCTGGATAAGTAACTGCGTAGCGTTTAATTCCAGCCGGACGTGCTCCGGCCAGCAAAGTGCAAGATTGGGATGATAATAGGTATGATTGCCTATTTCGTGTCCTTCATCGACGATTCGTCTAACGAGATTTGGGTATCGTTCCGCATTCACCCCAACGAGAAA
>Ga0207693_10005044_pt1 | contig 11080 bp, 12 predicted proteins | sample LARL81metaG_FD_184347 | JGI IMG/M metagenome (GOLD analysis project Ga0207693, IMG submission 184347) | Corn, switchgrass and miscanthus rhizosphere microbial communities from Kellogg Biological Station, Michigan, USA - LAR L8-1 metaG... | ecosystem: Host-associated > Plants > Roots >... | reverse complement strand
CGAGCCGACCATCGCGGACCCCGTGGAAGATGCCCTGGTGGCCGCGGTGAAGACGGCGGGACGGAGCGCGGACGCCTTCCTCGTCTCCGACTACGGCTACGGCGCGGTCACGCCGCGCGTCTTCGACACCGTGCTCGAGGCGGCCCGCGTCCGGGGGGCCGTGGTCACCGTGGACAGCCGCTACGACCTGCCGCGATTCAAGGGGGCGACGGCGGCGGCGCCTAACGAGCCCGAGGTCGAGGCGCTCGCAGGAGTCGAGCTCGGCGACGAGCGCGCTCTCGAGAAAGCGGGACGGGCCGTGCTCGAGCGACTCGAGTCGCGCTACCTCCTCGTCACGCGGGGCAGCCGGGGCATGGCCCTCTTCGAGCGCGAGGGACCGGTGACCTTCATGCCGATACACGGCAGCGATCAGATCGCCGACGTCACCGGCGCCGGCGACACCGTGATCAGCGCCTTCACGGTGGCCCTCGCCACCGGAGCGGGAGCGGGGGAGGCGGCCTGGCTCGCCAACGTGGCGGGCGGGGTGGTGGTCATGAAGCGCGGCACCGCCACCGTCTCCGCGGCCGAGCTCTCCCAGTCGCTGGGCGACGATGGCGCCGCTGCTCGATCTTGACGCGGCGGTCCGGCTGGCCGACACGTGGCGCGGGCAGGGCAAGCGGCTCGTCCTCGCCAACGGCTGCTTCGATCTGCTCCACGTGGGCCACGTGCGCTATCTCCAGGACGCGCGCTCGCTGGGCGATGCCCTCCTCGTCGGCATCAACGCGGACAGCTCGGTGAGGCGGCTCAAGGGCCCCGGGCGCCCTATCATGACCGCGGCGGAGCGCGCGGAGCTCGTGGGGTCCCTGGCCGCGGTGGACGGCGTGGTCATATTCGAGGAGGATACCGCCGATGCGCTGGTGCGCGCGCTCCGACCGAGCGTGCACGCCAAGGGCACCGACTACACCGCGGAGTCCGTGCCGGAAGGGGCCGCGGTGAGGGAAGCGGGGGGACGGGTGGCCATCGCGGGCGATCCGAAGAGCCACGCCACGCGCGACCTGATCCGGCTCATCGCCGATCGGTTCGGGAGCGCCCGATGACCGAGCGCAGACCGCGCATCGCCATCATCAAGCTCTCCTCGCTCGGCGACGTGATCCACGCCCTCCCCGTGGCGCGCGCGCTCCGCCGCGCGATGCCCGAGGCGCATCTGACCTGGGTGGTCGAGGCGCGCGAGTACGCCATCCTCCGCGACCATCCGGATCTCGACGCTGTGGTGCCGGTGGACACGCGCCTGTGGCGGCGGCTCATCTGGCGTCCGGCCGGCGCGCGCGCGGTGCTGGGCAAGGTGGGACGGCTCCGCACGCGCATCCGCCGCGCCGCCTTCGACGTGGCCATCGATCTCCAGGGCCTCATCAAGAGCGGGCTGCTCACCGCCTACACGGGAGCGCCGGTGAGGATCGGCTTCAGCGCCGCCCGCTGTCGCGAGCGCCTCAACGCGCTCTTCACCAACCGGCGCGTGCTCCCGCCCGCCTCCGCGCGCCACGTCGTCGAACAATACTTGGCTCTCCTCGCGCCGCTCGGCGTCGAGCCCGGCTCCCCGGAGTTCGTCGTTCCCGTGCCCGCGGCGGCCGAGCGGAGAATGGACGAGCTGCTCCTCAAGGAAGGCGTCAAGCCGGGCGATCGGCTCGTCGCCATCAACCCAGGCGCGGGCCGGCCGGAGAAGCGCTGGCCGGTGGGGCATTTTCACGCCCTCGCCGAGCGGCTCGCCACTGAAGGGGGGGCGCGTCTCCTCGTGCTGTGGGGCCCCGACGAATCGCACATGGCCCGTGAGATCGCCCTCGGCCTGCCCGGAGCGAGCGCGCTGCTCGCTCCGCCCACCGATCTCGGCGAGCTCACCGCGCTGCTCCGGCGCTGCCGGCTCATGATCGCCAACGACACGGGACCGCTCCACCTGGCCGCGGCCCTCGGCACGCCCTCTCTCGGTCTCTTCGGACCGACCAGCGCCGAGCGCAACGGCCCCTATGGGCCGGCCTGCCGGGGCCTCCAGAGTCGCGACGGACGCATGGAGGGTCTAGGGGTGAGCCAGGTGTTCGACGCGGCCCGCGCCGTGCTCGAGGGGGCGGCGTGAGTCGGGTCAGCGTCACCATCATCGCGTGGAACGAGGAGGACCGCCTCAAGGCCTGTCTCGAGAGCGTGGGCTGGGCGGACGAGATCATCGTCATCGACGCCGAGTCCACCGACAAGACGGTGCAGGTGGCCCGCGAGTTCACGGACAAGATCTGGGTGCGGCCGTGGCCCGGCTTCGCCGCGCAGAAGAATTTCGCCCTCGAGCAAGCGGATGGCGAGTGGATTCTCTCTCTCGACGCCGACGAGCGGGTAACCCCGGAGCTCCGGTCACGCATCGACGCCATCGTGCGAGCGGGCGGGCCCGCTGACGGCTACTCCATTCCCCGCCGCAACCTCTTTTGGGGCGCCTGGGTCCGTCACGGCGGGCTCTACCCGGACTATCAGCTCCGGCTCTTCCGGCGGGGGGCGGGGCGCTTCGTGGACTCCGCGGTGCACGAGTCGGTGCTGGTGGCAGGGAGAGTCGAGAAGGTAGTCGAGCCTCTCCTCCATCATTCGTATCGCGGCCTCGATGACTTCGTCACGCGCTCGAATCGTTACTCGACCCTGGCCGCGGCGGAGCTCGTCAAGCGGGGCGACCGCCCCCGCCTCCTCGGGCTCGCTCTCCGCCCCCTCGGTCGCTTTCTGTCCATGTACGTCCTGCGCGTCGGCTTCCTCGACGGATGGCGCGGCTTCGTGCTCGCCGTGCTCTACGCCAACTACGTGTTCCTCCGCATGGCCAAGGCCTGGGAGGCGTGCCACGGCCATCCTGACAAGGATTCGTCCACGCCATGACCTCCAAGCCGCGCGTACTCTCGGGAATGCGTCCGACGGGCAAGCTACATCTCGGCAACTACCTCGGCGCCCTCGAGCACTGGGTGCGGATGCAGGATGACTACGAGTGCTTCTTCTTCGTGGCGAGCTGGCACGCCCTCACCACCGACGCCCACAACAGCGGACAGGCCCCGGAGAGCACCATCGAGATGGCCGCGGACTGGCTGGGGGCCGGCCTCGACCCGCAGCGGAGCACGCTCTTCATCCAGTCGCTCGTGCCCGAGCATGCTGAGCTCCATCTCCTCTTCTCCATGGTCACGCCCCTCGGCTGGCTCGAGCGCGTTCCCACCTACAAGGAGATGGTGGAGCAGCTCGGCCTCGAGTCGCCGTCCTATGGCCTCCTCGGCTATCCATTGCTCCAGGCTGCGGACATTCTGATGTACAAGCCTCAATGGGTGCCCGTGGGCATCGACCAGGTGCCCCACGTCGAGCTCACGCGGGAGGTGGCCCGCCGCTTCAACAACACGTGGAAGCCGGTGTTTCCCGAGCCGGGGGCCAAGCTCACGGAAATCCCGAAGGTGCCGGGCACGGATGGACGGAAGATGTCGAAGTCGCTGAACAACGCCATCCTGCTCTCCGACACTCCCGAGGAGATCACGGCCAAGGTCAAGCCGATGATGACCGACCCCGCGCGCAAGCGGCGGACCGATCCGGGCAATCCCGATATCTGCCCGGTCTTCGACCTCCACAAGATTTTCACTCCGGCCGCCGAGCGAGAGGCCTGCGCGACGGGCTGCCGCACCGCGGGCATCGGCTGCCTCGACTGCAAGGGCGTGCTCCTCACCCACATGCTGCCTCCGCTGGCCGGGATACGAGAGCGGCGGGAGCGCTTCGCGGCCAAGCCGCGCGAGATCGTCGACATCCTCCACGAAGGCTCCAAAAAGGCGCGCGCCTTCGCCCAGAACACCATGGCCGAGGTTCGCTCCGTCATCGATCTCGAGCCATGACCGGCCCCGCCAGCACGCCCGAGACCGAGTCCCCGGGCCTCACCGTCCGCGTCGAGTCCTTCGTCGGGCCGCTGGACCTACTGCTGCATCTCTGCCGGACCAATGAAGTCGACCTCGCCAATCTCCCCATCCGGACCATCACCGAGCAGTACCTCGCCCACCTCGAGTCCGTGCAGTTCCAGGATCTGGAATCCGCGGGCGCCTTCATGGTCATGGCCGCCACCCTCATCTATCTCAAGTCCAAGCTGCTTCTCCCCGTCGATCCCGACGCGCCCCCCGAGGCCCTCGACGAGGAAGGCGAGCTCCTCCGCCAGGAGCTGGCCGAGCGCCTGCGCGAGTACGCGCGCATCAAGGCCCTGGGCACCTGGCTGGGTGAGCGCGAGGCGGAGCAGGCCCTCCTCTACGGGCGCACGGTGGCCGAGCTGCCCTTGCCCGAGGACGTGCCCCTCGAGGATCTGTCCGTGCATCTTCTCCAGCGCGCGATGATCCGACTCATCGAGGAACAGAAGCGACAGGCCCCGCGGCAGATCGAGCCCAATCCGCTGTCCGTCCTCGAGCGCATGGGGGAGATCATCGAGCTCTTGCGCCACACCTGGTCCCTCCTCTTCTCCTCGGTGGCGGGGACCGAGCGCGTGCGCACGGAATGGGTGGTCACCCTCCTCGCCCTCCTCGAGCTGGTGAGACTCGGCCAGGCGCGCGTGCATCAGGGAGAGCTCTTCGGCGAGATCGTCATCGAGTCTGGACCGACAACCGACGCGGCCCCTTCCTCACCACGGGACACGGTGGGGCAGGAAGACGCGCCGTCTTCTGGAGAGAGCGCCCATGCCTGAGCCCATCGACATCGTCGAAGCGTTGCTGTTCGCCTCCGAGACTCCGGTCGAGGCCGACCGCATCCAGGAGGTGCTGGACCTGGGCTCGGCGGGCGAGGCGCGCGAGCTGGTGCGGGTACTGTCGGGCCGGCTCGATGGGCGGGCCAGCGCGCTGCAGATCATCGAGGTGGGCGGCGGCTACCGTCTCGTCACTCGCCCCGACGTGGCGCCGTGGCTGGTGAAGCTGGCGCGAAGCCGGACCCGCTCGCGCCTCTCCCGCTCGTCGCTCGAGACGCTGGCCATCGTGGCCTACCGCCAGCCCGTGTCGCGCCCGGACATCGACACCGTGCGTGGCGTCAACTCCGAAGCCGTTCTCGACAATCTCCTCGACCGCCGAATGATTCGCATCGCGGGGCGCAAGGACTCGCCGGGCCGGCCTTTCCTCTACGAGACGACGCGCGACTTCCTCGTGGCCTTCGGCCTGCGCGACCTCACCGACCTCCCCAAGGTGGAAGGCGAGCTGGTGATTCCCGAAGCGCCCACCGACGCCGCGGGCGCCGCCCCCGCCGACACCACGGAGAGCACTCCTGCCACTGATCCGCATCAGCAAGATCCTGGCGCAGGCGGGCCTGAGCTCGCGCCGCGGGGCTGAGGCCCTCCTCGCCGCCGGCCGCGTAACCGTGAATGGCGTGGTGCGTCTCGAGCCGGGGGCGCAGGCCGATCCCGCCGTCGATGCCATCACCTTCGATGGGCAACCCCTCGGCGCGCGCGACACCCGGACGTATCTCCTCCTCCACAAACCGCGAGGCTATCTCACCAGCCTCAAGGATCCGGACGCCCGGCCGGTGGTGGTGGATCTCTTGCCCGCGGACACGCCGAGACTCTTTCCCGTGGGACGACTCGACTACGATGCGGAGGGGCTGCTCCTCCTCACCAACGACGGCGACCTTGCGAACCGGCTTCTCCATCCACGCTACGAGATCCCCCGGGTCTACGAGGCCGAGGTCGAGCGGCGCGTCGGCCCCTCCGATCTCACCCGCTGGCGGCACGGGGTGACTTTGCCCGATGGTCCGGCGGTGCCCTCTGCGGTGCGTCTGCTCAAGCAGGGGGCCCGGACCACGTGGCTCGAGGTCACCTTCAGCGAAGGGCGATACCGCGAGGTCAAGCGATACTGCGCGGCCCTCGGGCATCCGGTGGTGCGGCTCCGGCGCGTCCAGTTCGGTCCCCTCCGGCTGGGCTCGCTCGCGGTGGGGCGCACGCGGCCGTTGACCGCGCACGAGCGCGAAGCGCTGGAGAACTTGCGCCGCTCTGAGGGTTCGCCTATACTTGGCCGGATTCGCTGATAGATCCATCAGGAGCTTCTATGGACCTGGACGACTGGCGTTCCAGGATCAACGACCTCGACGACCAAATCCTCAGCCTCCTCAATCAACGCGGACACGCCGCCCTTCAAATCGGCGAGCTCAAGCGGCAGCAGGACTCGCCGTACTTCGTCCCGGAGCGTGAGGCCCAGCTGCTCGATCGTCTGCTCTCGCTGAACCGCGGCCCGCTGGGGCCGGAGGCCGTGCGTGCGGTCTGGCGAGAAATTCTTTCCGCCTCGCTTGCCCTCGAGAACCCTCTGCCCGTCGGCTATCTCGGCCCCGCCGGCACCTTCACCCATGCCGCGGCTATGCGCCGCTTCGGAACCTCCGCCAGGCTCATCCCCCTCAAGACCATCGCGGACATCTTCGAGGAGGTCGAGCGCTCGCGCGCGGATTACGGCGTGGTCCCGGTGGAGAATTCGACGGAAGGGCCGGTCAACGTCACCCTCGATCGCCTCATCGAGTCGGAGACGGTGATCACGGGCGAGCTCACCCTCGAGATCAGCCAGCATCTCCTGTCGAGGGCAGGGGAGCTCGGCGAAGTGAAGATCGTCTGCTCCCATCCCCAGGCCCTCGCCCAGTGCCGGCAGTGGCTGCTCGCCCATCTCCCCGAGGCCCGCATGGAGGAGATGTCCTCGACCACCGCCGCGGTGGAGCGCGCCAAGGACGATCCCACGGTGGCCGCCGTCGCCTCCGAGCTGGCCGCCCGCACCTACGACGTCCCCATGCTGCGCAAGCGTATCGAGGACAATCCGTACAACACCACCCGCTTCCTCGTGATCGGGCGGAGGGCGGTGGGGCCTACGGGGCGCGACAAGACGTCCATCCTCTTTTCCATGAAGAACGAGCCGGGGGTGCTCTACAGCATTCTCCAGCCGTTCGCCGCCCGCCACCTCAACATGACCAAGATCGAATCGCGACCAACCAAGCGGCGCCCCTGGGAGTACGTGAACTTCGTGGACTTCGAGGGGCACCGCGATACCGATGACGTCCGGGCCGTGCTCGAGGAGGTCAAGGAGCGCTGTCAGTTCCTCAAGATCCTCGGTTCCTACCCGGCGGCCTAAGGAGCCTTTCATGACCGTGTCCTGGGAATCCATCGCCAACGAACACATCCTCGGGATCGCCCCCTACGAGCCCGGGAAGCCCATCGAGGAGCTCGAGCGCGAGTTGGGCCTCACCGACGTCATCAAGCTCGCCTCCAACGAGAATCCGCTCCCACCCTCGGAGCGGGTGCTCAAGGCCATCTTGGATGCGCTGAGCCACCTCAACCGCTACCCCGACGGCAGCGCGCACTACCTTCGGGTGGCTCTGGGCCGGCGTCACGGCCTCACCCCCGAGCACATCATCATGGGCAACGGCTCCAACGAGCTCATCGAGCTCATCGTGCGCAGCTTTCTCCGCCCGGGGGAAGAAGCGGTCATCCCCCATCCGTCGTTCGTCGTCTATCCGATGATCGTGCAGGCGGCGGGCGGAATCCGGGTGGTGGTGACCCTCAAGGATCACCGTCTCGATCTCGAGGCGATGGCCCGCGCCATCACCCCCATGACGAAGATGGTCTTCATCGCGAACCCGAACAATCCCACGGCCACCGTGGTGACGGCGGAAGAGGTGGCCGCCTTCATGGCGCGCGTGCCCGACAAGGTCGTCGTGGTGTTCGACGAGGCCTACTTCGAGTTCGCCCAAGGGCCGGACTTCCCCGACTCGCTCCAGTACATGAAGCAGGGGCGGAAGGTCGCCATCCTGCGCACCTTCTCCAAGGCGGCCAGCCTCGCCGGCCTGCGCGTGGGCTACGCGGTGGCCGATCCAGACTGCATCGCCCTCCTCAACCGCATCCGTGCCCCCTTCAACGTGAACTCGCTCGCCCAGGTCGCGGCCCTCGCCGCGCTCGAGGACGACTCGCACATTCTCGAATGCCTGCGCATGAACGAGGCGGGACGGCATTTCCTCTGCGAGGAGTTCACGGCCATGGGCATCAAGTACGTGCCTTCCCGCGCCAACTTCGTCCTCGTCGACGTGGGACGGAGCGGCAGCGACATCTTCCAGCGCCTCCTCAAGGAAGGCGTGATCGTGCGTCCCATGTCGAGCTTCGGCATGGAGACAGCGCTGCGGGTGACCATCGGCACGCCGGAAGAGAACCGCCGTCTCATCAAGGCGCTCAAGAAGGTGCTCGGGGAGGGCAAGGCCGGGTGATCGGTCGCCTCAGTATCGTCGGGCTCGGCCTGCTCGGCGGCTCCGTGGCCAAGGCGGCGCGCGCCGCGTCGCTCGCGCAAGAGATCGTGGGACTGGGACGCAATCCGAAGAGCCTGGAGCCCGCGCTTCGCGAGCGGGCCGTCGATCGCATCACCACCGATCTGGCCGAGGGCGTGCGCGGCGCCGACATGATCGTCCTCGCCACGCCCGTGGCCACCCTCGAGCGTCAGCTTCCCGCGGTCTGGGAAGCCGCGAGCTCCCACGCTCTCCTCACCGACGTGGGGAGCACCAAGGCGGGCATCGTGAGGGCCGCGGAGGCGCTGGGAGCATCGCGACCCCTGGGCTTCGTGGGCAGCCACCCCATGGCGGGCTCGAATCTCTCGGGATTCTCGGTGGCCCGGGCCGATCTCTTCAGCGGCGCCACGGTGATCCTTACTCCCACCGATCGCACGCCCTCCGAGCCGATCAAGCGGGTGACGGAGTTCTGGGAGGCGATGGGGGGACGCTTGACCGTCATGGATCCCGCGACCCACGACCGGGCGGTGGCGGCGATCAGCCATCTGCCCCATCTCGTGGTCGACGCGCTGGTGGCCGCCGTGGTCGACATGGATCCCCGCTTCCTCGAGGTGGCCGCCCGCGGCTTCAAGGACACCACGCGGATCGCCGCCTCCGATCCCGCGGTGTGGCGCGAGATCTTCCAGCAGAACCGCGAAGCTCTCGGAGAGGCGCTCGCCGCCTTCCGCGGCGCCCTCGGCCGGCTCGAGGGGATTCTCGCGGCGGGCGACGGTGCCGCCATCGAATCAGCCCTGGAAGCGATCCGCAAGACGCGGGCCGAGCTCGGGTGAGTCAGCTGGGCCAACGCTCGAAGTCGGGACATTTGTGAGCGGCCGGCGCGAGCCGGTCGTGACCATCGACGGTCCCGCGGGCGCGGGCAAATCCACGGTGGCCCGAGAAGTGGCGCGGCGGCTGGGCTTCAAGCTCGTCGACACCGGCTCCCTCTATCGCGCCCTCGCCTGGGCCGTCGCGCGGTCGGGCGTGGACGTCACCGACGCCGCCGCCCTCGACGCCCTCCTCGCGAGGACGCAGGTGGAGCTCGCCGGCGATCGCGTGCTCGTGGACGGCCACGATGTCACGGGCGAGATCCGAACGCCGGAGATCGGCATGCTCACCTCGAAGCTCACCGTGCTGCCCTCGGTGCGGGCGAAGATGACGCCGATCCAGCGGAGCTTGGCCGCGGCGGGCGGGGTGGTCCTCGAGGGACGGGACACGGGCAGCGTGGTATGCCCGGACGCCGAGGTGAAGATCTACCTCGATGCGGATCTGACCGAGCGGGCCCGGCGTCGCCGCGACGAGCTGGCCGCGCGCGGGATACGGGAAGATTACGGAAATGTGAAGGCAGAGATGGCCCAGCGGGACCGCCAGGACATGGAGCGGGAGATCGCCCCCCTCCGGAAGCCGGACGGTGCGATCATAGTGGACTCGACCGGGGCGTCCCCCGAGGCGGTGGTGCAGATCATTCTCGACGCGGTGGAGCAGTCACGATGCTGTACGCGATCCTGAAGGTGCCGGCGGTGGCCTTGATGCGGTGGTGGTTCCATCTGCGCGTCACGGGGGCGGAGCACGTGCCCCCCACGGGCGCCGCCCTCATTGTGTCGAATCACCAGAGCATCCTCGACCCGCCCGTGGTCGGTGGGTCGGCGCCGCGGCAGATCTTCTTCCTCGCCAAGGCCGAGCTCTTTCGCATTCCGCTCTTCGGCCGCCTGATTCACGCGCTTCACGCCCGACCGGTACGGCGCGAGGGCTCGGATCCGAGCGCCCTCAAGACGGCCGCGCGGCTCCTCGAGGAGGGAAAGGCCCTACTTGTTTTCCCTGAGGGCACCCGGAGCCTCGACGGTCGCCTCGCCGAGGCCAAGCCGGGGGTGGGGATGCTCGCGGTGATGAGCGGGGCCCCCGTGGTCCCCGCCTATGTGTCGGGTACCCTCGAGGCCCTGCCCAAGGGGGCGGTCCGGCCCCGGCGAAGCCAGGTGAGCGTAAGATTCGGACCCGCGTTACACTTCAAGGCTCAGACCGGGGAGGGGCGCAAGGATCGCTACCGGGAGGCCGCGAATGAAATGATGCGGGCCATCACCCAGTTGAAGGAACAGCAGGACCGGCCGCACCGCTAGGGGCGACTCGCAGCTTACGCCCCAGCGACATCTATCAAGGGAGGAAGCACCGGATTATGGAGACGGACAACCGGAAGGCGAAGGTCCTCGGAGGGGCCCAGAAGGAGGTGGCTGACGCCCCCGAGGAAAGCATGGAGGATTGGTTCAATCGCGGCGTGGGCGACATCGAAGAAGGGGAGGTCGTCCGCGGCACGGTGGTCGAGGTCCGCGACAGCGAGGTGCTGGTGGACATCGGCTACAAGAGCGAAGGAACCATCGCCATCGAGGAGTTCCGCCACGCCGGCGTGCTGCCGAAGCTCGGCGACGAGATCGAGGTCTATCTCGAGTCCAAGGAGGACAGCGAAGGGCTGATCGTCCTCAGCAAGGACAAGGCCGACAAGATCAAGGTGTGGGACGCCATCTCGAAGTCCCACGACAGCGGCACCCCGGTGGAAGGCAAAGTGGTGGAGGTGGTGAAGGGCGGACTCTCCGTGGACGTGGGCGTGCGCGCCTTCCTGCCCGGCTCGCAGGTGGACCTGCGGCCGGTGAAGAACCTCGCCTCCATGCTCGGCCAGGTCATCCGCGCCAAGGTCATCAAGCTGAACCGGCGCCGCGGCAACGTGGTCCTCTCCCGCCGCGCCGTCCTCGAAGAGGAGCGCGAGGAGAAGCGGAAGCACACGCTCTCCGTGCTCTCCGAGGGCATGGTGCTCACGGGT